>Ga0315336_1005834_pt1 | contig 13101 bp, 7 predicted proteins | sample ASW5metaG_FD_204512 | JGI IMG/M metagenome (GOLD analysis project Ga0315336, IMG submission 204512) | Ammonia-oxidizing marine archaeal communities from Monterey Bay, California, United States - ASW #5 | ecosystem: Environmental > Aquatic > Marine > Intertidal zone | place: USA: California...
AATTCCATAATAAATGTAATAGCATTGCCATGCTCGCCACAACCAAAACAATGATAAAACTGTTTTTCTGTGCTTACTGTGAATGAGGGTGTTTTTTCATTGTGGAAAGGGCAGCATGCCATAAACGATTTACCCTTTTTTTTCAGACTTACGTAACTATCGATAAGATCGACAATATCGGTGCGCGACAAAAGCGTGTCTATAAACTCTTTTGGGATCATAAATGCTTTATAGTCATAAATATTGCATTAGGCAGCTTGTCTGAGATTTTCTATTAATGTTTCTAATTTTGATGCTTTGGGTTTGACTAGCCAGAAGCTCTCTAGTAGCTCATTAAAATGTTCAAGTATATGCTGCCCCCATTCACTACCTGTTTCTCCTGCATGCTGCATAAGTAGGGACCTCAAGTAGTTTGCATGTTTTTCCATAGATGCTAGTTTTATTCTTTGTACTTCAACAAGCTCAGGATTGTACTTTTCTTCAAAACAATTTTTTTCATCTAATACAATAGCAAAACCACCTGTCATTCCAGCACCAAAGTTAAAACCTGTTTGCCCTAAGATTACTGCTGCACCGCCTGTCATATACTCACATGCATGATCACCTACTCCCTCCACCACAGCTATAGCACCTGAATTCCTAACACCAAATCTTTCTCCAGCACCGCCTGCTGCAAAGATCCTTCCGCCTGTTGCACCATATAAACATGTGTTGCCTATAATGATAGTTTCATTTGATTTATATCGTGAATCTTTAGGCGGGTATATCACAAGTTTTCCTGCTGCCATACCTTTTCCTACGTAATCATTTGCGTCACCTTCTAGATACATATGCAGACCCCCTGCATTCCAAGCCCCGAAACTTTGTCCAGCAGTACCAGAAAATTGAACACGCAGAGGATTTTTACTCATACCGTAATTTCCATGTTGTTTTGCTATAACACCTGATATCCGCGCTCCTATTGAGCGATTTGTGTTATTGATTTTATATATATATTCACCCTCGGATTTGTTTTTAATAGCTTCTGACATATCACTAACCATTTTTTCAGCAAGTTTACCTTTATCAAATGGTTGGTTCTTTTTGTGTGTGCAGAACTGAGGTTTGTTGTCGGGGATACCACCATTTGATAGAAGCGGGCGTAAATCTAGCTTGTGTTGTTTTTCCGTGTCACCTTCAATTATTTCTAGCAAGTCTGTTTGGCCAATTATATCTGTTAGTTTTTTTGCCCCCAGTTGAGCTAAATAAGATCTTGTTTCTTCTGCGACTAATTTAAAGAAGTTCATCACCATTATGTCTTCACCAATAAAGTGGTGTTTTCTTAAAATATTATCTTGTGTTGCAACTCCGGTAGCACAGTTGTTTAAGTGGCAAATACGAAGGTATTTACAACCCATTGCAATCATAGGCGCTGTTCCAAAGCCAAAACTTTCAGCCCCAAGAATAGCTGCCTTTATTACATCTAACCCTGTTTTTAGGCCACCATCTGCTTGTAAACGAACTTTTTCTCTTAGGTCATTTGCTCTTAATGCTAAATGGGTCTCAGTTATTCCTAATTCCCATGGGCTACCTGCATATTTAATACTTGTGATGGGGCTAGCCCCTGTTCCCCCATCATATCCAGAGATTGTAATCAGATCAGCATATGCTTTAGCAACTCCTGCAGCGATAGTTCCTACTCCAGCTTCAGCAACTAACTTGACCGAGACTTTAGCCTCAGGGTTTACTTGCTTAAGGTCAAAAATAAGTTGTGCTAAATCTTCAATTGAATAAATATCATGATGAGGGGGTGGGGAGATCAATGTAACTCCAGGGACAGAGTATCGAAGTTCCGCAATCATTTTATTTACTTTTTTCCCTGGAAGTTGCCCTCCTTCCCCTGGTTTTGCTCCTTGTGCAATTTTTATTTGTAATACTTCTGCGTTCACTAAATAATGGGGTGTTACTCCAAAGCGACCAGATGCAACTTGCTTTATTTTTGAATTTTTATTTGTAGCAAAACGTTTTGGATCTTCCCCGCCTTCTCCCGAATTTGATCTTCCACCTAAATTGTTCATAGCTTGAGCTAGAGTTTCATGAGCATCAGGAGACAGCGCACCCAACGACATCCCTGCTGTATCAAATCTTTTTATTATGTTTCCAATAGACTCAACTTCATCTATAGATATTTGCGTTGTATTTTCTTTAAGTTTTAGTAGGTCTCGGATTACTATAGGAGGTCTTCTATTCACTAAATCAGTATATTTTTCGTAATCTTTTATATCACCTGTTTTAGCTGCTAGTTGTAGGGCTTGCACAACATCAGGATTAAAAGCATGGTATTCGCCGCCATGAATATATTTTAACAAACCGCCTTGTTTAGTCGGACTAAGTCTCCATACTTCATTGGCTAAAATTTCTTGGTCTTTTTGTATATCTATAAAATTGCTCCCTTCTATGCGATTAATCCCCCCTTTGAAACAAAGATCTACGATATTATGATGCAAACCTACAATTTCAAATAATTGCGCACCCCTGTAACTAGCTATTGTCGAAATACCCATTTTTGACATGATTTTATAAAGACCTTTATTAATACCGTTTCTATAATTTTTCAGTAATTTTTGGTTATGCTCAGTTGGTATCTCGCCAGAATTTTGCATGCCTATAAGTGATTCGTAGGCTAAAAATGGGTATATAGCTGTTGCTCCAAATCCAATTAATACAGCCATATGATGCGGGTCTCTTGCCACGCCTGTTTCAAGCACAATATTAGCTTTACATCTAAGGCCTTCTTTTATCAGAGAGTGGTGCACAGCCCCAGTTGCTAGTGCTGAGTGAACTGGGATGGCTTCAGGGTTTATATTTTTATCTGATAGTACTATTAACACTGCGCCTTCTTTTACCGCTCTTATTGCTCTTTTACAGATATCTTTTATAGCGTTTTCGAGATCCATAGTTTTAGGATAATTTAGCTCTATCACTACATGCTTGTAATCTTCATCCAGAGTTTCGACAAGTTTTTTAAACATTGCGCTTGTTAATATCGGCGAGTCTACGATTAAACGTTTTGCATGTTCTGCTGTTTCTTCGAACATATTTTTTTCTGGGCCTAAACATGTTTCTAGTGACATCACAATCTGTTCACGTAGTGAATCTATAGGTGGGTTAGTAACTTGAGCAAATTGTTGTCTGAAATAATCGAATAAAGACCTGACTTGTCGAGAGAAAACAGGAAGTGGCGTGTCATCTCCCATTGAGCCAACTGCTTCTTGCCCTGCTTCAGCAAGCACCCTTAATACTTGGTCTCGTTCTTCAAAAGTGATGTCAAACATCTTCTCGTATTGTTTCAGTGTTTGGTTATCCATAGGATTCTTATTTATATCTTGATCTTGTAAAGAATCTATATGTATTGCTTTCTGCATCCATTCAGCATATTTTTGTCTAGATTTTAATTCTTGATCAATATCATCAGACATAAGCAGCTTCCCAGTTTTAGTGTCAACAGCTACCATTTCTCCAGGACCCAGCCTTCCTTTTGCCACAACATTTTTTGGGAGGTAATCATAGACGCCTATCTCGGATGCTAAAGTTATGCACCTATCATCAGTTATTACATAACGCGCCGGGCGCAAACCATTTCTATCCATAACACAAGCAGCATATCTGCCATCAGTTAATACAATACCAGCTGGCCCATCCCAGGGTTCCATATGCATTGAGTTGTATTCATAAAAAGCGCGTGTTTCTGTATCTAAATTCTTATTGTTTTTCCATGCGGGAGGGATTAAAAGTTTCATAGCACGAAATAGGTCCATTCCGCCTATTGATAAAATTTCAAGCATATTATCTAAACTGCACGAATCAGAGCCAGTCATAGAGACTAATGGCTTTAGCTCAGATAGGCCTGGTATGTGATCGGTATGAAAAGTTGACGCACGTGCTTCAGCCCAATTCCTATTTCCACAAACTGTATTTATTTCTCCATTATGGGCAAGGAACCTAAATGGTTGGGCTAAATCCCATTGAGGGAGGGTGTTTGTTGAGAATCTTTGGTGGAAAACGCAAACTGATGAAGCTAAAGTTTCATCATTGAGATCTTCATAAAATGTAGGGAGATATTCAGGCATTATGAGACCCTTATATGAGATAACTCTTGAGGAGAGACTGGGCACATAGAAGATTTCATCTTTCTTGCTGAAATGGATTTCTACACGTCTTCTTATAAGGAAAAGTTTTGCTTCAAAAGTTTTTTCATCCATGTCATTTGGAGCATTAATGAATAGTTGTTTTGGGCACGGCAATGTTTGTAGTGCTGATTCACCGCAAGCTTTTGAGTTAATAGGCACTACTCGCCAGCCGACAAAATTTAACCCTTCTTCTTTAATTTTTTGTTTGAAGTATTTTTCTTGGTGTTGAGCTATTTTTTCTTCTGCATTTAGAAATACCATACCAACGGCATATAATTTACATAAATCAAAATTTTCTTGTTTTGCTATTAATTTAAAAAAACTGTCAGGTTTTTTAATCAGCAAACCACACCCATCGCCAGTTTTTCCATCTGCCGCTACTGCTCCACGGTGTGTGAGGCGCGTTAGAGCTTTAATCGCAGTTTTGATAAGCTCATGGCTGGGCTTATCATCCATTTGTGCTATCAAGCCAAATCCACAGCTATCTTTTTCAAACCGTGGGTCGTACATGCTATTTTTCTTTGGGATATCAATCATTTATTTACTCTTTACGTTCGCCGGTCTGCGCCTTTATGAGCACATAGCGTTATTTTTTCAACGTAATAGAACAGTATAAAGCGGGAGACACTTTGGTTCAATTTTTTGAAAATACGTTTAAATGCCTGGTTTATTTAATATTTGATAGATTTTCATAACACGAAAATGCAAAACGATCAGTCATCCCAGCTATATAGTCTGCAACAACACGAGTTTTCTCCATATTATTTTCGTTTTCTTGGGCTTTTTTACAATAATCATGTGGCATTAATTGGTGATTTTCTAGGAATGACATGAAAAGACTAGCAATTATATGTTCTGCTTTGGTTGTCATTTCTTTTACTCTTTTATGTTCGTATAAGTTTATGCGGAGAAATTTTTTCAACTCATTGCTTTGTTTTTTAAGTTCAAAGCTTTGCGCAACGAGTGGCTCATTATGATTTCGTATATCCTTTATATTTTGCGGAGATAATATTTTTATATTCTTTTTTGTTTCATGTATAAGATCTAACACAAGTGTATTTATCATTCTTCTTATAACTTCATATATTAAGACTCTCTTTTTTAAATTTTTATGTACTTTACACACTTCAAGGTAATGCATGCCAAAAAGCTCTGTTTCTTTTAGGCTTTCAATATCGAGCATGCCTGCTCTGAAACCATCATCTATATCGTGGTTGTTATATGCAATTTCATCTGCGATGTTTGTTAATTGAGCTTCAAGACTCGGTTGTTTTTTTTCTAAGAACCGTTTTCCTAAATCTCCCAACTCACATGCATTTTTTTTTGAACAATGTTTCAAAATACCTTCTCTAGTTTCAAAACATAGATTGAGTCCAGGATGCTCTGCATACCTTTCTTCCAGTATGTCGACTACTCGTATGGATTGGAGGTTATGCTCAAAACCTCCATTTTCTGACATACATCGGTTAAGAGCCCCTTGCCCAGCATGGCCAAATGGAGTATGGCCAAGATCATGAGCCAAAGCTATTGCTTCAGATAAATTTTCATTTAAATTTAATGCACTAGATACTGAGCGTGCAATTTGTGCAACTTCTAATGTATGGGTGAGCCTAGTCCGGAATAAATCACCTTCGTGGTTTACAAATACCTGAGTTTTGTATTCTAGCCTTCTAAATGCAGTGCTATGTATGATCCTATCCCTATCTCTTTGGAATAAGTCTCTATATTCAGCTTCTGGTTCAGCATATATTCTTCCTTTTGAATTATCTTTTGTAACAGCAAATTTTTCTAATTGTTGCATACTGCTTTTTTTAAAAATTTAACAGCAAATCATCAAGTGCGTTTTCAGAAAAATCGGTTGTTATAAGCGCTTTACCAATTTTTTTCAATAGTACTAGCCGCAGCTCGCCCTTTAATATTTTTTTATCAAAAAACATATGTTCTTTTAGTTTTTTTCTGTCTATCTCTTTTGGCAGTTTAGTGGGTAAACCAGTTTTTTCAATGAGTGCTATTATTCTGTCTAACTCAGTAGTATTCAACCAACCAATTTGATTTGATAATTTAGCAGCCATCACTAGCCCACACCCTACTGCTTCACCATGAAGCCAATTTCCGTAACCAAGGACTGCCTCTATTGCATGGCCGAATGTATGGCCTAGATTTAATAATGCTCTTTTGTTAGTTTCCAACTCATCCTCTGAGACTATCTTAGCTTTATTTTTGCAAGATTGTGTTATTGCTTGTATTAGTGCTTCGTCATTTCTAGCTAAAAGTTCTACTATATTATTTTCTAGCCAAGCGAAGAAATTGGCGTCTGCAAGAAGACCATATTTAATTACCTCTGCTAGACCAGCTGAGATTTCTCTTTTATCTAAAGTTTTAAGGGTCTCGGTATCAATAATTACAGCTTTAGGTTGATAAAAAGCACCAATCATATTTTTACTTTGGGGATGGTTAACGCCAGTTTTTCCACCTACAGAAGAATCAACCTGAGCAAGCAGCGTAGTTGGTATTTGTATAAAGCCGACACCTCTTTGGTACGTGGAAGCTGCAAAACCAGTTATGTCTCCAACAACTCCACCGCCTAAAGCTACTAAAGTTGAATCTCTTGGGAAATGATTTTCAACTAGTAAGTCATATATCTTTTCTACAGTAGATAGATTTTTTTGTTTTTCTCCATCAGGGAGAGTGATAGAGAGTATTTCATATTCCCCAAGTGATTTGCATAGTATCTCTTGATAATAATTTGCGATTGTTTCATTAGAAACTATGGCAATATTTTTTCCTTCTATATGCTGGCAGAGTATTTTTTTCATACTCAAAATACCACTACCTATGTAGATAGGATAGCTGCGATTACCAAGGTCGAGATTGAGTGTTTGCATTAAGTTTTCCTAAATTAACATATTTTTTATATTGAAATAATTCTATTTGTACCCATATGTTTTAAGAGCATCCAATATTTTCACAATAATCTTATCTATATGGCTATCATCATCAGTGCAAATAGAGAAACTCGATATCTCTTCATAGAGCTCAGATCTTTTTTCTGCCAACTCAGTTAGAGTCTGGCGTAAATCTTTTCCCTGTAAAAGAGGACGATTGGTGTCATTCTTAGCACGCGTAATCTGCTTTTCTAGACCAACTTGAAGATAGATAACAGTACCCTTGTCTGCAAGCAACTTTCGGTTATTTTCACTAAGAACAACCCCCCCTCCTGTTGCGATCAGCACTCCTTGTTTTTCAACTAATTCAGCAATAATCTCATTTTCTCTTATACGGAAACCAGGTTCACCCTCATGCTCAAAGATTGTGCTAATACTGGCACCTGTTTGTTCGACTATTACCTGGTCACTATCCCAGAAGTCCAAATCAAGGCGTTTTGCTAATATTTTCCCTATGGTGGATTTCCCAGCGCCCATAGGGCCTATTAAGAAAATATTTTTTGAATTTTTACCCAAAACAATAATCCAATAAATAAACAAAGATGTATACTTTAAGACTATAAGCAATTTAACAGAAATTGAATGAATTTTTTACTACGTAATTTAGTTTTATCGATTGTGCTGGCGATTGCTATTGGTGTAGATATTTTAATTGGAGCTTATGTCTATATACACCCAGGCCTTCCTTCAGTCGAAAAGATTAAAGATGAAAGACAGCAAACACCAATGCGTATTTTCACTCGTGATGGCCGTCTTTTATCAATTTTTGGAGAAAAGCGTAGAAGCCCAGTATCTTTGAATAATGTTCCTATCAAAATGCAACAGGCTTTTTTGGCGGCTGAAGATGACAGATTTTTTGATCACCCTGGAGTTGATTATCAAGGTCTTGTGCGGGCAACTCTTAGCTTATTAAAGACAGGGAAGATCAAACAAGGCGGTAGCACTATTACCATGCAGTTAGCAAGAAACTATTATCTCAGCAGAGAAAAGAAATTCGTTCGAAAGTTGAGAGAGATATTTCTCGCTTTTCGTATTGAGAAAATTCTTAAAAAGGAAGAAATCCTAGAACTTTATTTAAATAAAATATATTTAGGGAGTAGGGCATACGGAGTTGGGGCTGCATCAGAAATATACTATGGGGCTGCATTACATGATTTAACATTAGCACAAATTAGTATGATTGCTGGATTGCCAAAAGCACCGTCACGCTATAATCCTATTGTAAATTCAGAACGCGCTATAGAGCGTCGCCATTATGTCTTAGGTCGCATGCTTGCTTTGGGGTATATAACACAAGAATCTTACAATGAGGCAGATCTTGCACCAGTTACTGCAGTTTTACACCGACCTGTTATTGAGTTACGAGCGGATTATGTAGCTGAAATGGTTCGCGCTGAAATGTTTGAGCGTTATGGACAAAACGCTTATCTTGATGGTTATGATGTCTTTACAACGTTGCGAAGCGATTTCCAGAAAAAAGCAAACCAAGCGCTAAGAAAAGCTTTAGTGGCATATGATGTACGTCATGGTTATCGTGGACCTGAGCGCAACATACCGAATATAAAATCAATGGGCATGGGTGGCTATAAAAAAATATTACAAGATATGCCGACAGTTGCCAATTTAAAGCCTGCAGTTGTGATTGATATAAGCGACCAAGATGCCTTGGTGTATCGCAACCATAACAAGCTAGCTGTAATTAAATTAGATAATATTGTATGGGCTAGACAGTATATTAATGAAAACGCAAGAGGACCAAAAATACAGTCTGTTAAAGATGTGCTAAAAGTAGGAGATCTTATACGAATAAGTGGTACAGATAGCCAAGGGTGGAAGCTTAGACAAATACCAATAGTCTCGGGAGCGCTGGTTTCTATCGCAGCTGAAGATGGAAGTATTCAAGCTTTAGTTGGTGGAATGGATTTTCAGTTGAGCAAATTCAACAGGGCAATACAAGCGTTCAGGCAGCCGGGCTCTAGTTTTAAGCCATTCATCTATTCTGCGGCTTTAGAAAAAGGTTATACACCAGCGAGTATAATAAATGATGCTCCTATGGTGTTTGCTGATGAAAGTGTAGAAGGAATTTGGCGTCCACAAAATTATAGCGGTAAGTTTTTTGGACCAACACGTTTAAGAGAAGCATTAACACACTCAAGAAATATGGTTTCAATAAGACTGCTGAATCGTGTCGGTCTTGATTACGCAATGGATTATATTGAACGTTTTGGTTTCAAAAGAGAAAAATTACCTTTTAATTTAACATTAGCATTAGGTAGTGGTGAAGTTTCACCAATTGAGATGGCGCAAGCTTATGCAACTTTTGCAAATGGCGGCTATAAAATAAAACCATATTTAATTGACCGTATTCAATTTAAACACGGAGGGATTGAATACGTATCTAATCCAGAAGTTGCCTGCGATATTGCATGCGAAAGCTTAGAAGAGGGAGATTTACCACTGAGTGATATTGGTTTTACCGACGAATTGATAGATCTTAGTAAATTAACTAGATCAGTTCAGCAGGCACCAAGAGTTTTAGAAAAAAGAAATGTTTTTCAAATGGTTAGCATGATGCGCGATGTCATACAAAATGGTACTGGAAGAAAAGCAAAGAAAATTGGCAGGAAAGATCTTGCTGGAAAAACTGGAACGACAAATGATCAGCGTGATGCATGGTTCAGTGGCTATAACAATAATATTGTTACGACTGCGTGGGTTGGATTTGATGACCATACTCCGCTTGGCAATCGAGAAGTTGGAGGGGTTGCCGCATTACCGATGTGGATTGATTTTATGAGACTAGCATTAAAAGGTGATCCTGAATTTATCATTGGACCACCAGAAGGTATAGTAACAGTAAATATTGACCCTAAAGATGGTTTGCTTTCGGCAGTTAATAATGAGGATGTTTTAATTGAAACTTTCCGTGAAGAGTATGTCCCAAGAAAATTTAGCTCTACAGACCCGGCAGCTTCAAAAAAGGAAACACCCGTGATCCCAGAGCAGTTATTTTAATTATGGTACTTAACGCTTAGTCTATGGACTGATTCTACTAGAGTGCTAACCCTTTCAGGATCAATTTCTTGGCCTATACCGTGGCCTAGATTAAAAATATGCCCTGGCCCTTTACCATATCCTCGTAACACTTTTTCTACTGCATTTTTTATTACTTCATCATTTTCTTTCAACACAGAGGGATCCAGGTTTCCTTGTAAGGCAACTTGCGCACCTACTCTTTTTCTAGCTTTTTCAATATCAGTTTCCCAGTCTATACTTATCGCGCTGCAGCCACTTTCTGCAATAATTTCTAGCCATTTTCCACCTTTTTTTGTGAAAATAATTGTGGGTATTTCGGCATTGTTATTATTTTGTTTTAATCCTTGGAGTATTTTATACATTGGTTCTAATGAAAAATGTTTATATTCTTCTGTGTCGAGAATCCCTCCCCAAGTATCAAATAGCATCACAGCATTAGCACCCGCTGCGATCTGGGCATTTAAGTAACTCGTTATGCTTTTACTCAAAGTTTCTAACAGCAAATCTAATGCTAAAGGATCTTCATGTAAAAGTTTTTTGATTTTTAAAAAAACTTTACTGCTTGAGCCTTCTACCATATATGTAGCAATAGTCCATGGACTTCCAGCAAAACCAATCACAGGTATTGAGTTATCTAGTTCTGAAGTTACCAAGGATATTGCTTGCATAACATAACCTAGTTCTTCGGTTGGATCTGGTACAGACAACTTCCTAATATCATCTGTAGTTTTTATTGGATTCTCAAAGTAAGGCCCTTCCCCATCTGCAAACTTTAGATTCAGTCCCATTGCATCAGGTATTGTTAATATATCCGAAAAGATAATAGCTGCGTCTAAATCAAACCTATTTATTGGTTGCAAGGTAACTTCGCAAGCTAATTCTGGCGTTTTGCATAGTTTTAAAAAACTTCCAGCTTTTTTTCTTAACTCACGATATTCTGGTAAATAACGCCCAGCCTGACGCATAATCCAGACAGGCGTCCTATCTACAGGTTTTTTTAAAAGTGCATGGAGCAGGCGTGCGTTTTTCAGCTTAGTTGCCATATTTATTTTACTTAGTTTTTTATATTTTTAAATATTCAAGCATGCTAGATGCTGCTTCACGTCCTTCAAACACTGCCGTGACAACTAAATCCGCTCCGCGGACCATATCACCGCCAGCAAATATTTTTGGATTTCTTGTTTGGAATTTTAACTTATTCTCATTGACTACGACTAAGCCATTATTGTCTATATTAATGTCATTTTTTGAGAACCAAGACTGTGGATTAGCGCGAAAACCAAAGGCAACAATAATTTTATCTGCTTCTATAATTTCTTCTGAATCAGGAACTGGAATTGGCAGTCTTCTGCCACGCTCATCAGGTTCACCAAGTGCCGTTTTTATTATTTTCACACCTGCTGCTTTCCCATTATTTTCAATAATTTCAATAGGTTGGTAATTAAATATAAATTCAACACCTTCTTCGCGGGAATTTTTTACTTCTCTCCTAGACCCAGGCATATTTTCTTCATCTCTGCGATAAAGACATTTTACTGATTTAGCTTGTTGCCTTATAGCGGTCCTATTGCAATCCATAGCTGTGTCCCCGCCACCTAAGACAATAACTTTTTGTCCTTTCATATCCATAAAATCAAGAGAATTAACATTTATATTTAAATGTTTGTTTATGCTGGATATAAGATAAGGTAATGCCTCAATGACGCCGTCTAAATCTTCACCAGGAAATCCACCCTTCATATATGTGTAGGTCCCCATACCAAGGAATATTGCGTCAAATTCTTTTAGTAATTGTGTGATTGATATGTCTTTGCCAATTTCTGTATTAAGTTGAAATTCAACACCCATCTCTTGCATGAGATCATATCTTTTTTCGACTACTTCTTTTTCTAACTTGAATGGAGGAATACCGAAAGTTAGCAACCCTCCAATTTTTGGGTATTTGTCAAAAACGATTGGTTTTACACCGTTACGTATAAGTATGTCTGCACAAGCAAGCCCGGCAGGACCAGCCCCCACAATTGCTACTTTTTTACCCGTAGCCACTACATTAGAGATATCTGGTTTCCAACCTGCTTTCAAAGCTTCATCAGTTATATACTTTTCAATTGAGCCAATGGTTATAGCACCGAAGCCATCATTTAATGTGCATGCCCCCTCGCACAACCTGTCTTGAGGACATATACGCCCACATATTTCTGGTAAAGAATTAGTTTTATGAGACATTTCTGCTGCCTCAAAAAGATTACCTTCCGCAATTAGTTTTAACCAGTTGGGGATATAATTATGAACAGGACACTTCCATTCGCAATACGGATTGCCACACTCAATACAACGACCCGCCTGCTCTATAGCTGTTTCCTGACTATATTGACCATAAATTTCCTTCTGGTCGTAGATTCTGACTTTAACAGGGGTGATCTCAGGATCTTTCCTTGCAAGGTCCAAAAATTGCATATTATTAGCCATAACCGCTATTATGCTTCATGTGTGCGGAAAGTAAGAATTTTTTTTATTTTTTGTGAAAATACAATATTAAAGTAATTTGTTTTTTACTAGCGTGCTGACAATTGACATATCTAGGTTGCCTGTAACATTAGATTTTATATGAGACATTATTTTACCCATGTCCTTCATGCTAGATGCGGATGTTGCTCCTATTGCATCTATGACAATTTTTTCAATTTCTTCCTGACTTAAACTTTCTGGTAGATACTCGGAGATGACGCTCAACTCGTAATTTTCCTGATCAAAAAGATCTTGTCTTTCTGCATTTTTGTATTGCTCCATTGATTCTCGCCTTTGTTTTGACATTTTATTTAAGAGTTTCACTAAGGCGTTATTATCAAGAGTCTGGCGCGTATCAACTTCTTTTTGTTGTATTTCAGCAAGAATTAGACGAACAATTGATAGTCGTTTTTTGTCGCCACTGCGCATTGCAGTTTTCATAT
>Ga0315336_1005835_pt1 | contig 13101 bp, 8 predicted proteins | sample ASW5metaG_FD_204512 | JGI IMG/M metagenome (GOLD analysis project Ga0315336, IMG submission 204512) | Ammonia-oxidizing marine archaeal communities from Monterey Bay, California, United States - ASW #5 | ecosystem: Environmental > Aquatic > Marine > Intertidal zone | place: USA: California...
CTAGGAAAAAGAATTTCCGATGCAATAAGCGCTTCCGTTCCCTGAGTGCCCTCTGGCACCTAGTTCCCGATCTCATTAGACATTGTGGTCTGCTCATCATTCCCCGTTACAGCAGTCGAATCGAGATTAATTTCACTAGGCCGGATGTGTTCAACGTATAAGCTGACAGTACCGCAAATGAAAATCGGCATGAAATACACAATGTGATTCACGATAGCCGCCGCCTTCGCGGTCGATACATCGGCGTCTGGAGCGGCAATGAGTACGGCCACCGCTACCGCAATGTGATACGCCCCAACAAACGCGGGTGCCCCCGGCAATGCCATCGACGCGAGGATAAGCGCTTGAACAATGAGCGGCGTCGACCAACTCCATGGCAAATCGAACGCCATCCAGATGCAAACGTGCATCGACAAGTTGATAGACCATGTGACTGCCGTAAGCGCCATTACGCGGGCGACTTCCCAAGGGGATCGGAATATCTGTAACCCCTCCGCGAAGTATTGAATGATTTCACCGATTCTTGGACCAAACCGCGGCGCAAAACGTGCGACCATTCGTTTCATAAACGCTGTAACCCGCTGCTCTTGAAAATACGCGAGTGTCAGCGCGATGACGATGCCAATGACCGAACCCATTGACGCCCATGCCGCTGGCTGGACCGCATACGCTGAAAATGTAACCGCCGACTCCGTGTCGAACATTGCGGCAGGCAACACGATGTGCTGCGCCGTCGGAATCGCGGCAATACCGATCGCCATGATTATCGCAACGCCGAACATATCCGACATGTTGTCCACCAACACAAGCGCAAACGACTTCGGAAACGGAATTCTTGCCAGGCGTCCCATCACGAATGCACGCACAATATTGCCCGGACGAACTGGCAAAATAGCATGGGCAAGAATGCCCAGCGACGTTGCACTCAACAACCATCGGAACCGCGCTTGAGCAGCCGTCCGCACGATAAACCGAAAGCGATACGTTTTCATCAGCAACGCGCCAAATTTTGCAGCAAATGCCGCAACAATCCAACCAGGATGAACCTGCCACAACGCATCACCCAATGCCATCCAATCGGTACCACGAAATAAGACGTAGAGCGTCAACGCACCTACCGTCAACCCGATGATTGCCGCCGTACGCTTCTTACCCCGCATCTTCACGGTTGAATTTTCAGTTGATAGAGTGGTCATACGTCGTGATTTTTCCGCCCGATGGAAGGCGTTCCTGGATTTCGAGTACGCTAACAATGCGACTCGGGCGCAAGAGGAGCTTAACACGCCAATGGATTCAACGACTCGTTTTTCTGATCGCGTGGCAGACTACATCAAATACCGTCCGGGGTATCCTGTGGCGGTTTTCGATACTCTTGCAGCAGAGGGTTGCCTGACTTCGCAATCCGTGGTTGCCGATCTTGGATCCGGCACAGGCATCTTGTCCGCAGAATTTTTAGCGCGGGGCAACACGGTCTATGGCGTCGAGCCGAATGCGGCTATGCGGGGGGCTGCGGAATCGCTACTCGGTTCGAACGAGCAATTTCGAAGCGTCGACGGATCTGCAGAGGCGTCGACATTGCCCGATGCCAGTGTTGACCTGATCGTTGCAGGCCAGGCGTTTCATTGGTTCAATATTGCGAATGCGCGCATAGAGTGTCTGCGCATAATACGCACAGGAGGCGTTGCAGTCTTGCTATGGAACGATCGCGAGGTCGATACCACGCCATTTCTCGCCGCGTATGAGCAGCTGCTGTTGGACAAGGGTACGGACTACGCTGCCGTCGATCACAAGAACGTATCGGATGAACAGTTGGTAGCATTCTTCGGAAACGAACGGTTTCAGGTCAGGGCATTTCCCAACGAGCAACAGTTCGATTGGGATGGGCTCTACGGTCGAGCCATGTCATCGTCCTACGTGCCTCAGGAAGGCGATGCGGGCCACGCCGAATTCCAACAGGGGCTGCACGCCCTCTTCAAACAACACGCCGAGGAGGGGCATGTAACGGTCCGCTATCAAACCCGTATGTATTTAGACGGGATTTGTTAACGCGTTTTATAGAGGGGCCTGGTTTCGGGGAATAATCACCGAACACCCTTGACACTATACTGTGAATAATGCAACCATGTTGGGCGGTTGCGGAATTACTGCGGTGACCTGCGTGGCGATGCAGGCTGGAGACTTTTTCCTCCATGGATCAGAAACACAACGTCCTATTCGGAACATTAGCCGTGCAATACCGGCTAGTGACGCCTCGGCAATTGCAGCCCGTTGCGCAGCGCTGGGCAGAAAACCCCTCGCGCGATCTTGCGGACTACCTCGCCGACTCCGATCTGATATCCGCCAAAGATGCCGAATTCGTTAGCAATGCCGTCGAGCGTGCATTGAGTTCGCATGATGGTAATTCTGACGCAGCGATCGCCGCATGTGGTGGCGCCGACAGCGTTTTCGCGTTCGACCCCGGGGCCTCAAGCGGTTCGGACTTGTCGAGCGGCATCGACATTGACGCATTGCTGAATCCGGACGGTGCGGATGATCCTTCGAACACGCCGACGTTGCCGGGCCATTCGCCCCGTTTAAAATCTGAAAAGTCGGACCGCCCGGCAAAATCTGCGACGACGCCTGCGCCAAGGTCGGCCTATGTCGAGCTCCCCGGCGACAAGCCGCAAGCGGTAATAGAAGCGGAAGATCGGTACAGTTTTATTAAAGAGTACGCGCGCGGCGGCATGGGGCGCGTGCTGTTGGTGCACGACACACACATCGGCCGCGATATCGCGCTCAAGGAATTGTTGCCGGAGCGAACGGGATCGAAAGCGGCGGGCGCGACGCCGCAAACAAACCCCATTCTCGCACGATTCGTTCAAGAGGCACGTATCACTGGTCAACTCGAACATCCTGCGATCGTGCCGGTGTATGAATTGGGCTACCGTGCCGATGGCACGTTGTACTACACCATGAAGTTGGTCCGTGGGAAGACGCTGGCCACTGCGTTACGCGAATGCGCCGGGCTGCGCGATCGGCTTGGCCTACTCACACACTTCGTCAATCTATGCCAGGCGATCGCCTATGCGCACAGCCGCAAAGTCATTCATCGCGATCTCAAACCCGGTAACGTCATGGTCGGTGAATTTGGCGAGACGGTGGTCATCGACTGGGGCCTCGCGAAAATCAGAGGTCGGCAAGATGACGCCCGTGACGCCATGAGTGAAACGCTCCAGGTGTTCCGGACGAGCGAAGAGCACGATGCAGCCAAGACGCAAGAAGGCCTGGCGATGGGCACACCAGCGTACATGGCGCCTGAACAGGCGCGCGGTGAGCTCGACAGCGTCGGCGAACGTTCTGATGTGTATGCCCTGGGCGCTGTGCTCTATGAGCTGCTGACCGGCCGCCCGCCATTCGCCGGGAAATCCTCGCGCGAAATCATTGAACAAGTCCTTACCCAAGACCCTCTACCCGTCGAATCCATCGAAAGCGATGCCGCCCCGGAATTGGCCGCCATTTGCCACCGGGCGATGCAGCGCGAACCGGCGGATCGATACGCGACGGCGAAGGAGTTGGCCGAAGAAGTATCGCGATTTCTAAGCGGTGCATTGGTTGCGACGTATGACTATTCAGCCAAAGAACAAGTTCAGCGATTCGTAAAGCGAAATCGGGCTATTCTCGTGACAGCGACAGCTGGGCTCTTGTTCGTTTTCGCTATTGGAATTGTCTATAACCTCCGTCTCGTGTCCACCAATTCGCAGTTGACGGAATCGGTAGCGCAAGAGACCGCAGCGCGTTTGGAGGCGGATGATGCCCGAACAGAAGCCAGCGAGGCACAATTGCTCGCCGAAGAAAACTTTCGCGTAGCCGGCCAAGCCATTGAACGGATGTTTACCGACGTCAGCGAAAGCGAGTTTTTGGCGGCGCCCGGGGCGAGCCCAGTCCGGAACAAACTATTACGGGGCAGCCTTGAGTACTACCAACAGCTCGCAGATACGTTGTCGACGAAAACACCTTCGCCGGAAATGCAGAAAGACCTCGCCGAAGCCTATTTGCGGTTGGCCGACGTCGCGCACTCAGTCGGCGAGGACGACGAAGCATTGCGATCTTATTTGGATGCGCAAGATTTTCTAGCGACCTTAACCGAAGATCACCCGGACAATCCGGAATACCGTGGACTGCAAGCACGCGCGTTGCATGAGTTGGCAATCCTGCAAGAAGATCAAGGACAGCTCGATGAAGCGTTGCGTTCCAATCGAGAAGCCCTCACATTGCGCCAAAAGCTGGTGAGTGCGGACCCCGACAACATGAAACACAAACGCGGGCTCGCGGACAGTTACAACAACTTAGCCGTGCTCTACAAATCGCAAGGCAATCTTCCTGAAGCGGCTCGATTCAGCGAATCAGCATTGAACGAGCGTGAGCAACTAGTGCTCGTGAACCCAGACGATGAGGCATTGCGAACCGAGTACGCGATCAGCCTGGGAAATCACGGCCTACTGAAAGCTGAAGAGGGCCTGACGCTCGAAGCCATCGGCTTGTTTATGGACGCGCTCAAGAGGCAGAACGAATTGGTAGCGAATAACCCAGGCGACCCGGACCTTCTCGAGGTACAGGCACGTACGCAGGCTAACGTTGCGGATCTGCTGTATGACGAAGACCGCTACGGAGAAGCCGCGCGATGGATTGGCGACGCCGTGATGGCATTCGAACGATTGGGCAAAATCTACCCAGCGATGGTCGAATATCAAACCGATCTAGCCAGCGGATTGACAACACAAGGCCTAGTATACCGAAAGCTGGATCGGCTGGAAGAGGCGTTGGAGCCGATGAACGGGGCGTTGGATATTCGCCTTCGAATCTCCGAACAGTATCCCGACCGCGATATTCGGGTTGAACTCGCACACAGCTATTTCAATTTGGGTTTGTTGCAAATAGACTTGGATATCCCAGAAGAATCGTTGACATCGTTCAATGAAGCGCTTCGTCTACATCATCAGCTTGCGCAAGAATTTCCGGACGCCATCGATCCCTACGAAGCGTTCCAATACAAGCTCGTTGTGACGCGCGCCCAATTCGAGGTCGCAAAGCAGTTGTCCGGCGACCGATCCACACGAAAACAAGCGGGCGAAAAATTCGAATTGGTCATTGCGCATCTAGACGCACTCGAACTGGAATACCCGAATTTAGCCCTCGATTTCCCGGCTCAGGCCGAGGGGTTGCAGCAGTATCGCGCGATGGTTGATCGGGGATACACCGATCATAAAAACCGGACAACGGCCGCCAAACCGAAGCCGGTCGAAGTCGCTGTAGAACCGGAACCAGTAGTAAAACCTGAACCGGTTCAAGTAGCGGCCGAACCGACAGAAGAACCCAAAAAGAAAGACCCAATCAAGCGCATGTTCAGTGGGATCAAACGAAAATTCACAAAGATGAAACGGAATTGAGCACTCAGCCACTACCGCCATTTTCACCGAGCACCGTGCCCGGAAAGTTGGTCATCGCGGGCATCGGCCTCTGCGCACTGGCCTTTATCGTCGTCGAGATCGCGATGATTTTCAATGCCGAATCTTCCGTCGCGCAATCAACGACGGGCGCTGCATATCCACCAGCCGTTGTTGCCCTGAACTTGACGGTCTTTATGACAGGCGCAATGGGCTTTTGTTTAGTGGTGAGCGGACTAATGGTCTGGTTCATCCAAGAAACGGGCACCGTCAATCGTGAAACGAAAGGCTAACAGCCGAATCACCCAAGCTTTCCTCTCGCATTTCGAAGTTTTGCCAACCCCGACCGATCCATGACAACTTCATAACCCGGCAAGGGCGCGATCTGCGTGTGATACGCGTCGAGAAACCAGTCTGGCTGCGGATAGTAGAACGACTCCAACTCTGCCGGCGGCACAATGGAATCCACCGCGCCAATGATGCACGGCGGCGCGTCCAACTCATCGAACGCCACTTGCGTAATTTGAGATGCGACGGTATGCAGATAACTGCCACGTTCGCAGGCGTCGCTTGCGAGTAACAACTTGCCGGTTTTTCGAACGGACTGATAAACACATTCTAAATCGAATGGGACCAAACTCTGGCCATCGATCAGTTCGACGGAAATCCCGTATTGCGCTTCGAACCGATCAGCGGCTTCCACCGCCCGGTAGAGCGTCGCGCCAAACGTGAGGATGGTGAGGTCGCTTCCCTCACGGACCAGATTCGCCTGGCCGATGGGCACGGTGTAGTACTCCGCAGGAACGCCCTCAGGCGCGAACCGTTCGGTCATGTCATAGATCCGTTGGCTCTCGAAGAATATAACGGGATCCGACCCGCTCAACGCTGATGCCATCAGACCCTTTGCGCCATGCGGCGTCGCGGGGAATACCACTTTTAGGCCGGGAACGTGCGCACACAACGCCGTCCAATCTTGCGAATGTTGCGCACCGTATTTACTGCCTACAGACACGCGCAACACGACCGGCATTTGGCTGTGTCCGCCCGACATCGCCTGCCATTTCGCGAGCTGATTGAAAATCTCATCGCCCGCGCGCCCCATGAAGTCGCAATACATGAGTTCGACAAGTGCGCGGCCGCCTTCGAGTGCATAGCCCGCCGCTGTCCCCACGATAGCGCCTTCGGAAATCGGTGAATTGAACAGGCGGTGATACGGCAACGCTTCCGTAAGGCCGCGGTACACGCCGAACGCACCACCCCAATCGCGGTTTTCTTCGCCGTAGGCGACCAGGCGGCTGTCGTTGTAAAAGTGATGCGCAATGGCTTCAAACAATCCGTCGCGCACACTCACCGCACGCATTTCCTTGAGCGGTTTACCCGCATCATCCACGCCGCGCCTGGATTTCTTGGCGATTTGTTTGACGCGTGGATTATCCTCAAGCGGCATCAGCACGTCATCCGGGCTTTCCAAACCCGGAAGGGCGCCGGAAGAATCGTTGGAGAATTCCAACGTTTCAAGGTCCGTGCCTGTGCGAAGCGGCATGCGCGGCGAAAGGTTCAGGTCGGTCGCACGTACACACGCGCGGCGAACCGCGTCAGTCGCGTACGCTTGCACGCGATCCAATTCTGCTTCGTCGGCAATGCCCGCATCACTGAGCGCCCGGCCAAATTCTGAAATCGGATCAACCGCTTGCCAACGTTCGATTTCTTCCCGTTCGCGGTAGGAACTCTGATCACTCGGCGAATGGCCCGATTGACGGTAACAGAGCACTTCTAACAACGCCGGGCCCTCGCCATTCCCCAACATGGGTACTAGGCGTGAGTAGGCGTCGGCGACTGCGAGCGGATTGTTGCCGTCCACGCATTCGGCCCGCATGTTATCCGGGTTGATAGCCGCGCCCGCACGGGCAAGACGCTCAAACCCCATGGTCTCCCCAATAGGTTGACCGCCCATGCCGTAAAAGTTATTCATAAAGTTGAACACGATCGGCAATCCGCCACGATACGCCTCATCCCAAAGCGTGTTGAATTGACCCATCGAAGAAAAACCCATCGCTTCCCAAACCGGGCCGCACCCAATCGATGCGTCGCCGATATTCGCGATAGCAATCCCGTCTGCACGTCGAACCTTCTTGTACAACGCAGACCCCGCGGCGATATCCGCACTACCACCGACAATCGCGTTGTTGGGGTAAACGCCAAACGGCATGAAGAAGGCATGCATCGATCCGCCCATGCCTTTGTTAAAACCGGTAACCCTTGCAAAAACTTCGGCGAGCAATCCATACAAGAGAAAATCGATGCCGCGCGATTCTTCCGCGTTCTGATAATCAAGTGTCGTTGCACCGTTAGATGATTCCTGCGCTTGATCGACCACCTTGAGAATCGCGCCGTCGAAATATGTTTCCATTATCGATTCGAGTTGGTTGCCCGCGAGATCTTCCACCGCGCGCAATCCTTTGGCAATAATTTCACCATGGCTTCGGTGACTGCCGAACAAATGGTCGTCCACACCAAGGTGAACGCATTGCCCCACGGCGGCAGCTTCCTGTCCGATGGAGAGATGTGCGGGGCCCGCATGTTGATACTCGACCCCTTCGAATGAACCGAGTTTTTTGATCTGATCCAGCATCGTTTCGAACGTCCGGATGATGACCATGTCCCGGTACATCCGCTTCGCCCGATCAGGATTTATACCGCCGTCCGACTCAACCTCTTGGGCGATCGTCTTGTCATATTGGTTGATCGGAATGGATCCGAGCTGTAGCTCGCCGGGTTTTCTCACTTCCTCCGGAAGCACTAATAGTCTTTTTGGCACGAGATTATCTCCACTGCAAAATTGCCGATATGGCTACATAACTTCTTTATCAATAGCCAGTTAGACGAAATAGGACACCGGGATGGACACACCGGGAATCAATTGGTGTGAAGCATTGCGACAAGAAACCGTCTGAATTACTAGGCGCGCACCGTCTAGCCAATTATCCTGAGATCGGGATGAAACCTCAAATGGGGGTTTGGGTATTAATTCAGACAGAGTACGTGGGAAGGAATTGCAACCGATGGTGCTTCAAGTGGACGAATTGCGGTAGGTTACGACGAACGATAAAGTTGGCACGCGATGTGCATCATATTTCGGCATCGACAAGTGAATCAGATAAAGCCCAAGGAGAGTCACATGAATTTTAGAAACCGTACTGCGCAGGGTGTCATGGCTGGCGCGGTAGCGATGGTACTGATTGCCTCAGCGTATGTACTGACCTCTTCCATCGGACCCGTGTCCGCACAAGCAGATGATGCGATCAACGCGCTCAAGCAACAAGGCGAAGCATTCGCAGCAGTCAGTGCCAAAGCGTCACCGGCTGTCGTCTTCCTCCGTGTCGAACGTGAAAGCACGATTCGCGACTCGCAGGGACGTGAAATACCGTTCGATGATATGGGACCGCGCGGCGAAGAATTTTTCCGCCGATTCTTCCCGCAGGAAGAACCGGGATCGATGCCGAAACAAATCGGACAGGGATCCGGATTCTTCATTTCTGAAGATGGCTATTTGCTCACGAACAACCATGTGGTGGGTGGTGCAGACAAACTGACTGTGTATACCAGTGACGGCGACGAATACGAAGCCGAAGTCATCGGCACTGATCCGGGAACGGATATCGCCCTAATCAAAGTCGACGGCAGTGGCTTTCCGTATCTTGAACTCGGTGATTCCGGTCGACTGCAAGTGGGCGAATGGGTGCTCGCAATTGGCAGCCCATTTGGTCAAACCAATTCGGTCACTGCAGGCATCGTAAGCGCCAAAGGGCGCACGCAAATGCGCATTCTCGGGCAGAACGGCTATGAGAATTTCATTCAAACGGACGCGGCCATCAACCCCGGAAATTCCGGCGGGCCCTTGATCGATCTCGATGGCGACGTCGTTGGCGTCAATACCGCAATTATCAGCCGTTCAGGCGGGTATAACGGAATCGGTCTCGCCGTTCCCGTCAACATGGCCTCATTCGTCATGGAGCAGTTGAGAGATGACGGATTCGTAACCCGAGGATTCTTGGGCGTCAAGATAGAGACACTCGAACCCGACATGGCCGAGGGACAAGGTTTAAAACGCGGCGCGAACGGAGTGTTCGTGCAGGAAGTCGTACCGGACATGCCTGCGGAAGAAGCAGGAATTAAGTCTCAAGACATCATCGTAAGCCTGAATGGCGATGAAGTCGTCGACAGCGGAGATTTCCGCAACAAGATTTCGATGGTACGCCCCGGCAAGAAAGTGGCGCTTGTGGTGTTGCGCGACGCTCAGCGAAAATCAATCGACGTGCGCGTTGGCAAACTTCCAGAAGATCCCTCGCAGTTGGCGCGCGCCGATGCCCGTAACGATCAAGATCCATCGGCATTGAAAGACGTCGGCATTAGAATTCAAAACCTCGACGAAGAAATAGCGGAAACGCTTGGGCTTGAAGGTGAAAGCGGTGTGTTAATCTCGCACGTCACACCCGGTGGTCCAGCATTCGAAAAGGGCGTGCGCCGAGGCAGTCTGATTCAAGAAATGAACAGTATGCCCATCGCCAACACGAATGAATTCTGGCAGGCCGTGGAAAAGGTGCCCGTGGACAGGAAGGTCGTCGTGATGCACATCTTCGATGGTGAGTTTTCACGCTACGTCGCGCTACCGAAGCCAACTAAATAATTCCCATAGCCCCTCAAAGGGAGGAAACCCCTCAACCAACAGCCCAATAACACCCTCCTCCTCCCTTTTACTGGCGTCCGGTCGACCCCACCGGACGCCCTTTTTTTGTTTACGGACGGAAGCGTGTCCCTCCCGTTTCTAGGCGTCCACGTCCGCGATACACGTCTCGAGAATCTCGAACGCTGTGTCAAGTTGTTCGATTTCGATCGTAAGCGGCGGCGCGAGCGTGATCACGTTGCCCATGCTCACTTTGAAGTTGAGACCCCGTTCGAGGGCGGCGTACATCACTTGTTCAGCTTCATCGATGGCGCGCGCACGGGTGATACGATCACGGACAAGCTCAACGCCCATCAACAATCCAATGCCACGGACATCGCCAATGAGCGGTTGACGATCGCGCATCCCGCAGAGTTTACCGATCGCGTAATCGCCCAGTTCGACGGCACGTGCGAGCAAACCTTCGTCTTCGATGCACGCAATTGCTGCCAACCCCGCAGCGCACGCTACCGGGTTCTTTTCATGGGTGTAATGACCGATGGCGCGATCCTTTGCAACATCGAGATCGCCATGGGCGATGAGTGCCGCAAGGGGCATCACACCACCGCCAAGTCCCTTGCCAATCACCAGCATGTCCGGCACGATTCCGTAATGTTCGCACGCAAACATTTTCCCCGTGCGACCAAGGCACGTTGGGATTTCATCGAGAATGAGGAGCGCGCCGTGACGGTCGCAGGCCTCCCGTACGATGCGCCAATAGTCCGGCGCGGGAATGTACGGCGTGCTGCGCACGGTCTCGGCGATAACGGCTGCGACGTCGCCTTCTTTTTCTAGGACATAGTCGATGTACTTCGCGCACTGGAGCGTACACGCATCGCCGCAATCCCAAGGGCAATGCCGGTTATCCGGGGGAGGCACGTGCTCCGCACCCGGCAATAACGGTCCTGCATCCTTACGGAAAATCGCTTCACCGCCAATTGAAATCGTGTCGAGCGAAGCCCCATGAAACGAGTCCCACATCGAGATGGTCTTAAAGCGGCCCGTCGCCGTGCGTGCCAGCTTCAGCGCCATCCCCATCGCTTCCGCGCCGCCCGGAGCGAACAACACTTTGTTCAAATCTCCTGGCGCGAGGTCCGTCAACTTTCGCGCGAGATCAATTGCCGTTCGGTTGGTGTAGCGGCGCGTGCTAAACGGGAGTTCGTCCAGTTGATCCTTCATCGCTTGGAGAACACGTGGATTGGCAAAGCCAACTTGGTGGACGCTATTGCCATGAAAATCAAGGGTTCTCCGACCTTGCGCGTCTTCGAGGTATGGACCCTCACACGCGTTCAGAACGTTCAAGCACGGCGTGGATAGCGACTGATGCAAGAATAGACGGGCGTCTTCCTCAAGCATGGCCGAGGTATCGTCGTCGACGTTCGCATCATTCCACTTCTGGCGCCGTGGCGAAATATTTAGATCGCCTTCAGAGCGCAACGCATCCAAGTCACGTGGCGTTTTATCCATGATTTAATTTCGTCCGCACAAATTGTCCAATCTCTTCTATGGCCGCTTTGCCTTCCGGCAACATGCCTGCGAAGTAATGCCAAACGTGAATCATATCCTCATACTCCTGAAACGACACTTCGACATCGGCCGCTTTCGCACGTTCTGCAAGCCGGGTCGAATCGTCGAATAATATTTCCGCACTGCCCACATGAATAATGAGCGGAGGAATACCAGTCAAGTCCGCATAAATCGGTGATGCGAGCGGATCTGTTGGATCTTGCCCATCGAGATATAGGTCAGCTTGCTCGGACAACCCTTGCCGAAGCAGCATTGGATCGTCTTTCTCACGCGTCTCGATCGAATCGCCCGTCATGGCGAGATCCGTCCAGGGCGAAATGAGTGCCGCGGCGACGGGTAGCGGATCGTCATGGTCGCGAATGGTTAGCAATGTGGCCATCGCCAGTCCACCGCCCGCAGAATCGCCTGCGATTACAATGCGCTCGGGCGGCGTGCCGGTTTCGATTAACCAACGATACGCCGCGACAGCATCATCCACCGCTGCGGGAAACGGATTCTCGGGTGCCAACCGGTAATCCGGCACCAGTGCATTCAACCCGGCTGCGCGGCCCAACTGTGCGGCGAGCGCGCGGTGCGTGAACGGAGAACCAATGGTATAGGCGCCGCCATGTAGATAAAGAAGCGCACCGTTGCCGTCATGATCCTCGAAAGACAACGTGTCGGCCGGTCGGCCGCCCGCAATTACCTCATTCACTCGCAGTCCCTTGGGAATGGGCACTTTCTCCGCATGCGTTTCGTTCAACAATCGGCGCTCAGCTATAGACGAGGGTTGCTGAGCCCGGTTCTTGCGCAGTGCGGAGACCAAATCCTCAAGTGCGGGCGTCTTCATCCCAATTCCTTCGTCAACGTTGCATTATGCCCTACGGGATTCTTAAAGTACCCCGCAGTTCGTCGGGTTGTCCAACAACCCGGCCGGGGGACATTGAAGGAGTATCCAGGGCATGGGCACCGTGCGTTCATATAGCCGGTTCATCATAATCATATTGTGGACCACCATCATGTATCCGCTCATGATGGTCAGCAACACGGTGCTCAACTCGAATTGGGACCGGCGCCTCCGGGTCCAGACCGCAATGATCCGTTTCTGGGCAAACGGAGTGGTGCGTATCGCGGGCATTCGCGTCACGGTCGAAGGCACGCCGCCTACTGCACCGTTCATTCAAGTCTCAAATCACATCACCTATATCGACATGGTGATGATGTGGTCGCAACTCGGATGCTCGTTCGTTTCCCGGGCCGACCTCGAACACTGGCCGATCATGGGGCGCATGTCGGTCAATCTAAACACCCTCTTCATTAATCGCGAAGATAGACGTGACACGAAGCGGGTGAACGAAAAACTCGCCAACGCCTACGACAAGGGCATCGGCATGCACATTTTTGTTGAGGGCGGCATTTCGCAGGATGGGGAGATCGGGCCTTTCAAAG
>Ga0315336_1005837_pt1 | contig 13097 bp, 11 predicted proteins | sample ASW5metaG_FD_204512 | JGI IMG/M metagenome (GOLD analysis project Ga0315336, IMG submission 204512) | Ammonia-oxidizing marine archaeal communities from Monterey Bay, California, United States - ASW #5 | ecosystem: Environmental > Aquatic > Marine > Intertidal zone | place: USA: California...
AGCGGCAGGCCGACATGAAGGCGGTGGGCATTGCCGCGGGGCTGGCCCTGCTTCCGGCCCTCGCCAGGAGCAAGGCCGGGCTGGGAGCCGTTTTAATGGCGCCCGCCTTGGCGGTTGTCGCCTACGCGATTTATCGCGAGAACGCCAAGCCGCCAAAGCAGGGTCCGGGAGACACGCGGTAGGCGCTTGAAGGATTCCCGCGACGAATTTTCCAGTTTCCATGAAGGCCTGAGCGGGATCGATATCCGGGCGAAGACGGCCTTCATCGCGTGGCGGTCGAGGTCTACGGCGAGCTGATCAAATCGCCTGCGACGCAACAGACCGAGCCGAAAGCGCCGCCCACCTCGCAGGAACCCGTCCAGGCGGGTAATCTTCGCATCAAGCGGCTTTCGCCTGCGCATTGCTTGCCGGGACGAGCACCTTCAGCGCGCCGGGGTGAATCTCGATCGTGGTTTCGCGCTCAAGCTTGATCAATTCACCGTCCAAAACCGCGCTGAATCTCTTGGCCGGCGAGTGTATCTTCAGCACGGCCCTGCCGGCCTGATGGACTTCCACATGCGCGTTCTGGCGCCACCGGCCGCGCAGCATGTCCAGGAAAAGTTTCGCCAGATGGTGACGCTGGCGCGCCACGCTGACATAGATGCCGAGCACGCCGCCGGCCGGGTTATCGGCATAGGGCAGGTGCCCTTCGCCGAACAGATTGTTGGAAAAGCCGATGCCGGTCGTACGGGTGACGATCTCAGCCTCCCCGATGCTCAGGCTGACCTTGAGCGTGGGCGGGTTCTTGATGGCCGCCCATGCGGCGCGCACCGATGCCCGCATTTTCCCAAGCCGAGAGCCGAACTCCATCTTTTCGCGCAGCTGAACCATCTTGGCGTGCATGCCGACGGAGAACTGATGGACGAAAGGCCGGCCGTTTGCACTGGCCATGTCGACCGCGATCACCTCGCCATCGGCGAAAGACTGCAACGCCGCCTCCAACGTCTGCGGGATACCCAGTCCGCGTGCGAAAAGGTTCATGGTGCCGGCGGGCAAGATTGCCAGGGCTTTCTTCTTGTTCATGAGGAGGGAGGCCGCGGTGGAAATCGTACCGTCGCCGCCCCCCGCAATGACAATGTCGATGTTCCGTCTGGCGATTGCTTTTTTCAGCGCCGTGGCGATGTCGCTACCCGCAACGATATCGATCTCGACCGAATGTCCCGCCGCTTCGAGCCTCTCCCGAAGCGTGTTGCAGAATCCTCCCATGTCAATGGTGCGGAGCGTGCCGCCGTCCTGGTTCAGCACCGCAGCAAACCGCATACCGAGCTCCATTTCAGGTCGCTTGAGCCGGCGGACCCCCTCTGCCGCAGGCCGAAACGAAGATGAAGCCGCAAAGGTTCCACGGAGTTCCACCGCAGGTTTAGAATCAGGGCATTCGTTAACGCGTTGGGGTTGGAACAACACTCCGGTCACGACGTTGTGAACCTGTCGACACGCGCTTCCAACCGCCGCTCAGAGGGCGGTCAAAAGGCGCGATTTAGAGATCAGGCACGAGGAGAAACCAACATGATCCGCACCCTTTTTGCGACAACCGCGATCGCAACGCTGCTCGCAACCGGCGCTCTGGCACAGACGACGCCAGCTCCGGCCCAGCAGGCCCCAGCTGCTGCCGACAAAGCGGCGCCGGTCGTGCGCTCGGACGGCGCTCTCATGACCAACATCATCGGCGAATCCGTCTATAACGGCACCGGCGACGATGCCCAGGACATCGGCAAGGTCGATGATGTCGTCTTCGATGCCAGCGGCAACGCCAAGTCGGCCATAATTGGGGTCGGCGGGTTCCTTGGCGTCGGCAAGAAGGACGTCGCTTTCGATTACGCCAAGCTGGAATGGGCCGAGAAGAACGGCGACCGCTGGCTGGTCGTGAAGTCGACCAAGGACGAGCTGAACGCTCTGCCGTCGTTCGATCGCAAGGCTTATGATCCGGCGCCGGCGCAGTCGTCCGACGCCACGCAGCCCGCCAACAACACCACCACGACGACCACGGCGCAGGCTCCGGCGGCCGCGCCTGCCGCGCCAGTGAAGAAGGCGGAAGGCAACCTCGCCAGCAACATCATGGGCGAGTCGGTCTATAACGGCACCGCGGACGACGCCCAGAAGATCGGCGACGTGAAGGACATCGTTCTTGCCAAGGACGGCAAGGCGGAGTCGCTGGTGATCGGCGTCGGCGGATTCCTCGGCATCGGCACAAAGAATGTCACCTACGACTTTGCCAAGGCGAAGTGGGCCGAGAAGAATGGCGACCGCTGGCTGGTGGCCGAGACGACGAAGGAGGAACTGCAGGCGCAGCCCGACTTCGATCGCAAGGCCTATGATCCGGCGCCCGGCTCGACGACGGCCGCGAACAACGCCCCCGCGGCGACCACCCCCGCGGTGGTGTCTTCCGATACGACCTCCGACAAGGGAGCGAAGCCGGCGGAGCCTGCCAAGTCGACGGCCGAAACCAAGCCTGCAGCGCCGGCCCCGGCCACGGCTGAAAACAAGCCGGCAGACACCAACGCCACCGACGAGACCAAGACCGCTTCGATCGACAAGTCGACCCTGACCGAGATGCCGATGGGCGATATTCGCGGTGACGATTTGAAGGGCACTACCGTCTACGGCGCCAACGATGAGAAGATCGGTGAGATCGGCGACGTTGTGCTTAAGGACAACAAGCCGGACGCGGTGATTGTCGATGTCGGCGGCTTCCTCGGCATCGGCGCCAAGGAGGTGGCGGTCGGAATGGATCACTTGAAATTCATGACCGACAAGGACGGCAAGAAATATCTCTACACCAACTTTTCCAAGGAGCAGCTTGAAAAGCAGACTGCCTATGACAAAGGCAGTTATGCCCAAAAACGCGATCAGCAGCGCCTGATCTTAAACGACTAAACGCCTGCGTTAGACCAGGGGAGCCCGCGCGATCATCGCGCGGGCTTTCTTATGTTGCAGGGGTAGGCCGCCCGGCGATATGGCCGGCCACACCGCTCTCTGTCAGTTCGGCCAGTGCCAGAGACTGATCGAGATGAGCGGCGCGCCAGGCGAGCATCTTCTCCGCGAACTCGAGCCTTATCGGCAGATAGGCCGGATCGCCGGCGACGTTATCCAGTTCGTCCGGATCTTTCGACAGATCGAACAGCAGTGGCGGCAGGCCGCCGCCGAAATGGACGTATTTGAAGTCCATGGTGCGGATGACGGCGAGATTGCACTGACGGGGGCCGACGCCGAAATGGCGTTCCGCTTCGCCGCCGGCGATCGTGCGGAAATCGAACTCCCAATGCGCGGCGTCGCGCCACCCGGTTGGAGTCTCGCCATCAAGCCACGGCGCGAGCGATCTGCCGTCAAGATGAGGCTGCGGCGCCGCATCGATCGATTCGAGCAGCGTCGGGAAGATGTCGACGGCCTCGGTGAAACGGTCGACAGATGAACCGGCTGCGGCTCTCCGGCGTGGGTCACGGATGATCAGGGGAATGTGGTAGCTGGCGTCGAAGAAGCCGCCCTTGCCGAGCATGAAATGGTCGCCCATCATCTCGGCGTGGTCCGATGTGAGCACGATGACGGTATCGTCCCAGGCGTCCCGTGATCTGATAGCCTGCCAGATGCGGCCGAGCTGAGCATCGACCTCCGAAATCATGCCATAGTAGATCGCACGGATACGGCGGAAGTTCTCCTCGCTCCAGTCGGGGACGCTGCCCTCCATGCCCGGAACGAATTTCGTTCTTTTCTGTAGGGCCAGATCGTAGGCGAGGTAGGGGTGGCTTGCGGCTTCGGCTTGCCGGTCCGCCGCGCGCTTGAAAGCGGGGCCTTCGGCCGGATCGTACATGGTGTTGTAGGGCTCCGGCACGATGAAGGGCGGGTGGGGGCTGATGAATGAGATGTGCGCGAACCATGGCGCGCTTTTCTCCTGCTCGCCGAGCCAGCGGATGAACTCGCCGGCCAAAAACGCGGTCGGCGTCTGGTCTTTCGAATAGACCGGCGGCGCGTTCGTCACGTCGACTTTGGCCTGGCCTTCGGCGGGACGATGGATGTCGGGACTGCCGGCACCGGTCTCGATGCCTTGAGCGCGCAGCCAGGACAACCACTGCTTCTGATGTTCGGGCAGGGCCTGCCGTACTGTGAAGCCAGGCAGCACGCCTTCGTAACTGCGCAGGCGCGGATCCCCGGCCGCAAGCTGGCGCGGATCGAGCGAGACGTCGGTATAGCCGAAGAGGGTGGGATCATATCCTGCCGCGCGCGCCGAAAGCGCGATGTTGCCATGGCGCGCATCGAGCGGCGTGCCGTTGCGGCAGACGCGATTGTTCATCTGGTAGAGGCCGGTATATAGGCAGGCGCGCGCCGGCGAGCAGGGAGCCGCTCCGCCATAATGGCGGCGGAAAAGCACGCCCTCGGCAGCTAATGCATCGGCATTTGGCGTCCTCACGACCGGATGGCCGGCCGCCGACAGGCAATCGCCGCGCCACTGGTCGCAAGTGATGAGGAGAACATTCGGGCGGCGAGGCTGGAGGTGCAAGATCGTCTCCTTGTGAAGAGCCCAGATGTACGGAAATCACCCGCGTTGCAAGTCAACACCGGGTTATGGAATCGTGAACAGATTTTGAACAGTCGTTCACTTTTATGATACAGTCCATTCTGTGTTTGCCTGCTTTGCCGCTGGCCCGCCTATCCTCATATTGGCGAGGACAGCGGCGAGGGCCGCAAGAACAAGGGAAGGAGCACGATCATGCTCAATCAGATCAAGGGCCTGCATCACGTCACCTCGATGGCGAGCGACGCACGCCGCAACAATGAGTTCTTCACCAAGAAGCTCGGCCTGCGCCGGGTGAAGAAGACGGTCAATTTCGACGCCCCGGACGTCTACCATCTCTACTACGCCGACGAGGTCGGCACGCCCGGCTCGGTGATGACCTATTTCCCGTTCCCCGATATCGGCAAGGGTCGGCACGGCGTCGGCGAAGTCGGCACCACGGTGTTCTCGGTGCCGGAAGGCACGCTCGGCTATTGGGAAAAACGCTTCGCCGACGAGGGCGTGGGCAATGTCGCCCGCGCGGAAAGTTTTGGCGAGAAGCGGCTCACCTTCACCGGACCCGACGGCGACAGTTTCGCGCTGGTCGAGGATAAGGCCGACAGCAGGGCGCCCTGGGTCAAGGGCGGGGTTCCCGGCGACGAGGCCATCCGCGGCTTCCACTCGGTCTCGCTCAGGCTGAAGGACGGCGGCGCCACCGAGGAGCTCTTGAAGTTCATGGGCTATGAGGAAGTCGACAAGTCCGGCAACATCCGCCGACTTGCGATCAAGAACGGCAATGGCGCCGACGTCGTCGACATCGAATCGCTACCGGGTGCAGGCTTTGCCAATCTCGGCGCCGGCTCGGTGCACCATGTCGCCTTCGCGGTCGAGGACCGCGCCAAGCAGCTCGAAGTGCGCAAGGCGTTGATCGACACGGGTTACGGCGTGACGCCGGTGATCGATCGCGACTATTTCTGGGCGATCTATTTCCGTACGCCCGGCGGCGTGCTGTTCGAGGTGGCGACCAACGAGCCCGGCTTCGACCGCGACGAGGATACCGCGCATCTCGGCGAGGCGCTGAAGCTGCCGACGCAGCACCAGCATCTGCGGCCCTATCTCGAAGAACATCTGCAGAAGCTGGAAGGCTGAAGCCATGAGCAAGGACGCCTACATCTACAAAATGCTGCCCGGTTCGCCGGGCAGTCCGCTGCTCTTCGTCTTCCACGGCACCGGCGCGGATGAGAACCAGCTGCTTGGTTTCGGCCGCGACCTTGTGCCTTCGGCGACGATCATCTCGCCACGCGGCGATGTATCGGAGCATGGCGCCGCCCGTTTCTTCCGCCGCACCGGCGAGGGCGTCTACGACATGGGCGACCTGGCGCGCGCGACATCGAAGATGGCGGGCTTCGTCAGGGCGCATGTCGCGGCGGCGGAGCCTTCGGCGGTGCTCGGCCTGGGTTACTCAAACGGCGCCAACATCCTGGCTTCGTTGGTGTTCGCGGAGCCGGGGCTATTCGATGGGACGGCGCTGATGCATCCGCTGATCCCATTCGAGCCCGAGGTGCGAGGCAGCCTTGCCGGCCGCCAGATCCTGATCACGGCCGGCAGGCGTGATCCGATCTGCCCGCCCAATCTGACCTCGCGGCTGGAGGGCTATTTGCGCGCCGACGGCGCCGATGTCACAGTGGAATGGCACGACGGCGGGCATGAGGTTCGGCCGAATGAAATCGAAGCGGCCCGGCGGCTCTTTGCGCCGGCGCCGGCTCTAATTCAAAGAGATAGAGCATGATGTCGTCCGAAAACCCCTTCACACTTTTCGGCATCATGCTCAAAGGAGGCAAATGAAATGGCTGACCAACTGCCCGAGATCGAACTGGAAGACCGCGGCTCCAAGGGGCGCTACGTGCTGCGCGGACCGGGCGGGGCCGAGGCCGAGATGACCTTCACCAAGATCGGAGAGCACCAGCTCATCATCGACCATACCGAGGTGCCGGATGTCTTTCGCGGCCAGGGCGCCGGGCTTCGGCTCGTCACCCGCGCGGTCGAGGATGCGCGCGCCGCCGGCAAGAAGATCATCCCGCTTTGCCCCTTCGCCAAAGCCCAGTTCCGGCGTCACCCGGAATGGGCGGATGTTTTGAAGCAATAAGTCTTATGCCGAAGCTGGGCCTCTCTTTTTTGAGGCCCAGCCCTAAATGCAAATACTGGCTTGGCATTTGCGCACGCCGGCCATCTTGCCTAAGTTGACGGCTCGCTCGGACGAAACCTGCCGTCCCGCCCGTCACCGATTCGAATGGCTTCCCTGATGACCGATACCGACTTGATCCCCGTTTTCGACGGACATAACGACACGCTGCTTCGGCTCTACCAGTCGAAGGAAGCCGATGTCGAAAAGCTGTTCATCGAGGGGACGCCGGGCGGCCATATCGACCTGCCGCGCGCCAGGAAAGGCGGCTTTGCCGGCGGCATGTTCGCTATCTTTCCGCCGCCGGTCGAAAAGTCGAAGCGCAGCGCCGTGCCGCCGGCGCCGAGCGACAACGAGCCGCTGCCTCCGGAGCTGCCGCAGGCCGAGGCGATCACCTCGACCATCGGCATGGCTTCGATCCTGATCCGGTTGGAACGCGCCGGCGCGCTCACCGTCTGCCGCAGCGCCGGCGATGTGCGGGAGGCGATGGCCAAAGGCTCGATCGCCGCAGTGTTCCACATCGAAGGCGTCGAGGCGATCGACCCCGAACTTGCCATGCTCGATGTGCTTCATGCCGCCGGCCTGCGCTCGCTGGGCATCGTGTGGAGCCGCCCGAACGCCTTCGGCAATGGCGTGCCGTTCCGCTTCCCGTCGTCGCCCGATACCGGGCCTGGCCTCACCGATGCCGGCAAGGCGCTGGTCCAGGCCTGCAACAGGCTGAAAATCATGATCGACCTTTCGCATCTCAACGAGAAGGGTTTTCGCGATGTCGCGGGTTTGAGCGACGCGCCGCTGGTCGCGACCCATTCCAACGTGCATGCGATCTGCGGCCATTCCCGCAACTTGACCGACTGGCAGCTCGGCGCGATCCGCGAGTCCGGCGGCATGGTTGGCCTCAACTTCGCCACCGGCTTCCTGCGCGAGGACGGTCGCATGAACGCCGACACAAGCATCGATATCATGGTGCGCCACATCGATTCGCTTTTGCAGGCCCTGGGCGAGGATGGCGTGGGTCTGGGCTCGGATTTCGATGGCGCCATGATTCCGGCTCCCATCGGCGACGTCGCCGGCCTGCCCAAGCTCATCGATGCGCTGGCCGCGCGTGGTTTCGGACGGCCGCTGATCGAGAAGATCGCCTACAAAAATTGGTTGAGCGTGCTGGAAAGAACGATCGGATAGGATCGGAGCTCAGCACTTCTCGTTGCGGATTCCGCTACGCACCCATTCGCTTCAGCCATTCCTTGCCTACGCCACGGTCGCGGATGATCGGCAAGGGATTTTCCGCATCGAGCCGGGCGCAGATGCGGTAGACTTCCAGCGTCTCGGCATTCATCTCGCCGCGCTTGAAGAAATACATCGCCGCCGCGTAGCGGGTGCGGCCGGACCACATCTCGCCGAGCGGCGTGTTGACGAGCTGCCACTGCTCGGCGGCTTCCGCTTCGGGCTCTTGCGCCGCGCTTGCCATGGTCAAAAGTCCGCCGGCGGGTTGGCGGTGCGGCGGTCGAGCCTGATGAAGGGCCGCGGCACCACCTTCGCCTTCTTCATCAGCTTCTGATACTGCAGCTCGCGCATGGCGTAGATCTCGACCCAGAGGTCGTCGAGGATCGTGTCGCCATAGGGCCTCTCTAGCGAGGCGAGCGCGATGTTGCGCTTTGCCATGGGCGACCACATCGCCGCGCTCACCAGTCCGACCTCCTGGGCCTTCTTGTAGTAGACGATGGCATGCTCGGCCGGGATGTTGCCTTCGATCTCCAGCCCGACAAGCACATGGCGCAGCTTCTTTTTCGCCCGGGCTTCGAGGATGGCCCGGCGGCCATTGAATTGACCTTTTTCCGGATCGATCATGAAGCCGAGGCCGATCTCATCCGGCATGCGCAGGCGATCGGCGCGGATGGCGTGCTCGGCGGTGGTGAAGTCGGCATTGGCGACGATCAGCCCGGCTTCGAGGCGAGCACGGTTGAGCGCCGCGTAGCCGATGGCACGGATGCCGCGCAGCTCGCCCGCCGCCGTCAGCCGGTCCCACAGGCTCAGCGCCTTGTCCGCCGGCACGAACAGTTCGTAGCCGAGATCGCCGGTGAAGCCGGTGCGCGAAATGATGACGGTTCCCCCGTCATGCGCGAATTCGGCGAGGTCGAAGATTTTCAGCCGCTCGACGCCGGCAAAGCCCGCGTCGCGCAGGATGGCGAAGGAGGTCGGGCCTTGCAACGCCAAGCCAGCGACGGCCTCTGTCTCTTCCTCGACGCTCACCTCATAGCCGATGGCGCTGTCCAGCAGCCAGGGCAGATGCCGTTCCTGCGAGCACAGCCGGAAGCGTGTCGGCGAGAGCCTGAACAACGTGCCGTCGTCGAGCACGAAACCTTCGTCGTCGCACCAGGCGGTATAGTGGACGCGGCCGGGCTTGAGCTTTGTGACGTCGCGCAAGGTGACCCGGTCGAGATAGGCTTCGGCATCCGGGCCCTCGATGCGGTATTTGACCATCGGCGAGATGTCGAACAGCGCCGCCTGGCTGCGGATGGCGAAATATTCGAGCTCCTCGTCCCACAGCGAATGCGGGGCGCGGTAGCCGGCCCAGTTGTACCAGTCCTGCTTCAGCCCCAGCGCGTCGATGCGCGGCTGGAAGGGCGTGCCGAGCCGCAGTGTGCGGAAGTGGGATTGCGCGAGGGCGCGGGCGTCGAGCGCCGTGTCGGCGTCGGTGTCGATGGGCTTCTTCCTGGTTGCCCGTGCCATGGTCATGCCCTCATCGCGATGATGCGGCGCGCGGCGTTGAGGCCAGGCGCGCCGGAGATGCCGCCGCCGGGATGCGAGCCTGCCCCGGCCAGGAACAGTCCTTCGAGCGGCGTGTCGTAGCCCGACCAGCCGGAGACCGGCCGCGACATCAGTATCTGGTCGGCCTGCAATTCGCCATGGTGCCAATGGCCGCCAGGCATGCGGTAGCGGGCCTCGATATCGGCCGGGGTCAAAAGCTCGGCATGGCGAACCGTCGCGCCGATGCCCGGTGCATGGGCTTCGAGCTGCGCCATGATCGCCTTAAGGAATTGCGGCTTGCCGGCGGCCCAGCCCTCTTTCAGCGCGTAGGGCGCGTATTGCACCACCGCCGACAGCACGCAGGCGCCTGACGGTGCAAGCGATGGGTCGGCCAGGCTGGGGAGCGTGATCTCCATCACCGGCTCAGGCGAGAACTCGCCATGTTTCGACGGGTTGAAGGCGCGTTCGACATGGCCGGGCGAAGGCGCAATGACGAGGCGGCCATTGTGGCCGGCGGCGTCGACGCCGGTGAATTGCGGCGGCCGCTCGAGCGCCAGATGGAGCTTCGCCGCGTCACCCTTCATGCGGATGTTCCTGACCTTGCGCATGAAACCGGTGTCGACTTCGCGCGGGCCGACGAGGTCGAGGATCGTCGTTGCGGGATTAATGGCCGAGACGACCGCTTTTGCGCGCAGCGTTTCGCCGCTCTGCGTGACGACACCCACGGCGCGGCCCTTCTCGATGATCACCTTGGCGACCGGCGAAGCCTGGCGGATCGAGACGCCCGCCTTCTCCGCCGCCGCGCGGATAGCGGCGACGACCGCGCCCATGCCGCCCCTGGGCTGTATCTGCGCGCCGGCAAGACCGCCGATTTCGCCGGCCAGCCTGTAGTAGAGGCCGATCAGCGAGGTCGGCGAGCGCGGGCCGAGATGCGAGCCAAGTGTCGCGTCGAAGGCAAGCAGGCCCTTCAGCCGGTCGTCCTGGAGCTGCTCGTCGAGCAGGTCGTAGACGTTCATCAGAAGCACACGCAGGAAATCGCGCATGTCTTCCTTGCCGAGCTTCTTCAGCGCCAGCGCGGTCTGGCCGAGCCCGGTCATCTCGGCGAGCGACAGGTTGGCGAGGTCAGGCGGTCGGCGCGACAGGAACGGTTTCAGCACGCCTGCATAGCGCAGCAATTGCGCACGCAGCTCCTTCCAGGCGGATTGCTCCGACGCGCTGGCGCCGGTCAGCACCTCGCCATAGGCGCCGTACAGCACCAGCGGACCATCCTTCGACAGCGCGACCGACGGCACGATATCGCCGCGCTCGATCCTCAACCCATGCCGCTCCAGCTCCAGCGTCTTGACGACTTCGGGGTGCAGGCGATTGAGCAGATGCGCGACCGCCGAGACGCGAAAGCCGGGCGCGAATTCCTCGGTACGCGCGGCGCCGCCGACCTCGTTGTCGGCCTCGAGCAGCAGCACCTTGCGGCCCGACTTGGCCAGCGTGGCGGCGGCAACAAGGCCGTTGTGGCCGCCGCCGATGACGATCGCGTCCCAGTTCAAATCAGATGACGTCATGGGCAGGGCTCATATGCAGGGTCGGCTTGGCGAGGTCGCGCAGGATCTCGGCGGCGGCGTTGCGTCCCGGCGCGCCCATGACGCCGCCACCCGGATGGGTGGAGGAGCCGCACATATAGAGCCCGCCGACCGGCGAACGGTATTGCGCGTAGCCGGGCACCGGGCGGTTGAAGAGCAGTTGATCGAAGGTGAGCTCGCCCTGGAAGATGTTGCCTTCGGTCAGCCCGACCTCGGCTTCGATCTCGCGCGGCGTGCGCACTTCCATGTGGACGATGCGGTCGCGGAAGCCGGGAGAGTATGCGGATATCTGCGAGATCACGCTCTCGGCGAAGCCGTCGCGATCGGTATCGGTCCAGTCCGCCCCCCTTATCTTCGGCGGCGCATATTGCACGAAGCAGCTCATGAAATGCTTGTCCGGCGGCGCCATGGTCGGGTCGAGCGTGGTCGGGATCATCATGTCGAGGAACGGGTCGGCCGACCAGCGCCCGGCCTTCCAGTCGTCATAGGCCCGCTCCATGCGCTCGATGGAATCGGTGAAGTGCATGTCGGCGCGGTAGACCGGCGAATCTTTCGGCAAAGCCGGGAACTCGGGCAGCGAATCCAGCGCGATATTGACCTTGCCGGACGAGCCGCGGATCTTGAAGTTCCGGACGCGGCGCAGGAAGATGTCGGGGAGTTCCTTCTCCTCGACCAGCTTCAGGAAGGTGCGCTTGACGTCGGCATTGGAGACGACGAGCTTGCCTTGGATTTCTTCGCCGCCGGCCAGCACGACGCCCTTGGCCTTGCCGTTCCTTACCAGCACATGGTCGACCTCGGCGCCGGTGCGGATCGTGCCGCCACAGGCCTTGAAGGAGGCGGCCAGCGCCTTGGTGACGGCGCCCATGCCGCCGCGCGCATAGCCCCAGGCGCCAACCGAGCCGTCGACCTCGCCCATGTAATGGTGCAGGAGCACATAGGCGGTGCCGGGCGACATAGGGCCGAGTGCCGTGCCGATGATGCCGGACAGCGCGAAGTTCGCCTTGATGACATCGGTCTCGAAATACTCGTCGAGGAAGTCGGAGATCGACATGGTCCAGAACCGCAAGGTCAGCGCCATTTCCTCGGCGGTGAGGCCGGCGAATTTCCTGCCGAGATAGAGCAATTCGCCAAGGTCGCGCGGCCTGAAGCTGGTCGGGTCGGGCGCGGTGCGCATCAACAGCGGCTGGATGAAGCGGCACTGCCTCGTGACGTCGCGCGAATAGCGGTCATAGGCCTCGGCGTCGCGTCTGGAGAAGCGAGCGAACTCGCGGCGATGCGCGTCATGGTCGCGGTAGTTGGCGAGATAGTCGCCGTCGCGCGTGAACACAGCGCCGCCTTCATAGGAGATCACCTGCAGGCCGAAGCGCGGCAATTCCAGATCGCGCATGATTTCGGGCCGGAACAACGAGCAGACATAGGAGCAGTTGGAATAGAGGAAGCCCGGCGTCAGCTCGCGGCTGGTCGCTGCGCCCCCGACCCAGTCGTTTTTCTCCACCACCAGCACGTCGAGCCCAGCGCGCTGCAGGTAACTGGCATTGACCAGGCCGTTGTGGCCGCCGCCGATGACGATCGCGTCCCATGCCTTCATGCGCACTGAGCCTCCGTCCGGCTGCCTGTTGTCTTCTTGTTTTCACGCAACTCCGGACTTTTGCTGGAATTGCCCGGCGCGTCTTGTTTCCTGACCACTCGAATTTGGCACGGGTCACGGTTTTTTGTCCAGCCATATTGAATGAATGTTCAACAAATGGTGTTGCGTTTTCCCATTGATGCGCTAGGCTTTGCCGGCATTCTGGATTGATCCACATCGCCATTTTGGGTTGACCATCCGATGACCGAGACGGCTGACGCCGAGCCGGAATATGACGACACCGCCATCCGCTTCCTCGAGGCGCTATGGGGCGAGGGCTATCTGTCGCCGGGCGGTCCGGAAGAGGTCGACCGCGTTGTCGACGGCCTCTCGCTCGACGGCAAGTCGATCCTCGATATCGGCTGCGGCGCAGGGGGCATCACGCTGCATCTGGTCGCGCGCCATGGCGCGGCCCGGGCCACCGGCTTCGATGTCGAGAAG
>Ga0315336_1005838_pt1 | contig 13097 bp, 10 predicted proteins | sample ASW5metaG_FD_204512 | JGI IMG/M metagenome (GOLD analysis project Ga0315336, IMG submission 204512) | Ammonia-oxidizing marine archaeal communities from Monterey Bay, California, United States - ASW #5 | ecosystem: Environmental > Aquatic > Marine > Intertidal zone | place: USA: California...
TTTGTAAGAGGAGTACTCCGGGGAAACGTCCGAGCGAATGTGAGATCGCGCGACAAGCAGACTACGGCCGAAGTTATCGAAGCAGTGGCTGGCGACAAACTTGCCATCGGATTTGTCGATCTCTACAAGCTCTCGCCGGGCGAACAGCGCGTGAAGCTGTTGCGTTTGAAGAGTCCCGACGGCCAGGACGCCGAGCCGTTGCATCCGCGGAATTCGCCGAACTATCCGTTTCGCTTCAGCCGGGGACGTTGGCTGGCGTCGGCGCGATTTTTGGCGGCGATCAGTTTCGCCGCGACCGGAAAACTGGACGAAGCAGCAGTAACGCTCGAACAGATCGAACCGTCACATCCACAGCATGATGGTTTCGAGCTGTTGGTTCGCCGTTGGCGTGAACTACATGCCGCTGAAGGCACCGAGGCGAAAGAGAACGCAACCGAAGAGGCAGAATCGTCCGCAACGGCGGAACCATCCGCGACAAAGGCAGAAGTCGAAAAAGAGTGAGGCGGGAAACGGCCGGGTCGGGTGGATGGTGCTCGTTTTCAGCCGTGATGCCCTCGGAATGGAATAGAGCGGCTTCATTTTTGTCATTCGCGGCAGGCAATATGAACGGGTTTCTCCGCAAGCGCTGGTTTCTGCTGAGTTTACTCATCGTTATTCCCTCCGGGCTGATGCTCGGTGCCTCGTTGCAGCCGGCGCGGATCGATACGCTGACCGCCACGCTCAAGCCAGCGCTTCTCACCGGTTTTGTGCTGTTCCTGATGGCGTTCACACTCGATAGCGGGCAGTTGGTCAATTCGTTGCGCAATCCCTCGCCTGTTCTCTGGGCAGCGCTGGTAAACGTTGGCCTGATCCCCTTAGTGGTTTGGCCGCTGATGGTTCTGTTCCAGGCCCCACCCGACTTTGGCTTTGGCTTGATGATCGCCGCCAGCGTCCCCTGTTCGATGGCGGCCGTCTCGGTCTGGACCCGCATAGCAGGCGGGAACGATGCCGTCAGTCTGCTGGTTACCGTTGTGACCAACGGGCTCTGCTTCCTCTTCACCCCCTTCTGGCTGAATCTGACGACCACGGGCAGCGTGCAGCTCGACGTGGGCGAGATGATTCTACGGCTAGCGTATACGGTGTTGATTCCAACCTTCGCCGCCCAGGCGCTTCGCCAACTTCCGCGGCCGGCTGCCTTCGCCACGCGGCACAAGATTGCCATCGGGGTGATGGCGCAAAGTTGCGTGCTGGTGCTGGTGGCGGTCGCTTCTTGTAAGGCGGGCGCGCGGCTCGGTGAAAACGGGTCGGCCGTTAGCATCGCCAGCACGCTTGCCGTCTGGGGGGCCTGCATCGGCGTCCATTTGGGAGCGATGGCTGTCGGAATCGCGGGTGCTTACACGTTCGGTTTCAGCAGAGTCGACCGAATTGCGATTACCTTCGCCAGCAGCCAAAAGACGTTACCGATCGGCGTCTATCTCGCCACCGATCCGACCATGTTTGGCAACCCGGATTTACTGGGACCGGGCATTGGCATTCCCTTCGCGGTCTTCCCCATCCTGATGTACCACGCCTCTCAGTTGTTCATCGACACGGTAATCGCCGACCGTCTGGCTGCCGGCGGATCCAAAGCACGCTAATTGTGACGACAACCGACCCGGCTGCAAGAACTTGATTAGCGGCGGGCGTTCCACACCTGCTGCGCGGTTTCTAGGTGGTCGTCAATCTCTCGTCAAGTACCGAGTAAGCACAACAACGATCCCGATGACGATAACGAGCCCAACGAGGAGAGCGGCCACCAACCACCATGGCACGGAATACATAACGATTTCTTTGCGATTCCCCGAACAGACGGCACCGCCGCACCAACTCAAAGACTCGGCTTTGGGCGGGGTTGGCTTTGTTGCCGGCGTTGCTGACGGCGGCGTTGTTCTTCGGCAAGTTGCACGCGCCGCGGTTGGTTGCGGTTCGGGTTGGGGGGCGCAATGAACATCGTCGCTTCTTGCCATTCCCACCCAAGCGGCTGACTCAGTTCAAGTTCGGCAACGTGCGCCCACGGCGTGCCGGGATGGTCTTCGATCACGCGGTTCAAGATTTCTTCCGCCTGGCGGGCCATCTTCTTCACGCCCGGAGGATAGAGGTCGGTCTTGTTCGAGGCCACCAGCCGCCACTGATTGCTTTCTTTTCGTGAAAAGCGTTTGGGAGACCCCTTCATTTCCGCGAGGACCACGTTGTAACCGTATGCGCGGACCCGCATCGCGAGGACCCGGCCAAGGGCCAAGTCGAAACTGGCACGCCAGCGGGGCGATTTCAGCCGCGCGCGGTCCTTTTGGCCTTCGTCGAGGATGGTGTGCATCTCGTTGAGGAAATAGTCGAGCAGCGCGAGCGGCTTTTGCGCTTCGGTGAGCTGACGGCGGAGCACTTCCAGGGTATCGGCACGGAATCGGAGCCGGGGGGGCGGCACTTCGTGCGCCTGTGTCGTCATCGCCGCGCGGACCAGGGCTCCCTTGGAAAGATTCTTTGCGAGGTCTGCCTGGTACCGGGTTACAGGACGGTAGTCGGGCAGATAGTTCTTCATGATCTCCGGATCGAACCGCGACTCGGATTCCTTGGTAACGAGATACAGCCCGCCAGTCTCGGCACAGAGACGGGTGAGCGCGTACGGGCCGAAACTCGCCGAAAGTTGCTCAGCACTTTGCCCAGCCGATCCCCAAAACGCCAGGCGCAGCCGCTCGAGAGCGGCGGTTTCGGGCCCTTGGTCGACGGGAAGCATTTCGGTCGTGCCATCCTCAAACTGCCAGGGGACATACCCTTTCTCGCGGCCGAAAAGGGCCGCGTTCCCCACGCAATAAACACGGATACCGAGACGGCGCGTGCGATGAATCACCTCTTCCATTTTGGTGAAATCGTCTCCCCGTTCGTCCGTCACGACCACCACCATCACGTTCCGTCCCTCTTTGGTACGGTACGATTTCCAGCGGTTTGTGACGTCCGCGACGGCCGTAAAAACGTTCTCCCTGCCGGAAAGGTCCGGCTCGATGTTGCGGACGGCAGCGACGACGGTACGTACATCATCGACCGGCGCGGAGGTGAGCATATTCGTATTTGCTCCGAAAGTAGCCGCAGCGGTTTTCAACGCTTCTTCCACTCCGACGTCGAGCTGGCCGAGCTGCCGATAAACGTTTTCGAACCTCTCCGCAATGGCATCACGGCGTTCTTTGAGCGAAAGAGAGGCATCGAAGAGCCAGATGACCAGCGTTTTGCGTTCACGCAGCGAGGCAGCAATTTCGTACGTCAAGCGGTCCATCGCCCCCTCGACACCGCCGGGATGCTCGGTCCCGCCGGTTGTCTGAACAACTTCGAGAAGATTTGCTTCGCTCGGTTCGGCTACTTCGAGCACGGGGACGACCGCTTCGGGCAGCACTTTGTTTTCCAGCCGGGCTTCAATGCGCTGCTCTGTTTGGGAACCAACGTCAGTGGCGAAAGCCTGCGATGGACTGAGCGTGTTCAATTGGCTGTCGTTCCCCAGCATCTTAACGGCAGCTGTGTCGAACTTGAACTCCTCCGAAACGGGACGCATAACTTCTGTTGAGAGGAAGGTTTCCTGCTCGAAATACCCGGTTGCGCGGGTGATACTGCCGAGCAATAGCAGCACCAAGAGATGAACCGTAAGGCTCACCAACCAGGCCGGCAGCCCGCATCGTCGCGGGAGTCGCGTTGGCTGGCCAACGCATTGATCGAGCCGATCTTTCACCGAGACCTGCTGAGTCATGCCGGTGCTCACCACATTGTTCCTTCTGCCGAGGAGAGGAACTTAATTTGGGGCAAATTTTCACCCCTTGCCGCTCGAAAACTCGCAGCACCCACAGAGTATTCTGGGCACTAGCGGACAAACCGATCGACCCAAAAACAGAAACCGAAACTAACATAACAGTCTAAGTGTTTTGGCAAAGAAGGGCAACGGCCTAATTCTTGCGCAGCCCGCGTATCATTGGGCGGCGCCGGTACTTAGGCATCCATTGGCTGCTCGAGTTTGAGTTCCGGCAGCCTGCTGCTGGGGAGGGACATTTCTCTGTGCGCCGGCTCAATAGCTTGCTAACAACGAAGAGCTGCCTCTGTACAGGACTCTCCCTTTGACCAAACCGGACTGGTGCGTAGAATCTGTCGTGGCACGAGCGTGAGCCCGGCTTCAGCGGCCTGTTCGCCGCGAGAGACTGGCGAATTGGGAAGGTCAATGTAAGCAACGGTTGCGTGTGCCGCCGACGAACCTCTCTTCCGATGCGGAGAGAGCCTCACCGGGGAGGAGACCTGCAGAGAACATGGACTACGAAGAGATCGTACTGACTGCCGACGACGCGGCAAAGCTTTTCGTTCGCAACTATCAGCCCGTCATCGGGGATTCCGCTCGGACTCTGATTTTCGTACACGGCATGAGCGAGCATGGCGGGCGATACGGTCATGTTGCCCGAAAGTTCGTGGAGCAGGGTTGGCAGGTCATTGTGCCGGACATGCGCGGCCATGGCCTTTCCGGCGGTGTGCCGATGCACGTCGACGACTTTGACCAATACAATCGCGACTTGGAAGTCATCCGGCAGCATTTCGGCCGGCCTCCTGAGCAGACCGCGATTTTGGGCCACAGCTTGGGGGCGCTGTTGTCGATCCGCTACGTCCAACAGCAAGCAGGCCGCGTCTCCGCTGCCGTGCTGCTCTCACCCCTTTTGAAAGTCAAAGTGCCAATTCCTTGGACAACGATTGCACTGGGAAAGCTTTTGACGTTCGTGGCGCCGCGGACTCGTTTTTCCTCAACAGTCGACCCAAAGCTCACCACGCGCACTCAGGAGATACGCGAACAGCGAGAAAAGGACACGCTGATTCACGACTCGGTCACTGCCGCCTGGTACTTTGCGATGACGGCGACCCTGCGGGCAGCCTGGGACGACGCCGAGAAACTGCGGATCCCCGTGCTGATCATGCAGGCCGGTTCAGACGGCATTGTGGACCCCGAGGCTCCCGAACGATGGCTGCTGCTAACTGGCAGCTGCGACAGAACATTTCGTAGCCTCGACGACCACTTTCACGAACTGCATCACGAACCGAGCTGGGAAGAGACGATCGCGCACATCCAGGATTGGCTGGACCAACGCATCCCACCAGCCGGCCAGGCCACACAGCAATGTATCGCGTGATGCTCTCTCCCAGTTGTGTATGGCGGATGGGTTGGCGTTACTTTGGCGGTCCGGCTTAACCGGGCGAGGCTCTCAGCACGATTAACCGAAATTCCGCCACACAAGGGTCACTGACCCGACGCGCCCCCTTATCAAGAAGTTCGACGTCGTATCCCCGCTGCCGCGCCAATTCAATGAAGTGCTCGGTGTGTTGGCGGCCGGGGTCACCGAACCAGCCGCTGCCTCCGGTGGAGAGTGTTTGCTCAACAAGTGCGAGAATCGGTTCATGGTTGGCCATGTCGTAGGTGACGTCGCAACCAACCAATAGTGAGTACTTCTTCGGCAGACGTACCGACCGCCAGTCGATAACTACTCCCTCGGCGGAAGAAAAACCGTGCCGACGTGCGTTGTGCAGCGATGTCTCGACCGCCGTCTGCTCGTAGTCGCTGAACGTCAACTCGATGCCGCGTGACAGCAAGGTCAAACCGACCAGCCCAATCCCGCAGCCGAGTTCCAACGCCGGCCCAGCTGGCAATCGATCCGCAATGGTCACAGCACGGGCCATCCAGAGAGCCGCCGGCCACAAGTAGGGCCAGTAGGGCATGCTCCCGTCACGAAGATGCGCCGTCTGGGTCGCCTGGTCCTCCAGAAAGGCGTCGGGATCGGCCGGGACCGTCAACCGGAAGTTGTCGTCACAGACGGCGACGTCAATTTCTTTCCAGCCGCCTGGGATATCGGTGAGGCGATCGGACAGTACGATCGGGCGGGGCTGGTCGAACTCTATTCGCTGCGGCAATGGTGGTTCCCTTTGCGACCAAGCGCGACGTTGTCTCTTGCGGTGGGCACGACAGCGTATGACGCTGTAGAATCGTCGTACCGAGTCTTGCCGGTCTCTGTTGGCGTACTCGCAAACAGGCGTATCACGAATGAGTGCCGAATTCCTCTATTATACCTGGGCCGTGTTGCTCGTGCTCGTCTGCGCGGCGTCTTGGATGAGCGTGATCTTCTCGCTGCCGGGAAACTGGGGTGTTGTGGCAGCGGTCTGTCTGTTCGCCTTCCTGCTGCCTGCTGAGGAAAGTCGTGGCATCACGTGGGGTACTGTGGTGGTGGTCGCGGTTCTCGCCGCTGTGGGAGAGTTGGTGGAGTTTTTCGCGGGGGTAGCGGGGGCAGCGCGTCAAGGTGCCAGCCGACGTGCGATGCTGTTGGCAGTTGTGGGGACGCTCGTCGGCAGCGTGGTGGGTGCGGTGATCGGAGTGCCGATTCCCGTAGCCGGACTTATCTTGGGAGCCCTGGCCGGAGGAGCTGCCGGCGCGTTCGTGGGAGCGTTTGTGGGCGAGACGTGGAAAGGGCGCAGCTCGGAGGAAAGCATTGCCGTGGGGACCGGGGCGCTCGTCGGGCGGTTGCTGGGAACGATCGGCAAGCTGCTCATCGGCGCGGTGATGGTGGTTGTCGTCGCCGTTGATGCCTTCTTCTAGAGCTGCTCAACGCGCGGTGTAGCCACCGTCGACAACGAGTTCCTGCCCGTGAATGTTGCTCGCAGCATCGGACGCGAGAAAAAGAGCCGTTTCGGCAACGTCTTCTGGTTTGCCGAATTCACCCGGAACGAGCCGCTCGTTGAGTTCCGTCGTCGTTCTCTTCAACGCCTTCGCAGATTGTCCAATGGTTTCCCAAAGGTTCGTCGCGATTGGTCCGGGGGCAATGGCATTTACGCGGATCTGGCGAGGAGCCAGTTCGGCGGCAAGTGTCCGGGTGAGCGAGGCGAGCGCCGCCTTACTCGCGGAGAAGGCACTCAAACCGGGAAGACCAACCCGCGTCAGGAATGCTGTGATAAACACAACCGACGAACCGGCTGCCAGGTGGGGTAGAAATGTCTGAACGGTCCACAGCGCCCCCAAGAAGTTCACGTTGAATTGCTCGTCGACGGCTTCGGCGGTTGACTCGGCAAACGGGAACGCACGAGCAATGCCGGCGTTTGGTACAAGAATATCGACGTGACCGAACTTGCGCGTCGTCGCGGCGACCAGTTGTTCGACGTCCTCCTGGTTGGCAACGTCTCCAGCGACAATGAGCACCCGCGCCGGTGCTTCTCGCGCCACATCTTCCAACTCCGCGCGCGTTCTCGCGAAAACGACGACCTTGGCCCCTTCGCTCAAGAATCGTTCGGTGATCGCGCGGCCAATCCCGCGACCAGCCCCCGTCACCACGGCGACTTTGTTCAACAATCGTTCCGGCACGATTCCATTCCTCGAATTCCGTTTCATCCCAGCGATTGAACGGTCGCTTCGCTCGGGCAGGCATTCTCGAACACCGTTGCAGCCAACTCACGGGCAACCAGCCCTTACCATACCGCCGTGACGCGAGGAGTTCCCCCCTCCGGGAGCATTTCCTTAGCGGAAAGTCGGCTGATACGATCGGCCCAGTAGAGGGGCTCGGGCAGACGGTGTCCGCGAAAGAGCATCTGCGTTGCACCCGCCGCGTCCGCCACAGTGACGTATTGTCCGGGGGAAACGTAAATCGGCCGCGACGACTCTGTGGCGCGAACGGCCATTCCCACCACACGATCGGTGTAAGTTACCTCACGGGTTTCGTCCGCTTGCATTCCCTCCAAATTGACCTGGCCGCACAGCAATTTCTTGCCGATCCCAATCGTGGGGACTCCGGTGAGCACACCGACGTGAACGGCAATGCCCGCCCGGCGATGGTGCAGCAGGCCGTTGCCGTCGACAAGCAGCAACTCCGCGCGCCGCCCGGCTGCGTCTACTTTTTCGAGCAGTTCCAACAGCAGCGGAATTTCACGAAAGGAAAGAAATCCGGGGATGTAGGGGAACTCGACCGTCCGAGAATACGTTGCCGACCAGGTCGGTTGCCCGCTCTCGGTGTCGACAAGAACGTACGCGGCAACGGCGAGATTTTTCTCGCCGTACGACACATCAATGCCAGCGACTTGCGTCGGCAATCGGGTCAAGGGGCGGAGCGAAACCGCGTCGGGCAACGAATTCTGCACTTCCATCAATCGCTCCAGGGGTTTCTCGGATTCGAATTGCGCGAAGCGGTAATCGTCGAGCGTCACACGATCGTCACTGACGACGACCGATTCACCGCGCAGCAGACTCGCTTTTTCGCTGATGTCGCCTCGGACAAACCGTCCCAGCTCCCCGGTGCGGCGCACAACCCGGTGGCAGGTGCACTCGGGGCCGTGAGCGTGATCGACCATGTACTCCCCAACCCAGCGGGCGGCCCCCAGACTGCCGAGCGCGTCGGCCAGATCACCGTAGGTCGTTACCCGTCCTCGCGGAATCTGCGCGAGCAACAATCGCAACTCGACGACAAGATTGGGTATTTGGCATTCGAGCTTCGGCATTACTTTGCCAACAACGAACGGGGAACACCGATGTCGATCACGTGAACCACGCCGGTCCAAAACGACGCACCCATCGTCTCGAAACCAAGCTTCGGTGCCACAAAGGTTGCCGTATGATCGGCGCGCACAGCCAGACCGAGTGTCTCTCCCGTGTCACAATCCATGCCGGAGGGCAAATCAACTGCCAAGGTCCTGGCACCCACAGTGTTAATACTTTCGATGATCGTCCGATACGGTTCACGAACCTCACCGGTCGTTCCAGTGCCTAACAGCGCGTCGATGATCCAGTCGGCCGACGCGAGCTCTCGATCGAGTTTTTCCCTGCTGGGAAGATCCGGCCAAGCCACCATCGACGTGCCAGCCGCGGCGAGTATCGAATGGTTGATCAGCGCATCTCCGCGAAGTTGGTTGGGATCGGCAAATAGCAACACGCGGACTTCAAAACCGCGATTCTCCAGATGCCGCGCGATGACGAACCCGTCGCCGCCGTTGTTCCCCTTACCGGCACAGACAACAACGGGGCCGCTGATTCCCAGCTCGACCAATACGTCGGCGGCGCCGCGTCCCGCGTTTTCCATCAGCACGACACCCGGCATGCCAAATATTTCGACGGCCTTGCGGTCAACGTCGCGAACCTCGGTGCGGCTCATCGGGCGGATGGTCATGATTTGCCCTACTCCGTTGCAATCCCCCTCATTTTCCAGGCGCCAGCATACTTGAGGCTGTCCGGGGGCGTCCATAACCGGCCACTGAATCAGGCCGTCTATCCGGTTTTTCTTCCGCCAATTTTGTGCTACGATTCGCAAGCATCTCAACCGGAGGGCCGGTAAGTTCCCCCAGGAGAACGCGCCTTGATCGACAGTTTTGCCGAGCGATGGGCACTCATCACCGGAGCGTCCTCGGGAATTGGCGTCGAATTTGCGCGCAAGCTCGCGGAACGGGGCATGCACCTGGTGCTGACCGCGCGGCGAAAAGAATTGATGGAGCAACTGGCTAGCGAGCTCGACACGAAGCATGGAGCACGCTGCGAAATTATTACCGGCGACCTGAGCGATCCGGCGCAGCCGAAAAAGTTGTTCGACGAGATAAAGAACGCGGGAATCTCGGTCGAGTTGCTGGTGAACAATGCCGGTTTTTCCGTCGTCGATGAAATCGACAAAACGAACGTCGATCGCGTGCTGGCGATGGTCAGCTTGAACATTGCTGCCCTCACGGAGCTTTCGTACCTTTTTCTCCCGGAGATGCTGGAGCGTGGACATGGTGCGATTGTCAATGTGTCGTCGGTCGCCGGTTTTCAGCCGGTTGCCTATATGGGAGCCTATGCAGCGAGCAAGGCCTACGTGCTGCACTTTAGCGAGGCGCTCTGGGCGGAAGCCCGCGAACAGGGTGTAACCGTGATGGCCCTCTGTCCGGGGACGACGCGGACCGATTTCTTCGCGCAGGCAGGGATTCCAGGCTGGCTAAAAAAACACCGGTCCCAAACGCCCGAACAGGTCGTGCGGGCAGCACTCAAGGCACTTTCCAAGAAAAGACAATACATCGTATCGGGTTGGAGGAACTACTTGCTGTCACTTGCTGTACGCCTCGCGACACGACGAACGGCCGTGACCGAGTCGATGAAGTACTTCCGGCCTGCGCCGTCCAGGGACGACCTCCCAGACGCGCAGCAGGATACACCCCAAACAGAAGATCGCTGAGCGTCTACACCTTCCTACAAGGGAAGGGCGGACTCAAGGTGCGACGGGTGACAGTTCGTCCGGCGATACCCCGTAAAGCCGGCAAACGAGCTCATCGATCCGGCTTTCCAACAGCTCGTGGGTTAGCCGTTCGGTTGATGGCACGCCGTGAGAGCGACTTCGTTCGGCAGTCCGGCCCATTCCGCTCTTGGCTCCGTCCGTCGGAATCGCCCGATTCGCGTCGGACGATTTCGGAATGTCGTCTTCTTTCAATTCCTGCCGGAAAATCGCCAGACGGCTGATCTCTGCTTCGGTCTCTCGGCAGCGAGGAGGCAATGGAAATCGCTTGAGGTTGCAGCCGTTCAGTTCCAACCGCACACCGCGGCGCTTGGCGTGCTGCGCAAACCATTCGTCAGCAAGTTTCGAATTGAGAATCGCTGTCAGCACCGTCAGCGGCGGCGAAGCCTCGCAACGTGACAGAATCAGATTGAGTGAAAACCCGACAAAGGTCGAACGTGTCGCGTGTGCGAACGTGGGCCGACGACTCATCTGGACGCTCAGAATCCGAGGTTCTGTAAAAATCCGCTCTGCGCGCGGCCAATGCAGCTGCCACCACTTCACCGTTCCGCGTTGCGTCTCACGGCGCCGTTCGAGGATTGGCCGGAAACGCTCGAGATGGCGTACAATCTGGGGGCAATGCTCGACCGTCGGTGCCGTGTATCGCGTCAGGTAGAGCACAAAGTGGCTGGGCAGCGGAGGCAACCGGTACCTCCCCACTGCCGACGTTTGGTAATACGGCCGCACGAAAAGACTTTCTTCCTCGGAAAGTTCCAAGGCGGCCAATTCAGCGGCCGTAAGCACGAACACGCCTTCGCCAACACGATATCGTTCGCCGAACTCGGTGGCGATCCGCCGAGAGATTGAGGGCGGATTCTCCGCCATGCCCTGACGCACCTCGTACAGCTCTTCCAATGGACTCCTATTCTCCAGTCTGGTAAGCCATTTACGGGGCCGGCCGAGCAATAGTTGGCCGTGATGAATAAGCGACCCCTGCGGAATGTTGTAAGCCGATCGGTTTGCGTCCCGAGGAGAAGCAACTTTCACCGGACTTTCGGCTTCCGCCCATTTCGTTTTGGCCAACTCCTCGAGGGCGACGTCGAGCCCAACGGTTCGATCCGAGAGATCGGTCACACGGCAGAGAGACCGATTTGCGTCAGCGAAAGCGGCTCGCTTCTGCAGACGAAAAATCATATGGCGGCCGGAGACGTCGTCAAAAATCGGCCCGTCGCCCAGCAGCACGACCTCTTCGATTTCCGTTTCACGTTCAAGCCGATCGATCAGTTTTCCCGCACCGGTCGAAGAGGTCCAATAGCTATTGACGATGAATGAAACAGCTCCGCCGGGACGGACGAGATCGAGGCTGCGGTGCAAGAAATAGTACCAAAGATCCATCCGTGCCTGACGCCATTTCCGTCCCAACTCTGTTCGCTCAAGTCGGTCGAACAAAGCCTTGGCATTGAGTTCGCGCCGGTAAGGAGGGTTGCCGATGATCACGTCGAAGCCACCCTGCTTGGACACGTTGCCGAATGCCTTCTTCCAGTCGAGCGGCTGTGCGTCGCCGCGCTGCAACACTGCCTCAACCGTGCCACATTGCGATGCGTGTGGAAACTGTGCGGTGTGCCAGTCGGGGCCGGTTAGGGCGTCGGCATGACGGATGTTGGCACGGATGGCCGCGGCGACCGCCCTATTGCGATTCGGCCTGGCGGCAATCCGCGCACCCAACCGCTTGACCAGTCGGGCGACGGCGGCACGATCGATATCGACGCCGAAGAGATGCCTGCGGACAATCTGCAGGCGTTGTGCCGCCGTCAGTTCTTCGTCCCCCTCATCAGCCATGGTCGGTCCGAGGGATGCGATTCGGTACGTATTCGACCGGCTGCGATACCAACTCTCCATCACATCGAATGCCGCGAGCAAAAAGGCACCATCGCCGCAGGCAGGATCGAGAACCCGCAGGTCCAACCGGTCATCCGCAGTCGCATTGACGAGCAGAGGCTGCAGACAACTTCCCAACATCGCGCGCACAATAGCGGGGGGCGTGTAGTAGCTGCCCCGCTCACGCCGGTGCGTTGTGGAATTCTTGGTGGCTGGAGTGATGGTGGGCACCTCCGCTTAACTCCATTGAGCGCGTGTCCCACGATTAGCGTATGTCCCACGGACATGAAATAGCCCGAACATCCTCTGGACCGCAACGGAGATTCTTCACGTCGAGGGGGATCGGTCTGTCCGCACTCCCGCGGCGCCTATTTAGGTAGGTCGGTCTTGATATGCAGGTCGCGAAGCTGCCTGTCGTCAACCTCTGAAGGCGCGCCGCTGAGCAGGTCGGACGCCTTTTGAGTTTTCGGAAACGCGATCACGTCGCGAATGTTGTCGTCGCCGCAAAACAGCATCACCCAGCGATCCAAGCCGAGCGCAATGCCTCCATGCGGCGGGGCACCGTAGCGTAGTGCCTCGAGCAGAAACCCAAACCGCCGCTCCGCTTCGTCGGGAGCGATGGCTAACAGATCGAAAACCTGCTGCTGCACTTGGGGATCATGAATACGAATGCTGCCGCTGCCCATTTCGTTGCCGTTGATGACGAGATCATAGCTTTGAGCGCGCACACTACCTGGATCGGAACTGAGAGAAGCCACGTCTTCCGCAACGGGATAGCAAAACGGATGGTGTACCGCGTCCCACCGCTCTTCTTCGTCGTTGTAACTCACCAGTGGAAAATCGACGACCCACGCGGCGTGCATTTCGCGCGGATCATACAGTTCCAGCTCGCGGCCCAATCGGTGCCGCATTGCTGCCAGCGCTGCCGATGTCACGTCTCCCTTGTCGGCGACGAAAAAGAGCAAATCGCCCGGTTCAGCTGCC
>Ga0315336_1005839_pt1 | contig 13096 bp, 9 predicted proteins | sample ASW5metaG_FD_204512 | JGI IMG/M metagenome (GOLD analysis project Ga0315336, IMG submission 204512) | Ammonia-oxidizing marine archaeal communities from Monterey Bay, California, United States - ASW #5 | ecosystem: Environmental > Aquatic > Marine > Intertidal zone | place: USA: California...
GCCGACGCTGCCGGCAAGAACCTCCCCGCCTTCGTCCAGAGGACTTTCTGGGACTGCAATCGAACCCGCACCGTCGCCCACTCCCGCCAGAGCCAAAGCTTCGGTGTCCGGACGAAGCGTGGGCCTGTCTTACGCAGGCGTGGGTTTGTGAACCGTTAAATGGCGCCCATGCACCCGATGTCTCCATGAAAGACCGCGAGTCCGCGTGGACCGATTCCGCGAAAGCCGCGGTCGCCCGTTTCAACCCAGGACCCAGCAGGCGCCGCCAGTGGGTGGCCAACTTCTCCGCGGCTGCATCCCGCGGCCTGATCATGCGCCTCAACAACCTGGAGACCGGGGCGGTTCCTGGTCGACCCCACCCGGCGTGGCCCGGCTTGGTTATCGCGGCGCATTTACGCCGGCTATGGCCCAAATGTCCCTCGGGCTTCGTCTGGCGAGGACGACCCCTTGACGCCGGCGCGCTCCACCGCGTTCGGCGCATCGCGCGATACGAAATGGAGCCAAGCAATGCCAGCGCCGATGGCAAGGCCTTTGGGCCCTCCTACGCCCACGTGGTGCTCTCGGCCAGCGCCGCCGGGAAAGTCCTGCGCCGAGGCCAAAGAACACGCAGATGCCGAACGGTTCTTGCGCTATGTGATGGACGGTTTCGATATCGTCGTGGACCCGCAGGAACAGGCGCTGATACTCACCTTGCCAATCGACGCGATCAACCAACAAGGACGCCCAGAGGACGCCGCCGAACTCCAGAGGCGGCTCACGGAGTTGACCAAGGACGACTGACGCCCTGCGGGGCGAGCGCCAATGCCATCACAACGGGCCTCGAACCTCTAGGGAACAGCGCCGAGCACGGTGTAGTCGAGCAGGACGTCCGCATTCGGTGGGGGAACGTACTCGATGAACACGATGCTGTTTCGGGACGGCGAATAGATCCAGTCAGCCCCCTCCACGAACGCGAACAGCACCGCGTTGTCGTCGACCCTGACACCGAGGGTCCCGTCGACCGGAAGGCGGCTCAGGTAGAACTCGCGATCGAGACCGCTGGCGCCAACCGCCATCTGCTCCATAAACGTGTCGTAGTCGGCACTGCAGAATGACCAGAGCATGCCGCCAACCAGGGTCGTCAGCTGCTCGTACTGCGTGCCCGGTTCGTTGGCGCCCGGACACAGCGGTGTTGGGCTCACTACCGACGAAAACGTGACCAACTCGGCCAGCGGCTTCAGCGAGAGGAGGTAGTTGGCAACTTCATTGATCGTGACGTCCGTCGAGTGGTCGTCCTCAGACGAGAGTACCGCGATATGGAGCGTGGCATCGTCTCTATAGAAACCGGTGTTGTACCCGGTCTTCAGGACCTCGAGGGCCGTATACGCGGCGTCCCGGCCCCGTTCGTCGGGGCTGCCGGACTGACCCATCGACGCCATCGATGTGAATACACCGACAGGATCGACCGTGTTCTGGTCGATGTACAGGTTGCCCATGGCGCTCTGAAGCTTGCCGCTGTGGGCGGGATCGGCCATGTCCGTGGAGATCACGCCGATGTGGTAGTCGAGACCCGAACCGAGGAAGTAGTCCATGAAAACAGGGAAGCTCGCCGTCAGTTGATCCTGGGCCTGGGACATGCCCGAGGAGTTGTCGACGACGAACAACACGTCCACTTGTGGCGATCCAGCTCGCATCGCGTGATCGGTGTAGTCCGTCGCCGGAATCGGGCTGGGATTGGCAACGGCGATATCCGCGGGATTGACTACCGCAGACGTGCCGACGTCGAACGCCCGAAAGAGAATATCAGACGTACCGTACCGGCCGTCCGTCCAGGCGGCGAAGACCTTCTGACCATGAACGGCGAGGTTCAGGTCGGTCTTGTAGCTCGAGCTGTCGGTAAGGGAATCGATCCGGACATCTGCAGCCGCAAAGCTGCCATCTAAGGCGCCGTGGTTGTAGTGGAGGTCGTTGTACCCCTGTTGGACCGGACCGCGGGCATCCTCGAATCCCACCACGACCTCTCCGTCGCCAATCGCGAGGATCGCGCCCATGGCGTCGCCGGCTCCGGCGGCCTCGGTGAGGTCCAACCGTACCTCGGCACCTCCGCCCATCGTGCCGATGGCCTGCCGGTAGTACACGTCAAAGCCGCCGTCTCGATTGTCGCGCCACACCACATGCGCCTTGGAATCGGCGACGACGATTTCGGGATCGACGCTGTCGAAGAAGCCGGCATTGTCACTGTCCAGACGAGACGCGCCCCCGGCCCAGCTCACGCCTCCGTCGCCGCTGTAGTTGAGCAGGATGTCCTGACCCTGGCCGTTGCGCTGGTCCTCCCAGACGACGTAGACACTGTCACCATCGGCCGCCAACCTGGGTTTCAAGCTGTGGGCGGAGCCGGCGTCGTCGCCACTGTCCAGCCGGATGTCCGCGTGGAAGGACGACCCAGCGTTGTCACTCGAGGCGAAGTAGATGTCCGCGGCGCCGTTCCGACTGTCCTCCCAGGCGACGTACACCTTTCCCAGCGGGGCCGCTGCGAGGGTCGGCCATCCCGACCAGGAGACGCCCGCGGGTTCGTCTGAGTCGACGCGAACCGGGCCGCTCCACGATTCTCCGCGATCTCCGGAGGACGACAGGTGGATGTCATATGCACCGGAGGCATCGTTGAACCAAACGACGTAGACGGCCGAACCGGCGATCGCAATCTGTGGCCCAAGGCTGTAGTGGTCACTGTCGAGACCGACCTGGATGGGCAAATCCTCGACCAACCAGGTCGCACCGTCGTCCAGCGAGCGGTTGAAGTAGATCTTGGTCGCGCCCCCGATGTCGTGGCGGTCGTCCTCCCAGGCGACGAAGACGCCGTCGTTCGAGCAGGCGAGCGTCGGTGCGGAAACAGCGCCATTCCCCTGATTGACGCGGACGGCCAGGGGGCTCCAGGTGACGCCCAGATCCGTGGAGCGGTTCATCCAGAGCGCCGGAACGCCGTCGCGGTCGTCCACCCACAACACGACGATGTCACCCTGTTCGTCGACACACATCTGCGTGTTTTCGCTGTCGGGATCGGCAGCGGGATCGGCCATGTCGACGCGGACGTCTACGGTGTCTTCCGGTATCGACGGAGTCGTCGTTGTCGGCAGAGTGGTTTCGACCGTTCTGTCGGGCGTCTCCACATCGGAGTCGGTCCCGACATCGGGATCCGTGGTCGACTTGTTGCACGCAGATACGGCTATCAGCGCAAACCAGAATATCGTCATGCTGCCTCTTCTCGATGCCCGTACCAGGATATCTCGCGAAACAGAACTGCGGCCAGGGGATCCATCGCAGCTTCCAACGCGGTCGTTCCAATGCAGGCCGGGTGCGCTCGGTGTGCCGACACGCTCGGCAGCAGGTCGGCTTCGTCGCGGCGTATGAATCTGGTTACCAGAGGCCGGAATTCCCGAACTCCGATTCAACGACGTCTGTGAACATCGAGCGCGCCGGACCGGGACGGTCGCGATCGACCAGAATACGAAATTCACCCTGGTAAAACCAATACAATATCGACGATACGGAGTCTCTGGAGGTGGACCACTCGGAACCCGCCCTGTCGCGCATCGATTGCGCGGCCTGGCAGTATCCGGAGTCGACGATATTGCAGTAGCCAATGGTCCTCGCGTGGGGAATGGCTACGAGTGTCCCGTGCGAGCCTGGCTTTTCGCGGCGGGCCTGCCCGGACTGTGAGCAGGTATCAGGTCCCCGATAGACGTTCGCGGTGTCGGGAAAATCGACGACTTTGCCGTAGCGATGCTCAGCGTAAGTGTCGATCCGCTCGGTTTCCCCTCCAAAGGTGTTGCGATGCATGTGGACGATGAGGGACGCAACGTTCTGATGATCGGCGAAGTACCAAACGGATCCATCTTTGTTATATTGGCCAATCACGGGCTGGGACGAGTCCTCCTCATAGAGATGGGTGTTGTGAACTGCAATATCCACCAACCGGGTCGGCGAGACTCCCCACTGCTCGCAGTGTGAGTGGCGAAGAATCTCCGTTTTGCCACCCTCCAATACCCGCGCGACCGCTGCCGACATGTCCGCGGTTGCCCGGACATATACGATCTTGTCGACGGGCTGACCGCGTGGGATCTGGATGAACATCCCCGGCATGACCGAATGGATTGGGCCCGCTGCCTGACTGTTGAGGACCATTGTCGGATACAACCGCAGCCGGAGCCGGCTCTCGACGAGCTCGAGCGGATGATGCAACCCGAATTGTGCTTTCAATCGTTGCCAGACGTTCATTGCGAGACCACATCCCCGGAACGTAGCTGCACCCGCTGGTCCTGCCCCCACCCTGGATGCAGCGCGTTCAACGCCGCCTCGGACCACAGAGTCAATCTGACCTCCTCATGCTTTTCGTCGCGGCCTGCGTTTCGGCGAAGACCGTGGAGACTTCCCCAACACAATCCTGGCAGAGGTACACATTGGGTCCCGCGATGATCTTGTCGACCTGGTTCTGCTTTTGGGAGCAGAACGAGCACACCAGCCCGGTCGACGACACGGCAGGATGGCGTGCCGGTTTGCTGCGAAGCAGGCTGCTGAACCATCGGATTCGCTTGTCATTCCAAGCCACCGAATCGCCTTTCAGATCTGGAAAGTCGCCCTCCCAGGCGGGGTCACGTACTATCGCCTCGCGGGCATACTCCTCCCACAGGACCCCAAGGACGAGCTGAATGCACTCGTTGCAGATCAATTTTGGCCCTTTCGACCTCGAGACAAGCCAGGTGACCTCGTCACAGCCCTTGCCACAGAACGAGCAATCACCGGCGTTTGCGAAGGACCAGGTTTCGACATGCATATGAAACTCCACGGTATGGCCGACCCCGCCGTTTCCCTTTGCAAAGTCGGTGCCGGCCCGGACGCCTCAAGCCCGGCATTCGAGCGTGGGTCGGTATGCGCGCGCACGCACCGCGCACGGTCGGCACGCGTGCGAAACGCACACTTCGACTCGCGAGCTAAGTATTTTATCGCGCGCGAGGCACCGTGCGCGCACGATGTGCATCAGACACGAGGCGTGCGCGCACACAGTATCGAGCCGACAATCACCGTAGATCGCTAGATCCGGGGCGATTTCGCGCTGCCACAACTGGCATGGCTGTTGCAGAGGAGCCCAGTGCCCGGAGGTGTCCTCGCGGCGACATGGCGTTTCAAATCGCCGGAGGCAATGATGCGCAAGATCCTACTTCTCGTTTCCTGCTTCTTCGCACTCGCCCCCGGGCCTGCGGCGGATTTGGAGGTGACCGACATCCAGGTCTCCGGTACAACCCATTCCCCGTGGGTGGTGAAAGTCACCATCAAGAACATGGGATCTGCCGATGCCATCGGAGCGGTCTGTGTCGATCTGTTCGTCGACCTCCCCGCCGCTCCAGAGATCGGCGACATGTCGGACGAATCTGAGTGCATCGGCCATCTGAACGCAGAAGAGGTGCAGACGCTGGTCTTCCAGACGGATGCTGAGCCCGAGAGCTGGTGGGACGCGCTCATCGACACGCAAGACGAATTCTGGGAGCCCAACGAGGCCAACAACATCTACTCCGAATTCATCCGGTAGAGGACCTGGAGCCGCAATGCACACTGCAACAATCTGTCTGTTGGCCGGCCTCGTCGCGGGTCCAGCTCGAGCGCAGGACGGCACCGCGTCCGACATGCTCGACATCTCGCGACGGGCCGCTGTCGTGGACGCCGTCCTCGCCGAGTACAATGAACGCATCCGCACATCGCGGCCCTTCGGGATCCAGCCCACCGTTCGCACCGCCTACAGCTCCTCCTACTACCTGGTGCCCGACCTGAGTCTCACCACCGAAGAGGGGACCTTCGATGTTGAATTCTCCCGGGCCTACACTGGCTTCCTGATCGATGTGCTGGCGGAGCCCCTCGCCGAGGGCGAGGCGCCGCGACCGCTGCTGTACGTCACCGGTGGCGGCATGGCGTACGGACTGAGCGCGAACTATTCGCTGCCGGCTCGCGACGGCGGCGAGCCCGGCACCTATAGCGACCTCACCGGCATGCAGTTCACCGACGAACAGTATGCTGTGGGTGGGGGATGGCGAGGCTGGAGCGTCGAGGGCTCCTGGTCGCGCGGCCAACAACTCCAGACCTCATCCGGAGCAGCCGACGAAGACAGTCTCGAGGATCGACACCAACGCGCGCAAGTCTCTGCAAACACACCGATCGGGGTAGAGGCTCGAGCGCGCTGGGCCCTCGGTGGAGCCGTCGAGGATCTCGCTGTGAACTGGCAGATCATGGACGGTGCCGCGGAGTTCGGACCGCCCATCTTCCGAGACCTGCGCATGCCCGAAGTCACCATTGCTCTCCGAAAGACCGACTATGTCGCCAGCACGGACCAGCGCAGCCACCCGCGGCTCATCGGTCTGGCGGTGCGCGAAGACCTCGAGTGGCTGCTGAATCCGGCTTCTCAACCAGAAGACCGGCCACACAAACCCCGATTCTGGGGCGGCGTCCAGACCCAAGCGGACTTTGACGCTGCGAGCGGGCGCGTACAGACCGCCCTCACCTCCGCCGATCTGGCCGTGCGGGGATCGTTCTTCCACATCGAGCTCGACGGTGGCCTGAGTCTCTACACCGATGACGCATTGATCGATCTGGTGGGCGCTACCACTGCGGCGGGCAGCCAGGCTGGTACCCATGTCGTGCTTCCCATCACCGGCTCGAAGTGCCCCGAGAAGAACCCCGACTGCCGGACACCAGCGACCGCGCTGACCTTCGCGTATCGATACCGATACAACTGGGCCGAAGAGCTTCGCCAGATCGTCGACTACGCCGAAAAGCAGCAAAGCTACTTGTATCTGGAACTGATGGGGGCGATATGAGACGGGTCGACCCAATCCACTGCCTCCTGGCGTGGGCAATCGCCTTGAGCGGCGGCTGCGGTGCCTCGGCGCGGGCCACACTCTTCGATATCATCGACGCACCGGCTTTCTCCCTGGACGCCATCGAATCGGAATATGGCGCCGTTCTCGTCGCCTACGGCTACACGACCTCGGACCTCGAAGATCACCTGTGCGCCGGTACGGACAGCAGCGATTGCATAGATGACTACTTTGTGACCTTCGCGTTCTATCGGTCCGACAACGGCGACTACGGAGCGTACGAGCCCATCGGTGATGACCCCATCCCGGGTTGGCTGGATGTCACATGGACCGGCAACGCCGACAGCGCGTGGCGCGCCGCGATCGTACGCCAGAAGCTCGGAGGGGAGGAATACCTCTCCAGGGTCTCTGTCGCCGCCACGGTCGAACCGGCGGACACGGGGTCCTGATCGGGTCTGCTCACGGGCCCGGATGATCTGCTCGATGCCGCCTCAAGAGCGCGGCTACATCGACAGCCGCCAGACGCCCCCCATTTCCAGGAACTCGACCGCGGCGACCAGGACCTCTCGCTGCAGACCGACTTCGGGCAGCTCGTGAGCCAATACCTCATCGAACAAAGGCCCTGCCGCCTCGAGGTCACCGCTGCGCGCCAACGATCGAGCGGTCCGTGTCTGCACACCGACCGCACCCGGCCCACGCTGGAACGCCCACGCTGGAAGCTACGGATACCGTGGGCTCAGCTTCTGTTTCGTTCCGAGGCCCCGCTCCCACCTGCTGACCTATCACGGCGTCCTCGCCGGACACGCCGCGCTCTGCGCACATCGCCTGGCGACTCCCACCAAGACGCCTTGCCAATCGTGACCAACGCATTGGCCGGCCTGTCGGAGGTGACGCGCGTACGTAGGGCGGGCCGCCGCCGGGGCGGTGGCTACGACTCCAACGAACGCATATCCGAGGAACTCAAGGATGGTTCTCTCTTCTTCGATGTTCAGGACTCGGGTCTTCTCACGGTTGATCTGCCTGCCTGCCGCCCATGGCAGACGAATACATGCCTGCACTGCACCAAACACCACGCCGTGAGGTCGTCTCCCGCGGAGGCTGACATAGGTCCGAAGGCTGCGTTTCACCGCAACGGTAAGCCAAGGTTCGCAGAGGTTGCAGCGCGATCTCTGCGAACCTTGGCGTACCTTTGCGGTTGAAGAGGGCGTTGGGATTGCTGGAAGAGCGCGTGGCCTTCGCAGGGTTCGTTGGATCGGCTCAATGGGCCATGAGATAGTCACGATCGCCGAGCAGCCCGCCCGTCGAGGGTCGCCCCGATGATGGCCACGAGCAGGTTCACCAGGATCGAGATGTCCGCCGCCGAGACGCCAAAGTACCGAACGTCGTGGTGCGGGAAGGCGTCCTCCTCGAAGGCCAACGCCAGGTTGCCATCGCTTGACGACCAGCCAGAAGCCGGTGGCGCCCGCGAGGGTCAGCGGCCACCGCCGTATGAGAACAGCGGCTTGCCTCGCGGTCCGCTGACTTCAGGTTGCCGAGCGACGAACCGGTGACCGCGAACCGGTGGTTCGGGGAGCGCCTTCGAATCTCCTATCCGCTATCCGCCGTAGTACGCTCGGCCATGTCCCCATTTCCCGCGAGCGGCTCGACGGTCGGGCAATACACGCTCCTGCGGCAGCTCGGCGAGGGGGGCATGGGCACGGTCTGGTCCGCCGAAGGTCCAGATGGAACCGTCGCAATCAAGCTCCTACATCTGACGATGACCCACAAGCCAGCCGTCGTCGAGCGGTTTCTCCGAGAGGCTCGAGCCGGCATGAGGGTGAACCATCCCGGCGTAGTCCGTACCCTTCAGACCGGCATCGAAGACCTGGGAGTCCGCAAAGTTCCCTGGTTTTCCATGGAACAGGTGGACGGGAGGATGCTGAAGGAACTGCTGCTCGAGGGCCGGTTGCCCGAGACCACCAGTCGTGCCCTCGCCCTGGCCCTCGCCGAGGCACTGGAGGCCATCCACGCCGCCGGCATCGTGCACCGGGACGTAAAACCGTCGAACGTCATGGTGACCCCCAGCGGCGCGCCACGCCTGCTGGATCTCGGCATCGCCCGGGCCTTCGACGACAGCGTCCGTCTCACGGCTACGGGTCAGTTCATCGGTTCGGTTCCCTACGCTGCACCTGAACAATTCACTTCGGACTGCGCCGACGAGGAGCGCACCGATGTGTATTCCCTGGGCCTGGTGATGTTCGAGCTCTTCTCGGGCCACAGGGCGTTCAAAGGAAGCGATCTGCTGGCGATCTACGCCGAGAAGCTGTCTCAGGGCGCGAGGAGTCCTTCGGAGGCCCGCCCCGAGACCGACCGGATCCTGGACCAGATCGTGCGGCACTGTACGGCGCGAGAGATCTCCGCTCGACCCACCGCGTCGCAGCTGGTGCGATGGCTCAAAGGCGAGGAATCTCCAGGTGACCTGCCTATCCGCACCACCCTGGGTTGGTGGCCCGATCACAACCTGCCCGTCGAAGTGGATGCGTTCGTCGACCGACCCGAGTTGAGCGCCCGCCTCGATGCGCTTCTCGACAGCGGCGCCCGGCTGATCACCCTCCACGGACCCGCCGGCGCAGGAAAGACCCGGTTGAGTTGTCGCTACACCTCCAGTCGGCTGTCGCGCTTTCCCGGTGGCGTGTGGTTCTGCGACCTGTCCGATGCCCATACCGAGGCCGGCATCACCAAAGTCATCGCCGGCGTCCTCGGCATCGTCGCCACGGGAGAGGTGGCGGTCCGAATCGGGGAGGTCATCGCCGGTCGCGGGCGCTGTCTGTTGATCGTGGACAATGTCGAGCAGGTGGTCGATGCGGCGCGAACCCTGGTCGAAGCCTGGATGGCTGCTGCCCCCGACGCCGTGTTCCTCTCCACGAGCCGGGAGACCTTGGCGGTTCGTGGCGAGCAGCGGCTGGCCCTGGATGCCCTGACCGCCGACGAGGCCCTGAACCTGTTTCAGATCCGCGCCGCCCAACACCGCTCCGATTTCCGGGTCACCGGATCTGAGGCGACGGCCTGCAAAGCACTGGTAGACGCCCTGGATCGGCTCCCGCTGGCCATCGAGCTCGCCGCCGCCCGCATCAAAGTGCTGTCGCCAAGCCAGATCGAGGCCCGGTTGCGCGACCGGTTTCGCCTGCTGGTGGGCGGACATGGCGACGGGCGGCAATCCACCCTCCGCGCCGCGATCGACGGGTCCTGGGAGCTGCTATCCGAAGCCGAGCGATCGACCTTGGCCCAGCTGTCGGTCTTCGAGGGTCCCTTCAACGCCGAAGCCGGCGAAGCGGTGGTTCAAATTGACGATGGATGGGTCCTCGACGCCCTCCAGGGGCTGCTGGACAAGAGCCTGCTGCGGCGGGACGACAGCCCGATGCCCTTCCGATTGCTGTTGTCCATCCGCGCCTACGCCTCGGAGCGAATGCAGGAAGGCGTCGCCGGGCCCACTGCTCCCATCCGAGAACGACACGCCGTGCACTATGCCCGCCAAACCGGCACGATCTTCAACCTGCCCGTGTCGTTTATGGAGCACGAAAGCCTGGTTCTGGACAACGTGCTCGCCGCCATGCGTTGGAGCCAGGAGAACGGGCGCGTCGACCTCGCGGCGGTGTTGGCCACCCGAGCCTGCGAGACCTTGGGCCGCACGGGTCCCCAAACCCTGGCCTGCGAGCTCGGGCAGGCCACACGAGCGATGCCCGGTTTCGCCGATCTGGACAGCCCGACGCGTATCTCACTCCTGTGCGCGCTCGCAGCCGCCCTCCTCCACCGGGGACGTTTGGCCGAGGCCCTCGAGATCGCAGATCACGCGCTCACGCTGGCCCCCAACCCCGAGCAACATGTCACCCTGCTCATTCAAAAAGGGAGCGTGCAACGCATACAGGGAAAGGCCGCGGAGACCCGGGTTATCCTCGAGGAGGCTATCACCCTGGCGCGGGATTGCGGCGCCGTGAGCCAGGAAGCTCAGGCGTTGGCAAACCTGGCCCTGGTCGACTGGATGGCCGGAGATCTCGTCCAGACCCGAAAACAACTGTCCCAGGCGCTGGAGATCGACCGCCGGCATGGGTTCGCGCGCCACGAGGCCTATGTGCTGCTGACCTTCGGGCTGATGCAGGACGAACCTCTCGACCAGCGCGAGCATTGGCTGGGCGCCGCCATGCGCCGCGCCAGCGAACAGCACGACTCCCGCGTTCTCGGAGCCGCCAACGCCAACCTGGCCTATCTCTGGGCGCAGAGAGGCGAAATCCAAAGGGCGCTCCTCGGCTTTCAACGCGCCTATGACTTGGCACTGCGCTTCGGTAATCTCCGCGGGCGGGTGGTCGCTCGGGTGAACCAGGCGCGGCTCTGCAACACCACCGGCAGCCTCGACCGGGTCGAAACCTGGCTCATCGAGGGCGAGACGTTGGCGCCATCGACCCACGATCCACGCCTGAAGTGGTGTCTGGCGTGTGAGCGCGGGTATCTGGCCATGACCCGGGGAGAGCTCTCCGTCGCGGCAACCGCACTGGTGCCCCTGGAGGCCGATCTGGACCGGTTATCCGCGGACATCCGGCCCGATATCCTGTGCGTGCTGGCTGAATTCTACGGGCGCAGCAGAGACCTGGACAAGGCGCGGACCTTGATCGCCAAAGCGGAAGCGGCGGTCGAGGCGTCCGACAACTTCGTGGCCGAGCAGCGTTTGATCCGAGCCGCCCAACATGTGCCACCGCTCGGTTGACCGCTCCGGATGCAGCCGCTTGGCGTCGGGTAGGGACTGAACTCGAAGACCTTCCCCTGGAAGCTGAGCGCTGGTGACGGTCCAAAAGAATCGCCCGTCGACTGATGCGGCTATGGTTCTGCCCCACTCGCCAGCCAGGCTCCCCAGGCGGAGGCCCCATTTCCCTTTCCGCTCTGGCGGCTGCGCTTGAGCGTGGACAGCTGATGGGCTCGCCCCGCCTGCGACGCTTCCACAGCGCCTTGATCTCGGTCGACTCGCTGACTGTGCCCGGCAGCGGCCCCCAGGTATCGTCCAGACAGGGGGCCGGAGGGTTGTCGCGAGAGCCGTAGGTCACGCCCGATACGCTGAGGAGCCCCGTTCCGCTCACGGTGGAGGGAGCAGAGACCAACGCGCCCGCCTGGGGCAGGAGGAGCAGTTCATTGAGCGTTGCGCCGAGCAAAAAGGGATTGTCAGCGCGTCGCGCACTGGCGAGTGCCTCCTCGTAATGCCGGCGAGCCGAGGCGTAGTCGCCCTGGGACACCTTCACTTGCCCGAGGTTATTGAGAGCGGGGTCGACCACCGATCGGCCCTCTGCAGCCGCCTCACGCCCAATGGCGATGCTCTGTTCGTAGAGCTCGGCCGCGGCGGTCAGGTCGCCCTGTCCCTCAACGACCAGCCTAGGGCTCCCTCGTTGTCGCCAGCTTCGCCGAGACGTATGGCCTCCGCATCCAGTGCCTCGGCGTGGGCCAGGTCAGAGGCACGCGACTCGGGCGCTTCCGCGGTCGCGGTCTGTGCGGGAGCGACCGTGGCCAGGACAAGCGCCAGCTGCAGGATGGAGAGAATCGGCACGGGGTCGACGACGCTAGCACAGCACACCTGCGACCCCGCAATCGTAAACCGCCGACTTCGGGCTCTTCGCCTAGCATCCTCCGGAGTCCGGGTCCTGGCCTCGTCACTGGGCTCCGAGGTCTCCCACGAATCTCAAGAGCTGAGCCCACCGCGCCGCGATGGCCTCGAGTGTGAAGACCGGCCCATCGATGAGGTCCCCCAGCGACCTGCAATCCGGTGGGGGTATCGGGCGGCACCCCTGTTGCACGTCGTAGCATGGAGGACACTCCGAGGAAGCCCAGCACGTGGCAGAGCGAGCGGCAAGAAGAACATCGACGGCGGCGCTGCTGCTCACGGACGTCGTGGACAGTACGAAGCTCTCCGAGGAACTCGGCGACAAGGGCATGGCCGATCTGTGGGCAAGCCACGATCGGGTCGCCCGCGACCTGCTGCCGGTCCATAGCGGCCGCGAGATCGACAAGACCGATGGCTTCCTGATGTTGTTCGACCAGGTTGCCGATAGCGTGAACTACGCGCTGGCCTACCACCGCGCGTTGCGGGAGCTCGGCATCGCCGCACGGGCGGGAATCCATGTCGGGCAGGTGATCCTCACCGAGAACGCACCAGGGGACGTCGCGCGGGGCGCCAAGCCGCTCGAGGTCGATGGCATCGCCAAGCCCACCGCCGCCCGGGTGATGTCGCTCGCAAT
>Ga0315336_1005840_pt1 | contig 13096 bp, 8 predicted proteins | sample ASW5metaG_FD_204512 | JGI IMG/M metagenome (GOLD analysis project Ga0315336, IMG submission 204512) | Ammonia-oxidizing marine archaeal communities from Monterey Bay, California, United States - ASW #5 | ecosystem: Environmental > Aquatic > Marine > Intertidal zone | place: USA: California...
CCAACGTCGTCCTCGTCATGGCGGACGACATGGGTTGGACACAAACCGGGTACTACGGCCATCCCATGTTGAAGACACCGCATCTTGATGAAATGGCGCGCAACGGCCTGCGGCTTGACCGATTCTATGCCGGCGCGCCTAGTTGTACGCCGACGCGCGCATCGGTGTTGACCGGACGAAACAACGACCGCACTGGCGCGAAACGCGTAGGCGATTGCATCAATAAGCAGGAGAAAATGCTTTCGACCGCGTTTCGGAATGCGGGATACACGACAGCGCACTTCGGCAAATGGCATTTAAACACAGTCGACTTGCCTGACGATGATCCCTTGCCGAAAACCGACCCGCACAACCCGGGCGAGTTAGGCTTCGATTATTGGCTGAGTCACACCCAAGAGTTCAATCTGGATCCCATCCTGAGCCGTAACGGCACTCCCGAACAATTCAGTGGCGACTCGTCCGAAGTTCTTGTGGACGAGGCGCTCAACTTCATACGGCGCGAAACAAGTAACGGCAAGCCGGTCTTTGCCGTGATCTGGTATTCATCGCCGCACCGAATTTTTGAAGCGTCCGAGGCTGACGCGGCACCCTTCACGAGCTTGGATGACGGTTCGCGCGATCATCACGGCGAATTAGTCGCGATGGACCGTTCGATTGGAACGCTGCGCAAAGGCTTGCGCGAAATGAACATCGCGGACGACACACTGGTCTGGTTCAAGAGCGACAACGGCGGGCTTCCCAACATCGACTACGACGCCGACCACCTCGGCGTCCACCCCGATACGACCGGACATCTGCGCGGCTTCAAAAAGGACTTCTACGAAGGCGGCTTACGGGTTCCGGGCATCATCGAATGGCCAAGCCGGATAAAGCCCCGCGTATCCAATTACCCGTCGTCGACCATGGACATCTTCCCAACGCTAATCGAAGTCGCCGGGCTGGACCCCAACGACATCAACTCGGTGCATGATGGTGTATCGATTGCAAATGTTCTTGAGTCCGAACCTGTTCGAAGAATGCAGCCGATTGGTTTCCGCGCGAGTGGCGGACTCGCCTGGTTGGACAACGACTACAAACTCGTACGAAATTTCTATCCGCGAGATGCTAAGTTTGAGTTGTACAACCTCATAGGCGACCCCGCCGAGGAACAAGACCTGATTGCGCAAAAACCGGAAATCGCAGCGCGCATGATGGATCAATTGGAGGCATGGAATCGGTCGGTGGACAAGAGCATGACGGGCGCCGACTATCCTGAAGGGAAGGTCCTCCCCACGGGCCGAGCGCCGGCACGTTCGAAAAAGGGCTCATGAACATCAAAGGATGCCTAATAATATGAAGATTGCAAGAGTCTCGCGCCCAAGTATGAAGTTGTCATTTGTGCTCGCGCTATCTATATCGTCCATACCTGCCTTCGCGGAGGAGGGCTCGGCGCCTGAATATCCAAGGCGTGTGTTCTGGGGCGACACGCACGTGCATACGGATTTGTCCGGTGATGCGTTTTCAATGGGCGGCACTCGGCTGACTTCGGAAGATGCGTATCGTTTCGCCAAAGGGGAAAGAGTGCGTGCCACAGGCGGCATGGAGGTTCAACTGCGCCGGCCGCTGGATTTTCTGTTGGTGGCGGATCATGCGGAGAATCTGGGCGTCCTGCCTCGGCTCGTGGCAGGCGATGACTCTATACCGGATACCGAAACCAGCCGGCACTGGAAGCAGGTCCTCACTGGACTGCCCGCGCTACGCGATTTGCTCAACGCGGAGACGCTCGAGGAATTCAAAGAAGGAGGCCAGGCGTTTGTCACCGCAAAGGCCGCTCATGGCGCCGACTATGGTCTTAGCGAGAAGTTTCAACGGTCGGTTTGGGAAGGGGTCATCGCTATTGCCGAGAAACACAACGATCCCGGTACGTTTACCGCGTTCATCGGCTACGAATGGAGCGGTCGATACGAATCAGCCATGATTCATCGGAACGTCCTCTTCGCGGACGGTTCGGACCTGACCAGTAAGGTGATACCGTTCTCGAATTTCGACAGCCACGACCCGGAAGATCTCTGGGCGTATTTGGATGACTACGAAGAACGTACAGGCGGCAATGTAATTTCCATCCCCCACAATAGCAATCTAAGCCGCGGCGGGATGTTTGCGCTGAGTACATTCCTCGACAAGCCGATGACCGAGGCGTACGCCAGAAACCGTGCACGTTGGGAACCGATGATCGAAGTAACGCAGATAAAGGGCGACAGCGAGGCGCACCCGTTGCTCTCTCCGGACGACGCATTCGCAGATTTCGAAACCTGGCCGCCGAAAAATTGGAGTCTGGTGACCGCTCAATACACGGACAAAGCTAAAGCGGATGGAAAGAAGAGCAAGACAGACATCGGCGGAAAAGCTGCGGCCAAACAAGTGAAGCCTAAAGTCTCCGGCAAAGGAATCGAGAGCAAGAAACCTCCCACCGATCCGATTCAAGAAAAGCAGTCGTCCTACGCGCGATCCGCCCTCAAGATGGGATTGGTTATCGAAGCAAATCTTGGAGCCAATCCGTTCAAGTTTGGCATGATCGGCAGCACAGATTCTCACACGGCGCTCGCGACCGCGGACGAGGATCTCTTCTGGGGCAAGTTTGGAGCAAACGAACCCAACCGATACCGCTCGACGGATTCTTGGTACTACAGCGCGTCGGGTTATGCCGCAGTATGGGCGACCGAGAATACACGAGCGTCGCTCTTCGCAGCGCTAGAACGGAAAGAGACCTATGCTACAACTGGCCCGCGCATGTCGGTACGATTCTTCGGTGGATGGGACTTCGAAACGAAAGATGTCGACGAATCTAAACTCGCTCAGGTGGGTTACGAAAAGGGCGTACCGATGGGCGACGATCTCGCCAGTGCACCGGATGGCAAGGCACCGCGCTTTCTCATCTGGGCGATGAAAGATCCGGAAGGCGCCAATCTAGACCGCGTACAGGTAGTCAAAGGCTGGCGGGATGACGGTGGCGAACTACACGAGAAGATCTATAACGTGGCACTGTCGGATGATCGGAAAGTGGATCAACATGGCAAGGCAGAACCCGTTGGCAATACCGTCGACGTTGCTGACGCCTCGTACCGCAACAGCATAGGCGACGTAGAACTGTCGACCGTTTGGCAGGACCCAGACTTCGAAAGCAACTTCCACGCTTTCTACTATGTTCGCGTCCTGGAGATTCCTACGCCACGGTGGACAACTTTTGACGCAAAACGCTTTGCGCTAGGAACGCTACCCGACGGGATTCCCACGGCTGTTCAAGAACGCGCATATACGTCTCCGATTTGGTACACCCCTGAACCGTAAGATATTGGGTAGCGGAATTGTTCGAAACTGAGAAGTGCGAAATGTTGGCGACGGTGGTTTGGTGTGAAATTCGATGATAAGAGTTGATGTAGATAGTGTTCTTCGGAATGTTTCCATGATATGGATCTCGCCCGAGCTGAGATCGGAAAAATCTACCTCACGGGAAACCTAAGAAGGAATCGCCGACTGATGACTGCACGCCTCACATCAACCGTATGTTCAATATGCTTCATCATCGCCTTTGGCCCATTCATCTCGACCGCGTGGGCCGCGCAACCCAACGTGCTATTCATCGCGGTCGACGACTTGAATGACTGGGTCGGACACTTAGGCGGTCACCCGAATGCAAAGACCCCGAACATTGATCGCCTGGCCAAACGCGGGGTCTCTTTCACCGCCGCCTATTGTTCCGCGCCGTTGTGCAATCCTTCGCGAATCAGTTTGTTGACGGGTATCGCGCCGTCGAATTCAGGCGTGTATGGCAATGGCGAGAAACTCAGAGAAAAACTGCCAGATGCGGTGACGCTGATGCAGCACTTTCGGAAAGCTGGATACACGGCGCGAGGCAGCGGCAAGATTTTCCACGGTGCAAAGCCATACGATCCGGAATCGTGGGACGAATTCCATGTTCCGCCATGGGGAGGCAAACGAAAAACCCTTCACGACGAGACGCTGCCGGAATCCGCCTGGACACCGTGGGGACCAGGCGCGCAATCCGACGAAGAAATGTTCGATCACAAAATCGCGAGTTGGGTTATTTCGGAATTGGATCGATCGCACGAAAAGCCGTTTTTTCTCGCCTGCGGATTCACCAAACCGCATCTGCCCTGGATTGTGCCACAATCGTATTTCGACCGACACCCGCTAGATGGCATCGAACTTCCAGAGACCATCGATGGCGACCTCGACGACGTGCCTGCATTCGGGAGAAAGCTCGCGCGTGAAGTCTATGACGTTTCGGGTGGTAAAAATTTTGAACAACATGGTGGCGACCACCAAAACGTGATCGCCAATAACCAATGGCACTTAGCGGTTCAAGCGTATCTCGCCACGATCAGCTTCGTCGACGATCAAGTTGGGCGGGTGTTGGACGCACTCGACCAAAGTGAATACGCCGACAATACGATTATCGTCCTCTGGGGAGACCACGGTTGGCACCTGGGCGAGAAGGAGCACTGGCGGAAGCACGCGTTATGGGACGTTACTACGCGAACGCCCCTCATCATCTCAGCGCCCGAAAAAGTCGCGAAAAATGCACGCTGCGATCGCCCCGTCAGTCTGATCGACTTGTACCCCACGCTCATAGATCTCTGCGAATTACCCGAACGAAACGAGCTCGACGGTCAAAGTCTTGCACCGCTGTTGGCGAATCCAGCGAAGGAATGGAATCGACCCGTGGTGATGACGTACGGGTACAAGAACCACGCTATTCAAACGGAACGCTGGCGCTACATTCAATATCACGATGGGACAAATGAACTCTACGATCACGACAACGATCCCAACGAGTGGACGAACCTCGCCAATAAGCCGGAATACGACACCGTCATTCGAGAGTTGAAGGCATCCCTTCCCACGACCAATTCAAAGCCGTAGCGGTTACGACGGCTGCCTTACGTGTACTGAACAAACTCAATGTTCACGCGATCCGGACCCTGAATGAATGCGATTCTCGCTCCAGGGATCTCTTTGGGTTCAACGGTGAATTCGATCCCTTTGGCCGTAAGATCTTCATGCACTGCATCCAAGTCTTCAACTCGGAGCGCAAAATGATTAATGCCCAATTGTCGAGTGTGATCGGCCGCCATTTCCTGCATATCGCCCTCAACAGTCGATATCAGCACGATCAATCCGCCTAGTCGGATGTAACACAGCGGCAACCCTTCCGAAGTTTTTACTTCCTTCACTTCGACGCCGAACGTATCGGTGTAAAACTTCCCTGCCGCGATCGCGTCTTTACTGAAGAGATGAATGTGTTCCATGGTATACGTAGGCAATGAACGATTCCTGTTCTAGTTAAAACGGCGAAGATCACAACACAGTGGGATCTGTTGCCAACTATTTCCGGTACTTGATCTCCGGCGGGCGCACAGGAATTCCGAACGCGGCTGGATTGTACTCGGCGCCGAATTCGTTTTTGAACATTTTTGCCATAGTGCGTTTCTCATCGGCGTACGCTGGTTCCTGCGCGACATTATCCAGTTGCCCGGGGTCTTTTCGTAAGTCGTAGAGTTCCTCGTAGGGCCTTCTCCCGAAAGACAACTCGAAGAGGCGTTTGAATCCTGGCTCGTCGCGCCGCTCCATCATGAGCGACTTCGTCGGTGATGGATCAATCTCGCCGTAGGGACCTCTTTTCTCGCGAAACTCAACGGGGTCGCCTACGGGCCATCGATCCGGCTCGTAGTTGCGAATATAGAGGAAATCCCGGTTGCGCACGGCGCGCATCGGGTAACCGGTATCGTCTACCCGGCATTCGAAAGCATGGTATTCCCTACCGACGAATACTTTGTCGCGATTGGGGTCGACTTGCCCTTCCGCATCAGCGTCCAAGATGTTCATCAAACTCTTGACCGTCATGGTCTCGAGCGGTTTCAGACCCGCCGCTTCTAGAAACGTCGGGCCGAGTTCGGCCAAATTCACGAAGTCATCCACAACACGCCCACCATTGATGGCGCTGGCCCATGAAACGGCCAAGGGCACTCGCGTGCCCGTGTCGTACAATTCCGTCTTGCACCTTGGAAAGGGCAAGCCATTGTCCCCCGCGACGACGATGAGCGTGTTCTCTAACTCACCCAATTGTTCGAGCAAATCGAGCATTTCGCCGAGCTCTCGATCGAAGCGTTGGACTTCGAAGTAGTAGTCGCACAAATCCTTTCGGACGACAGGATCGTCGGGGAGACCTGCGGGTATGGCGACGTCGTCCGGATTCATTCCGCTTCGAATGCCGCTATCGAGTTCATACCCTCGGTGCGCGTCCTTACTGCCGAACCAGAAACAAAAGGGCGAGCCTTCAGTCTTCTCCTTGATGAATGTATCGAAATCGTTGAATCTCGGCCCAGCCGGATTGCGCTCCCTATCGCCCAATTCCCCGGGAGACCAACCTTTCGCCATAAAGCCAACGTGATAGCCGGCCTTTTCTAGCACATCGGGATAGACCTCGAATTTGACCGGCAACAGGCCGCGCAGGTTCGCCGCCGATTCAGTCTCCCAAAAATTTCTGCCCGTCAGGATTGCGGACCGGGAAGGGCTGCACGTCGGCGCGCTGCAGTAGGCGTTTGTGAAGAGGACGCCGTTCCGTGCGACGCGGTCGAATACCGGCGTCTGAACTACGGAATCGCTCCCCGGCACGCCCAGCGTGTGGGCGATGCTCGCATGAGGCCAGGACCAATCGTCGGCGAGTGCGAATAAGATGTTTGGAGGACGTTCTGTTGTTTCGCTGTCCGCTATTGCAACCGGAGCCCACGCCAATACGATCGCGACAATGAATCCGGCGCATCGAACTCCACGCGTACCACGTTCGACTTTCACGATGAACGACTCCTTCCGGACCCTTTTCGGCGCACTGAGATACTATGCGATCGCGAGTGAGCGAAGTTCAAGCCGAGAAAACGATTATCACGTATCTGAGACTTGAAAAGGGTCAAAAAATGGGAACACTCTTGGCGATCGAACCTTGATATTCATGGTGGTAGATTTCATGATGCCATTAGACAGACGGGGTTGCCTATGGGGTTGACACGATTGAGGAGCAACGGTTTATGAGGAGACATTTCGCGACCATGGTCGCGATTTTATGCTGCCTTTCCCTCCCAGGGATCCTCAGCGCGACGGCATCGGCCGCAAAACCCAATGTCATCGTCGTCATGACGGACGATCAAGGGTTTCCGGAACTATCCGTCCACGGAAATCCGATCGTGCAGACGCCGCACCTGGATCTGTTTCACGATCAATCCCTACGCTTAATCGACTACCACGTCTCACCCATGTGTACACCCACCCGCGGGCAATTAATGACCGGGTTGGACGCCGCGCGCAACGGCGCGATCAACGTGAGCAGCGGACGCGCACTCCTGCGCCCGGAAATTCCGACGATGGCAAATTACTTCGGCGATGCTGGCTACGCTACTGGCATCTATGGCAAGTGGCACCTTGGCGCGAACTATCCCTTTCGACCCGAGGATCGCGGATTTCAGGATACGGTCTGGTTTCCCTCCTCCCACATTGGGTCGGTTCCGGACTTTTGGGGGAACGACTATTTCGACGACACCTATATTCGTAACGGTGAGTTAGAAGAATTCGAAGGCTATTGCACCGATATATTTTTCGATGAAGCCATGTCCTTCATGAGTCGTTCGGCCAAGTCGGGAAAACCGTTTCTCGCCTACATCGCGCCCAATACGCCGCATGGCCCACTGATTGCGAAAGAAGAGGATAAAGCTGCCATCGCGGAGATCATGGCGGATCCGAAATATGACTGGATGGCCAGCGGGAGTCATGATTATAAAGGGAAAGGCAGTCTGAAGGGCGCGCTGACAAGTTACCTGGGCATGGTGCGAAATATTGACACCAATATGGGCAGGCTCATGGAGTTCCTTGAAAGCGAAGGCCTACAAGACGATACGATTCTCATTTTCAAGACGGACAACGGAAGTACGTACGGACCCAGGTACTACAACGCGGGCATGCGCGGCGGAAAGACTGAACTTTGGGATGGCGGCCACCGCGTTCCATTCTTCATTCGCTGGCCGAGTGGCGATTTCACTGAACCCAAAGACATCGACGGACTGACGCAGGTTCAAGACGTGCTACCCACACTATTGGATCTCTGCGGCATTGAAACCAAGCAAGATTTCGACGGAATGAGTCTCGCCCCTGTCTTCCGTGGCGAATCGAATGTATCCGAAGATCGCACACTGATCATCAACTACAGCCGAATGCCGAATTTCGTGAACTATCCAACACCCTACGCCCAGTCCATCATGACTCGAGATCAAGCCGCCGTGTTGTGGAAAGGGTGGCGGCTGCTCGAAGACCGGGAACTCTACAATTTTGAGACGGATCCGCTGCAAGAAACCAACGTGATTGATCAGCACCCCGATGTTGTCAAACAAATGAGATCCCATCTCTATCAATGGTGGGACGAGGTTGGGCCAACTGCCAATGAAGTGCAACGCGTGATTATCGGCAGCAATCACGAAAACCCATCCCGATTAACCGGCTGCGAATGGTTGGACGTCTTCATCGATCAGCAGGCGCAAATTCGATACGGATCGAAGAAGAGCGGATACTGGCTGCTGGATGTTGCCGAAGCCGGCGAGTACGAATTCGAGCTGCGGCGCTGGCCCAAAGAGATCGACCGCCCGCTGCGCGAAGGCACGCCGGACGGCCTCGGCGAAATCCCGATCACTAGTGCCAGCATCTACATTAGTAATTATCATCACATGCCGATCGGAGACAAGACGCCGTACGGCTTCGAGGGGTTGACGAAAGAAGTGAAAGACGGAGACACTGCGGCGGTCTTTACTCTGCCCTTGGAAAAGGGTCCTATGGCATTGCACACCTGGTTTCGAGGCGGAAGCAAAGGCGGCAAGATCGCATCTAGCGCACTCAGCGCCTATTACGTCTACGTGCGGCGAAAGTAATCCAGTGGTATCCCGGAAACCACCGTCGTTCTCGAATCGTAGAGGAGTTGATGTGCGGCATGTCTTAGCCGTTCTCTTGGCGATGGCCTGCTCCGCGGCCGTCTATGGCGCCAACGAAGCACGCCCTAACATTCTGCTCATCACGGCGGACGATCTGAACTACAACTCGACCGGCGTCTACGGCTGCGGCATCGAGGGCATCACGCCGAACATCGACCAATTGGCTGCAGAGGGGATGCGGTTCAACAATGCGCACGTGACCATCGCGGTGTGTCAACCCAGCCGCTCGGTGTGGATGACAGGACGGTATCCTCATCGCAACGGCGCGAAGGGCTTTGGCCCCATCAATTCAGACGTAACAACGCTTCAAGAACGCTTGAACGAAACGGGCTACGTGAACGGAATCATGGGGAAGAACAGCCATTTGACGCCCAGGGAAAAGTTCCGCTGGGATTATTACGTTACATCGCAGGAACTCGGGAATGGTCGCGCGCCCGCCCTCTATTACGAGAGCGCCAAGCGATTCTTCGAACAAGCCAAAGAATTAGAGAAACCATTCTTCTTAATGGCGAATTCCGACGATCCACACCGGCCATTTGCGGAAAGTGAACAGGAGTCTCTGTACGGCAAGAATAAGAAGCAGGATGGGATGGATCCGCAGCCCGTTAGCCGGACCATCACACCTCAAGAAGCGGAGGTTCCAGGGTTCCTTCCCGATTTGCCGGACGTTCGTAAGGAGATCGCTCAGTACTTCACGTCCGTGCACCGGTGCGACGAAACGGTCGGCGAAGTATTGCGCGCGCTTGAGGACGCGGGACTCAAGGAGAATACGCTGGTCATGTTCTTGAGCGACCACGGCATGCCGCTGCCGTTCGCCAAAACGAACTGTTATTTGAACAGCACGAAGACACCGTGGATTGTCCGATGGCCCGGCGTGACAACGCGCGGAACCGTCGATCGGGATCATTTCATTGCGGGCATTGACTTCATGCCGACGATTCTCGACGCGGTGGGGCTAGAAATGAATCCTGGTATGGACGGTGCGTCTTTCCTGCCGCTGCTGTACGGCGAGAAGCAATCGGATCGCGACGAGGTCTACACGGTATTCCACGAGACGGTCAGAAAAACGCGATACGAGATGCGATGCGTGCAAAATGGAAAGTTTGGTTACATCTACAACGCGTGGTCAGACGGAACGTTAGAGTTCAAGAACGAGTCTCAGTCAGGTCTGACGATGGCAGCCATGCAAGCCGCGGCAGAAACCGATCCTGAGATTGCCGCACGCGTCGAGCTATTCCTGTACCGTGTGCCTGAGGAGTTCTACGATTTCGAAGCCGATCCGGACGGCCTTGTAAACCTTATCAACGATCCCGCCCATGCCAGCAAAATCGAGAATATGCGCCGGCAATTGGAATCGTGGATGGAGAGCACGGGCGATCCTCTTCTCGACTAATTTTAATTGGTGTCACGAACGAAACCCTAAAGATAGCCGTTGTGAATGGCATCCACTCGATAGTTGTTGGGTGCGCCATACGCGGTTCATTGTAAGTAAAAGGAAAAACGCGTTACATGACTGGCGCAGAGCATATTATGAAAACCCTTGCACAATCGGGCGTCAAAGTCTGTTTCGCAAACCCGGGCACTTCGGAGATGCGCCTGGTCGGCGCGCTCGAGAATGTGCCTGAGATGCGTCCAGTACTTTGTTTGTTTGAAGGCGTCACGACCGCAGCAGCAGACGGTTACGCAAGAATGACGGGACAACCGGCCTGCACAATGTTGCATCTCGGTCCCGACTTCGCCAACAGCGCGGCCAATTCACACAACGCCCGCCGGGGATTTTCACCGATGATCAACATCATCGGAGAACATGCAACGTTCCATGTCGCGAACAACGCCCCATACGGGTTCGAAGGGCTGACGTCAGAAGTAAAAGACGGTGACACCGCTGCGGTCTTTACCTTGCCGTTGAAAAAAGGTCCGATGGCGTTACACACCTGGTTTCGAGCGAATCGTGGCAAAGCGTCGAAGTTTGGATCCAGCATACTCAGCGCCTATTACGTATACGTGCGCCGAAAGTAATTCTACGTTCACCCCAAGAGATCCAAGCGACCAACCGGAAGATGATGGCTGATGATTAAAAGCGTAAGTCTTTTAACTTTGCTAATGGGGTTTGCAACCATGTCTGCTATGGGAGCAGAAACGCTTCACGATTCCTCCGTGCTCTTATGGCCGGACGGTGCGCCCGAAGCCAAAGGGACGGAGCGATCTGACCAGCCGGGGCTCACGATCCATTTGCCGCCGAAGGAAAAGGCGACGGGAGCCGCCATAGTCGTCAATCCAGGCGGCGGGTTTAGAAAACTCGCTTCGGATAATGAGGGGCTCCACGTAGCGCGATGGCTGAATTCATTCGGCGTAGCGGCGTTCGTAACGCGCTACCGGCTGTTGCCGGACTATCAACCTGCGGTGTCGATTCGCGATGGTCAGCGCGCGATTCGTTACATCCGGCACAATGCGGACGCGTACGGTATTGATCGCAACCGCATTGGCGTGATGGGTTTTTCAGCAGGAGGACATCTAGCGTCTGGAGCAGCTGTTCGATTCGACGCGGGAAATCCTGACGCATCTGATCCGATTGACCGCGTGAGCAATCGACCTGACTTCGCCGTGTTGGTGTACCCCGGAATCGCTGAAGAACTTCTGGAATTGGTTACGGCGGATGTACCGCCGACGTTTTTCGTATTGTCCCACGAAGACTCGTTGATATCTGCAGGTAAAGCCTTTCAATTCTACGAAGCGCTCCAAGAACATAGTGTTCCCGCGGAGATTCATCTATTCGGACAAGGTACACACGGTACGGGCATGGCGCCCGGCGATCCTTCCCTCGGCCAATGGCCAACGATTCTCGCGAGGTGGCTGAAAACATCTGGTTTCTTAACGGGAGCAGAACGTATTCCGGTGAAGGGTACAGTGACCATTGACGGCGCCCCGTTGGTCTGGGGCGGCATCACCCTCATTCCCGAAGACCCGAACGCGCCTATCACCTGGACGCATTCGGCGGGAGGCCACTTCAGCATCGATGCCGCTCACGGCCCAGTGCCCGGTTTACATCGCGTCGAAGTGCACATCTTGTCAAAAGACCTCTCGAACCTTCAGAGCGGAAACTACACAATGGACGGTTCCGAATCGTATACAAAATCCAGTCCCAGCGCGGCAGGACCATTGACGTTGGAAATTGTGCCGGATAACGAAATCAAAATCGACATCGCTACCGAGTCAGTCGAGTAGTGGGAAGGATTAGGAGAGCATGATTCGCGCAGTTTCAGATAGCCGGGAATGTTCGGGCGGTATGAAGATTCTTGTCGCCCTGGCGACCATGGGCCTCTCGGCGATGATGGTTTCATCACAATCCATCACGCCATCGGAACGTGAGTTTTTCGAATCCCGCATTCGACCAGTGCTTGTTCAAGACTGCTACTCGTGTCATGGCGGCGATCCCGATGAATTGAAATCTGATCTCCATCTCACGTACCGCGATGGTGTTCGCAACGGTGGCGATCGCGGTCCCGCAATCGTTCCGGGCGATCCGGACGCGAGCAACCTGATCAAGGCATTGCGGTATCGCAATGCTGATTTGCAGATGCCTCCAACGGGGCAGTTGGCACCGGAAAAGATCGCCGATTTCGAGGCGTGGGTACGTATGGGTGCGCCCGATCCCCGTGTGGACGTTCCCTCGACAGAAGAACTCCAAGCCGAGACCTCGTGGGAAACCATCATCGAAAAGCGTAAACAGTGGTGGAGCTTCCGACCGATTCGCGATCTAGCGCCGCCCACTGACGCAACGCATCCAGTCGATGCGTTTATCCGTGCCAGGTTAGGAGAGGCCGGTCTCGCGCCGGCACCGAGAGCTACGGATTCGGATTTCTTGAGACGACTTTATTTTGTTCTGATTGGATTACCACCTACTCCGGACGAGATGGATGCATTCCTACAGCAGGCCGCGCGCAATCGTACGGACGCGGTTGAACATGAAATTGATCGGTTGCTGGCGTCGCCCCAGTTCGGTGAACGCTGGGCGCGACATTGGATGGACTGGATTCGTTACACCGAAACGCATGGAAACGAAAATG
>Ga0315336_1005841_pt1 | contig 13093 bp, 14 predicted proteins | sample ASW5metaG_FD_204512 | JGI IMG/M metagenome (GOLD analysis project Ga0315336, IMG submission 204512) | Ammonia-oxidizing marine archaeal communities from Monterey Bay, California, United States - ASW #5 | ecosystem: Environmental > Aquatic > Marine > Intertidal zone | place: USA: California...
GCAGCAACTGCTGCAAATGAATATTCGGGTCTAGCAAAAGATGCTTATGGAAACATTAATGGAACAATTTCAGGAAAGGATAATCTTTCAGTTGCAAAGGAATCAGAGGTTTTGATTTTATCAATCCCATATGAAAATATTGATGCAACCTGCTCACAGCTGTTACCTGAGGTTAGCGATCAATGTGTTGTAATTTCACCTATTGTTCCAATGACAAAAACTGATGTCGGTTTTGAATGCATAGCAATCAAAGACAATAAGGCATTTTCACACCAAACGGTTGAGAAACATATGAAAGATAAAACAAAATTAGTTTCTGCGTTTCATGTGATTTCAGAAAAAAAACTTGTTAATCCTACCTTATCTTTAGATTATGATATTTTTGTTGTTGGTGATGATAAAGATTCAGTCGAGGTAGTCAACGGTTTAATTAACGAAATCGATGGGTTACGCCCAATTTACTTGGGTTCTGGTGTATTATCATATCTTGTTGAAATGTCAACTCCACTACTACTAAATGCGATGATTAGAAACAAAATGAAAAATCCTGGAATTAAACTTGTTTAAAATATACAAATAGAAAAAATAGTTATGAGTGAAGAATATCCTCGCCGTGGAAGAAATTGGTTAACAGCTATGGGGGTTCTATTTTTAGTTGTTGCAACAGTGACATTAGTTAGGGATATTATTATTTGGAGCCCTGATTTTGTTGTTGAGTTTTTTTTCAATTCAGAAATTAATGCCCAAAAAGTTTCAGTAGGAGCAATCACGTTTGGAGCGTTTATGGTAACGTTAGGATTTGTAAAGAAAAATGTCCAGCCAAGATGAATTTCTTCAAAGCTAAAATATACTAAGACTTGTAACCGTTGACAAAATCTTCAATTTTGTCTAGGGCAGAGTTTAGGATCTCCATGTTTGGAAGAAATACCAATCTAAAATACCCACTACCGTATTTGGTGCCAAAGCCAGAACCATGAACAGCAAGCACTCCCTTTGACTTCAATAAATTTAGGACAAATTCTTTGTCCGACTTGAATGGATTGTTTTCTATTTTTGGAAATGCGTAAAAGGCCCCTTTTGGATTAGAACATGAAATTCCTGGCATTGAATTTAATCTGCTAACAACCAAGTCTCTGTGTTTTTTTAACTCAGTTACAAATTCAGATATGTATTCTTGCGGTCCTCGTAAAGATTCTAACGCAGCATACTGAACTGGATGGTTTGTTGATATTCTAACACGAGCCAATTTTGGTAAATGTTCTCTAATGGAATCAAGTTGTGGTGAATTGTTAAATGCGATGTATCCTATCCTCCATCCAGACATCAAGTGCACTTTAGAAAATCCATTTAAGATAATAACAGGAGAATCGCCTGCAACTTTACCAATCCCTACAAATTTTTTATCAAATACAACCTGGTCGTAAATTTCATCACAAATAATGTACAAGTTGTTCTCATTTGCGACATCGATTAATTGTTTGAGTGAGTTCTCTTCAAAGACAGCACCAGTTGGGTTGTTAGGACTGATAAGACAAATTGCAACTGTTTTAGGTGTAATTTTTGATTTTATATCAGCGATATCAGGAGTTGAATTTTCTAGATCCACGGAAAATTCAATGGGTATTCCACCGCGTAATCTTATGTAAGATGCATATGGTGGATAGTAAGGACCTGGAAGCAAAACCTCGTCACCCTCTTCAACGATGGAAGACATAACCATATCCAATCCTTCTGAAACACCATTTGTAACCAAAACATCATCTGCACCAATTGAAAGACCCTTCGAGTTTTCTTTTTCGGCAATAGCAGATCGTAATTCTTGAATTCCCTCAGAAGCAGAATAATAATTCTGATCTTTTTTTATGGCATCAATGTAAGCCTGCTTTACATTTTCAGGAGGATGAAACCCATATTGTACTGGATCACCAATATTTAGATAGTCTATTGTTCTTCCCTGCTTTTCTAAATCCTTTGCAGCTGAAACTATATCTCGTATAGCATATTCAACGCCTGAAACTTTTTTTGAAACTTTCATACTTTAGACAAATATTTAGACCTGATAAATTCTTAATTGTTTGGACCCGTTGCATAGCCTGGATAGTGCGGGTGGCTTCGGACCACCAGGTCAAGGGTTCGAATCCCTTCGGGCCCTTTCGAACAACAATCAAGTATATTACATGTATTTTCAATGATTGTGTATGAATCCTGGAATTGGCTTAATGGATAGAAGATTAAAGACTGAAAAAAATGCAATCTCACTTGCTATATCAGGCGTTCTAAAAAATTACAATACAATTGCAGAGAAGATTGAGGTGTTGGAAACAAAATACGATGAGGATGCAGGAGATTGGTATGTTGCATTAGGATGGAAAGATAAACGTGTAATTGTAAAAATGGACTCAGTTTTAGCAACTATAACTGAAATTAAAGAAATCTAGTTAGATTTTTTAAAATCCACATTCGGTGAATCTGTTTGATTTGTAATAACTATCAGACCTCCTTCGTTTAGTTGCTTTAAAAGCTGCATTACTTCTTTTTCTACTTGTGAACGCTGAAGTCCTGTTTGTTGTGCGAAAAGATCTACTAATTCTGTAACCTTTCTTTCTCCATTACATGATCTCCAAAAGTCAATAATTGCTTGGTTTACCATAAATCCCTGATCATGTTCGTTAGCTAGCATCATAGAACCATCTTCTTGTTTCACCAATTTACCTACTCCTTGTGGTAACGCTGTTTCATAGTTGATTGGTGCAGGTGTAGATTGGTTTCCAAAGCCTTTCATTTTTGCTTTAGCATCATCAGACATCTTATCCATGGACCATGGAGGATCCCAAACTATGTCAACTTGAACGTTATTTACACCAGGAACTTTTTTTGCATATCTAGTAACATCGTCAACCATAGTATCATGTAGTGGGCATCCCTTGGTAGTCATTGTCATTTTGATGTTAACATCATTATTTTCAGTAACATCAATTCCGTAGATTAATCCCATATCTACAATACTTAGAGGAACTTCTGGATCCATGCATTGTTTAAGTGAATTTTTAATTTGTTCAGTACTAACTTGGCTCATATGCTGACAAAATCATGGAATAAATAAAAACTTTCTATTAATTAGCTTTGAATAATTTTTTGATAGATTCCTCATATGGTGACTTTGCTACACCATTTTCTGTTATTATTCCAGAAATCAGTTCAGGAGGAGTCATATCAAATGCAGGGTTGATTACATCAATTCCATCAGGCGCAGTTTTTTTATCGCCGATTCCAGTCACTTCACTTGGTTTTCTTTGTTCTATTATGACATCTTCAGGGCTACTTTCAAGATCAAATGTTGATAGTGGCGCTGCAACATAAAACGGAATGTCATGTTGTTTTGCCATAGTAGCAACTTGATATGTTCCAATTTTGTTAAATACATGACCAGTTTGAAGAATCCGATCCGCGCCCACTACAACACCGTTAACAAGACCATTTGCCATGGTATAACCAACCGCTGTATCTGGAATCAGACTAACATCTATGTTATCATATTTTAATTCAAATGCTGTAAGCCGTGAACCTTGTTGAACTGGTCTTGTTTCGGTAGCTATTACTTTGATATTTTTACCACTTTCTTTAGTTGCACGAATTACACCCAAAGCGGTACCATACCCAACAGTAGCTAAGGCACCAGCGTTACAATGAGTCATTATTGTATCGCTTTCATTGAAAAGTTCAGAACCATTTTTACCAATAGACATGTTAATTTGAACATCATCTTCTGCCATCTGTTTGGCAGTTTCTATAACAGATCTACGTATTTCATCCACAGTTTTACCGGTTTTTGTTATCTTCATAATCTTTTCAAGACCCCATGCTAAATTTACCGCAGTGGGTCTAGTTTCAAAAAGAATTTTTTTTGCTGTTTCAAGATCTTGGATAAGTTGATCCTTTTCTTTTGCATTACTTTGTAATGCTGCTAATGCTAAACCAAATGCCCCTGAAACACCAATTGCTGGTGCACCTCTAACAACTAAAGTTCTAATTGCATCCGCCACCTGATTGTAATCTGTGTAAGTAACATATTCTAAACTGCTTGGCAATTTTGTTTGATCAATCATTATTACGGAATTATTTTTCCATTCTACAGTTTTTAGTGGCATAAATATTCAAAATGAAAAGGGGTTATATTATTTCGCAATACAGGATGGAAGTAATTAGTAGTTAACTATTTTATAACACTGAATTATGGTTACAAGGAGAATGAATTTAGAAGAACTTGAAAAAATAGATACAAAAAAAATGTTCGAGGTTTATGATATATGGCCAGACATTGCAAAAGAAAGCTACAAACAAGAATTTTCAAAACCTGAATTCCATGATATAGATCATATTGTTTTTGCTGGAATGGGTGGATCAGGAACTATAGGTGATGTATTTTCTTCTATTCTTTCACAAAATGATATCCATACTTCTGTAGTGAAGGGATATTTGCTCCCAAAAACTGTTGATAAAAATACACTAGTAGTTGTTACAAGTGTGTCGGGAAATACTCAAGAATCATTAACTATACTAGAAAACTCGAAAAACAGTCAAGCAAAATTCATTGCATTTTCTTCTGGGGGAATGATAAAAGAATATGCGTTAAAAAATAAAATAAATTATCAAGAGATTAAAATGGAACGTTCCCCACGTGCGTCATTCTCAAAATATATTTTTACTATACTAAAAACATTAGAATTAGTCATTCCTGTGAAAAAATCTGATGTTTTAGATTCTATATCTAAAATGGAAATGGTACAGAAAAATATCTCTTCTAATAATTTAAATGAAAATAATGCAGCATTAAATCTTGCAAAATGGATAACAGGAACACCTACACTTTATTATCCTGGGGGATTAGAATCAGCTGCCATTCGTTTTAAAAATTCGCTTCAAGAAAATTCAAAGATGCACGTAATTGCGGAAGAAGTTATTGAAGCATGTCACAATGGAATTGTTTCTTGGGAAAGAAATTCTAACATGCAACCAATTCTTATTCAAGGTCATCATGATCATTTTAAAACCATAGAAAGATGGAAAATTCTAAAAGAATTTTTTAATTCAAAACAAATTGAATATAAAGAAATTTCTTCGGTGGAGGGAAATATTATTTCTAAAATTGTAAATCTAATTTATCTGCTTGATTATGCGAGTATATACCATAGCGTAATTTCAGGAATTGATCCCGGTCCAGTGTCTGCAATTGATTTTATTAAAGAACGCCTGAGTAAATGATGCTGATTATTTATCAACTAAGTTTAAAACTAATTTGAGGAGTTCGAATATATTGAAAATCACAATAGGAATACCAGCATATAATGAAGAAAAAAACATAGCATCGATTATCACAAAATTAAAAAAAATTACTGATTCAATTATTGTATGCGATGATGGTTCGTCAGATATGACATCTGAAATTTCTAAAAATTTAGGTGCTGTTGTTATCTCTCATAAAAAAAATATGGGTTATGGAGTAGCGATAAACTCAATTTTTCAGAAATCTAAAGAAATGAAGAGTGATTTACTTGTGACGTTTGATGCAGATGGGCAACATAGAGTAGAAGACATCGAAAAGGTTGTTGAACCAATAAAAAATAATCAGGCTGATTTAGTAATTGGTTCTAGGTTTTTGGATAAAAAAAGTGATATTCCAAATTATAGAAAAATTGGAATTAAGGTGATTACTCAGGTAACCAATGCATCAATCAAGAAAAAGTTAACAGACTCACAAAGTGGATTTAGAGCATATAATCAGCGGGTTTTATCACAAATATCTCCATCAGATGTAGGTATGGGAATTTCAACTGAGATTCTAATTAAATCGAGTTCTAAAGGATTAAGAATTATGGAAGTTCCAATAACAATACTTTATCATGGAGATACATCAACGCATAATCCTGTAAGTCATGGGACATCGGTTCTGATTAGTACGATAAAATTTACTTCAATTGAACATCCACTAAAATTTTATGGAATCCCATCTATAATATTTCTAATTATTGGAGGCGCATTTACTTATTCAGCAATACAATTTTATGCTGAAGTTGGAAGATTAAACACTAATCTAACTTTGATTGCGGCCGGAACTGTGTTGATAGGCGTAGTTTTAATCATAACAGCAGTTCTTCTTTATTCTTTGGTTAGTGTAGTACGAGAAGGCACTAAAAAATAAAATTAGTTTAAACGCATTAAGATATACAATTCATATTTATTTTCCAAATAAATATTCCGGATAATCTTTTTCATCTTTATTAAAAACAAACCCCCTGATTGTATCACGCTCTTTTACAGAATCTTCTGGAAAATTTACTTTTACTGCATGAAATGAATTTTCATGTGGTGAAAATGCAAAAAATGAATTAGGTACATATTCTGACTTTTTTACAGTTTCAAATAGTTCCCAATCTTGATGCTTTGTAGTTTTTTCAATTACAACGCCTTTTTTTGGTACTAACATATGTGTACCAAGTTGTGATAAACTGGAATCTTTTGGAAGATAAAACAAATACGTAATTAATTTTGAAAATATATCCCTGTGTGGCTTCACCTCAAAATTTTCCAAATCTTTATGAAGAAATAAATCGGAAACACCGTTTTTGGATCTATTGAATTTCTGTAATAAGATATTTGCAAATTTATCAGATTTTAAAAAACTATATACTTCTTTCCAAAACTCTTTTTTCTCTTCGTCTAAGATATCAAAATTGTCTAATGTCATAGTTTTTCTTCCAGGATATTTTGGCTTGGATGTATAGGTAGAAGTATTAGGAATTTGTTCCAATAATACACTGTAAAACTTGTCAGGAAATATTCCAGAAATAAGCATATGTGGATATGGCTCTTCAATGATTGGTGACTCGTTGATTTTTTTAATAACGTGCTCAAATGCCGCTTTCATAATCTGAGGGAAAATTATTACTATTTGAATCAATCTAGGGATAGTATCGATAATTTTTTAACCATAATTTATGCCATGTATTTCATATTACAAAAAATGAACAATTCAAAATTAATTAAAAAAAAATGTAAAGTGATTAAAATTCTATTAACAGATGTAGATGGTGTTCTGACAGATGGTAGTATGTATTATACAGAAAGTGGTGAACATATGAAAAAATTTAATGCGCGTGACGGAATGGGAGTTGAATTACTTAATAAAGAAAATATAAAAACTATTTTTATTACACGCGAAAAATCATCTATTGTAAAAAAGCGTGCAATAAAATTAAACATTTCAAAATGCTATCTTGGAGTAAAAAACAAAGAGTCTTTACTCCCAAAAATTTGTATGGATTTTGATGTGAAGCCTACTGAAATAGCTTACATTGGGGATGATATTAACGATCTAGATATTATGAAAAAAGTTGGTTTTACTGCAACACCTAAGGATGGTATCAAAGAGATTAAAAAAATTGCAGATTACACCTGTTCCAAAACTGGAGGTAATTGTGCATTCAGAGAAATCACGGATATGATTATTTCACATAGGAAAAATAACTTATGAGTTATATTTTTTAAAGCGAACAAATTAATTTTAATATGGTTTTCATCACTGCCGAAATTGGTACGAATCATGTAGGAAGTATTGATATTGCAAAAAAAATAATTGATGTTGCTGTTGAAACTGGATGCGATGCGGTAAAATTTCAAAAAAAGGATGTTGAAAATATCTATTCTAAAGAATTTTTAGATGCTTATTTGGAAAGTCCTTGGGGAACAACTCAACGTTCAATGAGACTAAATCGAGAATTCTCACTAGAGCAATTTAAGGAAATTGATGATTATTGCAGGACAAAAAAAATAGAATGGTATGTATCATGTTGGGATACAAAAAGCCAAATTGAAATGAGACAATTCAATACAAAATACAACAAAGTAGCATCTGCAATGCTTACACATGAAAAGCTATTACATCTAATTGCAGAAGAACGTAAATACACACTCATCAGCACTGGAATGAGCACTATTGATGATGTAGAAAAAGCTGTTAACATATTCAAAAAATATGATTGCCCTTTTGAATTAATGCATACTAATAGTAGTTATCCTTCTACTTTAGATGAAGCAAATCTTTATGTCATTTCAGAATTACAAAAAAAATTCAAATGTAAAGTTGGTTATAGTGGACATGAAAAATCTGCCTATCTGGTTTGTGTTTGTGCTGTGATGTTAGGTGCAACTTCGATTGAAAGACATGTCACAATTGACAGAACATTATATGGTCATGATCAAGCTGCATCATTAGAACCATTAGGACTACGAAGACTTGTTAGAGACATACGGACTATTGATAAAATATTAGGTGATGGTAAAAAAAGAATTTGGGATTCCGAGCTGGAAACTGTGAAGAAACTACGGCAAAAATTTGTCTAATTATGAAGATATTACAACTAGGTGCAAAAGTCGGAGTGGGTACTGGTATTGGAAAAGGTAATGCGGGAGACACTGCAATAGGCACGGCATTTGATAATCTCTTCGAAAAAGAATTTTCAGGTTCTCAAATCACATTTATGAATTGCAGAAAAAAATTTTCAAAAAATGATATAGAAGTAATCAATCAACATGATATTCTTGTAGTGAGCGGTGGTGGTTTATTTTTATATGATACATTTGAGAATAATGAATCTGATTGGCAGTGGGGTATTTCTGAAGAATTACTTGGACAGATTTCTATTCCGATAATTGTATATGCTGTTGGCTATAATAAATTTAGAGGTCAACGTGATTTTAATTCAAGATTTGATAGTACAATAAAACTCTTAGTTGAAAAATCGTTATTTTTTAGTTTAAGAAACTCTGGAAGCTGTAATGCAATTAAAAAACACCTACCTGATTATCTACATAAAAAAATTAATCTAAATTTTTGCCCAACTATGCTACTGAATGAAAAATACAAATTAAAGCATCAAACAACCAATTCTGTAGGATTTGTTTTAGCGGGTGATAGATTATCTAATAGACACGAAAATATTACGAAATTTTCTAATGAGATCAAAAAATTTGCTAATTATTTGTCTAAAATTGGTAAAAAAATTATTCTGATTAACCATCAGAATGATACATGGTTACAAAATCAAATTCAATTTGATGACACGATTGATCTCTTTCAAGCTGATTCACGAAAAATATATGAAACATATTCGAACGTGGATACAGTCGTATGTGATAGGGGGCATGCTCAGATGATCCCGTTTTCTTTAGGTTGTAAGATACTAACACCCATCTCACATAACAAACTAAAATGGTTTCTAGATGATATTCAATTAAATGAATTTGGAATTGAAGAAAATGATTCTGAATTAGGTGATAAATTGATTAAACAATATACTCAGCAGGAAAAATTAGACTGGGAAAATATCCATATTGACAGAATGAATAAAATCAAACAAAGATACTCTGAAAATATGAGTTTTATTAAAACAAAATTATCTGAGCTTAATCTAAATTAATTATTTTTTTATATTTTAAATTTTTTCCAATAACGAAGTATCATTTCACAAACAAAGAAATCAAAAGGTGAATCTATATCTAAACTAATTTCATTTTCACTTACTACAAGTGGCTTAATACGCGGACCATAAATCGTGCCATATTTTTCTAATGTTTTGAGCCAGTATGTGTATATCGAACCAGTAGGATAGTAACATTCTGGAAATAATTGCCTTTGATGAAATTTTAAGAAATTTTTTTTAAATGGCTTAAGATATTTTTGCGAAGGCCAAAATGCACGGTATGGATGAGTTTTTATTTTTTTAACTCCCAACACTGATGTTGCATTAGAGTTTTGCAGCATCTGAATTGACTTATCAAGCATTGCTGAGGTTCTAAATGGAGTAGTAGGTTGTAAATGTGTAATAATATCTGGTTTGTATGATTCTTTAGCGCCCAAAAATTCCAATACGTGCTTTGTAACATCAAGTGTTTTAGAATTATCTGCTGAAAGTTTTTTTGGTCTTAGAAATGGCACCTCTGCACCCGCCTTTTCAGCTATATCGGCTATTTTTCTATCATCAGTACTTACTATGATTCTGTTAACATACTTGCTTTTTTGCGCACAAATTATAGAATATTCTATGAGTGGCTTTTGATATAATTTCCTTATATTTTTTTTATGAATTGATTTTGATCCACCCCTGGCTGGAATTATTGCTAACACTTTACGGTTTTTATTTTTTTTATATTTCATTTTTTATTATTTTCCCTAATTTAGTATTCATGACTAATTTTTAAACGGTAGTTAGCATATGCACTCACTATAGCCTGTAAAATACTAGTTAGCAAAAAAGCGAAAGCTAAACCAATCAATTCGTAAAAAGTACCGAGTGTTATAGTTGCAACTACAATAGTTACTAACGCAACTAATCTACCTATTAACACAAATTTACTTTTTTCCAATCCAAGTAATTGTGATGTATATATCATGTTAACAGTGATCGGTATTACCGCTAAACTCATAATTTGAATGGCCTCAACTGAATCAGCATACTTTGGAAAAATTTCAGGAAGAATTGATGGTGTTAGTGTTAATCCCAGAATAGCTATAGAAATTGATATGATGATGGATGCGCCTTTTAGTTTTTTGTTTGATTTTCGTTCTACTTCTTCTGGGAGTAAATATTTGAAAAGCACGTTAGGGAATATAGTCAATGCCATAACCACCTGAAGTGCTAAAGAATAATTTCCCAGAAGCGCAAATCCTAACAATGGTGCGATTATCAATTTATCCGTCTGTGATCTCGCTACATTCACAATCCCCATAAAATAATCATTCATAATGAAACCCATACGTGACTTGAAAAGTGAAAAGTCGATTCTTGAATTTTTAAAACTTTTACAAATTATTACGCCGTAGAAAAGATACGATAATCCAATAGCATACAAAATACCATCAAAACCAAAAACATAAAAAAATCCAATGCCTAACGTTATTAATAGAATTTTTTGTGTTAATGCATATTTTAGGTACGTTTGATGTAATTTTTTTCCTAGTAAATATGAAATTGCTAAATTACTTACGATGTATCCTAAAAGAACTAGCGCTACATCGACTCTGTTAAAAATTACTACGATGAATAATATTGCAATTAAACCTAATACAAGCGACAAAAAATAAAATGTGCCTTGTATGTTTAGATTTTTAGCAGCATATACAGTTATGGCATTTTGACCACCAACAATTGTAAAATATGAAATTATTCCAGTTATTCCCAAAAAATAAAACATATTTCCATATTGCTCCGGAACAAGAACCGAAGCCATATAAAACCAAAAAACAACTCCGATTATTGTTCCTATACCATCAGCAAATCCAATAATACTAATCCCTTTTTTCATCCTGTTTTCAACTCAACCACTTATGATTTAACCATGAAATTATGAAAGTTATCTTTTCCACATTCATGATCAAATTTTGGGAAAATTTTTGCTTTATGAAAATTACTATTGTTTATGAACTAAATTATATACCTAAAATTCGAAAATGAAAGTTATTCAATGAAAGATAAGTTGCTTTTCTGGCTAGATCAAGATTTTACACACTTTGGTATTGGATACTACTTGCAAAAAAAATATGAATCTGATTTTTATGCAATAATAGACATAACGAACAAAACGAAAAAATTCTTCGAAAAGCAAGATTTAATCAAATTCCAAAAAGTTTGGTATTATTTTGATAATGTTTCGGAAAAAGGAAAAAATCTTGATTTAAATTATTTACAAAATATTGAGAAAAAATATAAAATTAATCTCTGGGAATTAGCGATTAATGAAAGAATATTTTATCGCTTTAATAATTTTTATAAATTTACTGATGATGAAATTTTATCAATCTTAACACAAGAATGTAAATTATTTGAATCCATACTAGATGAAGTGGAACCAGATTTTTTCATTACAAAACAACCTGGCCAACATAAAGATAATCTTTTTTACAAAATATGCAGAGCCAGAGGAATTAAAATAATTATGCTAAGTCAACCGAAATTTGCGTATCATAGTACGTTAACAAAAGAATCCCAAAAATTTGATACCATTGAGACGCTTGATGATCTAAAAGATCAAGGAAAAACTTTTGATGAGTTAAGAGATATTCGAAAATCATTTGATAATTATAAGCAAATTGTTGGCTCTGGTAATAAATTTGCCGTTTCAAAAGCTGAAAAACTCAAAGCGGCTATTCAATTTCTTTTTTTGTCTGATAATACTAACATCAAAACTCATTATACTTACTATGGAAGAAATAAACTACGTGTACTTTCACACGAAATAATTTCATCGTTGAAGAAAAGATCTCGGAAAAATTTTATGGATAAACATTTTCTTACCAAAATAGAAGGTAATGATAAGTTCATTTATTTTCCATTAGCGGTAGATGAAGAAAGAACTTTGTTAGTTGATGCTCCATTTTTTACAAATCAATTAGAAATTATAAGAAATATAATAAAATCTATGCCTATTGATTACAAATTGTATGTAAAGGAGACCCCTAGCCAAAGAGTTCGTAAATGGAGAAAAATATCCGAGTATAAAGAAATGCTTGAAATTCCAAGTGTGCGCATGATTCATCCTTATGTTTCACCTGTTGAACTTTACAAAAAATGTTCATTAGCAATAACTGTTATAGGCTCTGCAGGTTTGGAAGCGGCTTTTTATGAGAAACCATCTATAGTGTTTTCAGATGTAAATTATGCAGTACTGCCATCTGTATCCAGAATAAAATCATTCGATGAGCTCTCAAACGCAATTCATGATTCTTTAAATAAAAAAGTCGTGGCATCCGACCTAGAAAAATACATTACTCTAGTTAAGAAAAACTCATTCCCAGCAGATATTTTTGGACTAAGAACAAGCCAGCATGATCACTTTTTTTATGGAGGATACTTAGTTGATGTAGATATAACAATTCCAAAAATGAAAGGCTTTTTGGAAGAGAATAAATCTACATTTGAGAAATTAGCTGATGAAAATTTTGAAAAAATCAAGGAGTACAAAAAAATTACAAATTTAGATATATCTAACTAATTTAGTGGCAATTTATTTATCCTGTAAAAATTTAATGTAAAAAATG
>Ga0315336_1005843_pt1 | contig 13092 bp, 11 predicted proteins | sample ASW5metaG_FD_204512 | JGI IMG/M metagenome (GOLD analysis project Ga0315336, IMG submission 204512) | Ammonia-oxidizing marine archaeal communities from Monterey Bay, California, United States - ASW #5 | ecosystem: Environmental > Aquatic > Marine > Intertidal zone | place: USA: California...
CGACTGGAAGTCTTCGAGGTTCGTGCGCACGGCAAAAAAACTATTCGACTCGTGCCAGATTCTTCCGATCCCGATTCGATACGACATCTGCTATCCTTTGCGTCTTGCTCCCCGGCACCTGGCTCCCGGTCCCTACTGCACGACTCTCAAGGCATACGGCACAAAGTGAAATGCGCAACTCTGGTAGGCGGCTTGTATCTGCGGATTTCCGGACTCAAACAACTCCTCTCCCGCCGCCACACTGTTTGGAAACGCCTTTTGGAAAATGCGCTCACGTTCCCGGTTTCCGGTGAGCCCAATTTCGTGGGCAAAAGCGCGTGCAGCCAACAGCGTGGTCATATCGTATGCGCGAGGTGGTTTGTCTCTCGTATGGATACAGGTGGTGGGGGCAGGTCAAAAAGGGGGTGCCCAACCTGCCCTGGTATCGTATCGGGTGCAGATTCGTGTTCCCTTCGGCACCTTATATGACGGACTCAATCCGAGATCGACCTAGCTTCTGGCACCATTATTTGATCTTTGCAATCTGTTTGAGAAAATCGCGCTCCAGGTCGCCGATTTCGCCAAAACTGTCATGAAACTCCTCTAGACGTCGGCCAGGACCATCTTTGCCAAGGCGAGGCTTCTGGGCAAGTATCTTCAAGTACGCAGTGTACGCTTCTGGACGGTATTTGATGAGGTAATAATTCAGGGCCCAGGCGTCGGCATAAGCATTGGCTGCCGTGCGCGGATCTCGAAATGCCCGGTCGCTGACCAGCATGCTCTTGAGCCGAGCGGTACGCCACGAGTTTTGGTTCTTGCGAAATATCTTCAGGCGGGGGTGATTGACTTTGCCAATTCCCCGCCACCCTTTGGTGCTGGAAAGATCAGGCGCCTCGAAGACAATCGCCATCCCTTCGCAGAGCCATAGCGGGATGTCGGATAACCGTGTTTGTAAACCGCAATTGAACGCGATCTGGTGAGTCGCTTCGTGCACAATGGTCGAAACGAGTGGAACAGCTGCAGGGACCGAGAGCATTTGGCTGATTTCTTTGAGCGAACCACGACGGTTGCCGGGACTCCGCACCGCCTCAACACCTGTCAAGTCGTACATGTTCACCCGATTCGACTGCAGGCTGTAAAACCCAACGACAGCTGAACTGATTTGTGTACCTTGTTCTTTAGCTGACCGAAGGTACGATTTTTGGTCAGGAAATACCAAGGCAACGAGAGGGAATTCAGGTTCGTGGAGTTCAAAACCGTGGCGACTCCAGTAGCGGGTAAAGGCGCGATGCAATCGCTCCAGTAGTGAACTCGTCCATTGCGCATAGGTACGAGAAGTCCCATAACAGACTACGTAATGGCTGGTGGTGTGGATGCGAAATCCACTCGGCATTTCAGCCAGTAATCGCTCAGCAATTTCCTCGGGGGTAGCTGGTCGAAAAATCCTGTCTGTCTGCAAGTGGCTTTGGATTTCGTACTGATCGATGGTGTAGAGCGCTCCGTCGTCAGTTTGAATTACCAGTTGGTCACGGGATTCCAGCAACAATCGACCGGCAACTTTGCGACGAGAGCCGTTACGCACGAACGCCACTTCGTGAACCCGTGCGTTTGATTCGCGATTAGTTGCGTTCTCAGCAGCAGGTGCTGTTGACTCCCCGAGAATCGGGACAACGCTTGCTACAAAAAACCAAGTTGTGAGGGTAAAAAACGAGTGGATGCCCACGTTGCCAGCTACCAGGTTAAAAGAGCGATGACTTCTACTGCCCCTCCAATATTCTAGTCTATCGTACAAATTGCGATCGTCAGAGGGCCATTTGGTTGACCACGGCAGACCGTTTATCCATCCATATTTCAAGGTACTGGTAGCACTTTAAAACGTGGGGAAACCGTCGCCGCAGGCGGTAACCCAGGCTGGGAAATCGTGCCGGTTGGATCGGCTTCCTCAATCCTGGAGAGGGTTCCCAGGCAGCTCATTCTTCCTTCGGCAAAGGCTTGTAATTGGGTGGGATGACCTCTTCCTGGAGCGGGAGATCGACCCAGGCACCCGTTTCCATCGACTTGAAGACTCCACACATGACCTCGATCGCGCGGGCGCCGTCATCACCTGAGACGAGCGGCTCTTCGTCTCGCATTAGACAGCCCATGAAGTGTTCGCACATCCGCTCGTAATTATTTGGCGACCGAGGTGGCACGATGGGTATCCACCGTTTTTGCAACGGGCGATGGATCCGGTCTTCGACCCAGAACACCTGGGGCCAGCGATAATCTTTGAGGATTTGAGGCAAATCTTCCTCGTTGTAATCTTTGTTCGTGTAGACGGCCATCGGCACGCTTTGGAACGGGTTGGTCGCATCGGTCGCTGTATGGATGGTGCCCTCAGTACCCCACAGGTCGGTTGACTGTGAAACAGCATGTGAAAATCGATTGCAATGGACAACCGCAGTGGAACCGTTTTCAAATTCCAGCATAGCCCAGGCAAGGTCGTCGCACTGGGTGTAGCTTTCGGGCATGGCAGCCCGCTGAGCAATGCCAACCACCCGCTTCACTTTCTGACCGTTGAGCCAGGTCAATAGATCAATCGCATGGGCACCGGTATCGCTGATCGCGGCACCACCAGCCACTGAGCAGTCGAGGCGGAATTTGGTGTGGGCAACATGATTCTGGTAGTTGTACCAGTGTTCATGCAAGGAGGCACGGCTCATCAGGACGTCGCCGATCACACCATCTTCAATCAGTTTTTTGGCCCACTGGTTATGTGTCCAAAAGCGTCGGTCGCAGCCAACCATAAGTTTAACTTTGTGTTCCCGGCACGCGTTGACAATATCCCAGGCCTCGGTGTTGGTGATCGCCAAGGGTTTTTCGACGACGACGTGCAGACCCCGCTTCGCCGCACCGATTGCCTGGTTTCGATGCACGTTGTTGGGCGTGGCAATGATGACTGCATCGAGACCGTCGCAGTTCTGGTACATCTCGTTGTGGTCGGTGAACCAATGTTTTGCTCCCCACTGGTCAGCCGCTTTGCGGGCTTGTTCCTCGCTAACATCACAGCAGGCTACCAGTTCAGCACCTTCGGTCTTCGCAATCGACGGAAAATGGGCGATATGTGCAATGCTGCCACAACCAAGTACACCGAATCCAAATTTCTTGGACATGGGTTATTTCCTTAGTGGATTTGTAATCAAGCCAACGAGCTATCGTGCGAAGGGGGTAAAATGCTCCCCGAGGAAACAATATCCACAATGGACTCAGGAAAGGGAACTGCCTGATGCGATATTCGGGACAAAAAACTGCGTCTGGAAGTGGACCTTTCTCGGGTTTCGCCAAGCAGGATCGGTTGGATTCGCGTCACAAATTCAGTTGCGATCGGGCAGCAGCCAGTCGTGCTTCGACCTGGTGTTGAGTCGGCATGCGGTCTTTCGTCACGCCGCCGGCCCCTTCAATGACGAGCAGGGCCGTCGCTGCGCCGTAAAGGCCTGCTTCCCATGCATCACCTTGGGTGCGGAGGTAACCGACCAGAAACCCGCCCATATAGCTGTCGCCGCCACCGGTGGCGTCGATGGGTTCACCCGGCAGGGGGGGAACATCGAACTTTTCGTTGGGCGTGACGACCAATGTACCTGCGCTGCCGAGCGTGACGACTGCCACCTTGGCGCCCCAGGCAAGCCACTCTCGGGCAAACGCTTCCAGATCGAGATCACGATTACCGGTCAATCGGCAGCAATCCTCGTCACTCGCTTTAACGATGTCCATCGTAGCGATGATGCGGCGGACGGCGTCCGGGTCACGTTCCATTTGCGGTTCGCTGCCGGGAGGCGAGTGGGCACCCCCAAACCCCCCCAAATCGGTTGCCAGGAGACCTGGCAACCGGCCAAAATCCTCGACCGCTTCGAGCGTGCAATCCCAATCCATGGGACAGATATAAATCAACTTTGCATCCTGGTACGGAGCGGGCAGATCGCGAGGTTCCAACAGCGGAGCGCGACTCAGGTAGTGGATTGTTTTGCTGCCATCCGTGGCGTAGACAAGCTGGTTGTTGGTGGATGTCTCGCCTGCTCTCAAAACACCTGCCAGGTCGACCCCACATTCCCGCAGTGGATCGAGCAAACGTTCGGGGTAATCAGAGCCGATCCGCGTGAAGATTCCAACTTGGGCACCCACCCGCGCTGCAACCGACATCGAATAGGCAGGGGGACTTCCCAGGACCGAACGTGTTTGCTTGCCGGGAAACACGATTGTTTCGTTAATAATGTGCCCAACGGCGACGATGTCCAGTGACACGCTGTTCTCCCGGGTCAACTAGCGCTCGCGGGTGCCTTCAATGAACTCTTGCACGTAATTGACGCAAATTGCGTCAGGAATCTGTACCGGGGGATGCTTGGTGAGAAACGCGCAGGCCGAGTCGAGCACACCGGTCACGCCGCGGTCATTAGCCAGCCGCATCAGGCGGACCATATCGACCATCACACCGGCAAAGTTTGCACTGTCTTCGACTTCGAGTTTAGCTTCAAAGTGCAGTGGTGCGTTACCAAAATTTCCGGCGTTGAAATAAAAGTAGCTTGTTTTGCGGTCCCGCATCAAGGGAACGTGCGTGAAGCCGGTCGACATTTGCACCGGGTACGGCATCAAGCTGGTAACAGCTTCCTGCTTGGTTTTGTGCTTGCTGCGGCCCCGGGACATCAAGTTTGCGAAGTCGGTATTCCCCGCATAATTGATCTGGTACGTTTCGGCGAGATGAATACCCCGATAATTCATCAACGTGGCCAGGGCGCGATGAATCGCCGTACCACCCAGTTGGCTCTTGACATCGTCTCCAATCAGCGCGACACCATTCTCTTTGGCGATTTTCTGGTATTCGGGATTGCAGACAATCAAGGTTGGCATCCCGTTGACGAAACCGATTTTGGCCCCCTTGATGGCGGCATCGGCAAACATGTGGGCAGCATCGTGCGATTCGGTGGGGATGAAGTTAAGCAGCATTTCGGCGCCGCTTTCTTTCAATACCTCAGCGATATCGCAAGGTTCGGCGTCGGCAGTGGGGGCAAACTCCGCGAGATGAGGTGGATTACCGTCGAGCACCGGAGCCATTTGAACGGTCACCCCTGTCGGCTTCACTTCGACACCCGGATACCGATAAGCATTGTTCGGTTCGCCGTAGATCGCCTCGTTGAGATCTTTACCGACCTTGTTGGCGTTAATGTCGAAGGCTGCGACCGGCACGATGTCGGTCACCTTGTAACCCCCCATCTCGGGATTCATCAACCCCCGGGTATCCTCGGGATGCTGGCGATAGAATTCGATTCCTTCCAGCAAGGCTTGTGCGCAGTTTCCTGTTCCGGCGATGGCGACTTTAATATCAGGCACGGTTCTTCGTGCTCCCTGTTCTCTGGATCAAGACCTGGCCGGCGAGCTACGGCTCGATGGCTTTGTTAATAGTTCTTGTTGTCACATTCCTGGCCAGACGCAGCATGCCGACTAACAGCATAACTTATACTCCCGTGCGACTGCGGCGCACTTGCTCCTCTCTTGAGCAGGCTCTTTGGGGAGAATATCCATGCAAAGGTTGAATGAACTCGTGGACGGCGTCCAGCATATCTGAGGTTTGCGGGAAAAACGTGTTTTCGACTTCGTCGGATGGAGTAATCCAATTGCGTGCCCCGACAACAACTGGCGGCGCATCGAGTTCGTCAAAGGCAAGTTGCGTGATCTTGGCCGCCATCGTTTGCAGCATGCTACCACGTTCACAGGCGTCTGAGGTAAGCAATATCTTTCTGGTCTTTCCAACCGATGCGAGTACCGGTTCATAATTGAAGGGAACCAATGAACGGGCATCGATGATTTCGCACGAAATATCGTAACGGGACGCGAGTTCATCTGCGGCTTCCAGAACCCGGTACAAGGTAGCTCCCACCGAAAGGATCGTTAGATCCTCTCCAACTCTTTTCACATCAGGCTCGCCAAAGGGAATTTCATATTGACCGGCTGGTACACCATCCGGGTGAAAAATTTCTGGCTGGTCGTAAATCCGTTGGCTTTCGAAAAAGACAACCGGGTCACTTCCCAAAAGGGCTGAGTACATCAGTCCCTTTGCGTCGCGAGGAGTCGCGGGAAAGGCGACTTTAAGTCCAGGAATGTGCGTGACCATGCTCGACCAGTCCTGGCTATGCTGGGCACCATACTTGGAGCCAACCGAAACCCTCAACACAACAGGCATTTTGAGCAAACCCCCGGACATCGACTGCCACTTGGCAAGTTGGTTGAAGATTTCATCGCCTGCGCGACCCATAAAATCACAATACATGAGTTCCACCAGGGGGCGTCCTCCTTCGAGTGCGTATCCGACAGCCGTCCCGACGATGGCCCCTTCGCTGATGGGAGAGTTGAAAAGTCGATGGTAAGGCAGCGATTCGGTGAGTCCCCGATAAACGGCAAACGCCCCGCCCCAATCGCGGTTCTCTTCCCCGTAAGCAACCAGGGTGGGATCCTGGTAAAAACGATCGATGATTGCTTCGAAGAGCGCATCGCGAACTCCAATGCAACGTTGTTTGGAGAGTAGCTGTCCGGTGTCATCCAGCCCGGACCGGCTCCGCTTGGCAAGCTGCTTCACGCGCGGATTTTCTGCGAGCGGAATTAACACGTCAGGTTTTCGGCCAGCGGCAACGGGGTCGAGGGCAGCATTGCCCTGGAGATTGGAAAACATGACCCGATCGAGCAAACAATCCACTGGCATGAGATCGGCCCGAGGCGAGACGTCGGTGTCAATTGCCTTGCGAAAGGCCTTGAAGATAATTTCTTGAACATTGGCCTCGAGTTGTTCGAGGTCGCTGGTCGAACAGACTCCTGCATCGACCAGGTGTTCGCCAAAGGTGACCAGCGGATCGAACTCGCGCCAGGCGTCGATTTCATCTTTTTCTCGATACGAACTGGCGTCCGAAGGCGAGTGGCCCGTAAAGCGGTAAGTCACCGTGTCGAGCAGGATTGGCCCATCTCCCGCCTCGATAATTTCCCGTTTGCGTCGGATTGCGTCGATAACCGCCAGCGGGTTGTAGCCGTCGACGCGTTCGGCATGCATCTGGTTAGGTGTGAGTCCGGCTCCCATGCGGGCAAGAACTTTGAAACCCATCGTTTCGCCGACAGGCTGGCCCCCCATGCCATAGAAGTTGTTGACGAAATTCATAATCAGTGGGAGTCCCCCGCGATGGTTTTCGTCCCACAACTCTTTGAACTGGTCCATCGTGGCGAAGCAAAGTGCTTCCCAGGTAGGGCCACATCCGGCCGAGGCGTCGCCAATGTTGGCAATCACGATCCCCGGTTGCTGATTGACGTGCTTGAAAAGTGCAGCACCGACCGAGATATCGGCTGAGCCCCCTACAATAGCATTGTTCGGATAGACGCCAAACGGTGTGAAGAAAGCGTGCATCGACCCGCCCAGGCCCTTGTTGACACCGGCTTCCCGCCCGAAAATTTCTGCCAAAGTACCGTAGACCAGGAAATCAATCGCCAAATCCCGCACACTTCCGTCCATGTCCGATTCCACCACTCGCAGTGTGGCACCGTCAAAAAACGAGTGCATGGTCTCCTGGATCGCACCGTCGTCAAGCTTGGCAATGGCCGAAAGCCCCTTGGCAAGAATCTCGCCGTGGCTCCGGTGTGAACCAAAGATGTGATCGTTAACATCAAGCAAGAAAGCCTGACCAACGGCCGAGGCCTCCTGCCCGGTGGAAAGATGGGCAGGACCTCCGTGGACATATTCGACGTTCTGGTAATGCCCTTGCTTCTTGACCGAATCGAGCATGTTCTCAAATCCGCGGATCAGTACCATGTCGCGCTGGATTTGTAACAGGTCGTCGCGGGTGATATTCCCGCTGAGGAGTTCTTCATCGATTGTCCGGCAGTACTGATTGACCGGAATTGGCGCCAACTCCAAATGTTGCGGGGCCCGCGTCGCCGTCGGCTCGATCATCAAGGTCTTTGGCATGGTTATCAATCCTCAGGATGAATCACGTCGATCTCTTGTTTCTTAAAAAACGACTCCCACTCAGGGTCGAGTGGTTTGTTGGTAATGACTCGGCCAATTTGACTCCATTGGGCAATCCGGTAGAGCGAAGCAGCTGCAAATTTCGATTCGTCAACCAACAACACCGTTTCGTTGGCATTGCGGACCACGAGTTCGTGCAGATGGGCACTCTCAATATCGCTGGCCGAAGGCCCAAAATCCTGACTTAACCCATCGGCCCCGATGAATGCGGTGTAACCGCGCAAATGTTCCAGTGTCTTCTGAGCCAGGACCCCAACCGTATCTATCCGCGCCGATCGATACTGGCCTCCCAGCAAAATCACATTGACCCCCGGTTCGTCCAGTTCCATCGCTAACCGTACACTCGCAGCAATCACCGAAACGTCGTGTCGCCCTCGTAACTCGGTGGCCATTTGGAAACAAGTCGTGCCGGAATCAAGAAAGATTTGTTGACCATCCTGTACGAGTTGATTGGCCAATCGACCGATCTGCTGTTTGGCTTCCGGAGCACGGGCACTCTTGGCACGAAATGAATAGTCGGCGTCTCGGGGCAACGTGGCCCCACCATGCACCAACGTCAGTTCATCACGTTCGGCCAGCTTCCGAAGGTCTCGCCGCACGGTCGCTTCAGAAACACTTAGTTCGGTTGCCAGCGACCTTACCGCAACATGCTTCCTGGAAAGCAGTTCGGTCAAAATCTGGGTATGTCGCTGGGCGGTGGCCCTACTCATCGCGTTGCTCCAATGAACCAAGTCTTGATCAATTTCTTCCGACTTCGCTCACTAATTTTGACCAATTCGATCACTTTTGTCAATTGACATGGACATAAAAATGTCTAAGTTGAATATATATGTGCAGAATTACGGCTGGATCAGCGGCTGGGTGGTTCGCCAGCTGGTGGTTCCTGGACCCTTGAAATCCTGGACCCTTGAACAATGGCTTAACGATGTCGCAATCCACAATAACCAAGCCTGTTGTACCCTTGCTGATGCCCGAAGCGGGTAACTCGATGGAGGAGGGCACGATCCTCCAATGGTCTGTTTCGGTCGGTGACCAGATCGCCGAGGGCGATATCGTATGTGAGATCGAAACCGACAAAGCGGCCATTGAATACGAGTCGCCTACTGCCGGGCGGCTCGCCAGAATCGTTGCCGAAGAAGGTGACACGATTCCAGTCAAGGAGCCAATCGCCTATTTCGCCGATAGCGATGCCGACCTTGACCAATGGCTGGGCAGTCAGGCGTCGACGACCAGCAAACCGGCAACCGACCCGTCGGCACAACCATCAGCCGGTGTCAACCAAAGCACGGCCGGGGCTCCAACCCCAACAGTGGCGGGAACCAGTTCCGAAGCTGGTAGCCGTCGCGCCGTTTCGCCGGCTGCACGGCGAATGGCGCGTGAGCAAGGCATTGACCTGAGTTCGGTTGCCAGCGGTTCGGGGCCCGCAGGACGAATTCTGTCAACCGACCTGGAAGGCATCGATATTCATCCACCCCTTCAGGTTGCTGCAGCAGCGGACAATTCGGGCACCCGTCGGCCCTTGTCGAAAATGCGCCGCACGATTGGTCAGCGGTTGCAGCAGTCGAAGCAAACCATTCCCCATTTTTACGTTCGTTCAACGGTTCGTGCCGACAGACTCTATGCGACGTACAAGCAACAGGCGGATACGACAGGATGCACATTGAACGACATCATTGTGCTGGCCTGTGGGCGGACGTTGGCAGAATTTCCTGCTTTTCGAAGTCGACTTGATGGGGACTCGCTTGTGGAGGAGCCGGGTTCGCACGTGGGAATTGCGGTCGGCGTCGACGACAGTTTAGTGGTGCCGGTGGTGCTGGATGTTCAGAACATGTCGCTTGATCAACTGGCTGCTCGGACCAGCCAGATCGTGAAAGATGCCCGCGACGGTAAGGTGGCAGGACTGGGTCGAGGTGTGTTCACGATCAGCAATCTAGGAATGTTTGGTGTTGAGGAGTTCTCGGCGATCATCAACCCCCCAGAGGCCGCCATCCTGGCGGTGGCAGCGGTCAGAGAAGCCGTGATTGTGGAAAATGGCTGGATGCGACCCGGCCGGGTCATGACGTTGAATCTCTCGTGCGATCATCGCGTGGTCGACGGAGTGGCCGGCGCCAAGTTCATGGCGCGCTTGAAGGAACTTTTGGAGGCGCCTGAACAACTGGTGACGGTTTAATCTCCACATCGAGCGGGCTGCGCACGTGCCCAACTTCTGGATCACTGCCACGGGAACTCGGTGTGCAAGGTAACGTGCCCTCCCGGTTTTTACCGTCATACCAGAAACGCAAGTTACACGGAATTGGCCCGTTAGGTGCCGCACTAAACGACGTAATCGCTGCAACCGTCCACGGGGCGCAAGCGATCATGACGGCTGACGGCCTCTACGGAACAGATTCTGTCACGTTTCTCAGGATTGACGGACTAGCGACGGGAAAGCCCAATCCAGGGCCTGCTCACAGGATGCTGGTCGTTAGGTGGCTGTAACAACCCGGCTGGCTGTGCTATGTTTGCCTAGGTCGTCCCGCCGGCTTCTGCCGGCATTTGTCTGTAAATTTAGAACCGAAATAGAAGTACTCCAATGGCCGAAACTGCTCCTTGGATCACTTACCGCCCTGAATTGACCGTGCTCGACTGCACGATTCGAGATGGTGGCCTGGTGAACGATCATCTTTTTTCGGATACGTTTGTGCGGGCTGTTTACGACACGTGCGTCGAAGCCGGCATCGATTACATGGAAATCGGCTATAAAAATTCGCACAATGTTTTTTCTTCCGACGACTACGGGCCCTGGAAGTTTTGCGACGAGGAAGATCTCAATCGTGTGGTGGGAGATCACGATGCCGAGAAAACCGGGCTCAAGCTGGCCGCCATGGCCGACGCCGGAAAAAGCGATTGGCGGGAGCAAATCGTACCGTGCAACGAGAGCGTGCTCGACTTGATTCGGGTTGCGTTCTACGCACACCAGGTGTCCGAAGCCATTGAAATGATTGAACATTGTCACTCACTCGGCTATGAAACGATGGCCAACTTGATGGCCGTTTCAAATATCGAAGACGTCGAGATCGACACGGTACTCGCTGCCGTGGCACCGTCGCCTGCCGCCGCCATTGCCATCGTCGACAGTTTTGGGCACCTCTATCGCGAAAATATTGACCGGCTTTACAAAAGGTACGCTGAGGCGATGGAAGGTACCGGTAAAGAAATTGCCATTCACGCCCACAATAATCAGCAGCTTGCCTTTGCCAATACGATTGAAGCGATCATCCTCGGCGCGAATCGAGCTGATGCGACGATGGCCGGATTGGGGCGAGGCGCTGGTAATTGCCCCATGGAACTGTTGCTTGGTTTCCTGCGGAATCCAAAGTTCAAACTCCGCCCTCTCATTAAACTACTTGAGTTACATGTTGAGCCGCTCCGGAAACAATACCAATGGGGAGCGTTAATCCCCTACAACATCACGGGCCAAATGAATCTTCACCCGAGATCGGCAATCCAGTTTCTGGCCTCCGATGAAAGCGAATGTTACACCAAGTTTTATGACCAGATTCTCGCGGATGTCTGACTTTCGGCAATCCAAACCGCGGTTGCCGCCGGCAGCACTTTCTTAGTCCCACATCTTTTACAGCAACACGGAAGGCGAAATAATCCCCAATTCTGGAGCGACGGTTCGCCACTTTTACCATGACAATTTCTTCTGAAACACTCAAAAAACTCACCTCCTACGATACACCTACTATTTCCAATGTCATCGAGGTTTTCGACGTATGCCCGCGAAACCGCGGTTACATGGATGGACGCATCCAGGCCGCCTTTCCTGAAATGGCACCCACGGTCGGATTCGCCGTGACAACGGCGTTCCGAGCCGATGCGCCTCCGGTCGACGGCGGTACCTACTGTTCGTTCAAGGAGCAACTCGAACTGTTTGCCGCTCAACCAGGACCTGCCATGATGGTATTCCAGGATTTGGATGATCCGGCGGTGGCCGCAACTTTTGGCGAAGTGATGTGCTCAACCTATCAGGCGTTTGGTGCAGCAGGTCTGATCACCTCCGGTGGAGGGCGCGATTTGGAACAAGTCCGCGCGCTCGGGTTTCCCGTCTTTACGGGAGGAACTATTTGCTCCCATGGTTATGGCCAATGGCTGCATGTTGGACTTCCGGTCCGGGTTGGAGGATTGATCGTCGAAACTGGAAATTTACTACATGCCGACGCAAACGGTGTCACCAATATCCCGCTGGAAATTGCTTCCGAGATAGTGGACGTAGCGCCCGAGTACATCGCTGCTGAGGAACTTGTGATTGGTTACAACAAGGCACCTGGTGAGAAAAGCACTGCCGAACTCATGGACCGGGTTGCCACGATGAAAGCCACCATCGCAGAACTACGCAAACGAGTTTCGAGGGCGAAGTGACGCAACCGAAATCAGCAGGACCGTGCCCCCCGTGCCCGTACACCCTGTGACCATCCAAATCTCTCTTGCCTTACAGGCCACGCGGGTGGGGTAAAACCGGGTGGCGCGGTCGGGGAAGCACTTTCGCTATCGGTACCGCTCGAACCACCTTTGGCCTTCAGCCGAGCTGGTGAAACTTCTCTGAGCAGTAAAGGCTCATCTTGATGCCAAGGTCGGCATGTATTTTAATGCGCAACGTCACTTCTTATTCGACTTCTTATTCGCTTTACGGTGGTACGGTTGCACTCACTTCTTAAGGACTTGTCATGGGTCCTGTTCTCGCTTTGATCCATATTCCGCTGGGTATCGCGTTGGCCGTTGGTTCGGCGATTGCCGCGGGGCTTTTTGGTTTGCAATACACGACGATGCGGCGATACACGGTGAGCAACGCGTCGTTTCTCTCCGTGATTGTGGCGACGATTATTGTTCCACCGATCTTTGTCTCGATTATGTGTCCAAGTTGGCCACAAGCCCTGCAGGAGGCGGGCTTGCGAGCCAACTTGATTATGATGGTTTGTGGTTTTGGCTGGGGTTTGGGAGCAATCACCTATGCCTACGGGTTTAATATTCTCGGAATGGCGCTCGCGGAAGCCTTGATCAAGGGCATTTCGATTGCGGTCGGTTCCGGATAAGCA
>Ga0315336_1005844_pt1 | contig 13091 bp, 10 predicted proteins | sample ASW5metaG_FD_204512 | JGI IMG/M metagenome (GOLD analysis project Ga0315336, IMG submission 204512) | Ammonia-oxidizing marine archaeal communities from Monterey Bay, California, United States - ASW #5 | ecosystem: Environmental > Aquatic > Marine > Intertidal zone | place: USA: California...
GCAACTTCTGCAAGAACCTTGTCGCCAACCAGGTGCCCCCAGCAATCGTTAATCATCTTGAAGTTGTCCAAATCTACGAACAGAATCGCAAACTGGTGGCTGCTGTGACTTTCTCCATCGAGTAAAATCTCAAGGCGGTCTGAAAGCTGGTTGCGGTTCCCAAGTCCAGTAAGCGGGTCGCGACGAGCAATAGCCTCTAACCACCGGCAACGACTTTGCCAGTCAATACCGGCATGTTGGAGGACGATACCAATGGCTATTTTGCCGTCACACTCAACCCGACGCAGCGCCGCGTTCCAACGTGTTACCATGCTATTTGCCGACGTGAAGAAGACCGGCAGTTCTGCTTCTGCCAGTTCACCAGCTGCAAGCGTCGACAGCAGGTTCCGTGCCTCGGGAGTAGCAAGATCGGGAAAGACCGATTGCAGCGTGTTTTGTCCGTCTGCGGAGCAAGACTTCCCATACCATTGTTGGGCAGCGGGATTCGTTCTCTGGAGCCTGCCGGTCGTTGGCTCGACGACCAGTACCGGTTCCCGACAAAGATTCAGCAAGTCGCTAAGCGGTTGTGGAGGGTGAGGATCAACGGGCATAGCCAAAGTTTTGAGCAGCGCGACGGGTCGTCGCAGGAATAGTTCGAGAAGCCGATGTGTCTGTTTTCAAATCGTCGAACGGTTTTGGGTAAGCCGTTACTGCGCGGCAGTCTCCCGCGCTGCGGCATCAGGTTTTTTCAGGGAATGCGTGATCCGACGTTTCTGGTTATAATCAACAATTCTCGTGACCGCAGCCCGATTAACCAGGCTGGATCCTCTTTGTTTAATTCTTCTGGCCAAACGGATTGGCTGCCTTAAACGGGCAGACTCACTAAGATTCCACTTCGCAGTGCGCGGCAACCCCAGGTTTTAGCACACCAACAATGGTGCAGTATTCGTCGCCAAACCGGTCGGTCGCGGGACCGACCAGACAGTCGCAGTACCCACGGGCCACAACAGCCGGCCGCTCGTGGTTTTGGGCAATTACCGACCAGGGGATTGTAAGTCTTGCCGGTTTTATCGCGACGGTGATTATCGGCCGTTATTGCGCTCCGGAACAGCTTGGCATTTATAGTGTTGTTATCAGCGGTGTATGGCTTTTGGGTGGATTGCTAAATGCACTCATTTGGGTCCCCTATACGTCTCGAGCTCCTCAGCTCAGTGGTAAGAGGCTGGCTCGCTACGCGGGTAGCGCCCTGTTGCATCTTACCGTGCTGCTCGCATTTTGTGCCGGCGGTCTGGTTCTGACCGCGGTCGTCGCCGAGATTTTGGGGCGATTTTCGGTCATTGACGTTGAAGTTGCAAACACGATTTGCACTTTCGGCCTGACGTTGGTGCCTGTTTTGATTTTGTTGATGCTTCGCACGCATTTGCGGCGAACCGCGATGGCCCATCTGGAAATGTGGCGTTTGTGGAAAATCGACATCCCGATCAGCGCGCTGCACATCATTTTGCTGTTGCTGTTTGCCAGGTTGGGGGTATTGACGGCAAGCAGTGGAATCCTGGCCATGGCCATAGCCTGCAGCCTGTCGCTTGGCTGGTTGGTTTTGTTGTGGGACGACTTCCGTTTCGATTGGAGATCAAGCAGGTACTATTTGTTCTACAACTGGAGATTTGGAAGCTGGTTAGTAGGAGCCGCGCTGGCATGGCTGCTGGCGCAGAATGCGTATCGGTGGCTGGTTTGGTCCCTGGAAGGGTTGTCTGCCTTGGGAGAATTTTCCGCCGCTTTCTATATCGCCATGAGCGTTAGCCCACTTTTACTTGCTATCGAAAACGTGACACGGGCCTTGGCAGCTAACCGGCTTGCCGGGGGACAGGAAGGTGAACTGCGACGAACCACGATCGAACTGACGTTGATTTTGGTGTTAGTCTTCGGGGCGTTGTTAACCGCATTGGGCTTCTTTGGTGGCGAACTGGTCACAACAATTTACGGCGAGGATTATGCAGGGCAGCACACCGTCGTGGCAACGCTTTGTTTGGGGACATTCTTTTTCGCGCTGAACATCCCAGTCGATTCGGCCCTGTTGGCATTGCGGCGAGGGCAAGTGGTCCTGGCTGCTTCGGTGACTCAATTGGTGTTGGGAGTGGGGATTGCCGTACCATTGATGCTATGGCTTGGCACCGTTGCCATTGGCTATGCAATGGCGGTCAGTGGGTCTGGTGGATTGATCGTACGATGGTATTGTTTTTGGCGCGACCAGCGGGACGTGTCACCATAGCCCGCCGCGCTCGAAGTGGTGTTGGGCGTGGTCATGTGTTGCGGTGAACCCGACAAAATGACACCCATCGCCATGTCTGCGATGGTGACCGCAAGCACAAACCCGGTGATCAGGAACCTGGTTATGGATTCGAGACACGTTTTTTGAGTGGTGCCTGGGTAGCTTGTTTCCAGGCGGGCGTAACCCGTTCTTGAATGCCACCGCCGGACCGCACCAGAAAGAGTGCAGCGATATCGTTTTTTGTCGCCCACGCATATCCCTTTTGGGCGCCCATGACCAAAAGACCGGTTGAGAATGCGTCCGCATACAAACACGATTTGTGCAGCACCGAGACCGTTGCCAGGTTGTGCCCTACAGGTTGGCCTGTGTGAGGGTCAATGATGTGCGAGTAATGCTTGCCTTCGTGCACAAAGAAGTTGCGGTAATCCCCAGAGGTTGCTAACGCCGAATTTGCCAAGGGAACGATTGTATGCAGGCTTCGTTTTGCTTCAGGTGGGCTTTCGATGGCGATTTGCCAGAGGCGGTCACTGGCTGGTTTGCCACGGGCAACCACTTCGCCACCAATCTCGACAAGAAAGTCATTCAAGCCGTGTTCTTTGAGAAGATCGCCGATCTGGTCCGTGGCAAATCCTTTGGCGATTGCCGAAAGGTCGACTTCAAGTCCACAGGTTGCTTTCTTCAACGCCGGCGGATTTGCACGCACCAACAATTGCTGCTGTCCAACCTTTGCTAACGCGCTGGTTATCGCCTTGTCATCGGGAAGTTCGATTTCACTGGCAACCGCTACACCACTGTCGGTCCCAAAATTCCACAGGCGAACGAGCGGTCCGACGGTTATGTCAAATGCCCCGCCGGTCGCCTCTCCCACTTCCAGGGCCCTTGTCACAAGCTCAGCAGTCGGTTGCGATACCTCGAACCATTCTCCACTTGCCGCTGCGTTGAATTGCATCACCTCCGACGACCAGATGTAGGTCGACATCTGACCGTTAATTTCGGCCAGTCGATCGACGATCGCTTGCCGGAGGGCTTCGACCGTAAATTCCGAAGGGAGCCGGTCGGTGAACTTGACGGTCCAACGCGTGCCCATCGTGGGGCCCGTGAGGGTGGTCGCGGTCGGGCTGGCGGGGCACTGCGAGTGGGCCAGCAGCAGCACGATCCAGGCGAGATGCCAGTGGTTTGCCGACATCCAGCTCAATGTTTGCCGGCGTGTTTGCCAGCGTGGTACGGCTCGAAAGGTCATGGTTCAGCAAGACTTGGTACAGGAAACGCTGAAAGTCCGTTTCAAGGATGTTCAGCTTTGGGGGTTGGAATTCATTTTAGCATCGATTTCTTTGAGGAACCCAGTGCCGGGTGGGCCGAAGAGAGGGACATTGTCGCCCAACAGACAGGCGGCCTGCACTCCACACCCCTGCTGAGTCCACCGACTTGGCGGACCAGCGGTGGGGCCCTGCCAGGGCTCATGCGTGGCGCGACCGGAGATGGGGAATCTTTTAACAAGTTGAACTGGCAGTCACACCAGACCGTTTTTATTGCCTGTTGGTGGCGAGTCAACCGCAGACTTTCGCGGCTTGATTTAACGCACCACTGGTAACGGGAGCCGTTCTCGCGTAGCATCGCCACAAGAGCTGGCGGACCATAGCCCGGCTTCATTTCAATTTGCAGATCTCACGGTCAGCCCTGTCATGAAAATCCACGAATTTCAGGCCAAGGAACTCTTTCGCAATGCTGGTGTGGCAGTTCCGGATGGCATTGTCGTTCATTCCCCTGGCGAGGCCTCAGCAGCTTTTGAGAAGCTCGGCGGGCCGCTTGCGGTGGTCAAAGCCCAAGTCCACGCCGGGGGCCGCGGCAAAGGGTCGTTCAAAGACAATCCCCAGCAGCATGGCGTGCAGCTTGTCAAAACGGCTGCCGAGGCTAAGGCAGTGGCCGAGGCCATGCTCGAAAATTCACTGGTCACCATCCAGACCGGCCCGGAAGGGCAGGTGGTCAACCACGTGTTTGTCGAAGCGGGTTGCGACATTGACCGCGAACTTTATCTGGGCATCGTGATCGATCGAGCCAAGGGGTTTCCTGTCGTGATGGCCTCGACCGAAGGTGGCATGAACATTGAAGATGTCGCCGCCCAAACTCCTGAACTCATTCACAAAGAATGGTTTCACCCCGATGTGGGCATTGAGAGCTTTCAGGTACGCAAGCTTTGCAAGAAACTCAATATCTCTGGCAAGACGGCCCGTTCGGCAGAGCATTTCTTAAAAGCGCTATGTCGGTTGTTTATCGACTACGACTGCAGCCTGGTAGAGATCAATCCGCTGGTGGTTACTGGCGATGGGGAATTGATGGCCCTGGATGCGAAAATCAACTTTGATGACAGTGGCCTGTTCCGATATCCGGCGATCAGGGAACTCCGCGATATCTCCGAAGAAGATCGCGCCGAGGTTCGGGCCGGCGAGGCAGGGCTCAGTTACGTTCAACTGGATGGTAGCATCGGGTGCCTGGTCAACGGTGCCGGCCTGGCAATGAGCACGATGGACTTGATCAAGCTGCACGGTGGTGAACCGGCGAACTTTCTCGACGTGGGAGGGGGAGCCAACACCGAGCAGGTGACCGAGGCCTTCCGCATCCTGCTGGCTGACGAAAAGGTCAAGGCAGTGCTGGTGAACATTTTCGGCGGGATCATGCAGTGCACAACGATTGCCACCGCGATTGTCGAATCTTACAAGCAGGTTGGATTCCACGTGCCGCTGGTCGTGCGACTGGAAGGAACCGAGGTCAAGGAAGGCCGCAAGATTTTGGACGAGAGTGATGTCGATATTATCACCGCCGACGACCTGACCGACGCGGCCCAAAAAGTCGTGCAGGCCGCCGGCGGAGCGTAGTCATTGTTCGGTAACCTGGTGCTGCTGAGGACCAGTATTTGAGGTAGGGAACGCCGTCAACTGTGGGCTGTTGTCCCATTGGCACCTGGCCCTGCAACCACCGCTTTGCCCCCTGGGTTTTTTATGAGTATTCTGATTTCGAAGTCGACCCGTGTTGTCTGCCAGGGAATTACCGGTAAAGCAGGCGAGTTTCACAGCCGCAATTGTCAGGAATATGGCACGCAACTCGTCGCGGGGGTGACTCCTGGAAAAGGGGGCCAGGAGGTCCTCGGCGTGCCGGTTTACGACACCGTGTGGGAAGCAGTTGAGCAGCAGGAGGCGAATGCCTCGATGATCTTTGTGCCGCCTGCATTTACCGCCGACGCCATTCTCGAAGCGGTCGACGCCGGTGTGGAAGTGGTGGTCGCCATCACCGAGGGGGTTCCCGTTCTCGACATGGTGCGGGCTTACGATCAGATTCAGCAGGTCAATGCCCGGTCCGGTCGGCAGGTACACCTGATCGGGCCGAATTGCCCCGGGGTCATCACGCCAGGTGAGTGCAAAATCGGAATTATGCCCGGCTACATTCACGAGCCCGGTACCGTCGGGGTGATGAGTCGCAGTGGCACACTGACCTACGAGGCCGTGTGGCAGTTGTCGAGTTTAGGGTTGGGCCAGTCGACCTGTGTGGGGCTGGGTGGCGATCCCATTGTGGGGATGTCCTTCATCGATCTCTTGAAGCTGTACCAGAGCGACGACCACACCGAAGCAATCCTGATGATTGGCGAAATTGGCGGCACGGCCGAGGAAGAGGCAGCTCAATTTGTCGCCGAGCATGTGACCAAGCCGGTGGCTGCCTTTATTGCCGGGCGCACCGCTCCCAAGGGCAAACGGATGGGGCATGCCGGGGCCATCATCTCGGGTGGCAAAGGGACGGCAACCGAGAAAATCGCGGCCCTCGAGGCCGCCGGTATTGAGGTCGCCCAGGGGCCTGCCGATATGGGTGGGGCACTCCAACGTGCCATCTCGCAACACAAGTGATGTCGGCTGCAGCCTGGGATCGCGAATCGCCCCAATCACAGCTTGTCGGTTACGCCGCGCCAAAGTCGACCTGTTTAATACGAAAAGCCGACTCTTACCAGGAACGTGTCATCGAGTGATGCCGATGGCGGAGACCCGCTGCGGTACTCGATTTCGCGATTGAAAACGTACCCCATTTCATACTTGTAAGACATCCCGCCAATAATCTTGCGCTCGTAGCCAAACAAAATCCGCAGGTCACGAGCTTCCAGCACGTCGTTGTCGTCGGTGGTGGGATTGGTGACGGCCCACCGCCCACCTCCGAATTCACCCATGACGTAGGCCCACCGTTCATCGCAGTCGATGGTCGAGCCGGACAGCAGCCAGGCGGCCCGGGGACGCGGAAAGACCAACTCGTATTTCACGCAGGGGGTTCGGTAGGCCAGGCCGGCCACGGGCAAAATGGTTGCCCCGGCACGATTCAAATAGACAGCACCGAAAACCCAGTTCCACTCTTCGGTCGACTGGTAGATCCCCAGCGCCCTCCCCGACACGCGAAACGCGTCGCCCGCACCAAAGTTGTGGTCGTCGGCGTAAAGCCCCAGCGTAATTGCACCGTCGAAGATCCACCGATCACTGAGTCGGCGGAAATGGCGGAATTGAACCGCCGCGTCGTGCAGTCGTGATGGCAAGGGGGGCGCATCGGGCCGCTGGAGAAAACGCACCCGGTACTCAGGCTCAATCACCAGGGGCGTTTCGCGCGTGACTAAAGGAACCCCGAACACCAGGCTGGTACGAAGGTCGCTGAAACCGAGGCTGTCACCCTCGAGCTGCGGCAAGTACGTGCCGGTGAACTTGAACTTCTGGAAAACTCCCTGACGCGACCCGGGCGGAAGCAGTGATTTGCCCCCCAGCCTGTCTTCCGGGGCGGGAAGCAGCGGAGAACCGTCCTCAAATGGTGGGGCCTGGGCGAGCCGCACCGCCGGGTCAATGATGGTCCGGGAGGTTGGTGGATAGCTTACCGCAGCTGGCCACGCCGGGGTGGTTGCCGATGGCAAGGGAGGGGGTGGTAGGGGGGTGACCGGTGGAGTGTAGGTCACCGCGGCACTGGGGGCCTGTGGCATAAGTTCGGCGACAGGGTAGCCTCCCCACGCCACAGGAGGAGGCTGGGCGGACCAGGCCGGTTCGGTGCCGACTGCTAACCAGTGGCACGCCGTGACGACAATGAGAAAGACCACAGTTAAAAGGTGGCTTCTGGCAAGCATAGCCAGACGACGTTTCCCAGTGTGGTCAAGGTTCGCGACGGTGAAAATCAAGGGTAGGTCCATGTCCGCTGGGCTAAAAGCTGACTCCTCCCCGGAGCATGAAAGTGGGTTTGGGATTGAAATCCATGTTCACAGGGAAGGGGCCGCGGTTCACATAGAGTACTTCACGGTCCCACACGTATCCGGCCTCGAAGTGTCCACGGAGTTGCGACGCCGTTTCCCACTCGATTCCACCCAGAATTCGAAGATCATTAATATCGATGGGTGTTGTCCACGTTTCCGTGGTTGGGCCGAAGGCTTCGGTCGCGTTGACGGTTGCCGTCCACGCCCCACCCCCATATTCACCCGCCACGTACCAGTACCATTCGGTATTGCCGTAGTTGGAAAAGTGCTTGCGTACTTTTGGGTTGGGGAACACCAGGTACGCGTCCCATTCAGGGGTTGGTCGCCAGTAAACACCGCCTGCGGGCAGCAACTTAATGCGGTTTCGGTCCAGGTAGACGGCCCCAAAGAGCACATCGAGTGTTGGCGAAGCACTCACCTTGGCCAGGGCACGCCCCAGTAAACGGATTGACTGTTTGTTGACCTTGCTGAAATCACTCCAGACTCCCGGCCGTAAACCGAATTCGGCACCAAACTGGGGCGTGAATTGAGGGAACCACGCCAGGTCGAGATAGGCGTCGTAGAGCCGGGGGGGCAATTCTTGAGGATGGTCACCTGGGAAGGGGAACGAGCTGCTGAGGGGCCCCCTCAACCAGTTGACGGCAAAGCCGGGAGTGATCAACAGTGGCGCGTTGGTGCTGTACGAGAGTGGTACGCCAAATGTTGCGTAAATCTCGGCCCGGTTGATGCCAAGCTCATTGGGGCTTTGTTTGCCGTACAAGTACGTTTGTTCAAAGCTGACTTGTTGCATCGCTTTTTGGGCCGATACCAGGTAACCGCCTTGCCCCTGCACGCCGTAACTACCCTGTTGCCAGGAGTAAGGCAGGCCGTTCGGGTAGATGGAACCTTGCTGGGGCGGGGCCGCGTAATTTTGCCAGGGGCTGACCGGGGCGTTCATGACCGGTGGTGCCTGGCTGTACGGCACCGCGGCTGGAGGCGCGGTCACCGATGGGCGGGCATAGGGGTCGAAAGTGGGTGGCGGGCCGACTTGCGTACTGGGGATTGGTGCTGAATAGGGCGCAGCTGGTGTGGGCACAGCATAGGGAACCGACGGTGTGGTGGTTGCGGGTGGAGTGCTGTAGGTGGGCGCAAATGTCGTGGGAGGGGCAGCGGTTGTTACTCCACCTTGTGAGGCCGGAAAATGGACTTTCGGTTGGGCCGCGACGTCAGCTGTGCAAACTGCAGTCACGACGATTGTCAAAACAAGGATTGTTTTGGGGTACACAGATCACCTCGAGTGGCGCTGGTTGATGCCAGTGCAAAGACCAATGCAACGAAAAGAAGAGAAAAGAGAATAGGAGCAAGCGAGCGGTAGATACCAGCCACCAGCAGGCGGGTCAACGCCGATCCCCTGGAAACGCAGGCAGTGCTGGTGCTGCAGGCGGTAGTGTTGCAGGAAACGACCGATTTGCAGCGGGGTACCGACGATTTTGGTTCGAGCCAACTGGGCGAAATCTGTTGGACTTTGCCGTGGGCTGCCAGGAGCCGACTTTTGGCCCGCTCTTAAAGCCGTGTGGCGATGAGGGCATCGAGCTCTTGTTTTAGCGCCGTGAGCACCTCCTCGTAGGAGAATTGCCCGACCAGTTCAGGGCCCCGTTTCAAATTGACGTAGTTCGGCCCGCACCAGAGGCCCAAGTCGGCGTCGTCGGTCTCGCCGGGGCCATTGACCCGACAGCCCATGATGGCAATCGTAATCGCGTGCTCTTTGGCATAGCGGGTCATTTCTTTCGCTTTTTCGGCCAGGTCGATGAAGGCCTCGTTTTCTACCCGGGAACAACTGGGGCAACTGATGATATTTAGCGTATCGAGCCCAAAGTCCACCACCGAACGAACACGCCCCGCATCAATATCTTCCAGAATACTTTTACCGGCAGCAATTTCCTCTGGCTTGCGGTCGTTGGAAACGGTGAGCGAAACTCGAATCGTGTCGCCGATCCCTTGGCTCACCAGCTGTTCGAAAGCGATTCGTGTCTTGATGACACCGTCGGGAGGCATGCCCGCTTCGGTGACTCCCAAGTGCAGGGGAACGTCGGGTCGAGTGTCAGCGAAGCGGCGATTCACTTCAATCACCTTTTGAGGATCTGAATCCTTCAAAGAGACGCAATACCGGGTGAAGCCCAGATCGTCCAGGTGTTGGCAATGATCGGCCGCGCTCTGAAGCATTGGCGAGATCGAGTCTTGCGGGTCGAACCTGGTCAGCTTGTCGGGGTCGACGCTGCCACAATTCACTCCTACCCGCATGGCGCAGTCGTGATCCCGCGCGAGTTCGGCTAGATAGTGGACTTTTTCCTGCCAAGGTTTTTGTTTTTCATGGTGATAGAGATGTCCCGGGTTGTAGCGGAGTTTATCGACATGAGGAGCGACCGTTTTGGCAAGCCGGTAGTTCTCCTGCAAGTCGATTGCCAGATTTGCAGTGGTTTGCTGGCGGATTTCGACGATTGCCTCGGCATCGGCCTGGCTGTCAACCGCGATCCGAACAACATCGGCCCCGGCCTGGTCGAGTGCGTTAATTTGAGCCACGGTGGCATCGATGTCAGTGGTTCGCACGGCCGTCATGCTTTGCACGGCGATCGAGTGCCCGGCACCAATGGTGACCGTGCCAATGCGTACAGGTCGAGTTGGATTGCGTTGGATTTGCATGGTGGGTGAACCAGGGGGGGCGAATTCGTGCACGACAGTCGCAAACTTGCTCGTGGATTAACACACTTTGTTTTGGCGGCAGCTACCGGAAATTTTCTGGGAGGTCGCAAATCCTTGGAACTGCAACCCTACGATACGAATCATGGGGCCTCAGCAACCCTCCCAGAGCAACGAACCGATGCGAACCATGGTGGAGCCTTCGGCAATGGCTGTTTCAAAGTCACCGCTCATACCCATGGAGAGTTCACTTAGGTTGATGTTAGGGGAAACTTGATCAGAAAACTGGTCCCGGAGCATGCGCAAAGCGGCAAAATTGTGTCCCGCGACCACCGGCCCACCTTCACGTGCAGCCATCGTCATGAGTCCGCACACGTGTACGTGGGAACATTCTATCGCCTTCTCGAGCAGTCGTGGCAGTTCATCTCCCGTGAGTCCATACTTGCTCGCATCGCCGGAGACATTCACTTCCAGCAGAACATCGACACGTTGGTTGATCTCGTGGGCTTCTCTTTCAATGGATGCGAGTAGCCGGTGGCTGTCAACACTGTGAATCAAGGTAACCAAAGGCACCGTTTGACGGACCTTGTTGCGTTGCAGGTGACCGACCAAATGCCACCGCGCATGGGGCACTTGCTCGGCCTTGGTCCACAGCTGCTGGGGACGGCTCTCGCCTAAATCGACACAGCCAGCAATCCGCAAAGCTGCGGCCTGGTTTGGCGTCACGTATTTCGTAACCCCGATCAGCGTAATGTCGGCAGGGCTACGACCAGCCGCTTCAGCCGCTTCTCGGATCCGCTCCCGGACGCGATCCAGGTTTTGGTGGAGAATGGGGTTGCCTTCATTCATCGGTTTCAATTTCAATGAATTCATCTACTTCACCGGTGTCAAGAAATCTACCGGCTATGAATTCGGAAGAGAGATGTTGCCCCAGGGCCGTGCGGCTTGCTGACGCCAACAACGAGCGGTAAATAAACCATTGGTCTTTGCCGCTTTGGGCCCGGAAGGCAACTGCCACATCCTTGGGCTGAACTTCCAGAGATTCAGCCACGGTGAGTTGCCTCCAGGTTCGCACTTTGGCCATGCGGCGAGGTTTTAAATCAACGAGCAGCGGGCAACAGAAGTTGCGGGCCTTGATGCGGTGAGTCAGTGTGAGTTTCTCGTCAACGCCAACAAGTTCACCAATCTGAGAGTCGACTCGCCACTCCGGTAGCGCCAGAGGAAAGACCGCAGCAAGGCACTTCGTCCCCCATAAAACACCATCACGAGTCTCTGCTTCGGGGTAAAATGCAACTCCTGAGGCGAGCGGCAAGTGCATGCGGTAATCGAACTCATGTTCCGAGTTGTCACCGAGCACATAGTCGGCAAGGTAAAGAACCTTGTCGGTTCGACCCAGCAACAGGTGGCGTTCCAGCCGCAGGCCATGGGAAAGTTTCACCGCCAATTCCAGGAAATTGCATTCCTCATCCGCTTGCCAGCATTGGACTTCCCACTCGTCTTCGATGACGACCGGTTGATCATCGCAACTCAGCTCAAACTCCCAAGTTCCAGACCAAAGCAAATGGCGGCCACATTCCAGTTCGATTCGGGGCGGGTTCTCGCCGTAGGTTACCGTCAGTCGCGGGACGTCCCTGGTCCAGCCCGGGGCCAGTACCGCCAGGCCCGACCATTCTGAGTTCAGTGACGGTTCGGGCAAATCGTCATCATTAAAGTCGGCATCGGCTGGGATCGGTCCCGGCGGCAAAAGTGCATCCGCGGCGGCGCAGTCCGAATCATCGCCGCCCGTTTCCAACGCGACCTTGAACAACTCGGGAGACCACTGGCAGTCATCGACGTCGCTTAGTATCGCCGTCCCATTGGTACGCGAAAGCCGTACTGCCTGGCGAACCAGCCAACCGAACTGGATATCTGCGGCATCCGAAAAGCCCCCTTTGGCGAATTGCTCGCCAAGCAGCTTACACCGGGCCCAGCAGGCCAGCAGTCCACGCAAGGTGGGGAGACAGGGTGCTTTCGGAAGACCTTCGCCGTCGAGCATCTCAACAAGCGATTCGGAAAGCAATTCCCAGCCTGTTTTGCGTAGTTTACGCAGTGGTTTGAACTCGGGGATGCCGTAAGCCAACACCAATGGCAACTCACCACCGGCGAGTTGAACGGCCAGGGTTGCCATGGCGTCGTCGTCAGGGGGAGATAGCGTGGCTTTCTCGGCTGTCACCCAAAGATGGTGGCAGAGTCCCCACCATTGGGAACTGGTGAGATAGGTTGCCAGATGAGGCAAGGAGTATGCAAGGCCCACGCACTCCAGGGAGTGTGATAAATTCGGTTTCCCAACGACCGGGTCGATGAACCCCTCCTGCGGGTTTTCAGGCACCCGGTCGGCGAGCTCTTGGTTCGTTGTAAAAGGGGCGGCAGAAAGCCATTCTGCCACTTCAGCGGCCGCCTTGGGAGGTAATCCCCACAGCAGGAACGGCGACTTCGTTCTCAAGATGTTGGGTAAGGCAGGGGATTTCCTGGTCGCCAGGTATCGCTGCCATAGATCCCATGAGGTGTCAGCATCTTGATCCCGATGTGCCGCCACGACCTTGCGCGAGGCTGAACGGTGCCAAAACTTTTCGTGGCAGGCAAGTTGCGAAAGCGCATTCGCCTTGCTCAAACAGGACTCTTTTTGTTCGTTGACTACGGTCTCGGTATCCAATGTTTTTTGCGAGCTCGACACTACCAGTGTCGTGGCCATGGCGTCCTTGTACGGCAGGGAAATCTGTTTGACGGTGGGTTCTGGCGGGCAGGCAAAATACCGGCCCAATAGACCCAGCGGCTGTGCGCCGGTATCCTACACTAGAATACCTACCTTTTCCTCCCCCCTTTGTGTTCTGGATGTGCCTTTGTTTTCCGACATGTGGAGGACCCGAT
>Ga0315336_1005845_pt1 | contig 13090 bp, 14 predicted proteins | sample ASW5metaG_FD_204512 | JGI IMG/M metagenome (GOLD analysis project Ga0315336, IMG submission 204512) | Ammonia-oxidizing marine archaeal communities from Monterey Bay, California, United States - ASW #5 | ecosystem: Environmental > Aquatic > Marine > Intertidal zone | place: USA: California...
GTGGAGATTAAGGGCCGGAAAATAGTGAGGCTGAGCAAGACATTCCAATCACCGGTCAGCTCTGGCGATGAAGGACTGCTAGCTCTGGGCGGAAGTCTAGGTTTCCTGGAGGTCGCCGTCCAAAACGGCAGCGCAGCCGCCCTGCTGAACGCCGAGCCCGGTGAAACGGTACGCGTTTCCAACACCCGTCACTAGAAGCGCTGGTAACTCTTGCTGACGGTTGCAAGCCCAGCCAAACATCCGGTACTTCCGATCGTTCCGACACCACCACATTGACCTCCCAAACCAAAGACTACACAATAGCGGAAGTCTCAGTCCCGCTCCGTTGAACACTGACGATTCGGTGGGGAAGCAACCCGCCATTGGCAGGCACTGAGCCACAGCTAAGAACAACAAGAGTAATGCGGAAGATGTCCAGATCACCAGAACGCTGGCCGATTTCGCCGCCGATCTGGAATAAGAAGACCTGTCGCCTGAGGTCTTCGACTGGGCCAAATACTTGTGTCTCGACTTCGCTGGTGTAACGTTGAACGGTTCGATGACCAACTCCGCAAAGGCGGTGGTGCGAGCCTTTGAAGGCGCGGGCCGTAGCGGTCCATCTCCGGTTATAGGCACCGGAACGCTCTACCCGAGTACGCCATCCGAGCCAACGGCACCGGCTTCCACAGCATCGAGATGGACGACGTTTACAACGAGGCTGTCTTGCACCCCGGCGTAACCGCCTACCCGACGGCCGTAGCCCTAGCCGACATGGCAGAGGTTACCTGCAAAGACTTCATATCCGCCGTGGTAGCTGGGTATGACGTTATTGGCCGGTTAGGCCGCGCGCTGAAGGGCGCCGAGCACTACGCCAGGAGCTTTCACCCCACCGGCACCTGCGGGACCTTCGGGGCCGCCGCAGTGTCCGCCCGGATGCTGGGCCTTAGAGGGGACGATTTTCTCCATCCTTTGGGAATAGCAGGCAGCCAGACTTCGGGCAGCCTAGAACACCTGGCCCACAGGGCTTGGACCAAGCGGCTGCATCCCGGGTGGGCCTCCCACAGCGGTATCTGCGCCGGGCTTCTGGCCAAGGCCAGGTTTAGCGGACCTACTACGATTCTGGAAGGCCGGGACCGCTTCTTGGCAGCTTACTCCGGTGACCCGGAGCCCAGCCTGGTCCTGAAAGACTTGAGTGACGGTTTCCTGATTGCCCGAACCAGCGTCAAACCCCATGCCTGCTGGACCTGAAGCGGACCTACGGCCCCATCGACCCCATGGGCGTGGCGGAGGTGCGGGTTGGCGTCCTCAGCGCCAGCATGAAGCTGATAGCGAAACCCATCGAAGCCAAGCGAACCCCCAATCGGTGGTGGACATGCAGTTCAGCATGCCATTAAGGGCGGCAGTCGCCCTGACCCACGGACGCGCCTCCCTGGAAAAATACCAGGACGGCATGCCCAACAACCCTCAGGTAAAACAAGTTATTGAGCGGGTGCAGTGCGTCACAGATTCCGAGCTGGACGCCCTGTCCTCTCGTCAGATGCCCGCTTGGGCTGAAGTGTTGACCACCGACGGCCGTACCCTGCGCAACTAGTCAGCATATCCCAAAGGAGACCCGGAAAACCCCGTAACCTGGGACGAGATGAAAGAAAAGTTCAACCTACTCTCATCCCCCGGCATCGGCCCGGACCGCCAAAAGGAAATCATAGCGGCGATAGAGTCGCTCGAGCCGATAAGCGATGTTCGGCGGTTGGCGGCGTTGTTGGCTACGAGGTAGGTTGTCGTTGACCTGAAAGGTAGCCGTCTCGTGTCCGGGCAGATTCAGAGGGCCGGTTTCGCTGGCCTCAAGGGATATCTGTTCTACACAGAATGTGTTTCTCTTACTCCGGATGCATCTCCGGCAGAAGCGCTTCCCGCCAAGAAGTACCATTAGGCACAACCTTCTCGATAGGCCTCAACCTATAGTCGCTGGTATCCACACCAGGTGGGCCTCCGCCATCGGCAACTGTACGAGCCGCTTGAAGCAACGTGCGGCGGGCGGCGACGACGGCCATGTCACTCCGTAGAAGATTGTCCTTAGTACGGTCCACGATGACACCATGCTTTCTTGGATCGCCACATCCTGGGCATTGATGCCGTCGATACCGGTGAAGGTATCGGTCTTTTGCGCCTCCCGATCAATCAACCAGTCATTGTCCCGGTTACCCACCGTGAGGAAGTCTGGCAGCACCTGCTCTAGCCCCTTTCCGTGTCCCTGTTCAATCTGAAACCAATGGTCCTCAGTAATTGGTTCGTCATTAAAGCTGTAGGTGAAGTTATAAATCATACAGTTCTCACCGTCCATCGGAACCCACATGTGATCTGAGGCGTTGGGGGCCCCGGTTGCCCTAGATACCAAGTTTGACGAGGCCGCAATTGATTGATGGAGGGGCATCACGAAATGGTAGCCACGTACGTAGATTCCCTTCTCTCCAACGTTGCGAATGCCTATGAACCGGAAGCCGTAGTCAGTCGTTTCCAGTTCCACTATGGGCCCCTTAAACCGAGGTGTTGGGATTGATCCCGATGCCAGCCTGGTCCGTGCCGTTGGCCAAGTTACGATGCAAGATCGGCGCGTGGGCGGTGTCTATCCCGCCTTCTAACCCTCGCAGCCAATTACACTCCTGCGATTCTTAGAAATCCGGAAATGTGTCGCCGGCAACTGGGTCCATTCAAAATTGAAAGGAGGTGGCGCCTGTTCCCCGGGTCCGAGATACGCTCAGACGACTCCAGCAGATTCGAGGACAGGATAGGAAGCGGCATTAATCTTATCCTCGTAATCGCTGTCGAGAGGCTCGTTCATCATATCCAGACAACACCCGTGCCGATCGGATTTCCAACCATAAAACACTCAACGCAGACCGCTTTCTTCATTGCGGCCCAAGAATAAGGACGCTTGCAGGTGGGGCAGGCATCTTCTAACCCGATCTGCCCGGAAGTATCCCGAAATGCCACCAACGATTCACCTAGAAGGCGCACTCTCACCGGAGGGCAGTCCGTGTCCGGCAATTCTGCGGTAAGCAACGCCGGCATCCAATATCGCCGCATGACCTGCCCCATCGGCGTGCCTGGACCAATGCGGGTGAGTAGATCGTTATCTGCTTGGCTGACCATGCCTCCCTCCCCCAGGAAGATGTAGCGTGTATCATATCGACCCGCCCCATGCTAGTATTGGGGAAATCCCCACCAGCCAGCCTTAGGCACGACCAGGGAGGAGCTATGGACCTTAGCCGCGAGACCCTAATCAAGCTTTACACCACCATGGCCACCATTCGTAACTTCGAAGAGCGTGGCATCCCCGAGACCGGGCAACGGGCCATGTCCGGCTCGGTCCACTCTTCCGCCGGACAAGAAGCGGTGCCCACCGGGGTATGCGCCCACCTATCCGACGAAGACTACATCGGCAGTACTCACCGGGGCCACGGCCACTGCATCGCCAAGGGCGTGGATTCCAAGCGGATGATGGCCGAGTTGTTTGGCCGGTCCACCGGGACCAATAAGGGCAAAGGCGGGTCGATGCACATCGCCGACATGAGCAAGGGAATGCTGGGCACCAACGGTGTCGTCGGCGCCAGCATTCCTCTGGCGGTCGGGGCGGGCCTCACGTCGAAACTCAAAGACCTCAAGCGCGTTGCCGTGGCTTTCTTCGGCGATGGAGCAGCCAACCAAGGAGTTTTGCACGAGTCGATGAACCTGGCGTCAGTGTGGAAATTGCCGGTCATCTTCTGTTGCGAGAACAACGGTTACGCTCAGTCCACGCCGGTCGAGTACGCCTTATCCACCGCCAATGTTTCCGACCGGGCTGCCGGGTACGACATGCCCGGCATCACCGTCGATGGGATGGATGTCTTCGCCGTTTACGACGCCGCAGGTCAAGCAGTGGAACGCGCCCGGAAGGGGGAAGGCCCCACTCTGCTGGAGTGCCGTACCTACCGGTTCTACGGCCACACGGTCTTCGACAACCCCCTCACTTACCGCACCAAGGAAGAAGAGGATCATTGGCGAGCCAGGGACCCGCTGAAGCTGTTCCGCGAGAACGTGCTACCTCTGGGAGATATCACCCTTGAGGAGTTAGACCAGATCGACCAGGAAGCCGCCGACCTCATGGAAGAGGGCATCAAACTTGCGGACGCCGGTCCCCTTCCTGAAACGGATAAGATTTACGAAGACGTCTACGTTTCATACCCAATCGAGCTGCTGAAACGCGGCACGAATATGGAAGTCTAACCTTTCAGCCATCAATTGTAAGCCGTCAGGCGAACTAACAGAAACTAGCTGACGCCTGACCGCTCAAGGAGCCGTTATGTCCACCACTGCCACCAGGGAACTCCAATACCGGCAAGCCATCGGCGAAGCCATCCGACAGGAGATGGCCCGCGACGAGAACGTAATCATCATGGGCGAGGAGATTGCTGGCGGGGCCGGGCGGGAGGATCAAGGCCTTTCCGACGCCTGGGGCGGGGCCTTCCGGACCACCGTCGGTCTCATCGGAGAGTTCGGGAACCAGCGGGTGCTGGACACTCCGCTGTCCGAAGCCGCCTTCATCGGGGCAGCCATCGGCGCTGCGTCCACCGGCATGCGGACCATCGCCGAGTTGATGTTCGTCGACTTCATCGGTGTTTGCATGGACCAACTTCTGAACAACGCCGCGAAGATGCGCTATATGTTCGGGGGGCAGGCCAAGGTCCCCTTCACTCTGCTTACTCGCATCGGCGCCGGGTTCGGCAGTGCCGCCCAACACTCCGAGTCTTACTACTCTATCTTCAGCCACATCCCGGGATTGAAGGGCGTCGTTCCCTCCGACCCGTACACCGCCAAAGGACTGCTGACCGCCGCCATCCGTGACGACGACCCGGTGATCTACTTCGAGCATAAAGGTCTGTACGGCAACACCGGACCGGTTCCCGAAGAATCCTACGAGCTTCCGTTGGGAAAGGCCCGGACCGTCCGTGAAGGCACCGACATCACCCTGGTGGGCATCTCGAAAATGACCTGGGTCTGCACCGCGGCGGCCGAGGAACTTGCCAAGTCGGGCATCAACGCCGAAGTAATCGACCTGCTCAGCATATCGCCCATCGACTACGACCACGTCATCGACTCGGTCCGGCGCACCCACCGTCTGGTGGTGGTAGACGAGGACACTCCCATCTGCAGCCTGGCATCGGAGATCTGCGCGGCAGTGGCGCAGGAAGCCTTCGACTACCTGGACGCTCCCCCGTCAAGAGTCACCGCTCCTCACACCCCAGTGCCCTACAGCCGGGTGTTAGAGAACCTGTACATCCCTAACGAGGCACGGGTGATTAAGACGGTTCAGGATCTGTTCGCTCGGGGTTAGAGGTCTCAACCTCGTATGGGCGCATGGCCATGCGCCCATACCCACCGAATCGTTACCTTAATGAAACAGCAATCCCCCGTTAACGTTGTAAGCCTGGCCGGTGATGAACGAGGCGTCTTCTGAGGCTAGGAACGCCACCATGCTTGCGACGTCGCTGGGTTCGGCGATTCGGCCCATCGGGGTGTTCTGGCCTGCCGCCTCTACTATCTGGCCCCGCAACTCCTCCAGAGACACGCCCTGCTGTGCCGCTCTGTCCTGTTCCCAGTAGCTGAGCCGGTCGGTGTTTATTGGGCCGGGACATACGGCGTTCACTGTGATCTGGTGTTGCGCCAAGTCCATTGCTGAGGCCTGGGTTAGACCCAACACAGCGAACTTGGACGCCGAATAGGCCGCCCCCATGGCGCTAGCCTGCTTGCTGGCGTTGGAAGCGATGTTGATGATTCGCCCACCGTTTCCCTGCCGAATCATCTCCTGTCCAACTAGTTTGGTGGTCAGGAAGACCGCCGTGGTGTTGATGGATATGAAATTATCCCAGACCGCTTGGTCCAACTCGGTAACCGGGACTTTGTCCCGGCCAATGATGGCTCGGGCGTTGTTGACCAGAATGTCGATGTGACCGAAGTGCGCCATGGTCTGGCTCACGATCTGCTCGAGCTGATCGCTCCGTCCCAAGTCGCAAACCAGGGGCAGGCACCGCCGTCCCATCTCCCCAATCTCCGCTGCGACACTATTTAGTCCTTGCCAGCCCAAGTTCACCTCGTGGGGTGGCAGGTCGGCCGGCTCCCGATGCACGTCGGTGATTGCCAGGTCGGCGCCTTGGCTCGCCAGCTTTAACGCAGTGGCGCGCCCCACGCCTCTCATACCACCGGCTCCGGTAATCAGGACTACTTTACCTTCCAATCCGGCCATAACATCGCCTCCACATTCAATTTCCTCTGTCAGGGCAATATGCCCCGGTCAAGCAACGGATTTCGATTTGGCCCCCATTATAGCCGTTGCGCGACATATAATTAGGCCGGATACGATGCAGGGAGGGAATGCACAATGGCTTCATCACTGATCCGGGGAAAGTACGTCATATGCCGGGCGGGCAACGACGCTGATTCCAGCACAATCATCACCGATGGAGCGGTGTTCCAGCGTGACGGACTGATCGAAGAGGTCGGCGACTACCGAACCCTCAAGGCCGCTCACCCAAGCGACGAAGAGATCGGCGGTTCCAACGACATAGTTTTCCCGGGACTGGTTAACGCCCACCATCACGGACGAGGCGTAACCACGTTCCAGATGGGCACCTGCGACGATTCCTTGGAGCGATGGCTGGTAACCGGTTGGGCCCGCCGCCCCTGGGACCACTATCTGATGACCGTGTACACCGCCATGCAGATGATTGAATCGGGCACCACTACGGTGATGTATAACCATTCTCTAACCCCGATCGCAACCCTGGAAGAAGACCAAGACACGGTTCTGAGAGGCTTCGCCGATACGGGGATGCGGACAGCATTCTCCATCTCCTTCCGGGAGCAGAACCGGGTAGTTTACGGCGACGACCAAGCATTTCTCTCGGGTCTACCCTCCGATCTGGCAGACAACCTTCGTAGTTACCTGTCAGCCGTTGCCCTGCCCTCCGAAGACTATTTCTCCCTCTTCGAATCGCTACATCGCCGCTTCGAAGACGATCCCTCCGGCATGGTAAGCGTGCTATTGAGCCCGGCCAACCTGCATTGGGTCACCGACGAGACTCTCCTCCGAACCAAAGAGCTCGCCGGGAGTCACAACACCGGCATCCACATCCATCTGGTGGAAAGCGCGTACCAGAAGGAATATGGCTACAAATCTTGGGGCAAGACCCCCATAGCCCACCTGCAAGACCTATCGTTCCTGGGGCCAGAGCTGTCCTGCGCCCACTCAGTTTGGCTTACCGATGATGACATCGCGCTCATGGCCCAGAGCAACACGACAGTTTGCCACAACGCCAGCTCCAACCTTCGCCTTAAGAACGGCATCGCTCCCGTGACCGCTATGGCCGCCCGCGGGGTCAACGTCGCCATGGGCACCGACAGCACCGCCCTGAACGACGACGACGACATGGTTCAGGAGATGCGCTTGGTTAACCATCTCCACCGTCTGCCCGGCATCAAAGAATCGGCCGTCAATCCTCATCAGGTACTTAAAATGGCCACTATCAACGCCGCCAGGCCCACCTTCTTCCACGATCGCATCGGCGCATTGGAGAAGGGCCGGCAGGCCGACATTGTTATCCTAGACCATGCCTCGCTGGAAGGACCCTACTTGGACCCGAACCTTAACGTTGTCGACATCCTGATTAACCGCGGCAAGACTCGCGACATCAAAACGGTGCTCATCGATGGCCGGGTTGTCTTGAAGGACGGTGAGTTCCCCGGCCTCAGCAAAGCAGACGTGATAAAGGAACTAAAAGACCGTTTTTCCCATCCTCTGGACCAGGCAACTTTGGAAAGACGCGGCATGGTCAACCGATTAGCTCCATACGTGGAGAGTTTTTATGAGTCATGGAACCAGCCGGAGGCGTCGCCCCACTACCACTACAACAACCGGACTTAGAGTTTCATTTCGGCTTGCCGGGTGCAGTGCGTCTCTCCTAGCGTGTGGTAGTATAGTCCGTGCCCGAGATTCTGGAGCGTACCCACCTTCGGGGATTTCTCCAACCCTCAATTAGGACCGCCGTTCATGCAGATTGGGATGTTCTACCAGATACAAGTCCCCAAACCTTGGTCGGCCAGCAGCGACTCCGACAAATATTGGGAAATGATGGACCAGATAGTCCTAGCCGAGGAATTGGGCTTTTCCAGCGTGTGGATGGCTGACCACCAGTTCCGCACCGAATGGTCTCACTCCAGTGCCCCGGACGTTACCCTCGCCGCCATCAGCCAGCGCACCTCCTGGATTCGTCTGGGGATAGCCGTAACCGTGCCTCCCGTCCAACACCCCTTGCACATCGCAGCCCGGACGGCCACTTTGGATATCTTGAGCAGAGGCCGGGTGGACTTAGGCGTCGGCCGCTCCGGATACCCCTACCAGATGGCCGCTTTCGGCACCAATCTAGAAAACGCCACCGGCATGGTAGATGAAGCATTGGAAATCATCCCCAGAGCCTGGAGCGAAGGGGAGTTCTCTTACCAGGGCAAGTTCTACGACATCCCGCCCCGGGAGGTCCACCCCAAACCTGTTCAGTCTCCCCACCCACCCATGTGGCTCGGCTGTAGCCAGGAAGAGACATTTCGGAAAGCAGGCGAATTGGGTTTGGGATGCCTGGCCATGTCGGGGGGAGGGCCGGAGCGTTTGACCCAACTCATCCAAGCCTATCGCAGTGGTATCCATGTCACCAAGCCCGTGGGCAAGCTGGTCCATGACCGAGTGTCCATCAGCACGCTGGCGATCTGTGCTGAAACACGCCAGAAAGCCCAAGATCGGGGTGCCGAGATTCTAGATTGGTACCGGCGTCAGGGGGAACTGCGAGACGTTAGAGTGTGGCAGGAACAAGACCCCACCAACGTACCTACCGACTACCAGTGGCACTACCAGCGTTCTACCGCTACCGATTCACCCAAACGGGACGAATTATCGTCATTGGATCAAATCAAACCGGGCCGCTATTGCATCGGCGACCCCGACGACTGCCTGCGCTACCTGGAGCAATACACCCAGACGGGGGTAGACGAAATCATGCCCCTATTCCAGATAGGACCCATGGCCCACCAAGAGGTCACTGAAACCCTGCGGTTATTCGGAAAGCACATAATCCCCCACTTAACAGCATCAGAGCAAACCAACGACGCCACCACCACAGGTGACGATGAATAAACTTCGTTCTAGCCCCCTTTCGTAAAGGGGCTGGGGGATTTCCCCCTTACCCGCACAACAAACAAGCTACTCCTACTACGATCTCCACCTAATCTTCCGCCCTCCAGTGTTAAGATTAGTTTCAGCCATCTAAGTCCCTCTCGTTGATCCAGTGCAACCAACGCAGGGTCTTGGGAATCTTGCCAGGACCACCTTGATGCGTTTATCCGCCACTCGAAGTTCCAACTACAAGTACTTGGGCTTCGGAGCCATCGCCATCGGCAGTTTTGCCAACGTGATGGACCACGGCAGCACCAACGTAGCGTTGCCGTCCATAGCCAGCAACTTCGGGTCCAATCTCCCCACCGTCCAATGGGTGGTCATTGGATACCTACTCACCATCAGCGCCTTGCTTCTACCCATGGGACGTCTGGCCGATCTGATGGGACGCAAAGAAGTCTACATCACCGGGTCACTCATCTTCGTATTTGGGGCTATCCTCGCCGGATTCTCGCCCAACCTAACGACCCTGGTGCTGTCCCGGCTTCTTCAAGGCGTGGGTTCTGCCATGACCCAGGGCACCGGCATGGCAATCATCACCTCCATGTTTCCTTCTAAAGAAAGGGGCAAGGCCTTGGGTCTGATTATGACCGTAGTGGGCACTGGGGCGGTGGCCGGTCCTGCCATGGGCGGGTTCGTGGTAGATGCTCTGGATTGGCGTTGGGTATTCTTTATCAATGCGCCGCTGGGACTGCTGGGAGTCCTGGCGAGTATCATCGTTCTGGATTCCCGAAGCTCCCGGCCGGCGAGTGACGAGAGCCGTCAGCATGGATTCGACTGGTTCGGAGCCATCCTGTCCACCGCCGCGCTGGTGATATTCCTGCTGGCGTTGATGAACGTCCACCGATTCGGTCTGGATTCGCCGCTCATCCTGACCGGGTTTCTGGGCTTCTTCGTGCTATTGGGCGCATTCATCTGGTGGGAGTTGCGGACTTCGATACCGTTGCTGGACGTAAGGTTATTTCAGAGCAAGACCTTTTCCTTAGGCACCTGCGCCGCGGTCCTCATATTCTTGGGCAGCTCAGCAGTCCTGGTCTTGACCCCTTTCTACCTGCAAAGGGTGCTGGGATTTAGCGCAAGAGATGCCGGGTTGATGGTAGTTCCAGGAGCACTTTTCATGGCAGTGTTGGGACCCATAAGCGGTGAACTGTCGGATCGGTTCGGGCCGAGGCCGTTCACCATGGGAGGCCTGGCTCTATCCGCCGTCGGTCTGTTCATCCTCAGCGGACTCACCGAGACATCCAGCATAAGATTAATACTGCCAGCTTTGATTCTCACCAGCGCCGGAATGGGGACTTTCTATTCAGCCAACACCAGTTCCATCCTCAGCGCAGTGCCGATGGTACGGTACGGGGTGGTATCGGCTTTTCTCAACCTGACAAGAAACGCCGCCAACGTCACCAGCATCGCCGTGGCTACCGCCATCGTTACCGCGACGATGGGGGCGATGGGACATGAACCAAGCTTAGCTGCGGTGCAGTGCGTTGCGGATTCCGGGGTGTGCAGTGCCTTTACTTCGGGTATGCAGAAGGCCTATCGAGTGATGACCATTATGCTGATTCTCGGCATGGCAATATCCGCCTTCAAGTTCCGAGGAATCAAAGAGTCTCCACATCAACCGGCGTGACCCGGGGTATGGAGACTCATCTGTCCTAGAGGCCTGTTGCTTGACCCGGGTTAGCCAGCGGACTCGAAAGCCAAAGTGGCGTACCGCAGGAAGATGCCACCTCTGGGTTTGGCCAATGGTCCATTGGCAACCAGACAAGCGATGACATGCTTGGTACCCGGTACAGCGCTGTTGCTCACTTCGACGCGATGCTGGGCGTTTATGCCGACGACAACGCCGGTGGCCCGATCAATCTCGCCGTCCACCCACACCTCACCGTAGTTGTCAGCGTTGGTCTCGAAGAAGACCCGGAAGCCAGCTATGCTCACACCGTCGATGTTTTCCGGTAACTGTACGGTGCAACGCCACCAGCCGAAGGTAAATCCCACCGAACGGCTTGCCCGAACATTGTTGCACTCTTCCCATCCGGAGTCGTCAAAATCGGCATCGAGAGCCGGACTCGCCAGCATCTGAGACACCATTCCCTCATTGGGCTCGCCGGGAACCAACCCGTCAGCCACGCGCCAGCCAGCGCTTACTTTCGCTCTGTCCTCGCCATCATTCAGGTCTAAAGCCATTCTTGGCATGTCCCTCTCCTCAAGATAAGATTCTTGCTGCAAAGCCCTTCATTCACACAGAGGGCGCAGAGGACACGGAGAAACGAAAATAAACCTAAAACTCTGCGTTCTCCGTACTCTCTGTGGTGAAATTAACCGCTCGTATGCGGACAGGCTCACGGGGGAAACGCTCAGTCGCCTACAACTTCCTTGACCCGGCGGATGGCGTCTATGTTTTCGTCGGGGGTGGTGAAGCCGGCGCCACCGGTGTTCACCGAGATATGGGAAGCGCCCATGTCCGCCCACGCTTTCAACTCACTTGCCCAGTCTTCCGGCCCTCCCGCGGACACGGTGATCCGGCCCTCAAGACCCACGGTATCCGGGTCACGGCCTGCGTCGACGGCGTATTGCCGCACCCGAGCCACGGCCTCCTTCCCTTCCTCATTCGGCGGCAACATCGGGAACCAACCATCGGCCAAGCGTCCGATGCGCCTCAATACCCGATTGCTGGGAATGTTTCCAGCCCCCGACCCTGCGCCCATCCAAATCGGGATTGGCCGCTGCATCGGTAGAGGATTGATACCAGCATGGGTGACGCGATGCCACCGGCCTTCAAAGTTGACCACATCCTGGGTCCAAAGAGCCCGCAGAAGAGACACTTGTTCCTCGTACTCTTGGCCTCTTGTGCTGAAATCCTTGCCCAGCGCCTCGTATTCCACCGGGTTCCAACCCACTCCAACACCCATACGCAAACGTCCCCGGCTCAGCACGTCCACTTCAGCAGCCTGCTAGGCCACTAGGACTGTTTGACGCTGAGGGAGGATTATGATGCCGGTGGTCAGTTGCAACGAAGTTGTGATGGCGGCCAAATAGCCCAGCAGGGTAAAGGGCTCGTGGATATAACTCTCGTAGGTATAAGGGAACCGGGGGACGTCTGGGTGATGTTGCGGGTCCGCGCCCAACACATGATCCAGGGTACGAATGTGACTGTACCCCAAGTCTTCCGCCGCTTGCACGTAATCCCGCACCGCGCCAAAATCGGCCCCGAAGTCGGTGATTGGCACGCTGACACCGATCTGCATTAACCCTTCCTCCTACCACCCAGGATACGTAATCCTAGGTGTCACCCACAATCAATCGTAAAACCCCCATTTCGTAAAGGGGGATTGGGGGGCTTTCCACGGCTACGCCGAGACCGGCCCGTGCTAATGAGCAGCAGCGGCGGCCTGTTTCTTCAGTTCTTCGTCCCAGGGACCGGGGAATCGGCCTTCGCCGTTGCCCAGGTTTGTGAACAACTTTTCCTGGCGAGGCCATTCGCTCCTAGGCAACTCATAGAACACCTCGATACCATTGCCATCGAGGTCTTGGATATAAACGCCCATGGAGATACCGTGGTCGCCTACCCGGACTATGGGGATGTTTTTCTCTTTGATCCTCAGGTAGAACTCTTTTAAGTCCTCCAGGGTTTCCATGTACCAGGCCATGTGGTTTAGGCCGACCCGTCCTCTTTCCGGTCCTGGGGCGTCATCGCCCGCTTGCACCAACGCTATCTCATGGGACTGCTCTATGTCCGCCGACATGAAAGCGGCGTCGGGCCTGAGGTCGTAGGTGTGCAGGCCTAGAACGTCCTCATACCACTCTCGCGAGCGTGCAGCGTTGCGTACGAAGATGTTGACGTGGCCCAGGCACTTC
>Ga0315336_1005846_pt1 | contig 13090 bp, 11 predicted proteins | sample ASW5metaG_FD_204512 | JGI IMG/M metagenome (GOLD analysis project Ga0315336, IMG submission 204512) | Ammonia-oxidizing marine archaeal communities from Monterey Bay, California, United States - ASW #5 | ecosystem: Environmental > Aquatic > Marine > Intertidal zone | place: USA: California...
AGGAATATCTGGCCCATCCTGCTGGGGCTATATGTCCGGCAATGGTCTCATGACGGCCACCACCTATGGCCGTTCTGCAGGCCAGGCAGCTGCTAAATGCGTTATTTCCTAAATTCCACAGCAATTTTTGCCGATAATTCAAGTTAATCGGCTCTTGCACCACGGATGAGATGTTAGGCAATCCGTTAAGACTCGGTTAGGATTTGCCCCGCAAGAAGAAGTCCTCCATCCCTGGCTCACCTGGTTCCCTGTCTATTACCGGGTCACCTGACGGAACACCAAACACCCATTGTCCATAAGGAGCCAAATAACGTTCCCATTGCATTGCACCGTGGGCAGACATAGCTGTTAGATCCCCGCGCAAACGATGGACCGAGTTACTTTCTCCTATGCCTGAAGCACCCATCATTCCCGCCAGGCGATCTACAGATTGATTGCAGAGTCTTGCCATATGCGGTAGGTCACGATTAAGCGCGACCCGATCAACAGCTGACAAACGCAAGGTGCCCTGCCGTCCACGGTCGGCTAGAGTGTCCCGCAGATACCTTCCAAGAAGTTCGGCCGCACGCAGTTCAGCAGCACTTTCGCTTATTTTCACCTGAACGGGCAACTGATCTACAACTCGCTCGCTTGCGATTCTACCTATACGACCGCGAGTTTGATGAACGTAGGCCTGCAAAGCACCTCTTGTAACACCAAGGATAGGACCTATTAGACAAGCTCGAAAATAGTGAAAATACTCTACCCGATAAATATAGCTCGAGTGCAAAGCAGCGCCGGGTGGAAGAGCTTGGTCGCATTCATCGCTGGCCAAAACATGGTGTTCTGGAATGGAGAGGTTTGTAACTTCGATGTCGTTACTACCCGTCCCTCGAAGACCAATTGCGCGCCATGTGTCATGTATTGTTACCTTATGAGAATCTACGAGAATCCAATAGAAGCGATTACGGCCACTGGGATCCATTTCTTCGGTTTTTACTCCCACAATCACCCAGTCCGCGTGATCTATACCACTCGCGAATTGCCACCTCCCATGGAGAATGTAGTTGTTCCCCTTCCTCACCAATTGACCTTCGCCTGCCAGGGCCATTGAAACGATGATCTCCGGACCCTTGCTATACACGTCGTCCTGCGCCTTTTCGGGGAAGCGCCCTAGTAGCATATTGTGAGCAGCTGATGCCGTTACAATCCACGATGAAGATCCACAAGCGGTTCCTAATGTCATAGTAAAATCCGCGATGTGAGCCCAATCCAGCTCCAAACCGCCGTAATGTTTCGGCGAAAAACAACTGAAAAGGTTGGCTGTCTTTAGATCACTGACAGTCTCGTCGGGTAGTTTGCGCAGCTCTTCCGTTCTAGTCGCTCTCGCGGTTAAATCCGGGAGTAAATCATGTATCTCTCCGAGGATTCGAGTATAGGTAGCCGACCCTGCCTTTCTCTCCACTGCAGCCGTTGTCACGGGGCAAGCCCATTACTCGGTCCGCTCTTAAGGGCAAAAGCTCTCTTCCCTTCTAGGATCTTGTCGTAAAACTCTTGAGATCGTCCGCCAATAGCAGCAATCATTATTTCGTGGGTTCCAGCTACAAGCGATTTCCAAGCGCTCAGCTGTTCCTGCGATATTTTGTAGACGTGGAAACCGTCAATCTTTGATCGAGCTATTTGCGCTGTCGCCAGCCTACGGTACACCGTACGAATTTCTTCATCGGAGGCGTAAGAGCTCATTACGATATTTCTTAGTTCTAGAGGAAGCTCGTCCAACCATTTCTTATCCGCTACAAACATAGAACCGAGATAAAAATGACCCGTCAAAGTGTAATGTCGGGCATTCTCCGCATAACCCGTTTGGGCGTACGTTATTGCTGGGGTAGCCCCACCGTCCAGCAGGCCAGTCTGCAAGGCAGGAACAATGTCAGGTGTAGGCATAAAAATAATGTCAGCATTCACCGCCTCCAAGAACACCTGTGTAGCTAGATCGGATGACGCCCTTACCCGATAACCTCGAATGTCATGGGGGTTTGCAAGGGACTTCTTTCCGTACAAATGGGTTGGACCTAAATTCAACCACCGCATTCGCACTAGGTTCTTCGCTGCCAGTAATTCATCTATCTCTTTTGCTAAATGTGCATCTAAGACAAAATCGTATTCCTCCACAGAGTCAAAAAGGAATGGGGCCTTTGTTATCTCAATCTCTGGTATGAGTGTGGCAAGACTTAGAAAAGAAAAAGCCGCTAATTGAATACGCCCCCTACGAAGACTTGCCAGCACCTGCTCTTCACTTCCACCTTCACCATGTATAAGCATTTTAGGAACGAGGCGATTCTCACTGCGCTCTGCCATTGTGTCAGCAAATTCGTAAAACAAATGTGCCGTTGGTATGCCGGGCATGACATACGCTCCAACAGCAACGTCGTAACTATGTTCATCGGCCAACAACGGCTTACTACCAATTATAAGAGATGCTACCGCAAGTATGATCAAAATAGGAAGGTGCATGAGGTCCCTAGCTCAGTTACTTAGTTAGCACCGTAACCGTAACACGAAAAAACTACTGAAATTCAATCACTGACGTTCTAATACCTATATCTGCTTCGTTGTCGTATCGGGGTTACTTTATAGCGCCAAAAAATTGAAGCCGGCCAAGTCCACCTCGGGTTGAAGAACAATCCTTATCCTTGGCCGCTTTGCGCAAGTTTATTATTCCATCGTTATCACGATCTGCCCAGAACTCGAAAATATTGTTTGGCTTAAAACCTCCCCAACTCATAAACTCTTTGCGATCCCAACTTGTCCATTGCTGCCAGAATGGCTCGGCATTGAAATAGCAATCCCAATTAAGCATAAATTGTTCATGCAAATTGTATTGACCGCCATATGGAATATCCTGATTAAGAACAACGCCACCTGGCCTCAGAATACGAAACATTTCCTTAACAATATTCCTCGCACCTTTGGCTGAAGTTTCATGAAAAAAGCCTGTACTGACCACCAAATCAAAATAATCATCGGGAAAGTTGGTCTTTTCCGCATTTTGTTGAGAAAAATGAACAGCAGTACTTAGCCCCTCCGCTCGTGCATGTCCGAACCGCAAAATTGCTGCACCAACATCAATGCCGTGTACTTCTGCATCAGGCCACGTTTTTGCCAAAGGAAGCGTCGAGCGACCTACCGTGCAACCGATATCAAGGATACGCTCGGGCTTGAGATCCGCATGCAATGTATTGAGAATATCTAAAACCGCCCGAGTTACAGACTCGCCAAGGCGACCCAACATACCTTTACTGTAATAATATGCGCCGCGATCATAGACTGCGCCTTCAAACAGGTCATCATCTGCTAAACTGGTCTGATATCCGCCAGGCATAGCGTGGATGTCCATGGCATCTACATAACGCGGCATTTTGAACTCTGGATTGAGCGTCAACGTGCCAAGAGTCTCTTGGGTATTTGTCTTCGCCCGAGTCTTGAGTCGGGGCATTTCCCGTTCAACAATGTCTCCCTGGTTGTCCCACAGCATCTCTTGCAAAGTTCGGGCCATAGAACTCCACATCTGCGTATAGGGTTCTTCCATCATCAGATGATGAACTTCATTCCAGCTCTTTGGCTCTCGTCCATTATTCTTGATAAATCTCTTCTTAGCTTTGTTTTCATAAACTGCCTCGTCGCTCGGATAGACGTTTTCAGCCAAATACATCTTCAGGGCAACCGTAATATCTTCTCTTGCATGCTCATCGTGATCAGCAATGGGCATCATAGAATGTGCTGTTGGCTCAGGGATGTTGGGAATCACTGTTACCTCCACTAGCGCAGAATCGTGAAAACTAATCCTATGGTATCTGGATCTCGTCAGCAATGGCGTTAAGAAATCAGACCATTAGGAGGGTCAACATGTTAGATTGAAGCTAAAATTTCCCCTAAACGTTTAGTAAGTTTGCGGTTCTCATCATAATCCACCTTCACGCTCAATAAGGCCGGTCCATCCTGTTCAAAAGCTTCCTGTAAAGAAGGCACGATATCTTCCGCTGCGGTAATTGTTTTACCATACATACCGAAAGACTTTGCGAGCAACTCCCAGTCCGGATTGTTGAAAGCCAACTCAGAATGACGTCCATCAAAGCTGTTCTGCTGCTTCCACTTAATGAGTCCGTACTCACCATCTTCCCAGACCATTGTAACAAATGCGATCTTGTTTCGCACAGCAGTCTCTAAATCCTGGACGTTCATCATAAAACCAGCATCGCCCGATATTGCTAAAACTTTTCGATCGGGATGAGCTATCTTGGCTCCGATAGCGCCAGGCATAGCAAAGCCCATCGTGCAAAAACCGTTGGATATAAGACAAGTATTAGGTGTTTCGCATTGGAAGTACCGTGCAATCCACATTTTATGTGCACCAACGTCGGATAGCAGAATGTCATCGGGACCAAGGAACTTTCGCACATCGTTTAAGATACGTTGCGGTTTAACGGGAAAGGCCGTGTCCGCTTCTTCCATAGCCAAGTCATCCGCTATCGTCTTACGAAGCTCGGCACGTGTCCCAATATCGTATAACGGCAACGACTTTCCAAACCGCCGATCTAGTTCCTCATTGATTTGCCACAGTGCATCTGCCAAATCAGAGACAATATCCACTGTCACTGGGAAAAATGTGTCAACTTCAGCCGGTACAAAATCAAATGCGACAATTGTCTTGTTCTGCTTGGAGTTCCAAAAAGCCGGAGCGTATTCGACAAAATCGTATCCAACGGTAATAACCACGTCAGCCTTCTCAAATGCCGCATTCGCGTAGTCACCGCCCTGAAGGCCCATTGTATAAAGACAATGCGGATCAGACATGGGGATAGCCCCCTTGCCCATAAATGTATTAACCACTCCTATACCGGTCTTATGGGCAAGCCGCTTCAATTGCTCGGCCGCCCGCTTTCGCACCGCGCCGTTACCCGCAAGGATAAGGGGATTTTTTGCTTCAGCAATGATGTCAACTGCTTGCCTTATTGCTTTATGATCAGCGGCGGGCCGGCGAGTTTTAATAATGGCCATGGGCTTAATGTCATCCGCGACCTCATGTTCTGCTACGTCTTCTGGAAGCTCAATGACAGTCACACCCGGCTTCTCGGTTTCGGCAATCTTAAACGCCTTACGAACAATTTCGGGAATGTTTTCAGCAGCAAAAACCGTCTGCGCCCATTTGCTAATGGGTTCCATCATTGCAATCGAATCCATATTTTGATGACTCTCTTTATGCAAACGATCCGTTCCACCTTGACCAATAATAGCCACCACTGGAGCACGGTCCATGTTAGCATCTGCGAGGCCAGTTACTAAGTTTGTGGCGCCTGGGCCCAACGTTGCCAAACACACTCCCGACTTACCAGTTAGGCGTCCATATGTATCCGCCATGAAGGACGCAGCCTGCTCATGCCGGCAAAGCACAAACTCAATATTACTGTCCAACAGTGAAATCATAACATCTGCATTTTCTTCACCCGGGATTCCAAAGATCCGCTCAACTCCCTCGGCTTCGAGACATTGCACAAACAAATCAGAGGCCTTCATTATTAATCTCCTATTGGCTAGGTCTAAAACGTTTCTAAAGCTTGCGATTTAACTACCAGCATTTTCTCAATCCGCATGTCGTGAAGAGTGTGGGGCATACCGCCAGTCCCAAGTCCTGATTGTCCCAATCCAGCAAACGGCATCCAATCAGTTCGAAAGGCCGTGTGGTCGTTGACCATGACCGCACTAGCATTAAGCTCTGAGTAGGCCTTCATTGCCAAATCTATATCCCTTGTAAAAATGGCTGACTGGAAAGCAAATTCAATACTGTTGGCCCGCTCAATAGCATCATCGATTGACTTCGTTCGAAAAACCGCAATGACAGGACCAAATATCTCCTGGTTAGCAACTTTTGAATTGCTTGGAGGATCAACAAGAATGGTGGGCTCATACACACGCTCGGTTATGGGTGCCCCTCCTCTAATGAGCGATGCACCACCGCCCCTTGCCTCATCAACCCAAGAACCCACGCGTTCCACTTCCGCTGGTCTGATTAAAGGACCAACATCCGTGCTCGGATCAGAAGGATCGCCGACAACAAGTTCACGTGCCTGAGAATCTAGCGTTGCGATCAGCTCATCCGCCACTGAATCAACTGCAAAAATACGTTGCACTGAGACACAGACCTGACCAGCATGATAAAAGCCGCCTTTCAGTAATGAGGTGGCAGCTAATTCAACATCTGCATCCGCCATCACTAGTGCTGGTGCTGCCCCACCATGTTCCAGAGCACAGCGTACGCCCGCGGCAAGCTTCGATCGTAGGGACCAACCCACCTTGGGTGATCCAATAAAGCTGAAGAAGGCAATTCTCTGATCTGTTACTAGGTTTTCTGAATCTGCGGTTGTGGCTGTATTAACGACCTGGCACCAACCAGCAGGAAGACCAGCCTCCCTGAGAACATCTGCAAAGGCTTGTGCACACATTGGCGTGTGTTTAGCCGGCTTGACAATAACTGGACAACCGGCCGCAACAGCCGGTGCAGCTTGATGAACAATTAAGTTAAGCGGATGATTGAACGCACTCACAGCAACAACAACACCTCTTGGCTGGAACTGCGTTACTGCCAAGCGCCCCGACGAAGCAGGGTTGATCCGCATCGGTATAACTTTACCGCCTTCTTTTTTGAGTTCCTCCACACACACCTGCAAACCCTCTATGGCCCTATCTACTTCAATAGTTGCGTCTTTAAAGGGTTTTCCGCCCTCACCTGCGATCAAAAGAACCAATTCATTATGTCGGCTAGCCATTATCGAGGCAGCAGATTCAAGTATTTCAATACGGCGACCTGTAGTTAGCCATCCGGATTGATTCGCGTATAGATCCGCTGCATTTTGCAACATATCTTCGACTGCACTAGAACCAGATACTGGCACCTCCCCTATAGTGTCCCCAGTGAATGCCGACAGTACCTCACGGACATTTGCAGTAGCTTGCATGTTAGGACTCCTCGCACATACTGAACCAAGATTAGAATAATGGGATAGCCATGCCATTTGGCTAGACTTCCGAATTTATCTAGTTAAATCCAGACGTCCCATGGTTTGACTCTATCTTGGCGGCTTCCCCCAGTTTTCTTAGGGTAATGCTCTGTATATTCTTTTGCTATAGCTGTTTCGGAAAATAGAAATCTATTTGTTTGTCAACCCCAGCTAACCAAGCCTCTAATCTTGTTGCCCGTAAGTTACAAATTTCTCAAGTACAGCATTCACTTCTTCACTATCCAGGAGAAAAGGCTCACCTACGGCAAGACCTCTCCAGTATATGGATGCCAAGTTTTCCACCTCTCCAGCAAGACTAAGAGCATCTTCCAGGTCCTTACCTAAAGCTAATTGACCATGGTTAGCCATTAAACAGGCCTTTCGGCCCTCAAGGGCAGTTAATGAATAATCAGATAGCTTCTGGGTACCAAACGTGGCGTATGGGGCACAACGAATATCTGCTCCGCCAGCTGCACAAACCATGTAATGAAAGGCCGGAATTTTCTTCCTATGGCATGCAACCACGGTCGCAAATGGCGAGTGACAATGGACTACAGCACCCATTTCAGGGCGAGCTGTTAGGACATCATAGTGAATTCTCCATTCACTGCTGGGTTTCTTTTTCCCCATTGGAATACCATTACGGCCTATTGCAACGACATCTTCCGATCTCAAGCTTTCGTACTTAAGGCCCGTTGGACTAACAAGAATTGTCTCTTTGTCCAAACGGACGGAAACATTTCCGGAGGTTCCATGACTCAATCCTGCCGCAGACATAGCTTTGCATGTCTCAATTAGGCACTCCCGCAAGGTCTGTTCATAACTCACGTTGCCCTCTCGGGATAAAGCCCTAATAACCCTTTACTGCTTGCTTCACAGACACCCCTCTCGGTAATGAGACCACTCACATACTTTGCCGGCGTGACGTCAAACGCAATATTGAGTGCCGGACTCTCTTCAGATATCAGCCTCACGGTTTCAATCCGTCCATCGTCCGTTTGACCGGAAATGTGCGATACCTCATAAGAATCTCTCTCCTCGATCGGGATTTTATGGGTTCCGTCGGTAATGGACCAGTCGATAGTCGGTGATGGCAAGGCCACGTAAAAAGGTACCTCATTATCATGTGCTGCAAGGGCTTTCAGATAAGTACCGACCTTATTGCATACGTCACCACAAGCGGTGGTACGATCGGTTCCAGTTAGCACCACATCAACACGCCCACGCTGCATCAAGTGTCCTCCGGCATTATCAACAATAACCGTGTGTGAAATGCCGTATTTACACAATTCCCAAGCTGTCAAACTAGCTCCTTGGTTGCGGGGTCTCGTTTCATCGACCCAGACATGAATTGGCACCCCATTGTCGCTTGCCCAGTAAATGGGGGAAAGTGCTGTGCCCCAATCTACGGTAGCAAGCCAGCCAGCGTTACAGTGAGTGAGCACGTTTAATGTTAAGGGCCGTTCCTTCTCTTCCCACAAATTACTTAGTAGTAATGCGCCATGCTCACCAATCGATCGGCACATCTCTACATCAGAATCGCATATCTCAGCAGCCCGCCTGTAGGCAGCGGACGCCCTATCCTTCTCGCTTAACGTCCCTACACTCTGATGAACAGAGTTCAAAGCCCAAGATAGATTTTGCGCAGTGGGTCGGGTATTTATCAACAAATCGTGGGCCGCCCTTAAGCTGGCGTCGGATGGGTCCTGCCGAAGCGCCAGCGCTAAACCATATGCACCAGTCGCTCCTATCAAAGGCGCGCCCCTCACCGTCATTGCCTTAATTGCGCGCGCTGCGTCTTCTACTGTTTCAAGGTCTATCGACACGAACGCATGAGGGAGTTGATTCTGGTCAATAATGGATACCCGCCAGCCATCATCTGCTAGCCATATTGTTCGATATGGAACGCCATCGACTTTCATTTGAGGCGAGTTACCATGAGCTCCCCAGTCATATCCTAGCTACCAAGAACACGTTTTAGCAATGGACCAAGGCTTCGAATAACCTTGGGATCACGAGCCTCCGGAGCCGTGATAAAAGCAGTATCCAGGGCTGTGTGGCAGCCCCTTTTGCATGAACTCGAACGTTTGGAAAGCTTTGGGATAACCGACTTGACCAAAGCACTTGCTTTATCGGCATTATCCAGAAGCATGCCAACCACTTGATCCACCGTTACAGCATCATGTCCGGGATGCCAACAATCATAATCGGTTACCATAGCTACGGTCGCGTAGCAAAGCTCGGCTTCTCGAGCTAGTTTAGCCTCAGGCATGTTTGTCATACCTACGACCTGACAGCCCCACGCCTTATAGAGCTCGGATTCTGCTAACGTGGAGAATTGTGGCCCCTCAATAGCCAGGTAACAACCTCCTCGAACGTAATCGATAACAAGTTCTTTAGCTGACTCCTCTACTGCATCAGCAACCCTATTACAAATTGGATGAGCCATTGAAACATGTGCTACTAATCCGTCTCCGAAAAATGTCTTCTTACGCAAGAATGTTCTGTCAATGAATTGATCAATGATTACGAAAGTCCCAGGTGAAAGCTCTTCCTCAAAGGATCCGCAAGCTGATAGGGAAATAAGCTCTGTTACTCCAGCCTGCTTCAAGGCAAAGATATTTGCGCGAAAATTAATATCTGATGGTGCGAGTCTGTGACCACGCCCATGGCGAGGTAAAAAAACTATTTTTTGCCCGTCTACCGAGCCGAACAGCAATTCATCGGATGGTGGACCAAATGGGGTCGCGACAGCTTGCCAGGCAGTATCTATTAGACCCATAATCTCGTATATGCCTGACCCGCCAATAACTCCAATAACCGGCGGCGCACCCGGTTCGCTCATGGTTAAACTCCCTTCCTGGCTTGTTCATCTCAATAATAACATTTTGGCACAGGGATAGGGCGTCGAGAAGCCGACAACCTAAACCGGTAAAATCCCCTAAACCATCGCAAACCTTCCAATACCTTACTAGGAATAACAGACACTTGTGATCCAAAATCTAACTACAGTACAATTCTACCTTAAACAGACGGTTCGTCTCGCCTTGATCTAATGCGCCACAGACTAAGCAACTAAACCTTTGTTACTGTGCTGCATTAATAGATGCTTCCGTCTACTTCGTGTACTTTCAGGTTTCAATCGGACAAAATACTGCATTATTGGATGGGTGCCCGAGTGGTTGAAGGGACTGGTCTTGAAAACCAGCATACCGGCAACGGTATCGTGGGTTCGAATCCCACCCCATCCGCCATAACTCTGTTCGCGCTGGTTCGCACTAGTTCTGGTTAACTGACGCTATGCGGAGGGCCACCTGGGTACACACAATGTAACGACGAGAAAGAATGGCTCGGCAAGTCACGTCTCATTTAGTGAAAGCTATAGACGTTACGTACTTCTTTTTCTTTGCTTCTTATATTTCTTAAGCTACATCGATCGACAAATCTTTGCGATCTTGCTTCCTTCAATCAAGAGCGAACTCGAACTATCAGATACTCAGCTTGGGTTCCTAACGGGATTTGCCTTTTCCGCGTTCTACGCTCTGGTGGCCGTTCCTGTGGCCCGTATCGCCGACCGATTCAATCGCCGCACTATCATGGCTATCATGCTGGCAACTTGGAGCATATTCACAGTTGCATGTGGCCTAGCCCAAACTTTTCTCCAGATGGCCTTAGCAAGATTCGGCGTGGGCTCTGGTGAAGCAGGTATAGTGCCAACATCACTGTCAATTATTTCAGACTACTACCCAGCCCATCAACGTGGTACCGCAACCGCTGTTTTTACAGCTGCCATTCCAATTGGTGTGCTAGTGGGGTTTCCCATGGCAGGTTGGTTAAATGACATTATTGGCTGGCGGTGGACTTTTATTGTTGTCGGTCTCCCAGGAGTTTTTCTGGCACTGTCGATACGCCTCCTCCTTATTGAACCGCCAAGGGGCCACGCCGACAAACTGGCCGTGGACAACCCACCACCACCACTTCGGGATGTAGCCAAGTATTTGTGGCATTGCAAATCTTACCGTAACTTAGTCTTAGGTGGAGCGGCCACAGGCTTTGGATATGCTTCTGTAATCCAATGGACGCCTTCTTTTTTGGTCCGTTCCTTCGGAATGGATACAAGCGAAGTAGGCAATTGGCTAGCTTTGTCTATCGGCTTAGTTGGCGGAACCAGTACCATCCTCAGTGGCTGGCTTGCAGATCTCCTTGGAAAAAAAGATCCACGCTGGTACGCCTGGATGCCATGCGCTGCCATGATCGCACTCATTCCATTGGGATCATTGGTCTATCTAACTCAGACCAAGATTTATGCTCTTATATTCCTAGCTCTTCCGATGGCACTCTATCCAATTTATCTAGGACCGTTGAGCGCGATGGTTCAAGGTCTCGCGAGTGTTCGTATGAGAGCGACCGCCGCTGCAATATCAATTCTAACGGCAAACCTGCTCGGGCTAGCTCTTGGACCTCTAATAGTTGGGATTATAAGCGATATGCTCAGTCCAAAACTTGGGCCGGAAGCATTACGCTATGCAATTTTGTCTGTGGTTGTTTTTGGAGCAGTATGGGGAAGTATACATTGGTTCGCAGGCTCAAGAACATTGCGCGAAGATTTGGCGGCAAACAAACCATGATGATTACAACGAAAATGAGCCAATTTTTCTGCTAATCCGTTCATTAAAAGGTTACCGATAAGGAAAATATCACAGCGTATATCACGGCGTCCTGGTTGGTTTGTTGCCAGCTGAACAAGGTTGTTTTCCGCGCGCGGGCGTGCTGGGGTAATTTGTGAATGGAAAACCGCAGAGACCTTTATTTTGTTAACTACTTTTTATCTGGAGATCTGTGAGCGTATAGCGTCAGTCACAGTCTTTGTAGTTTGACTCCAAACAGCGTGCTGCCCTTTCTTGGCCAGCATCCATTTCATCAAAGGTCATTCGCTTTTCCATAATTGCTAAGTTCTCCCTCGCAAGTTTATCACCCTGCGATGCCGCGATATTCCACCATATGTAAGCACGCCGGAAGTTCCTGGTAACACCGTGCCCATTGGCGTACATGTAACCCAGGTTGTACTGCGCATAGGCATTCCCTGCTTCTGCCGCTTTGCGCCACCACTTCCGCGCTTCAGCATCGTCTTCAGCAACACCTAGCCCATTGGCGTACATAACACCCAGCTCGCACTGCGCCTCGGCATACCCTTGGTCTGCTGCCATACGGTACCACTTCACCGCTTCAGCATAGTCTCGAGGAACGCCTTCCCCATTGGCGTACATCACACCCAGATTGTACTGCGCATCGGCATGCCCCTGTTCTGCGGCTTTGCGGTACCACTTCACCGCTTCCTGATAGTCGAGGTTCTTCTTATATCTAAGGTAGTTAGGCACGTCGCTTGCAGTCCTGTAGGCCATGTCACCCAGGTTGTACTGCGCATCGGCATCCCCCTGTTCTGCCAGGCGGCGCGTTTCTTCAAAGTTCTGCCCCCACACAGAAGTGGTGAACAAGACAAGAATAAGAACGGTAAGTATGCGCATGCTTATCGCCCCGCGAGGAGCCACAGAAAGGAGCGCCCTGTTGCCCAACTAACGAGTGCAAGAACGTGCGAAAAGTGAAACACGGATAGCCAGTCGGTAATATAGTCAGGGATATCTATGAACCCGTAATTATTATTTACCACCACCAACACAAAGGCGAGAAAGCCAATAATTAGTACACCAGCCAACAAACAACAAACCCAGTAACCAAGAAGTCCTAGTCGCTCCACAAATGTGAGGCCACCTTCAAATTTAGTGTCAGGTTTAAACAGGCTCATTTGCCGGTGCTCCTGGCCGCTCTCTCGCGCGCGCGTGCGCGCGTACTGCGGACACTCTCTTCTCTCACCACCCTAGACCCACGCTGAAGTTGCAAAGAAGACAAGAATAAGAACGGTAAGTATGCGCATGCTTATCGCCCTGCGAGGAGCCACAGAAAGGAGCGCCCTGTTGCCCAACTAACGGGTGCAACAACGGGTGCAACGATAAAAAATGCCAAGTCGGCAGGATAATCTATTCCACCGAACCACAACA
>Ga0315336_1005847_pt1 | contig 13086 bp, 15 predicted proteins | sample ASW5metaG_FD_204512 | JGI IMG/M metagenome (GOLD analysis project Ga0315336, IMG submission 204512) | Ammonia-oxidizing marine archaeal communities from Monterey Bay, California, United States - ASW #5 | ecosystem: Environmental > Aquatic > Marine > Intertidal zone | place: USA: California...
AGCACAAAGCCGGCGGGGAGCGATTGGGAGCGAGCGATCTCCTCGAGCTCGGAACATTGCCGGGAGTTCAATCGAACCAGGCTACCTTCAAAGGGCATATAGAGAAGATGTCTTCCCTATATGCAAGATTACTTTGAGACAGTCCGCTAGGAGAGCAAAGACAAGTGCCGTTTTGTACCCGATGCGGAATAGAAGCGAAGCCCAGCGACATGTTCTGTCGGTCGTGTGGCGCGCGCCAACCAGTATCGGGCGGCGATGCGTCCACGTCCGGCGCCTCGTCAGGTTTGAGCCCGCGGGCGGCGGCGATTCTGAGCTATCTACCTTGGCTGGGATGGATAGCGGGCATTTACATTCTGGCTTCGGCGCAGTTTTGCAGGGACCGTGAGACGCGCTTCCACGCCTACCAGGGCCTTTACCTTTTCGTCGCGTGGCTATTGGTCGACTGGGCGATCGGGCCGTGGTTCGAGATACTATCCGGACCGGAGCTACCGGTGGGCGCTCTCCTTCACTTGCTGCTGATCGGCGTATGGATCTTCATGCTCGTCAAGACCAGCCGCGGCGAGCGCTACGTCCTTCCCGTAGTCGGTGAACTGGCCGAACGCTCCCTCTAACCCTAAACTTCAGAACGTCCGAAGAAATCGGGCTGGGGTTGGAACTCAGCTCTTGATTTATTGGAGGGCTGCTTCGATCTCGGCCTTTGCGGCTGGGGGCAGCGGCACTAGAGGTAGCCGTGGAACACCGCCGTAGTAGCCCTTTAGGTCAGCGGCGGCTTTGAGTCCTGGAATTCCTCGCTTGCGAATCTGCTCTATCGCGCCCTTAGCGACTCTCTGCAAGTCTCGCGCGGCATCAAGTTCACGCGTGCGCACAGCCTCATCGATCGAGAGGCACAGGTAGGGAACAACAGAGGCGAACGAAATCATCGCGGCTGAGGCTCCATCAATGAGACCTTCCGCTAGAAGCGAAGCGCACCCGACGATGACATCCGCGTGGCCCTGAGCCGCTGCCAAACAGGAGCTAAAATAACCGAGGTCGTCCGTCACGACCAGCAGGGCCGCGACGCGCGGGTGCCGGCCGAGCACGGCGAGAACCTCAGGCTGTAACGGCTCGCCGGAAGACCACTCCGGCGAAACGATAAGCGGGATCGGCGAACCATCCGCCACCGAGCGGACGAACAACATTTGCGTCTCGGCGTCCAGTAGTTCCGGACCGAAGCCGCCCGGCGTCTGGATCAGAGCGATCTCAAAGCCCATCTGGGAGGCTTCGGTGAGCAACGCCAGCGTCTCATGCACGGACGCGGCACCCGCAGCAGGCACAACGAGCTTCTCGCCGGCGGCATCCGCGGCCGTCTTCCAGAGTGCAACGCGCTCATCTCGCGAAAGCAGCGCACCCTCGCCCTCAGCCCCCCCGACGAGATAGCCGGAAACCGTGGTCTGGTCAAGGAGCCCGATGTTGTAGCGAACCTTGGGAACATAGACTTCGCCCAGATGATCGAAGGGAGTCGGGAGAGACGCAAATACACCTCTAAGCTGCATGAGAGCATCATTATGGCAGCCCAGCGGGGGAGGTCTGTGATCGCCTTCGCTCTAGCAGTCCGTGGTGAAAGTCCCGTGGGTCGCGCGGCGGGCTCGTGTGGCCATTCGGTGAGGCGTGAGAAGGATGGTGATACGGGATGTCCTCTCCGACGAACAACAAAGCCGATGGCCGCAAATGTCCGTCGCCCAACGGGTTACGCCCACTCGACGATCGCTGAATCGTCCTTCATCGCCGCACAGATTTCTGTCGTTCCTGATTTCTCTCTTCTCCCGAAAGGCGTAACGCGGCCCGCGTGACTTTCACCACGGGCAGCTAGGCCGTCTTCGAGGCCGATTCGTACGGCGTTCTTGGCCTTGTACAGAGCCTGGTCAGCGCTGCCGACAAGCCCCATCCAACCAGTAGTGTTGTCGAAGTGCTCCGGATACGAAGCAACTCCACAACTGATCGTTACGTGGGCGCTCATCTCAGTGCCGGGCGTCGGGAAAGGAACACTCGCGATCTTTTGGCGAATTCGATCCGCCGCTCGTTCGGCGCGGCCGAGTTGCTGCCGGTAGAGAAGCAGTAGTATTTCCTCCCCGCCGTACCGAAAGGCGAGATCTTCGCTGCGAAGCGAAGAGCGGATGATGCGCGCCAACTGGCGCAGCACTTCATCGCCATACTAGTGCCCAAAGTGGTCATTGAGGCGCTTGAAATGATCTACATCGCACATCACGATGCCGTAGGCCACCTCACGCTCGACGCAGATCTCGTGGAACTGCGAAAACTGCTCCTCGAAGGTGAGCCGGTTGTTGATCTCCATCAAGGGGTCAATGCGAGACTTCTTGAGGAGCCCGTCGTTAAGACGCCGCAGCTCATCATTGGCCCGGCTGAGCTGCGATTCCAGTTTGAGGATGCGCTCCGCGGTATGCAGGCGGACGCGCAATTCCTCAGGGTCGAAGGGCTTCGCCATGAAGTCGTCCGCACCAACGGAAAGCCCTCGCATGAGATTCGTCTTGCCGCGGCGAACGCTCAATATGATGACGTACGTATAACCTGGCAGCCGAACCTCGCGGATGCGACGACACAGGTCCAAGCCATCAATACCGGGCATCTCCCAGTCCGTTACGACCAAGTCGAACCGTTCCTTCAGGATCAGTTGAAACGCTTCCCTTCCGTCGTGGACGACTCTGACGGTGTGCCCCAACGCTTCGAGAGCATGTTTGACCACCGCCCTGACAGAAGGTTCCTCGTCGGCAACGAGCGCGCTCAAGACGTGAGGACCCTCCGTTTCTTCGAGAATAGGCCTGTTTTCGCCATGTGATTCGAGGAGTGGCATCGACGGCTCACGTTGCACGTCCTACGCGGACGCGCGCCCACTCCAACTCGATCTCGGCAAGAACCTCTTGGGAGGGGGCCGCTTCGGCCACCCGACTGGACTGCTCGAGCTCACCACAGATCTGACTGAGACGGTCAGCTCCGACGTTCCCAGTCGCTCCCTTCATCCGATGGGCCGCTTTGGCGGTCGAATCGGTGTCTGCCCGCTCGACGGCCTTTCGGAGCCAATCAAGTTGCTCGGGCATATCGTCGGGGAACAAGTCGACGAGTTCGATCATGAAATCGTTGTCTTCCATCGCGACGCCCCGCAGACGCTGCAAGTTGATGGATGCCATCCGCCAAGTCCCTTTCCGCTTTGCCGCGCTGTCGAGCCGGACCTGTCACGGTCAAGCTACAAGGCGCACATGTGCGTCCTTACCTGCCTATCGACCAATCAGTCCGGGAACCACAGGGAGATTGAGGATAAGAGGGGGTGGCCGCTTGCCGCCCAGGCGGATTCGTGGGGCCATCCGGCCTAGAGGTACAAATTTTTGGGCTAGAGAAGGATGGTTGCGGCCGAAGAGCGGGATGAGCGCATCCTGGATGAGTATTTCATCGATCGCTTTGGTAGCTTTGGCGGAAGCCGGTGAACAACTGGATCGGTCCTCGGAAGGAATCCGGCAAACAACGGCACCGTTTGTCAAAGGAACGGATCAGGTGGACCTGAGCGAGCAGGCCGTGAAATTACTATCGGCTCGGGCGAGCTATCGGGCCGCGCTTGAGTTGGCCCAAACGGCTGACGAAGTGGCCGAGGAAACTCTAGACTTGCTCGCCTAGAGAGCGATTAGCCGGCGGGCTGCTCGACGATCAACTCCATGACCTGTTGCAGGCTGGGATAGTATCGCAACCTTACGGACGTGCCTGGCTTGAGCTCATCTAGTTCGATATCTTTCTTGCCCAGGCGTTTCGCTGCTTTCTTGGAGACCTTGATCTGTTCGCGTCCGCGGGGCTGCGGAAACGTCAGCTCAACCTTGTCGGCCTTCTTGCTGTCGGGAACGATGGTGACGCTCCGCTTCTCGAGATCAACATCGCTGATCGAGCCCTTGACCTTGACGATCGTCAGGACGGCATCCTGCCGATTCAGCGGGGCCGAGGGGCCGCGCGTAACCCGATCGGTTTCAAGATTCCTTTCGCTCGAGGGCCGCTGTCCAGCTAGAGGCGCAACGGCCGCCACGGCTACGCACACGAGAAGAAGCAGCTTCGTTGCCCGGCCAATCCCCATTTCGTTTCCCACTCCCATTACGTTTATTGTGGGACCGCGTTGGCCGGGCGTCAACGATACAGGACGATTACCGTGATCGACGTTACACAGAAAACGCGCGAAGCCCATGCCCCACGACACCGAAGGTGGCCGATCGGCCCGCCTTCGCAAGAGAGAGCTACTCCGTTTCGAGTACCACGAAGAAGGTGTTGTCGCCTCGTTGGATCAACAACAGCACGCTGTCACCGGCGCCCTGGATGACCTCTTTGAAGTCGGCGACTCCGGCAATGGGTTGACGGGCGGCCTCGACGATAACATCGCCACGCCGCAGGCCCGCTTCGGCTGCCGAGCTGCCGGGCTTGACGTTCACTACGACAACACCTTCGGCCTCAGCCGGGAGGCCCAACTGACGGGCAACCGCCGCCGTCAGACGAAGATGTTTTCGGGATGGTTTCGTCCCGACTGCGGCACTGCTGGAATGCCCTGCCCTATCTCGTTGGACGCATGTTCTTGCGTTCCGGATAGCAGCTCATTGTGCCGGAGAGCACAGTACGGGCTGGTCGCCAGGTGTCCTGGTAAGCTGGAGAGCTTGCGCACTTAGGGGTAAAGGCGGTCCATGCAACGAAAACGACTCGGTCAAACCGATCTTGATGTGTCGGTCCTGGGGTTTGGGGCAGCTCCGCTTGGGGGCGAGTACGGCACGATTGACCCGGCCGAGGCGGAACGCGCCGTCCACTATGCGATCGACCACGGGATCAACTTTTTCGATACCGCGCCCTACTATGGCCGGACGGTATCAGAGGAACGGCTGGGTAAAGCGTTGGAGGGGCGTCGCGACGAAGTCGTAATCGCGACCAAGTGCGCACGATACGGCCTGGATGATTTCGACTCCTCGGCGAAGCGCGTCGAGGAGAGTGTCGACGAATCGCTGAAGCGGCTGCGAACCGACCATGTCGATCTCTACCAGATCCATGACATCGAGTTCGGTGATCCGCGGCAAGTGATCGAAGAGGCCATCCCGGCTGCGCGAAAGGTGCAGCAAGCCGGCAAGGCGCGTTACATCGGGATCACAGGGCTCCAATTGAAAGCATTGCGGCAGGCAGCCGGGGCCGCGCCGGTGGACACGATTCTGTCCTACGCTCGCTACAACCTGATGGCGAGGGACCTCGACGACCTGATCACGCCGTTCGCCCAAGAGAACGGAATCGGGTTGATCAATGCGTCACCGCTCCACTTGCGCATCCTGACGCCGATGGGCGCCCCGGAGTGGCACCTGGCTGAGCCGGAGGTCAAGGATATTGGCCGCAAGGTCGTGGAGCTTTGCGACGCGCGCGGCAAGCCGACGCCCAAGGTGGCCTTGCGCTTCTGTCTCGACCATCCTTATATCTCGACGACACTCGTCGGGCTGGCGACGGTCGAACAGGTGCGCCAGAACCTGGAGATTCTCCATGAGACGAGCGATCCGGAGTTACTTGCGGAGATCGAGGCGCTCGTGGCACCGGTGCTGAACCGCATCTGGCCCAGCGGACATCCCGAAAATCAGGACTACCCTCGGTTGGCATCAAAACCATGAAGATCGACTCTCATCATCACTTCTGGCGCTATTCAAAAGAAGAGTACGGCTGGATCAACGACGACATGCAGGCGATCCGCCGCAGCTTCCTCCCGCCCGACCTTGAGCAGGAGATCGCCAACGTCGATATCGACGGCGTCGTCTCCGTGCAGGCAAGGCAGACGCTCGAAGAGACCGAGGACTTGCTGCGCTGGGCCAGGGAACACGAATTCATTCGCGGCGTGGTGGGCTGGGCCTCTCTCGTGAGCGGCTCGGTGCGCGGCGAAATTGAGAAGTTCGCTGACAAGGAAGAACTCAAGGGCATGCGGCACGTCCTGCAAGACGAGGCGGACGACCGCTACATGCTGCGCGACGATTTCAATCGCGGTGTCGCGTTGTTGAAGGACTTCGGACTCGTGTACGACATCTTGATCTTCGAGAGGCACCTGCCGTGGACGCTACAGTTTGTCGACCGCCACCCGGACCAGGTTTTCGTTCTCGACCACATCGCAAAACCGCGCATCAAAAATGGCTTTCTCTCGCCCTGGCAGACGAACATCGTACAGCTCGCATATCGGCCGAATGTCTACTGCAAGGTCTCGGGCATGGCAACCGAAGCGGACTGGAGTGGATGGACGGACGACCAGCTCACGCCGTATCTCGATACCGTGTTCTCGGCGTTCGGGCCGAAGCGCTTGATGTTCGGCTCAGACTGGCCCGTCTGCCTGCTGGCGGCCCCGTATGCGCGGTGGTTCCGGTTGGTCGAGAAGTACGTTGCGCGGCTCAGCGACTCCGAACAGGCGCGTTTCTGGGGCGAAACCGCCGTCGAGGCTTACGGGCTCTAGCCTCTCGCCCGGACTTAGGTTCTCAACGCCTACATACTCCCCGACCCAGCAACCACCATTCGAGCCGAGCCGCGAGAGAAACAAGCGGTCCGAGATCACAGAGCATTTCAAACCTGAAGTTGCCCTTAAGTATCCAGCCCGCCGGCCGCCACTGAAGGAGCTAACCGATCATTTCCTTCAAATGATCGGTCACGAAGCGGACTGAGATGTCGATCATCGCTTCGCCCTTCGCCGCCGTCGCCAAATGGGCCTCGCCGGCGTAGCGCTCGTCTTGTGCGGCATCACGCTCGTTTTTCACGACAAGCTTCGGCTTGACCTTCTGGTAGTCAACGCCTTCCCAATGAACACGCTCGGGGAAGGCTGCGAGTGCGAACGACGTTTCGAACTCGGCGGCATGACCGGGCGCGGTCTTGCTCTCCATGTGTTGCTCTTTGATCTCCTTGGTGTAGGCGTCCCAGTAGGAGTGGAAGCGGACGTCGATGCCAAGCTGCTCCTTGAATCCACCAACGGCGTCGCGTAGCGGGCGGACGTTGCCGCCATGCCCGTTAAGGATGAGGATCTTTTCGACGCCGTGCGTCTTGAGGCTTTCGCAAATCTCGAAGACTACCGCCAAAAACGTTTCCTTCTTGAGGGTGAGCGTGCCGCGGCGGTGCATCCAATGCGGTGAGATGCCGACGGATACGGGTGTCGCGACGAGGACCTGCGGGTAGAGCGCGAGCGCGGCCTGCTGAGCAACGGTCGTTGCACTGGCCGTATCTTGGATCATGGCGAGATGCTCGTTGTGTTGTTCGGTCGAGCCGGTCGGCACGATGACGGCTTTGAGCTTGCCGGAGTCCATCAGGTCGCGAAACTCCTTGCGGGTGCTTTCCCAGAGCAGCACTTTGCGGGGATTGACGAAGCCACCGGCCGCTGCGCTGATGGAGGGCGTAGCGCCCGGAAGCACGCCGGAAGCGGCTGAGCCGGCGGCGACGGCTTGGATGAAGGATCGACGAGAAGCGGACATCCGCCAAACATAACATACGTCCATGCCAATGGATCTGGGCGTGGCTTAGAGCTTCCCGCCATGCCTCACCCAGGTATAATGTTCTGTCGGAGTAACAATGCCCTATCTTCAAAACCAGTTCGAACGCAACTTCATGACGACGTCGGTTGACTACGTATTCAACTGGGCGCGGAGGTCGGCCATCTGGCCGCTGACGTTCGGCTTGGCGTGCTGCGCGATTGAGATGATTGCGTCGTCGACCTCGCGGTTCGACATTGCTCGCTTCGGCGCCGAGGTCTTTCGGCCCAGCCCGCGGCAGTCGGACTTGATGATCGTCGCCGGGACGGTGACGCTAAAGATGGCGCCGGTCCTCAAGCGCATCTGGGATCAGATGCCGGAACCGAAGTGGTGCATCTCGATGGGTGCCTGCTCGTCGGTCGGCGGACCGTTCAACACCTACGCCGTTCTCCAAGGCGTCGACAAGATCGTTCCCGTCGACGTGTACGTCCTCGGATGCCCGCCGCGTCCGGAGAACCTTTTCTACGCGCTGCTCAAATTGCAGGATAAGATCGACCGCATGACCACCCTCACCAAGCGGCCGACACAGATCCGGCTCGATGAATCGATGTTCGAAGACTTCAAGAGCCGCGTCATGATCGCCCAGACGCAGAACCCCGTCGCCTAGAATCGCGTCTGTTGTGAAAACGTGGTGGGAAACGTAGGGGCATGGCATGCCGTGCCCGCTCCGCTCATCACTGACGAAAACCGACCGATGAACGGGTCGGACACAGACTGCCAAGGGTGTTCTACCCCATCGCCGCGTGAATCGCCCGATGCCCCCCAATAATCCGCGCCGTCTCAACCGGGTCCGGTTCCAGCGACCCATCGCCGCGCTTGTACGTCCCGCCTAGAAGCACGCCGTCCGTTCTCGGAAACATGTAGAGGTTCCCAGCGCCGACCGTAATGTAGTCGACCTCCGGCTGTGGCACCAGGAACGACAACTGCCCTTTGACGGGCATCAACTCCTCGTCGCCGAACAACTCTTTCGCGCCCAGGCCCGTGCAGTTGACGATTGTCCGTTGTGGTAAGGCCAGGATCTGTTTCACTTCCGTGAACTTTTGAACGACGACCTTGCCGCCGGCGAGCCGTAGGTCGCGCATCACCTCGCTGAGAAAGATGGGCGGCTCGATCAGCATCGTCGTGAAGCGTTGTACGTGCGGCACGGGAAAAGGATGCTCATGCGGCTCGAGCAGACGATATTCCCTATAGAGATCGGCAATCGCGTTGCGCTCCGCCCACGTTTCGTAATCGGGAAACGGCCGCTCGCTCAGGATGTAGTTCTCGATCCAGCGGATGCCGTAGCGCGGCAAGTTCAGCTCCTGAAAGTACTTATTGGCGAAGCGCGCCGTCGCTTCGTATTGCGCGAGATATGCGAGGCCTGCCTGGGGCGAGTAGGCAGCGAGCGGCGACCACTGGCCGCCGGCGACGTTCGAGGTCGTGTTCGGCGGCAGGTCTTTCGTATAGATCGTCACGGACTCGGCCCCGCGGTCTTGTAACAGCCGCGCCGTGCACAAACCCATGCAGCCCGCGCCCAGCACCGCGAACTCCTTCGCGCCGGTTTCGAGAGCCAGGGTGGCGGCGAGGTGCGCACTGCCCCACGACAGCGAGATCCCGGCCCCGCTGTGACCGTAGTTGTGGACGACGACCTTGTTATCGAACTTCTCCGCGCGTACGACGAACCCCGAATCGCGATGAGGTCGCAGGCCGGCGATGGTTCGGATCACGCGTTCGCGGGAGACGTTCACACGGACGAACTTGCGGGGCGGCCGGTCGAGGACCAACGAGGCTTCCCGCGCCGCGCAGCCCCCGGCAAGCGCCGCCGTTGAGAGGCGGGCGGATGCCCCGAGGAAGGCTCGGCGGCTGGGTTGTTGGGCGGATTCTTCGGTCAGGTTGCGGGACCGCTTGTCCAAGGTCATTTGTGAACAGCATAGACCGACCGGTATAAGCCACGTTGGGAGGTGGCGTTACATCTCCGAGATGCAGACCTACAGATAAGGGACCGGCTTGGTTAACGCCGCGCGGTCAGGACGGATCTGGTAACCCCTGTGGAAACAGATAGCTTCGAAGTGGAGGCCTCATACACTGCCCCCGCTAAGACCCGGGGCGCAGCAGCGGATAGGTTCCGAGAAACGCCATTACGCCACGGCGTCGTCGGCAAATCGCCTGGTAACGCGAGCACGGCATCATTCGCCAACGCCCCCGCCTAGATCGATCGAGGAGCGCCCACTAGGACGGGCACGTGAGAACTGGACTATCGGTTCCAGGTTCACCGTGCCGGCGTGCGACTTCAATAGCCGCTAAGACATGAGGCGGCAAGTTCGAGCCGTATTGCTCTTGCCACCTGGGATCCAGATAGTCCCGGTTGGAGGTCTTCTTCCGACAACGTCGTATACCGCAGCGGCAAGCTGTTGTGAAGGCGAGATCGATGTCGCAGGTCGAGTAGTCGTAAGTGACCTCGTCGCCAGCGCGAATGTCACGTCGAGCAACAATCGAATCGCTGTCTGCCCACCACGTGTTGGGATCGCACGAGTGATTCATTTCGCGTGACAGCCCTTCTGGGAGTGAGTAGCGCTCCACGCCACACTGGAAGCCCTACCGCGCGAAGGCCCTGCGTCGTTCTTCCGGCCACATCTCGATCTGCTTCCAGGAAAACGTCGGCTCGTCCAATGTCCAGACGAGCACCCCCTTGCGGATCGGACGGGTGGTGACGAGACCCGTTCGATCTGTGGTTCCATGGCTGCACGCCACGATGGACGAATGCAACATCGGCACGAACTCCTTGGCGTCTACGAATGCGCCTTCACCACAACGCCGAACTCGGGGGGCAATGCCTGGGCCGCTTGGTGGATTACCGGAGACCAGTATTTTGTGACAATCCCCCGGCAATTCTGACGCTCTGCAAGCGTCGCGGAATCTGGTCCAGACGGGTCGGAGAACCGGGAAGAGACCAAGAACACGTACTCACCACAGTGGTAGCTGGGAATGGTCAGCCTGAAACCGGTTGTACGGCCGAGGTGGCTCGCCATGCGGCGGCGTGTCTGCTGGAGGAATTCCACGTCTAGCATCGAGCCGGCCTGGACTGCTGTCGTACCCTCGTCCGTGAGCACGCGGGCGACTTTGGCGTAAAACTCTGCTTCAAAGAGTGCCTGCGACGGGCCGACAGCATCGTTGCAGTCGATGATGGCCACGTCAAAAGCGCTCTCGTATCGCAGCAGCGCCTCACTCGCATCCTCGAAGATCAGCGTGACACGCGGGTCCTCGAACGCGCCAGCGTTGAGACTCGGCAGATGCTTCGCAGCGCTGCGGACGAGCTGCTCGTCAATGTCGATCATCACCACTTGTTCAGGGTCGTGCCGCAGAACCTCGCGGAGGGTGCCACCGTCTCCTCCCCCCACGATGACGACTCGCCGGGGGCTGGGATGCTGAAACATAGCCGGATGCACGAGCATCTCGTGGTAGATGTGCTCATCAGATGTTGAAAGCTGCACGATTCCGTCCAACACGAGCACCCGCCCATACACCGGGTTGTCGAAGATCATGCAATCCTGAAATCGGGTGCGTTCTTTGTGCACGACCTCGGCAATGTGAAAACCATGGGTGATATTTCCGAGTCGACACCCTGGAACGGTGGCTTCGAAGAACCAGTCGCCGTCGTCCTTGGACACCGAGGGGACCGGGGTCCCGTCGGGAATCACCGCAATCGATCGCTGGGTGTCCGCTCGTCCTCGCGTGAGCTCGAGAAGATCGAAACGCTGGGAGGAAAGGGCCCTGAGCAGCACGTCGTGGGCTCGAAGCGCATGGCAACCGCCGCATGTGTAGACGTCAACTGCGGCATACTTGGCCTCAGGCCAAGTGTGTATGGAGATGTGAGACTCAGAGAGAATAGCTACCGCTGTGACACCTAGACGCTCGAACTCGTGGGCGTGCGTTGATAGTACCGACGCGCCGGCCGCGTGCGCAGCCTCGGTGATCAGCGAGCTCAGAGCGGCCTTGTCGGTAAGCAGGCCGGTCTCGCAGTCCCAGTAATCCCCGAGCAGGTGTTGACCGGATGGGTTGCTGCCGACGTGGTCGACAATCAACTCGCGCCGGTACTTCTCCTGCACGTAAGGCGAAGCGCGTGAAAGCAGACGCGCTTGTTGTTCGCGGCTCAGACCGCTGAAGCCCGATATGCTGCCTCGACATGTCCCCGCACCGCACAAGCACTCCACCCGTGGTCCATACTCATATTGTTCCAATGCGTAATCGTAAGTAAGCTCTTCGCCTTCAGCGATGGCCCGCGCCGCCACGGTCTCTACATTCTTGAGCTCCGCGGGGACCTCGCTGCCCCATTGGTCTTGTGTGTTCGCCTCGCACGAGTGGTTCGTGAAACACCATGGAAACTCAAGCGCGGCCGGAGAACAGCCGGCATCGCTTGGAACAGCAGATACGGCCGTGTAGACCCTCTTTCGCTCCCGCGTGGGTTCGAGGATTACGTCGGCAAACTCGATGCCGCGGACGTCAGCGTGGAAGGTCGTCCCCTCAGGCGCCACGAGTTCGCCGCGCGCAAAGGGCCGGTTGGCGACCACCCGCCAGTTGTCCGGGTCGTCCGTGACGATCCGGTAGTGGCTCGTTTCCTTTGCGATGACGATGGTGCGAACCTGTCTTGAAGCCTCCTCCTCGGGCTGCATGATGTCTCGCCCCAGTCTGCTTTCGTTCTCTGGCTTCGCTGTTTTCATGGTTGGGCTGCATGTCCGCACTCTTCCGCAGGCGACGCACTCGTTTGAAGGGAGAATATCACGACCAACTCATTGTTACAGAGCCGCGTTAAAGTCAAGCTTCAGACGCCGGAGGTAAACTGCGCATCGGACTTGTGCTCCGGTTCGTTGACCAGAGAGATATAGATCCGGGATTTACCTGCCGGGGCGCTGGGAATCTCCGATTGCAGCGCAATCACAACCTCAACGTCGCTTCCTGTCACACCTTGAAGCTTCTCTTTGAGGGCTGGAAGCCTCGTCTCGGCAAGTTCGTCGGCTGGCACGAGGCGAACGACTACGCGGTCACGGCGCTCCTGGATGATCTGTACTCGCCGGACCCAGCTTTCGGTCCAGACCTCATTCATCAAGTCGTAGGCATGAATCTCGCGGCCACCTGGTAGCGGGAAGTACTCGCTGGTACGTCCCAAGATGGAACGGATCGTCGAGAATGGTTTTCCGCAGCCACAGGCATCCTTCCCTTTGATGACGGAATCCTCGAGCCGGTAGCGGATAAAGGGCATCGCAAACGAGTGCAGGGCGGTGACAACGACTTCGCCTCGCTCTCCCTCGGCCACCGGTCGTCCATCGTTCAACACCTCGACGATAACCGTGTCGTCCATAACATGCATTTCGCCGGTCTGCGGGCACTCATAAGCGATGAGGTTGATCTCGTTCGCACCGTAGGAATCGTACACACGCGCGCGCAATCCTTCTTCGATTTGCTGTCGCAGGTCGGGCGTCAACGTCTCGCCGCCCGAACCGACGTAGCGTGGCGGCTTCAGTTCGGCATCGTGCTGACTGAGGTACTCCGTGAGTTTTGCCAGGGA
>Ga0315336_1005848_pt1 | contig 13084 bp, 11 predicted proteins | sample ASW5metaG_FD_204512 | JGI IMG/M metagenome (GOLD analysis project Ga0315336, IMG submission 204512) | Ammonia-oxidizing marine archaeal communities from Monterey Bay, California, United States - ASW #5 | ecosystem: Environmental > Aquatic > Marine > Intertidal zone | place: USA: California...
AGCGTTTCGAGAGCGTCTCGTACTGGAAGCTGATGGTCTCGAAGATCTCCGCGTCCGGTTTGAAGCGGACCTTGGTACCTCGCTTGGTAGTCTGCCCGATTTTCGCCACAGGACCGGTCGCCATGCCGCGAGCGTACTCCTGGCGGTATGCCGTACCGTTACGGTACACATCCACCTCCATCCGCTCGCTGAGGGCGCAGACAACCGAAACTCCTACGCCGTGGAGTCCACCGGAAACCTTGTAGCTCTTGTGGTCGAACTTGCCGCCAGCGTGCAGCACCGTCATGACGACCTCGAGAGCCGATTTGCCGCTCTCGTGAGCTTCTACCGGTATGCCACGCCCATCATCGTGAACGGAGACGCTACCGTCGAGGTAAAGATGGACCTGGATGTTCTCACACGCCCCCTGCAGGGCTTCGTCGATGGCATTGTCGAGCACCTCATAAACGAGGTGATGGAGTCCCGCACCATCTGTTCCGCCGATGTACATATCGGGGCGCTTACGGACAGCCTCCAAACCCTCCAGCACCTTGATGCTGCTGGCATCGTACCCTTGGTCTTCGTTCGTGCTGAGAGGCACCGTCTCTTCCATCTTCTCCCTCTCTTCTTTGGAGGTTTTGGTCGCTTCCACTGTCTTTCCTCTGGTCATTGGCTGATTAGCTACGGGCTTATTGGGCGGCGAGAACCTTCTCGCTCGCTTAACTCGGCTCAAAAAGAGCCGGCGCGAAAACGAAGCTTGTGAATCCCACGGAACTCTTCGATCTTGCGGACCGATTCGAGGATTTCCTGCCGGTAGTAAGTCGAAAGCTCGTTCAAAAGCGGCGCCGAGCTTACCTCGATCACGAGTTCTCCCCCACCCACCTCGATCACTCGCGTGCGTGAGGCAATCTCATCACCCACGATCTCCTGCCAGCGCTGAAAAATTGATTCTTCGTTAACCCTCGCCGAAACTTGATTCTGCTTCAGCCAGTGCTTGAGGACCTTATCGATCGATGTCATCTCGCCGCGGGGCATCTTCAGCACTTCTGTATATTTCCTAAAGGTACTGGCTTATTTACTGTCTACCTGTCCGTTACAAGAGGCATGACTAAGTGTCGATAGTGCTGGCCCCCACGGAGTGCGCCTGGTTTCTCGGCATTGAAAAACTCTATGCGAACCTCCTCCTCGGTTAGACAACGAAGGGCATCGATAAAGTAGGTGGGGTTGTAGCGCACTTCCAAGCTTTCGCCTTCCAGTGCAATAGGAACCTCGATCTTCGATTCTCCTATCTCGCGCGCCTGCGTACTCAGCACAGCCTTTCCTTCCTCGAACCGAAAGCTCACAGTCGCTGTCTGCTTGTCGGTCATCAGAGCAGCGCTTCTTGCTGCAGACAGCAAATCGGTCCGCTTTGCGGTCACGCGAACATTGATCTGTTTCGGGAGAGCAACCTGGTAGTCCGGATAGGAACCTTGCACGACCTTCGCCGTGAGCTCGCCGCGCCCAAAGCTGACCTGAAAGTTCGGTTCGCCAATCACCAGGGAAACTTCCATATCGCCCTGGGCCAGGATTTTCAGAAGCACGTCCACGACTTGATTCGGCACGATGGCGCTCGAGTCGATTCCCGAGGGGTTCTCGAGCCGCATGTAATCATTGGTGAGGCGTTTGCCATCGGTCGCCGTTAAAATCAGCTTCTCTCCCTTGACTTCAAAAAAGACGCCGGTCAGCTGAAACCGGGCTGCGTCCCTCGAGGCAGCAATCGCGACCCGCCGCAACATCTCTACAAACTTCTCCCGCGTGATCTGGAGAGATCCCTCGGTCGCGAATTCAGGAACCTTAGGAAACTCACGGGGATCCTCGCCCAGCATCTTGAAGTCATAACCGTTGGCAGAAACTTTGGCGCCGCGACCATCCTCAAGAGCCTCAAGGATGACATGCTTGTCCGGGATCTCCCTGACGATCGAATAGAATCGTAGCGCCGGGAGTGCCAACTCACCGTCCTCCTCCACCTCAACCCGCTCGAGTCGAATCCGTGCCCCAACGTCGAGGTCCGTTGCCTCAACGACAAGGTGCCCGTCTTCGGTCTTGAGATGGAAATCTTGGAAGATCGGCTTCATTGCCTGGGTCGCCGGCACGATACCCAAAACACTGCTCAGGCTCTCAGCTAGCTCGTTCCGATCACAGCGCACTTTCATGAGTCGATTTCTTTCAAATTATCGCGGCAACCCGCCGCAGAAGCCCCCAGGGCACCGTAGCTTGTAAGAGTCGTTTCGAGAGACGTACAGACGTGATCGTTCAGAGACTCAAGAGACTTACCCGAACCGGATTCAACGACGACAAAGCCCAAAGGACCCACGTGACCCCGTACGATCCTCCAACAATGAGAAGCACTTTCTTACCGGGGGAGCGAACTCCCGATTCGAGAACGCCGACAAGCCCCCAACCGCACAGGAATACGACGAGCACATGGAGCGGTCCCCAGGCTGTTTCGAGGGATCGATCTCGAATCCAGAGGGTATGCGACATGGGAAAAATCGCACCGAAGACCAAATAACGAAACGCCACCCACAATTCAGACTTCGGCAAAATTCCCTCCACATTGCGAATGCAACCCCGAGTAAGACACAAATCCTTCCGTCCGATAAACTTACCGAGTCGCTGAGCGACTCAACAACTCAGATTTCCCAGGTCAACTGCCACTCGGGTCCTCTTCTGCGGTCCTCTCCCGAGGCGTCCTCGAACCCGTTGCGAGCACTTCCGACGGGTTTCGCAAAGCCAAGTCGGACATTATAGGTTTTTGGCCTGCGAAATCAACCAAAAACAGACTGTATAACCTCATATGAGGTCTTAAGTTGGGAGATAGATCCAAATTCTCCGAAAGATGGGGGCTATTTACATAACTTATTTTATATACAATGTTTACGGTAATGGGTTTGCCGAGACCTGAGCACGTCCGGCAAGAATTACGTAAGGATCTTTATTGTAATGATTTATGTAACTCATCGGACGGGTTCTGAAATGAGGGGCCGGTGAGTGTCCTTGGTAGATCTCTATAAGAAGAAGATGTCTTCTTTATCTTTCTATGTAGAGGGCCTGTTGAGAATGTGAAAACAGGGAATCACGAAGGCCACAAGCCTATATTTTACAGAATGTTAAGGCTTATTTCCGGTTGTGGAATTCCTGTTACTTGTCGTTGGATGGAGCCTGCGTGCCGCTCCGCTTTCAGCGGAAACCTTTGGGATTTCCTCATGGAGGCGCGCGAGATTTCCACAGCCCCTGTCGGCTGGTGTTCCGACCGTGGGCAGGTTTCAACAGGGGAATTTAACCGATATCATCCGGCGAACCGGGTCGATGCGATGCGATCCTTCAACTGGTGCACATCTCTGCGGATCTGAGCGTTGGTTTTTTGCAGGTTCTCGATCCTGTCCGCTGCGTACAAGACGGTCGTATGATCGCGGCCGCCGAAGTGCATACCGATCTCCTCGAGCGAGAGCTGTGTGAGCCGACGCGCAAGGTACATGCCGATCTGTCTGGGGAGGACCCGGGAGCGAACCTTTGACCGAGCAAGAAGGTCCTTCGGCTTGAGGTTGTAGTAGCGTTGTACGGCCTCCAGGATCTGGGCTACTGTAATCGTGCCGGTTACCGGGTCCTGTGTGAGAATCTCATTGAGACACTGCTGCGCGGAGTCGAGATTGATGGGGGTTGCATTCATCGACGCCACGCTCGCGATGCGGGCCAGGGCGCCTTCGAGTTCACGAATGCTTTCGGTAAAATTTTCGCCGATGAACTCTGCTACCTCGATGGGGAGGTCCACGTGTCGTATGCGAGCCTTCTGGAGGAGTATGGCTACTCGAAGCTCGAAGTTGGGGCAGTCCATTCTGGTAACGAGGCCCCATTGGAATCGCGAGGCGAGTCTACCCTGAAGTCCAGCTGTTTCACGTGGGGAAGAGCGGCTTGAGAGGATGATCTGTCTGTGGTTTTCCATGAGAACGTTGAAAGTGTGAAAGAGTTCATCCTGAGTTTTCTCCTTTCGCGAGAGAAACTGGATATCGTCCAGAACGAGGACGTCCGTATCTCGACAGCTCGAGCGGAACGACTCACGATCCGAGTTCATCACGGATGTTATGAACTGATTGAGGAACTCTTCGGAGGAAAGATAAGTTATCTTCAGGTGTTCGAGCTTCATAAGACGATGACAGATCGCATGGAGAAGGTGAGTCTTCCCGATACCGGGCTCTCCGTAAACGAAAAGGGGGTTATAGCTTCTCCCCGGGTCGTCACAGACAGCTATGGCCGCTGCCTGGGCGACGCGATTCGGCGGGCCAACCACGAAATTCTCGAAGGTGAACTCGCCGTTGAGCTCTTTGCGTGTAACCCTGGGTGACTTCGAGGGCTCGGTGGGAGCCACGGGAGGTGCGGGAACCCCGGAAGGTGGCAAGCTGTGAATTCGGTGAAGCCGGTCCGTCGAGAACGGGAGTTGCGCTGGGCTGACCTCGAATTCTATCCGTGGCTTGAACTCAAAAAGAGACTGCGCACAAGAGTGCAGAAGACCGAGAAAGTTCTTTTCCATCCAGGCCTTACGAAACTTATTGGGAGCGGTCAGAACGAACCTGTCGGGCGGAAAGAAGTCGCAAGGCGTGGTGACGAGCCAGGTTTCAAAGTCTTGACGGCTGATTCGATGTTGGACCTCTTGGTAAAGAATCCGCGCAGGATCTTTTTCAGGGGAGAAGTGCCCGTCCCGAGGAAGCCGAGATACCATGTGCAACCACCAGCGTGAAGGCCAGCGCGTGTAAAGAAAACAACCGCTGCCGGGCAACCTCAGAACGCAGCTCCCCCCGCGGAGGAAGTGGAATCACTTCACTTGTAGTTCGCTCTGAACTTCTAAGAGGCGACCGTTCTTGCCACCTGGAGCAGACTCTGATAACCACCAATCGGATTGTGCAGCGGATCGTAGCACGGCTCTCGGGGGCGCGTCAACAGCCCGTTGAAAAAGTGCTTCGTTGCGACAACCGAGCCATTTTCGTCACGGCGCGAGGAGCAAAACGCAGGCGATAGTGGACGCGACCTTGCCCGCGACCTTGCCCGCGACCAAGGCGGGAGCGGGCAACTTCTTCGCGTGGGGCCTGGCCACCAACTTCTTCGCGCTGGACCTACCAAGGCGGGGGCCACCAACTTCTTCGCGCTGGACCTACCAAGGCGGGAGCCCCAACTTCTTCGCGCTGGATCTGGGGCCACTTTCTTCGGGGGGCCGGTTGTCGTAGAACCGGACTTTTTCAAGGGGCCCTCAAGGCGTGAGAGGAACATGCTGGAAGCGAGTACAGGGACAGGTATAATCTCTCGCTCCGCAACGACCACTGCGGCGCGGAGAGGTGGCTGAGCGGTCGAAAGCGGCGCATTGCTAATGCGTTGTACGGGCATATACCTGTACCCCGGGTTCGAATCCCGGCCTCTCCGCCAGCTTTTTCAAGACAGTTTGAAAAAATCTGCGTGCCCAAAGTCTGCTTGAAGAGGCCTACTTGAAGAGGCCTGCTTGAAAAGGCTCAGTCCGAGAAGGGCTGTACTGTGCGGATGCGGAGGCCTAGGATGGAAGCTTCAAAGATAAGCTTGTCGTTGACAAAGGCTTGAGTCGCGAACAGGCATCTGGAGGGCGTGAGCATCTTTTCGGAGCCGACAAGGATCATATTCCCTGGGGGACTGACCGTGCCGCGGAAGCGGACGCTGTCGACGCCGCCAAAGCCGAGAAACCCCGCAGCGGGAACGACCTTGCCGCAGTAGAACGAGCAGAGCTGCGCAGCGGCCTCGAGCATGAGAACGCCGGGGAACACCGGACGACCCGGAATGTGGCCACGCACCCAGAACTCATCATCGCGAATTTCCCTCAGTCCTACGATGATTTTCTCCTCCGGCCGAAAGCGGAGGATGGCAGTGAGTTGTTCGAACTCATGGCGGTGTGGGTTGATCTCGCGAATGTCCTCTATCGAATGTTCGATGTGCTCGAGATCGACAGAAGTCACGTCGTATAAGAATTTTCGCGGCATGCTAGCTTGGAAGTCTATGGAACGAGCGGTGCCATTGGCAACTAAAAAGAGACAGGAGAGGAGTACGATTCGGGCGGAATGGCCTCTCAGGATCGTGAGCAACTATTTAAGTCGAATTCGCCCGCTGCCAGACGTAGAATCCAAGATGCCGGTAGACTTTCGATCGGAAGCGGCCTCGGCCCCTAACCCTTCCGTTAGCCCCGTGATCCTCTAGCGCCTGGCACCCATGCCCAAACTTTTCAGCCGGACCTCAACGTGGGAGGCTTCCGAGTCGGATGAAGGGACGACGACCGAGTTGAAGCTGGAAGGCTTCATTGATGCGGCGAACTACCTCACCTTCGAGAAGAGCCTCGAAAACGCCTACAGGGACGGACACCGCTTTCTCATTCTCGATTTCACCGCGGTTCACTACATCAACTCGACTGGAATCAGCGCCCTGATACGGTACTTCGAGAGCTACAGGCTACGGAAAGGCGCTCTTTGCCTGGCGAATGTCGCAAAGTCCGTGGGTCTTTCGATGCATCTCCTGGGGGTAACGAGCTTTCTTCCGTTCGTCAAGGACATGACCGCAGCGCGGGCCTACATCACGGACTTCCTGGAAGGAAAGGCCACAGCTGAGGCCCTCCCACCTGGCGAGGAGGCTCCTGGCTGGGAGGTTTCTGACGGGCTTTCTGCTGAGGGGGAACCGCGGGCAAGGTTCATCCCGCTCAGGCGTAGGCAAGTTCGCAGCCTTAAAAAGGCCAAGGTGCTGGTCATCACGCCGTCGATAAGCCGCTTCACGAGGGTTCTGAGGTTGCGCTTCAACAGCTTGAACGGAGATTACCACCTTCTTCACGACATCCAGGAGGCGCTCCAGCGCTACGAGGAAATGTCCCCGGACCTCGTGGTCGTCGACGAACGATGCGATCCCAAAGGTGAGTTCGTGAACCGTGTGAAGATACAAAAGGGGCGTAGCCTCACGTCCGTCATCAAGACTTACTCCACGCACAGGGACGTTCACGGGGAGCTCGATTTCAAGATCTGGGAAAACGATTACCTCGTGGAGCCCTTCGAGGTCCTCGAGCTTTTTAGCCTGACCGAGGCGGAACTGTGCCGGGTTCCCAAGGACAAGAAGGTCTTCGTGCAACAGGTCCACTTCGAGTTCAAGACCCGGACGGAAAATATCGAGAGAGCTTACAAGCTCAGCGATCTCATACTACGGCAGTCGATCGCAATCCAGGAGGACGCGACCGCACTCTATGCTGCCGTCAAGGAAGCCATCGACAACGCCGCCGTGCACGGAAACCGCAAGGAAAGCTCGCGGACGATTGACGTGAATTTTCTTGTCGACAAGAAGAAGATAACGGTGATTGTTGAAGATCAGGGGGCTGGATTCGACTACGAGTACTTCTTGTCGCGAATCAACGACGATGAAGCGTTCGAAAAGGCCAAACGCCGAATCCTCGACGAAGGCGCGCGCGGCGGCCTGGGGATCCTTCTGATGTCGAAGTGTTCGGACCGAATCGAGTATTCAGGCGCCGGTAACGTCTTGCGGATGGAAAAGAATCTGTAGGGGTCAACGGGCTATTTAACGGACCGTTGACAGTAGAGGGGAAAAGGTGCTCGAAGAGATCAAAAGCCGGCTCAAGGAGAAGCTTGGCGGTTGCGTGCAGACGGGAAAGATCACGCTGAGCTCCGGCAAGGTGACGGACTTCTACTTCGACGGCCGCCAGGTTTCCCTGGATCCGGAGGGCTCCGTCCTCATCGCCGAGCTCATGCTCGCTGAGCTCGCGAAGCGCGGCCTTCAGGGAGTCGGGGGGCTGACCTCGGGAGCCGACCCGATCACCAGCTCGATCGGTGTCCTCGCGCACCAGCGGGGTTTTCCCGTGCACCTCTTTTACGTGCGTAAGGCGGCGAAGGGCCATGGCATGAAGCGTCAGGTGGAAGGCCCGGCGCTGCCCCGAGGGCTGCGGGCCGCGCTGGTGGACGACGTGATCACGACGGGCGGGTCGCTCATCCAGGCGCGGGACGTCCTCAGGAAGGAGGCGGGAGTGGAAGTAACGGATGCCATTGTCGTCATCGACCGAGAAGAAGGCGGCCGCGAGACGCTCGAGGCGGAGGGGATCACCTTGAGTGCTCTATTCAGCAAGCGCGATTTTCTGCCTTGACCGGTCGCTTCTGCTCTCCGATAATTTGCAACTCGGGTTAGCCCCTCGAACCGGTGAAAATAAGCAGGCGGGTGTAGCTCAGCGGTAGAGCACTGCGTTGCCAACGCAGTTGTCGTGGGTTCAACTCCCATCACCCGCTCCAGGTAATCCCCGTCGGCAGGTCGCTCATGACCGTCGGCGGGGGTTTTTTCGCGGCCAGGCGGAAAACGAATAGTGAATCATTCACATTCACTATTGTCTGTTCACTATTCGCTATTCGTTCTAATAGGGCAAGCCCCTGCACCACATTGCGCCTTAGAACGGAGCCGGCAGCCGGTCGTCCCAGAGCACGCGCTGAAAGTAAACGGCGCTCGGAGTGAACGGCGGCAGATTCGCCATGTTGCTCAGGTCGGTGTCGTACTGCCAGTCACGGGCAGGGGCCGTGTAGACGTCTCCGCCATAGCGCCACGGCGCCTTGGCGATTTCGCTCTCGTAGATATTGATGAACGAGCCGCGGATCGTGGCGGTTCGCCCGGACCATTTCTCGTGGAACCGAGGCAGGTTCTCGAAACCACCGGAGTAGGGTCCGCCGCCGTCCGGCGTCTGGACGTTGCCGGTGACGAAGGCGAGATTGTAGGTCGTGTCTGCCGCCGTGGGCAGGGTCCCCGCTGTCTTGGTGTCATTCCAGGCGTTCGAGAGTAAGTTGACGGCGTCGGCCATCACGGCCGCCCCCTTCTTGTCCACGGTGTTGTAGTCGCCGTGGACATAAACCGAGGTCTCGCTCACCACGGTCAGAGGGGCCTGCAGCTCGGCGCCGTTGGTCAGGCGAATGCCGTTTGGCTGTGAAGTGGTCGCATCGGTCCGATACGCGTACAGGAGTCCGTTTGCCGGAAAGTAACCCGAGGAATTCAAGAGGCCCATGTCGACTTCGCTGACCGTGATGACCTTTCCCTCGCGGCCATCGTACATCGTCGTTTGTGTAATCGTATTCGGGGGAAGCACCAGCGCGTTTCCGTCCTTGTCGAAGGCGTTACCGTCGACCACGACCAGGTCGGCTTTGGAGTGATAAAAGGCCTTGGTGCCGTCGCCATTGAAGGCCTTGATGTTCTGGATATCTGGCGCGGCCACTTCCGTGACGCCATGGGCTCCATCCTGCACCGTGCCTTTCCACGTATCGAGAGCGTAGGTCGTCCACTCCGCGAATTCGGAGTCGTGGAGGTTGTCCATCTCTACGTATGTGGGCTCCCCACTAACCTTGATGTCCACCGTGCCCCCGGATTCGGACCCGTCATTCTTGCGCTTCCTGTAAATGCTCTCCACGGCGCGAAAGTATTCCGTGTCGACGGTGAGAGTGTTGCCACTGCCGACGTAGATGCTCGCGTTCGTGTGCACTCTGCCTCCCAGCGTCATGTTCGGACCCGGAAGGATCTCCAGGTCGTCCTGGTAGAAAATCATGTACTGAAAGAGCGGCGTCATCGTGAGATCGACGATGCGGTCGACGGTGGCGTAGCCATCTCCGGTATTCACGTTCGAGGAAATCTGGTAATGCTGGATCGAGAGGTTGACGCCGTCCGGATCCGTCAGCGTGATAGACGTTCCGATGGGCGTGATGTTGTAGGGATAGTCGATTCCCGCGACCTTTACGGTGCCGCTGGGCGGGAACGTAACGAAGTTCGAGACCGCCTCGAGCATCTGCCGTTGCGCGGTCTCGGTTGTGCCCTCGGCGACGGCCAGTGCCCGCGTCTGGTCGAGCTCGTACTGCGCCTCCTTGCCCGTGGTCAGGGCCGTGTTGACGGCACCAATCGTCGTAAGGAGAAGCAGGAGAGAGACGATGAAGCCCAGCAGAAGGATGCTTCCCCGTTCACCCGGTTGGTGCATTCCCCAACGTGCGAAAATAGGGCGTTCTCTCATGGCTCTCGTCTCCTTTGCTGCCCGTTAGACTAGCAGTCAGTTTCTCATGTGCACGTTGGCGTTAACGGTGTGCACCATATCGAATCCCTTGTTCGTCGGCTTGCGAGCTTCGTAGGTTATGCGGATTTCCTTCAGGTGGAGTGTCGGGTCCTCGTTGATCGTCTGGAACTGGACGTTCTGGATAAAACGCCCGAGCGGGTAAACCTTGACCCCGCCGCGGTAGACGTCCAGGTAGTTCCCGCCATCGGCCGCAAGCGTGTAGACAGACGGATCCCACTCCAGAACTCCAGTCGCCTGATCGAAGGCGTAGCCGTTGCCGTCAAGATCCGCGAGCTTGCGGAATTCGAGCTGTGTGCCACCCCCCGTGACACGGGGGTAGGTGACCCCGCCGAGCGTCACCCGTCCCGTTTTTCTCAGGACTCCCAGCAGCCGGTCGTAGGCGCGGTTGCCTTCGTTCTGGACGGCCACGTCGGTGTCGTTGTCGAGGACAAAGCTCGTTGTTTCCTGCGTCAGAGAGAATGCCGACGCCATGAGCACGGCGAAAATGGCAAGGGAGATGGCGACCTCGACAAAGGTGAAACCCCCGTTGCGTTCGCGGTTCGAATTCCTCATGGCTTTACCTCGTTCTCACCGTGTCGAAGGTGCGCTGCATGGACCCCGCCTGCGCGTTCTGCCACGCCAGTCCCACCTGGATGAGCAGAGGATCCGCTGTCGGATCGGCGTAGGTAATGGTGAGCCCGCCGGAAGGGAGACCAGGAATCGTCTCCACGTAGGACTGTGGGTAGGTGGTCACGATTTGCGTGAAGGGCGTGGCCTGGATCTTCTCGAGCACCTTTTTGGCCGAAGAATTCGCGGTTTGTATCTCGCGCCGCAAATTCGCCTGACGTGCGATCGGAACGAGAAGCAACGTTGCGCTCAGCGCAGCGATCGAAAGGATCGCGATGGTGAACATCACCTCGAGGAAGCTCAGTCCGCATTCCCTCTGGCCTGCTGCTGACCCTCGGGCCAAGAACACTTGTCGTCTCATGAGTCCACCCTGGAAAAAAACCACGGTCGGGTAAATTCCGGCTGACCGGATTCCGCACTCCTCCGCCGTCTTGCCTCCGGAGCCTATTTCGCGCAAGGACTTACGGATTCGAGGCTCGTCAGGGGAGGGTTCTGTTAGGGATGAACGGCAAGTTATGGGCCGGAAAAGAACAGTGAATAGTGAATGAGGAATTAATGAGGAATGGTGAGCTCCATTCTCAATTCACTATTCCTTCCGGCGCCCGCCTTTACCTCGGCAGAAAGTAAAACCCCGGCTCCCCGCCGTCCCTGTGGACGCGTAGCATGACCACGGAGTCGTTACCCTCGAGAGCCTTCTTGAGCTTCAGCAGCGAGGGCACGGGCTTGTCGTTGACCTCGACGATAACGTCGCCGGTGCGCAGGCCCTTCTGCTGGGCCGTACTCCCCTGCTCAACTTCGGTGACCGCCATACCGCCGGAATCGGGGCTCCATCCGAGCTGCGCCACCGTGGCGGAATGAACGGGAATGACGGAGATACCGAGAAGGCGCGTCCCCGACGGCTCCCCGCTACCGTTTCTGAGTTCGCCGAGGGGTCTCGAGCGAGGATTTTCCTTTTCGCGCGGCACCACCCGGAGCTTCTCGCGGCGTCCCTGCCGGAGCACCTCGACCACCACGGGTTCATCGGGGGAGGCGCCCGCCAGAAGCACCCGCAGGTGGTTCTGATCCCTCACCTCAGCCGGTCCGAAGGCGAGAAGCAGATCCTTGGCGCGGAGTCCTCCAGCGGCAGCCGGACCTCCAGGGCGTATCTGCGCCAGAAATGCGCCACGGGGCTCCGCAAGACCGAAATAGCGGGCCATGTCCCGATCGACCGGAACCGGCACCACTCCGAGGAAGCATCCGCTCTTCCCTTCCATCCACCTTTTCGCCAGGGTCTTGGCGAGCTGGATCGGCACGGCGAAGCCGATGCCCCGATTGCCGCCTCCGGGATTCGTGTACATCGCCGTGTTGATGCCGATAACCTCTCCTCGGAGGTTCACGAGCGGACCGCCGCTGTTGCCCGGGTTGATCGAGGCGTCTGTCTGGATGAAGCTCTCGAAGGGGAGAAGGTCCAGGTTGGAGCGTTTGACGGCGCTCACAATCCCCGCCGAGACGGTCTGTGTCAATCCGAAGGGATTGCCAATAGCGAGGACCCACTGCCCCACGCGGACTTTCTCCGATTCTCCCATTCGAAGGGCAGGAAGCCCTTCGGCCTCGATCTTCAGGAGGGCCAGGTCGCTAACGGGATCGGACTGGACGAGATGCGCGGGCTCCCTGCCCACGTCCGCGCGACGGACCCAGATTTCCTCGGAGTCGACGACCAGGTGGTGGTTCGTGAGGATGTAGCCTCGGGGGTCGATCACGAATCCGGAACCGATGGCTTCCGCCTGCGGCGACTCTCCGTCCGCGCTGGCCTCCGCGTCGAAGGGGCTCTTCTCCGCGCGAACCACACTCTCGATAGCGATCACGCCCAGCTTGACCTCTTCTGCAACCCGAGAGAACAGACCCTCGAGCTCCGTCGCAAGCCGGGCCTCGCGCGTGGGTTCGGCCTTCACGGCCTTCAGCTTCTCTTGCGGACCCGTGGGTTTCCGCAATGTGAGGCCCACACACAGCCCGATGAGTGCGACCAAAGTAGCGATAACTTTGGTACGGGAGCTCGGTCGAGGCATGTTTATGGGATCGGCCGAATTTGTTGGAAACATTAGGCTTCGTTTTGCGGTAAGGGTGACTCTTTGTATTCCGCTTGTTCTCTAATTCGTGCCCCTTCCCTTCCCCGTTCCCGAAGCGCAGGCCCGAATGCCCGGGGGCCGCGCGCCCTCAAGAAGTGAGGCGCCGCGCGAAGAAGTTGGTGGCCAGGCCCCACGCGAAGAAGTTGGTGGCCAAGCGCCGCGCGAAGAAGTTGGTGGCCAAGCACCGCGCGAAGAAGTTGGTGGCCAAGCACCGCGCGAAGAAGTTGGTGGCCAAGCACCGCGCGAAGAAGTTGGTGGCCAA
>Ga0315336_1005849_pt1 | contig 13083 bp, 11 predicted proteins | sample ASW5metaG_FD_204512 | JGI IMG/M metagenome (GOLD analysis project Ga0315336, IMG submission 204512) | Ammonia-oxidizing marine archaeal communities from Monterey Bay, California, United States - ASW #5 | ecosystem: Environmental > Aquatic > Marine > Intertidal zone | place: USA: California...
ATCTGCATCGGCCCAAGCCACGCCCGCCGTGACGTACAGCAAAGCGCGCTGGTCAGCATCAGGCGCCACGCCGAGACGGCCGCGGATCGAGTAGAGCGCGTCGACCTGGCTGGTCGCCAGTTCGGTATCGCTCTCAGCCTGGGCAACGCTATGGAGATCCATCCAGCTGAAGTCACCCTCGATGCCGAACAACACGTTGCCGTACATCATGTTATAGCCGACCTGAACACCGGCCAGAACGCCTGTGTCTTGCAGATCTTCTAAGAAAATGGCGCTCTGGGGGTCGGTCGCGTCGTACGAGCCAGCCCAGTTGGCCTGGCCAGCGCCGATATGGGCGCCGAGATAGAAGCCGTTCCATGGCGATGACGGATCGCCGCCCAACGCCTGGGCTTCACCCGACATCATCGACTGCGCGGCAAAGATGGCAACCGCCGAGGCGCCAGCCATTAAGGTCTTTTTGTTCAACATGTTTTTCCCTCCGACTTCAGTGCCATATCGCCCTGTCCCCCGACAGATTGGCTGAAGTCTTTTCCCGTTAAGATTTTCCGTAGCGCCCCCAGCTTTGAGGTGACGCGTGATACCAACATCTATGCGCCTGCTTGGGAGAATGTCTAAGGAATTCGACGGAGCTAGGTGTAAAAAAGTCAGCGCTGTGATTTTTATGTCACAAAAGCAGTCCGGAGCCAGGGAATTTGCGCGCGGATGCGGGAATTTGGCTCTAATTCCCCGGCCTTTTCATGTCTCACAAAATCTTCATACACCGCCGATTAGAATCGGCCTGTCGCGGCGCCCACGTGCAAATTCACGCCGGGCCGCCTCCGTGCCATCCACGCCCGGCTGGCGCTCGCCCATAGCGATAGGCGGGCGAGGTTGAGTCTCAGTGTTAGACTTAATGGGTCCATGTAGGCAGAGGTTGGGCTTACCCACATGTGTTCACATCGCAGGGGTCACAGGTTCGAGTCCTGTAGCGCCCACCATGGCCTCCAAATCCGAATTGCATTGAGTTGGCGAGGCTGCGTGAAAGCCTAGTCTAATCCTCGCCCATGCTCCCTCTGAGCGCCGCGATCTCGGTCTCGGCGACGTCGGATGAGCCAAGCCAGGTGCTCCAGGCAACCCGCACCGTGGCCGCAATAGCGAGCGCTACGGAGAGGGCTGCAAACGCCAGCAAAACCAATCCAAGCCCAGCCTCGAAGGCCGATCCAGACCGGGCCGCCAGGTTCATCAGGGCCCCAGCGACCGCTGCCACGGGGAAGGTCGTGCCCCACCAACCAAGCGATATGCCGGATTTGGCGATGAATCGCGGCCGCGCGATCAACGCGAAGATGAAAAATGCGCCGCCAAAGGCGAGCGTGGCGGGGACGATCGGATCGACGGCCGGGGCAATTCTCATCAGGGAATTCGCAGCGAGCCCAAAGGGTGCGGCGAAGATAAACAAAGAAGGCCGCAGGGGCGGCGGGAGGGCCGGCTCGAATATCGTGCGGCGCACGCAGAGCGGCAGCAGTATCAGCCAAAGCGTAAGGCCGGTCGCGAAGACGAAATAGACCGGTGGGGCGGGCATGCCGGCGGGCGCCGTCATGGAGGCCGTCATGATGCCGGCCGCGGGAAGGAACCAGGTAGGATTGAGGTCGTCGGAGTCGTGATCCACCGTGACCCAACGGCCAACATAATGGAGCAGCAGTAGGAGATGGGCGATCGTTGCACCGGCCCAGAGCCAAAGCCCTACCGGGCTCACGGCCGAGAGCTGCGAGCCAATGATCATGGACGCCATAAAGGCGGACGCGATCAAGTTGGCCGACGTCGAGTTACCGAGGTCCGCCTTTACGTGTTCGTGGGCGTGCACGAGCTTTCCGAGATAAAGGACCGTGTCGACGACAAGTACCGCTCCCGCCACGATCAGGAACGCAACGCCCGCGGCACCCATCCAAGCCAGCTCAAACAGCACGCCCGCTATTCGAAGCGCGCCGCCCAGACCCGCCAGTCCAAGCGCCATCGGAAATAGCGCCGTGGGAACCTGTGAAAGGAGTTCCGATAGCCCTCGTTTTCGCTTGGCCATTTTGGCGGTCCTTGTTCGGTGCCTGGAACGTGGTCGCTGCGAGGAGACGGCCCCAGCCGAGATAGGTTGGCCTAATATCGCGATCGACGATCCGTTGCTAGGTGAAGATGCCCGTCAGCGCCCGTGCGTAACGCCGAATGTTGCCCTTTACGATTGCGGAAGCTCTCGGATGTTCTCACCGCCTTCGAGCCGATTGTTGCCTTCGTCCTTAGGCCGCATGCTCGCAATCAGTTTCCGAATTGCCTCATGCCGGCTCGGCCACGCGCATTGGCTGCGGGCTGGGTGCAAGGCGCAGCACCAGATAACCGACAACCGCGCTCAGGATGGAGCCGGTGAACACGCCGATCTTGATGGGCGTATCGAAGTCGGTGTGCTCGAAGGCGAGCGAACCTATGAACAGGCTCATGGTGAAACCGACCCCGGTGAGCAGCGAGACTCCGTAGAGCTGCGCCCAGTTCGACCCCTCCGGCATTCTTGCGATCCCATAATGGATGCAGAACCACAGCAGCCCGAAAACCCCGATCTGCTTGCCGACAAAGAGGCCCATAGAGATGCCGAGTTTGACCGGCTCTATGAAATTGTAGAGACCGACACCCTGAAAAGAGACGCCTGCATTGGCGAAGGCGAAGAGCGGCAGGATTGCATAGGCCACCCAAGGGTGAAGTTCGTGTTCCAGGTGCCTAAGCAGCGAGTGCCCCTCATCGTCGTGGGTCCGCAAAGGCACCGCCAAAGCGGTGATGACGCCCGCCAGGGTCGCGTGGACGCCGGATTTGAGCACGCAGATCCACAGCGCGATGCCGAGCAGCAGATAGGCTGCGACGTGCGTGACCCGGAACAGGTTCACCGCGATGAGTCCCGCGACCGCCACCGCGCCATAGGCGAGCGCGGTCAGCGAAAGCTGATCGGTATAGAAGAACGCGATGATGATGATCGCACCGAGATCGTCGAAGATCGCGATCGCCGTAAGCAAAACCTTGAGTGAAAGCGGCGCGCGGCTTCCCACCAGCGCCAGCACGCCGAGCGCGAAGGCGATGTCGGTCGCAGCCGGTATCGCCCAGCCGTTCAAATTCTCCGTCGATTCCCAGTTGATGGCGACGTAGATCAGCGCGGGCACGGCCATGCCGCCGATTGCCGCGATGCCCGGAAGCGCGATTTGCGATGGACTGGAGAGCTCGCCTTCCAGGAACTCCCGCTTGATTTCGAGCCCGACGAGAAAGAAGAAGATCGCCATCAGGCCGTCATTGATCCAGAGCAGCAGCGGCTTGGCGATTTCGAGCTTGCCGAACTGAATCGCGACGGGGGTTTCGAGAAAAGCGTTATAGACGCCGCCCAGCGGCGAATTGGCGAAGATCAGGGCGGCGACCGCGGCGACCGCCAAAACGATGCCGCCGGCGGCTTCCAACCGCGTGAATTCCCGTATCATCGATACCGCCATCGCCGCACCTGCCGGGTCCGAGCTTCGCCCCACTCACCTAGCCTGAGGACATACCGCAGGCAATACGACAATTGCCGGGATCAACCTCCGCCGTTCCGGCCAAGCGCATAACCCAGGATCTTGTAGGCGAGCTTGGCGGCGGTGACGTCGCAGGCGGTCAGTCCGGGGATGGGCGCAAGCTCGACCAGGTCGGCCCCGACGATGGTTCCAGCCTCCGCGGCGGCGCGGATTATGGCGCAGGCGTCATCGAAGAACAGGCCGCCCGGCTCCGGCGTCCCGGTGGCGGGCATCAGGCTCGCGTCAAATGCGTCGACGTCGAAGCTCACATAAATCGGCTTACCGGCCAGCGGCCGCACGATCTCATTCAGATCCCAGGCAGCCCTTTCCCTCGCCCAGTGGACGGCGATCCTGTCGGGTCTGGCATTAAGGAAGGCCATCTCGCCTTGCGAGATACTGCGCACGCCGACCGATATAAGGTTGAGATGCCGATGCTCCAGCACCCGGCGCATGACACAGGCGTGGCTCAACCGCGCGCCCCGATAGCTGTCGCGCAGGTCGGCATGGGCATCGAAGTGCAATATCGCGAGTTCAGGATAGCGCGCGGCAAAGGCCCGAAGCGCGCCGATGGTCAGGGAATGTTCGCCGCCCAGGACTAGCGGGAATTTCCCCCTCGAAAGCACGGTGCCGACAAGGTCCTCGATCTGCTCAAGCGCCGCTTCAAGCGATCGGGGAATTTCGGCGGTCTCCAGCGTTGCCAGACCAATTGAGCGCAACGGCGAACACCCCAGCTCTTCGTCGAATGCCTCCAGGGCGGCGCTGGCCGCGATAATCGCGTCGGGCCCGCGCTTAGTGCCTTTTCCGAAGCTGACGGTGGCTTCCAGGGGAAACGGAATCACGATTGCCCGAGCATCTTGGGCCGAGCCCACGGCCCAGGCTTCCTCGCCTAGAAACGAACGTGCCGGGGTGCGGTAGCGGAAGTCATCCATCGGACTGTGCATCATTCAATGGCCCGCCGATGTCCGGATCGGCCTGCCGGCATCAGCCGGTCATCGCCCGAGGGCCCGCACATCCGGGCTTGCGGTCGCGCCGGGATACATGGTCGCCATGGGTTCATCCAGCAAGATGGCCTCGTCATACGTGCCGAAGCCGTTGAAACCCGTGGCCAGCACGCGGCCATAGGCGCCGATTTGACCGATTTCGACGTAGTCGCCTTCGCCAATATCGCTTGGAAGCAAGTAGGGACCAGGCATGTGGTCGCTGCTGTCGCAGGTCGGTCCATAAAGCGAAAAGGGCTGGAGTTCCGCCGTCTTGCCACTTGGCAACCGCACCGCTCGCGCGGGATATGTGATGCCCGAATGGGCCGCGTCGAACAGCGTGCCGAAGGCGCCGTCATTGATGTAGAGGTGATCGCCCCTTCGCGCATCGACGCGGACCAGCACTGACTCCGCCTCGGCCACCAGCGCGCGGCCGGGCTCGCAAATCATCTCGCATCCCTTGGCAACCGGCAGAAGCCGAAGAGAGGATTTGATCGCGTCCATATAAGCGTCAAGCGGCGGCGGCTCGGGGGCCATATAGCTGCTGGGAAACCCGCCACCAATGTCGACCTTGTCGATCATGATGCCGGTATCGCGGATGGTCCGCTCGGTAAGCGAGAGGGCTTCGGCAAAGCCTTCTGTCCTCACGGTTTGGGAACCGACATGAAATGTGATGCCCAATTGTGCCGCGACCTGCCGGGTCTTGATCAGCAGATCGCCGGCGTCATCTGCTGGAATCCCAAATTTTCCTTCCAAGGGAATCACGCTGTGGCGATTGGAGCAGGCAATCCGGACGAACAGCACGAGGTCTCTCGCATTTCCGGTGGCGGCTAAGATCTTTGCCAGCTCGGCCTCGCTATCGAGCGCGAACTGCCTGACACCAAACTCGCTATAGGCCCTAGCGATCGCGCTGCGCGGCTTCACTGGGTTCATAAAGAACAGACGCGCGCCCGGTATGCCTGCGGCCAGTTCGACCTCCGGCATTGAGCCTACATCGAATTGAGCGACGCCAGCGCGGGAGAGCGCGGCAATGATGTCGGGCGCCGTATTTGCCTTCAGCGCATAGACGACGGTGCCGGGAAAATTCTCGCAAAACCATGTCGCGGCACGAAGCGCCGCATGGGGGCGCAGGCAAAGCACCGGCCGTTCGGGGCTGCATTCACGAACCAGATCGGACGCCGATGCGAAGCGCTGCATTTCCGGATCACCTCCCGCCAAGTTGCTCACTCTACATCAAAGGTGATCGCAGCGCTGGCGATTGCAAGCGGTGGTTTGCCGCTTGCTGCCTCGCCGGATTTGTCGCCACCGGCTCGTTTCGCAGCGGCCGCGATTTGGCGCGTGAGGACGCCGTCAAAATCGCCGAGCGCCGTCCGGCGAAGGCGCTTGAATTCGTCCTCTCCACCTGAAAGTTGGGCGCCCTCGGCGTTGCAGCGCGCAATCACCGTTTCCTTGCCCTTCGCCCGCAGGCGTAGAAGGTTCGGGCTCTTCTTTGGTGGAAACCGGAAAAGCGTGCCTTGCAGCAGGAAATTGTCACGTTGCGATTTGTTGGGGAAAATCACCGTGCCCCGGCCCTTCGGATCAATCCTTGTGAGCGTCAAGTAACAATCCCTTTCGGACGAAACCGTCAGCACCGGGGTTTCGCCAACCTTGTAGAGCGACTTGTCCGAAATAAGCGCCAGGTCAAAGTCGATAGGCTCAGTCACTGAAGCATTTTCCGCGGGCACCGTTGCCGCGGTCTGTGCCACCTCCAACTTGATGGGCTCGTCTTCGGATACAATGTCGATCAAGTCCAAGAATTGACTTTCGACCAGTCGTCGGGGCACCGCACCTTGCTCGAGCCGCCGCTTGAGACCGATTCTGATGCCGCCTGCCTCTTGCAAGGCCTCGGCCAGCGCCGCGGGTCCGACGCCATATTCGGCAGCAAGCTCGCGCAATCCAAGCGCCTTGCCATATTGCCGCGAGAGGAAAGTGATGCTCTCCACGCCCCGGTCTGGCGCATCGAGATCGAGATCGAGCCCGGCGCTGCGCATGGAAGCGCTAAGGCGCTCCGCATCCTGATCCAGCAACTTCTGCATCTCCTCGGCGGGTTTATAGAGCGCTTCGATTTTCTTGCGGGCATCCGCCGAGACATCGGCACCGGCGAGAACTTTCGCCCGTATTTCATCGCTGACGCGGTGCACGCCTTGGCCATGGCAGCCGAAGCAAGAGATGGCGCTGCGGCTCCGATGATCCGGCAGGCCAGTTTTCGATGACGCTTCTGGCGCATCGCTATTCTGGCGCCGCCCATCGCTGTTGCTCAGGAAATAGGCGACAAAGCCATTAGGCAGGCTGAACAGCGTCTGCGAGTCGTCGAACTGAAAGGCGTTGGCGCCGGTGGGGCCTAGAGGCCGCTCCAAAAGGTTCTGTTCCGGCTTGCCGCTACGGAAATCGTAGGTGGTCCAGAAATACCCGCCTTCCAACCCGTGACGCTCGATCAACCGGTTCTGCTCGCTCTGCGTCGACTTCAGGAGCCCTGCGCGGGCGGCGAGCGACTTTTCAATGTTCTGCGCGACGTCGATCTTGAGCTGTTTTTCAAGCTCGGTATAGCTGACGGGCAGCTTCAGCAGCTCGTAATAGAGCGGGGCACGGGATGCGCTATAGGCGAACCAGTCCGCCCGCAACCAGGGCAAGGGCGTCTCCGTCTGGCCCACCACAGTGTCATAGAGCGTCGAGTTGGGACGCACGCCATAGGGATAGCCTGCAATCAGGCGGTTCCAGTCCTCTTGCGACCATTGGAGATCGTCCAAATTGAATGCGAGGATGGTCTTGGCCTCGTCGACCGTCCGCATTGCGATCGGTGCGTTGCCCCGGCTCAAACTGTTCAAGAGCTTCACCGCGCCCTGGCGAAAGCGGTTCATTGCGGGCTCGCTCGCGCAGCCATTGTGAAGGTGCGAGAGGGTCAAATAGCGCATGCCCTTACGCCGGCGGCCGAGTTGGGCATCCACGTCCGCGGCGATCGCGCTCACCATGCTCTGCGTGTCGATCGGTTCGCGGTCGACGCAGCCGGCATGGGGGGCACTGCCGAGCGACTGGATCCAGTCATGTATCGCGAATAGATCCTCGGCCAAGGCCTCAGGCTTGCCGGAACCATCCGACAAAGCGTGATGTGGCGCTTGCAGCTCGACGACCTCGGTGAAAAGCTTCGAGCCGTGGGGATTGCCTGGCAGGACGAGAGCGGGATCCTTTGCGAGTTTGTTCAACGCCAACACATTCGCAAATCCCTCTGCCCGACCGTCCGGCGTTAGTCGGCCCGCCTGGTGGCAAGCGGCGCAACGCCTCTCCAGTGCCTCGAATGCCTTCCCGGCCGCCGGATCGGCGGGCGCCACAATGACTTCGGCGACGGGTGCGGGCTGCGCATCTTGCCGTTCGGCCACATCTTGCGCGGAGACCAAGGCGCTGGCGGCGGCGAAGGCGCACGCCACCGCGGCCAATCCAACAATCTGCATGATCAAACCAGGACGTGTACTCATATCGCGCTTACCTGGTTCACTGAATTCAGGAGTTCATGCCGAGCCAAACTGACATTTACGAATCCGATTGCCCAGCCCCCTTGCCGTCCGTAGCTCGGCGCTTGGTGTCGACCGGGGGCAAGGATTTCAGGAATTCGGCAATCGACCTCCGGTCCTCATCGGTGAGCTTCGCCATGTTTTCCTGAACCTTTGTCATGGTGCCGCCCAACATGTCGAAATCGGGCGTGAACCCGGTTTTCAGCGCATAGGCGATATCGCTCGCGCTCCAGCTGCTGAGGCCGCCCGATCCGGGCGTAAGGTTAGGAATGTAGCCCTTGCCCTCTGGTGCGGGACCGCCCGCAAGCTGTTTGCTCGCGATTGGGCCGCCCAGGGAATCGCGCGGCGTGTGGCATTCGCCGCAATGACCCGGACCCTCCACCAGATAGGCCCCGCGGTTCAATTTCGCGCTACGGGCGGGATCGGGCTGAAACTGCTGATCATCCATGAAAAGCAGCTTCCAAAGGCCGATTCCCCGCCGCAGGCGATAGGGCAGTTTTAGGTCATCCTCGGGCGGCTTGGATTTAACCGGGTTCAGGGTATCGAGATAGGCCTTGAGGTCCAAAATGTCCGGATAACTCATCCGCTGATACGATACGTATGGGAAGGCCGGATAGAGATGGGAGCCGTCGGGAGAGACGCCCCGCATCATGGCATTGACGAACTCGATATCGCTCCAGCCGCCGATACCATCCTCCGGATCGGGCGAAATATTCGGCGGATAAAAAGTGCCATAAGGCGTCTTCAGGCAGCGTCCGCCCGCCAGGCTGAGCTTGTCCGGCATCGCCGGGTCATCGCATTTACCGCTTGGCGCGGGTGCCGCATGGCACGAAGCACAGCCTCCCGCATAGAACATGTACTCGCCGTTCTTCACGTCGGGCGTGTGCTGCGGAAGTTCCGAGGCATAGATGGTTCTGGGCATCGTCAGAATCAGAAACGCCGCCACGCCGAGCAGAACCACTCCGACGACCGCCCAAATCAAGCGCCGCATGGAACACCTTTCAGGCCGACCAACGCGGCGGCCACCAAAAACCAATCAGCAAAAAATCCTAGTCATCCGGCTGCTTATACTTCTCGTGGCAAATCTTGCACTGTTTCGCCACCGTGCCGAAGACGACCGGCTTCAGCTGCTCCTTGCCGGACGGGGCCACGCTTGCTGCGTCCGCGCTCTTGGTCTTGAGCCCTTGGGCTTGCTTCTCAAAATCGGCCTTGTTGTCCCAAATCTCCGGCTTGGCGTCGGTCTTCACGTCCATCATGCTGGTGTTATCCGGGAATAGCTTGACGAACTCGTCCGGCACTTCGGAGATAGCCTTCAGCGCTGCTTGCGCCTTGGCGGCATCATAGGGAATCGCATCCTGCTCGGATTCCTCCTTAAGCATCGCCACGATGAGCTTCATGTTTTTCCCGACGACTTCCTTCATCAGCTGTTGGCGTTGCTTGACGGGATCGTCTGCACCTTGTGCGAAGGTCAGACCGAATACCGTGAAGCTGAGCAGCAGCGTAATCGCGGCGATCTTTCTCATGCGTTTCTCCCAATGGATTCGCCCGCGCCAATGACAGTTAAGTGGATGCGGACAGCGGCAAGGAATGTGCCTGGACGCGCATTAGTGGCAACGGATTTTGGCGGCGACATGACGGGAATTGTGGGATCCGTTGCCCAATTTTGACGTTAAAACGATACATTCAAGTTTTTGATAAAATTCAATGCGCTCCGGCCTGGCAATGCCAATCTTGACCCTGAATATACGAACTCGTCCAGACACATTCGTGAGAATGCAGAGACCCTGATGATTGAATATGCGAATTTCTCACGCACTTTCATGGTGACCGCGTGCGTTGGGCTCATTCTGTTTGTTGCAACAATCTCCGGATCCCAAGCTGAAGGTAAAAGGCATGGCCGCCATATGCGGGGGCAGATGTCGCAAGAGACCACCGATTTCTGGTCACCGGGATGGATGAACCGCCGAATGTGGCGCGGCGGCCAAGGCGCCGATCCCGATGTCCGGGCTCGCATGCGCCGTCATTGGACCTTCATGCACTACGGAATTCCAGCTGAATATCGCGACGCGAAATCGCCGCTCAAACCAACCGATGCCGACGTCAAGGCGGGTGGCATCCTTTACGCCAAGAACTGCGCCAGTTGCCATGGCAATGAGGGTTTGGGCGATGGCGAGGCGGCAAAGGGCCTCACGCCCTCCCCGGCGCTACTGGCCTATCTGATTCAGCGGCCGCGTCATTCGGGCGACGAATACCTGCTCTGGACCCTATCGGAGGGCGGCAAGCAATTCGAAACGGACATGCCGGCCTTCAAGGACGCGCTCGCCCGAGATGAAATGTGGCGGATCGTCGCTTATATGCGCGCAGGCTTCCCCGAGGTTGCGGCGCAGGACACGAAGTGACGCCCTAGCTACCCTGCGGAAAGCATCCGGCGAAAAAAAAGCCCCGGTGGCCGCGCCGCCGGAGCTTTCTTCATGACTTGGTTCGGAACTAGCCGGTGGGCCCACCGCCCTGCTGCACCATGTGATCCAGTAATGGCCGCGAAGCCCTGCCATCCACCACCAGGTTGTAATCTTCCTGGTAGGTTCTGATCGCCGTCTTTGTCTGCGGCCCAAACTGGCCATCGACGGGCCCTGGATCATAGCCGAGGCGCGACAGCTCGCGCTGAACGTCTGCCACCGTTTGCGAATACGTGGAGTAGCGAGGCTGCGGCACCGCCCTATAGGAGCCGGGCGGCGGCCTGCGATAGCGGTCTCTCCGGTTCTTTTCGACCGCGCCAACAGCGACACCTGCCGCGCCACCGATTAGGGCGCCCTTGCCCGCGCCTTTGCCGCCACCGGTGATGGCGCCGATTCCAGCGCCGATCAGCGCGCCCTGAACGCCGCGCTCGACGACTTGGGCCGAAGCGGCCGAGATGCTCACCAGCAAAAACACAGCCGACAGCAGCACATTCGGCGTCAAGCGTGTGAGCCGCCGAATGATGGATGTGTTCGAATGCTTCATCAGATTTGTCCTCTAGTGCCTTCCCGAGATCGCCTTCGGGCCTTCAACATCGAATCAGGCTTGCGCCCCCGGATTTGCCGACAACAATAGGCTCAGCCGCCGAATCCGGCAATTTCACCCAAATGTCGTGTTTAATTGGCGAGAGTCCGCGTCATCACGATTTCCCCGCCTGCATAGTCCCATATCATCCGATCAATGTGGCAGTCGCATGGCTTTTCTCATCGCCCGCGGGCCCGCTAGGGCATCGGAATCTCGGGATATTTGGTCGCCACCGCGTGGCCCCGGATCACCGCCTCCCGGCCGGCGATCGCCAGGTACCAGCGCAGAACATTGGGATAGGCCTTGATGTCGATGGTCTGCCACTCGAATCGTGAAATCCACGGCCAAATCGCGATATCGGCGATCGAGTAGTCGCCTGCCACATATTCGACTTCGCCCAGGCGCTTATCGAGCACCTGATAAAGCCGTTTGCCTTCCGTCACATAGCGTTCTTCGGCGTATTCCGACTTGCCCGGATTGAAGCGGACGAAGTGGTGGGCTTGTCCCAAGAACGGGCCCGGCCCGCCCATCTGCCACATCAACCATTCGGTGACCCGCCATCTGCTCTCGAAATCCTGGGGCCAAAGCTTGCCGGTCTTGTCCGCGAGATACATCAGGATCGCGCCCGACTCCATTAGAGTGATCCCGGTATCATGATCGACGATCGCGGGAATCTTGCTGTTGGGCGAAATCTTCACGAAGTCCGGAGCGAATTGCTCATCTTCGCCGATATTGATGATGTGCGGCGCATATTCGAGCCCCACCTCCTCGAGCATGATGGTGATCTTGCGCCCGTTCGGCGTTCCAAATGTGTAGAGGTCGATCATGTATGACTCCTGGCCTGAAGAGTATCGGAGACATTAGGCAGACGACGAATTACGTACAACAGCCCATATCGAACCCGCCCCCTTCAAGCAGATTCGCAATCCATGACCCAGCAGCACAATGCCGCCGCAGAGGCGCAATTCGAGCGCTATGCGGTCTATTGGACGCCCGAGCAGGGCTCGCCTTTGGCGGAATTCGGGCGCAGCTGGTTGGGTTACGACGCCGATACCGGCAGCCCGGTCGCTCAACGCGACGATCGCGGCCTCGGTCTCGATCTCCTTGAGCGAATCACAACAACTCCCCGCCACTACGGATTTCACGGCACCCTGCTCGCGCCCTACCGTCTTCGCGACGGCAAATCGGCTTATGAACTTCTCGACAGACTGCAGCGGTTCGCAGCCCGGCGTCGTCCCGTTGCGGTCGGCCCATTGCAACTTGAGAAACTCTTCGACTTTCTGGCACTGGTTCCAAAAAACGATGCGCCCGCCCTTAATGCGCTCCATGCCGAATGCGCCTTCGCCTTCGATCGTTACTGGGCGCCGCTCACGGATGACGAGCGCGCCCGGCACCAGCCGACAGAGCTATCGCACACCCAGCGCCTGATGCTAGCGCAATGGGGTTATCCGCGCATGCTTTGCGACTTCCCCTTCCACCTCACGCTCACCGGTGACCTCGAAGCGGACCAGTCCGATGCCATCACGGGGAAGCTCGCGGCGAATCTCGAGGACATCTGCGGGCCACCACTCACGCTAGAATCAATATCTTTATGCGGCGATCCCGGGTCGGAGAAGCCGTTCCAGGTGCTTGCTCGCTTTCCCTTTGACGGCTGAAGCTGGCGGAAATCCTCGGGAATTTGGACGTTGCCCCGGTATTTCCCCTGCAGAGCCAAAGTTTCGACACAAGGCGTCAGCTATAAATTCAATGTGCAGAGCAGGGGCGAGACTCATGAGGGATATCCATGCCGGAATACGGGGAGATTCTCAAATTTCTCGCTAAAAATCCGCCGCAATTTGCCTCGGAGCGCGCGGTACATGCATCAATGCTCGAATTGATGGCGAGCTGCCTGAGGAATCCAGAAGCGGGACTTGAGTCGCCTATGCGTATGGCTGAGGGGGAAACCGGCGATATCGCAAGAAAAATCGCCGAGAGCCA
>Ga0315336_1005850_pt1 | contig 13082 bp, 9 predicted proteins | sample ASW5metaG_FD_204512 | JGI IMG/M metagenome (GOLD analysis project Ga0315336, IMG submission 204512) | Ammonia-oxidizing marine archaeal communities from Monterey Bay, California, United States - ASW #5 | ecosystem: Environmental > Aquatic > Marine > Intertidal zone | place: USA: California...
GCGCCCAGCTGCCAGGCAACTCCAACCAGGATACGTCGCTCGACCTGTCGGACGTGGTGACACTCCTCGGCTTCCTCTTCCAGGGCAATCCCGCGTCTCTGCCTTGCAGCACCGACGCGGCCAACGACGCCCTCATGGATGTCAACACCGACGGTGCGATCGACCTCTCCGACGGGATCTTCTTGCTCGCCTTCCTCTTCCAGGGAGGCCCGCCGCCCGACCAGGGACAGGTTTGTATCACCATTGTCGACTGTCCGCCGAATCCGGCTTGTCCGTAAGCGGCATTTCAGAACAGAACCCAACAGAAGAGACGGAGACGTTATCGTTTCCGTCTCTTTTTTTCTTTTTTGCAGGAAGCATTGTGGTGCAGGCGTCTTCGCCTGCCTGAGGAAGGCCACCTTCTTCGCGCTGGGCCTAGCAAGGTGCCCTTCATCATTCACTATTAGTTCCAAGAGTACCACCGCCTGTGGCGGTGCGGCTCCATAAGGCTCTGCCGTTTCCTGCGTAGTTTAGAGAAGATGGCCCTCCAGAGGAAGGCCCCGGGATGGCCCCCTCGTAACCCGAAGCGTAAGCGAGGAGAGGGAGCGTTGTGAGCCTCGCTGACGCTTCGGGTTATGATATTCACACTAGGCTCCTTTTAGGGGCCTTCCTCAAGCCACCGGCTCTGCCGGTGGTCATGACTCATGTATGCACTATTCACTACTCCCAAGTCGCGTTCTAGTCTCGCCTTCAAATTCTCCTTCCTGATTTGAGTTCCCCATACTGCCCTCGGGGACGGGAACGGGATCGGGGTCGGGGACGAAGTAAAGTATCCCTCCCCTCCCCACTTTATTTCTTGTCTGCCGACGAATTTGCGGTCATCCTGGCAGTTTAGGTATTTGGTCTCTTTTCAGGGTGTGCCGGTCGAGGTGCAAGGAGGTCGGAAACGAGTTCAGGGCCTGCACCGCACGCTATCGGCAAGTGGCACAGGGTCTATCGGAAGGGAGTTTCTCTGCGATGAGTAAGTCGTTACTTTTTGCGGCCAGCATATTTTTCGTTCTCCGTGGGGGAGCTGCTTACGGTCAGTTGGATGTCACTCTGGGCCCCGGTGGAGATCATGCCGATCTCGAATCCGCGGTTTCTGCCGTCCATGACGCTGGGGGGGGCATGGTCACGATCCTCGACAATGGCCTCTACATGGGGAATAACTTGATTACGGATAGTGGTGTGAACATCGTCATTCAGGGCGATGCGGGGAATCCGCCCACGTTGCAGCCACGCGACGGCTGCTTGCACGGCGAAGTGGACGGAATGGACGTTCTTTTCGCGACGGCCGCGGACTGTGGTGGGATGGACGATGATCCGGACACCGTGATCAACGAAGCGACGCACTTGAAGGCGATCATCCACGTGCAAGGCGGGAACCGACTCCCGGATCCGGATTGGGTGCCGGGAATGGGCGAGACTCAAGATGACAACCCCGGCCTGCCGCCTGTACCGCTCGATGGGGGCTCGGTCACCTTCAACGGTTGCATGTTCATAACTGCTGGTATTCCGACGAGGCAAGCCCAGTTCGTTCAGCTCGGCGACGCGCACGGTAGGCACCCGGTCCAGAACTATACGGTGAGTTTCAACGACTGTATCTTCGAGGACTTTGACTCGAATCCTGCCTGGCCCAATGCCTGGGGCACTAACATCTTGCTCTGGGACGCCGTCCAGGGCACCGAGCTCAACTTCAACAACTGCATCCTTCCTTTTAATTCGCATGGTATTCCAGGCCATTGTATCAGTGCTACCATAACGGCGTGGCGCTCAGCATCACAGTTCACTGCTGGCCTGGAAATCAACATCGATCAGTGCACGATCGTTGACAAATCCATCTTCAGTAACTACCACAACTTCATTCACTCGCGAAAGCCAGATACGGTCGTCACGGTCACGAACTCGATCATCTGGCCCAGGGCGGCCAGAGCTTGGGGGCAAGCGTTCGCGGAACACGGTCGGTTCGCGCGGTCGTTCAACGGGCAAAACGCCGGCTTATGCCATGAGCATGAGCAACCGGCCGGGGGGTTTGGCGTATCCACCGCGGCTAACGGCGGAAGTGGATACGCGGTGGACGACCTGCTGACCCTGGTGGGCGGCAACCAGACTCTTCTCGACCCGGATGGGGCTGCCGATACTAGGATCTGGCCCAACCCCGACCCGGCGGTTTTCCGTGTCTCCGAGGTGGACAACGGCGGCGCCGGGCCCGGCGCGGTTACCGAGGTGGTCCTTACCTCAGGACCGTTCGTCTATGCCCAGGGCGGGAGGCCGTCGAACCCGGTGACCACGACAACCGATGGAGCGGGAACGGGCGCGACGCTCAACGTGGTCTGGCAGGCCGACACCGTTGGGACGCTGCTGACCGGAACGATTTCCAACTCGATCGCCCGGTGGGACCCGAACGACCCAATCGACACCAGCAACGAGTACGATTGGTTCAATCAGAGCGACCCCCACGGCGTCGTCGCGATAGGTGCGAATGTCGTTCACGCAGAGCCCATGCTCGTAAAGGCTGAGGGCCTCACGGGGCTGAGTAACAACCGGGACCCCCTGGACCTGATGGACGGCAACGAGTTGCAGGCGGGCTCACCCGCTATTGGCCACGGGGACCTGGGCCAGGACGCCGGCTACATACGTCCGATCGGCGCCTGTGATATCCCCGGGGGAGCCGGTGGCGGAACCTGTGAGAAGCTCTCGGCCGCGCAATGTGAGGCGCAGGGCGGAACCTACGGTGGAAATGGGAGCGACTGTCCGGGGGGCAGCCAGCTGCCGGGCAACTCCAACCAGGATACGTCGCTCGACCTGTCGGACGTGGTGACACTCCTCGGCTTCCTCTTCCAGGGCAATCCCTCGTCTCTGCCTTGCAGCACCGACGCGGCCAACGACGCCCTCATGGATGTCAACACGGACACTGCGATCGACCTCTCCGACGGGATCTTCTTGCTCGCCTTCCTCTTCCAGGGAGGCCCGCCGCCCGACCAGGGACAGGCTTGTATCACCATTGTCGATTGTCCGCCGAATCCCGCTTGTCCGTAAGCGGCACTTCACAACAGAACAAAACAGAAAACAGAACAGACGGACACGTTATCGTTTCCGTTTCTTCCTGGCTTTTTCCAGGACCTCCTCGAGCGATACAGGCGCCCCGCCGCGGCGCTTGCTTTCGTCGGCGGCTTCCATGAAGGCGAAGATCTCGAGGGTCTCTTTGGCATCGACCGGGGACTCGCCGGTGAGGAAAAACTTGGCAATCTCCTCCACGAGGGGCTTGTAGCCCTCCCACGAGCCGCTTTGCGCAATACTCTTCGAGCCGAAGACCATGGCGCCGAATCCAGCCGTGCCGTCACGAATGCCGCGAAAGGTTCCGATGCGTCCGTCGTTCCAGACGCCGGTGACGAGGTCGGTGCCCTTTGCGTGGACTCGCGTCACTTCCTTGCACCCGGGTCCCATGATCGTGAAGAGAGTCTCAACGGCGTGGACACCGTACCAGAAGAGGTCTGGATGGGTCGGCTCGAGGGCACAAGGTCCCCAGGCGGAGCACCCGAGGACCTTGCCTACCTCGTCATTTTCCAGGCGCAGGCTCAGGATGCCGGGACTGAAGCGAAGGGAAGAGCTGGAGAACCACGGCACCCCGTGCTTTTGGCCGAGCTCGTAAATGCTCACGGCGTCCGCAAGCGAGCCTGCGAGCGGCTTGTCGATGAAGATCCGCTTGCCACTCTCGAAGACGGGGACCGCCTGCTCCAGGTGCGGCCCACCGTCGACACTTTCGAGAAGAACGACGTCGACCTTCTCCAGAAGCGCCGGAATCGAGTCGACAATTTCGATCCCCTTTTTCCTCAGTTTTTCTGTGTACTCGCCGACGCGATTCTTACTGTCCGGTATCGCCGACCCGCCCGGATAACCGGCCACCACCTGGATTCGCGCCAGATCACCCGTCGCCGCCGGGTCGTTGAGGATATCGGTGAAGGCTATCACGTGCGATGTGTCGAGACCGATCAATCCGGCCCGCAAAACCTTCGGCGCATCCTCCGCGAGCGAGCCGGACGGGCCGTGACCAACGAAAAGCAGCAAGGCACAAAGAGATAATCTTAATTTATTCGGCATCGGTTGCACTCCTTTAATCACATTGTGTGGTAACGAGGGAACCCGAAGCGTAAGCGAGGGCTCGCGTCACGTGAAGGACGGAAGGCCTTTCCTCACTGACGCTATATCTTCCCTCGCTTACGCTTCGGGTTACTTTTTAGAAGGCTCTGTTGATTCGTGAAACAACAGATCTTAGACTCTACCTACCGTGAAATCGACAACGACACGCCGGAAGTTCTTGAAGGTATCAGCTGGAGCCTTGGCAGCCCCTTTCATCGTCCCCGCGGCGGTCCTTGGCAAAGAGGGCGCGGTCCCGCCGAGCGAACGCGTCACGATCGGGTGCATCGGCGTCGGTGGGCGCGGCCGGGCGAACCTCCAATCGGTCGTAGGCAACTCCCAGGCTCAGGTCGTCGCGATCTGCGACGTCGACGCGGCCCACCGCAAGGACGCGCTCCAGGCTGTCGGCTTGAAGGCCGAGTCGGGGTACGGGGACTTTCGTGAGCTCCTCGGCCGGGACGACATCGATGCGGTCGTGGTGTCGACTCCCGACCACTGGCACGCGCTGATCTCGATAGCCGCTGCCGAGGCCGGCAAGGACATTTACTGCGAGAAGCCGCTGGCCTCCTCGATCGCCGAGGGCCGGGCCCTGGTGAAAGCCGTGGAGACCCACGAGAGGATTCTCCAGTGCGGGACGCAGCGACGCTCCGTCGCCGAGTGGCGCCGGGGTTGCGAGCTGGTTCGCAACGGCCGCATCGGCAAGCTTCGCAAGGTCGAGATCGGCGTGACAAATCAGTTCGCCATCCGCGGCGGCTACACCGGACTCGAAGCTTCCGAGTCTCCGCCCGAGGGCTTCAACTACGATATGTGGCTGGGTCCCGCCCCCCTGGCTCCTTATACACCCGCACGTTGCCACTTCAACTTCCGCTGGATTCTCGACTATTCTCCCGGCTACATCACCGACTGGGGCGCGCACTTCCTCGACATCGCCCAGTGGGCACAGGGCGCCGATGACAGCGGCCCCACCGAGGTCGAAGCTCAGGACGTCGGCTTCCGCACGGAAGGAATTTACAACGCGCCGGAGAGTTTCCGCATCCGCTACACCTATGCGGACGGGGTCGAGGTCGTGATGACGGCGACCTCGGACACGAGCCTCTGGGGAGTCAAGTTCGTCGGCGAGGAGGGCTCGGTGTCGCTCCGGGGTAATGTCAAGGGGTCCGTCCTCGATGTCCAACCCGCGCATCTGGCGAAGACCCGTATTGCCCCCGACGAGATCCACCTCTACAAAAGCGACGACCACCGCGGAAACTTCATCGACTGCGTCAAGTCGCGCCGCCCGACCGCGGTGCCTGCCGAAGCCGGCCAACGCACCGCCACCGTTTGTCACCTGGGCACCCTGGCGACGCTTCTGGGGCGTCGCTTGCGCTGGGACCCCGCGACGGAGCGCTTCCTCGACGACGACGAGGCGAACGGGATGCTCGCGCGGAAGATGCGCGACCCCTGGAAGCTGAAGACCGTTTGAGAATCGTCGCACCTTGCCCGGGCAAGGTAGTGCGGAAGACTGAGAACGGCCGCGTTCCTCATCAGGATTTCATTAGACATTAGACTTGGGACCTTGGACCTTAGTCCTTCCTCCATGAGCGACCGCACCCACACATCCAACACCAGCGATACGAATAAAGTCTCCACGGGCCAGAAGCTCGCCTGGGGAGTCGGCGGGGTTGCGGACACTTTCATGGCCAACACTCTGAATCAGCTGGTTATGCCGATCTACAACATCGGCCTGGGCGTCGACGCCAGGCTGGTGGGCCTCGCTCTCGGGCTCCCGCGTATTCTGGACGCCTTCACCGACCCCTTCATGGGTAACGTGTCCGACAACACGCGAACGCGCTGGGGCCGGCGCCGGCCCTATATCTTCTGCGGTGCCATCCTCAGCGCCATCCTGTACGCGATGATCTGGATGCCACCGGCTTCTCTCGGGGAAACCGGGCTCTTCGTGTATCTTCTGGTCGTCTCGACGGTCTTTTTCGTAGCCTACACGATATTTTCAATTCCGTTCGGCGCTCTCGTTTTCGAGATGACCCCTGACACCCATGAGCGCACACGGATTATCTCATGTCGTACGTTTTTCTTGGGTGCGGCACTGATCGCGATCCCCTGGCTCTACTGGTTGTCCCTGGTCGGTGGCAACGAGGTCATCGGCGTGCGTTACGTCGGCTTTCTCGTCGCCGTGCTGATCATCATTTTCGGCATACCACCGGCGATCTTCTGCCGCGAGAACCCGCGTGCGCTGAAACAGTTGAAGATACGTTTCACCGAAGCCGTTCGACTGACGCTGGCCAACCGCCCGTTCGTCTGGATCACCGGCGTGTTGCTATTCGTACTGATCGGATTCAACCTCATTGCCCCATTGAGCCTTTACCTCAATATTTACTACGTCTTCGAGGGTGATAAGGAGCTCGCCTCGGAGCTTCAAGGTTGGGGACTGTCACTGTGGGCGGTACTGGGGATGGCCTCGTTGCCCCTGATCACTCACGCCGCTAAGCGTTGGGGAAAGAAGATAACTCTGTTTGCCGGCCAGGCACTGATGATCGCGACCTCCCTGGTCAGCTGGTTGACTTACTCGCCCGAGTATCCCTACCTGCAACTGATCAGCGTGGGTCTGGCCGGACCGGCCCTGTTCTGCATCCTGATCATGACCGCATCCATGCTGACCGATGTGTGCGACCTGGATGAGCTCAGGAGTCGGCTGCGCCGTGAGGGGATGTACATGGCCATGAACGCGTTCATCGTCAAGGCCGGCTTCGGCGCCGCCAATATGCTCAGCGGGTACCTGCTCGAGTTTGCGGGATACTCGCCCGACGTGGTTCCGAGCGAGCTGACGATCACGTCGTTGCGTCTGCTCTATGCCGTCGTCCCGGCTGCTTTCTGCGCCCTGACTTTCGCCATGAACTGGGCATACCCGCTCAGCGAACGTAAACTGAAACAAATCCGTCGCGTTCTGGATGCCCGCATCCGGCGCGCGGCGTTGGCTGACAGAGGTGCGGCTGCCGATGCCCTTTGAGAAGCCGGAACAGATCGTGTCGATGGAACCCGGAGTCCCGCCGTCCTGCGAGATCTCGTTCGAGGACCATCTGCGCACGGCTGGGGGGGAGGAGCCGCTCGAGAGCTTGGAAGTCTCTTTTGCGTCCGGTCGCTTCGGCCGTGGTGTCCTGATTGATGCCCCCGGCTTGACCTCGGGCGGCATCGAGGATCACGTCGCTCCGAAGCTTTCCTACTCCGTTCGGAACCATTACGAACCGAGCCGGGGTGCCGTCGAGCTCTGGATCCAGCCCCGCTGGACGAGCTCGAGGATGAATAGCGACAAGACCTTCTGGGCCCTCGAGAGCGACGACGGCCAGCACAACCGCATCCGTCTCGGGTGCTGCGGTGCGAACGGTCTGGCCTTCGCCTATTTCGGCAACGACAACTACGAGGATGCCGTCAAGGTGCCGATCGACTGGAAAGCGGGAGAGTGGCATCACGTTCTCGCCTGCTGGGACGAGACGATGGGTTGCCGGGGTCTTTACCTCGATGGCCGGCATGCCGGCGTGTGCGCAACTTCGCGTCCCATGCCCTCACGGGTGGAGGCTTTCGGCATCGGTTACCTGCCCGGGCCGCAGGGCGCGTTCGTGGACTGGTATCAGGCCGAGTCGGTCATCGATGAGTTCAAGCTCTATCGGGGCGCGGTGCCCGCCGACTTCGCCCGCGCGGCGGGCATGATGGGAAATTACTGGACGGCTTATCACCGTCTGCGGAAAGAGTACAGCCTCGACCGGGTCGCCCGCGAGAGAATCGAAGTCACCCTGGAGGATCTGCAGGGATTGGCGGAGCCCTTCACGAAGAGGGTCGCCATCCAGGCGCGCTACCATCCCGATGTCGTCTTCGCGCTGCCGGACCTGTCCATCGCGCTGGGGCGTGAGGAAGACTCCCTGGGGATCGGTTTCGCCCTGGACTCACCGGCGCGACTACCGGACATGTACGCGGTCCGGCGCGGTCTTCACCGCGGCTACCTGCCCATCGTCGAGAGCCAGTGGCGGGAGGACGCTCTCGTCGTCGATCAGACCGCCTTCGCCTATCTGCCCGAAGTTGAAGAGACCTCGACCGGGCGAGAGAAACAGTATGTGGCGGTGCGAATGTCGGTGACGAACGAGGACAATCGCCCCGTCGAGACGAAGCTTCTCGTGAGCGTCGGTCGCATGCACGAGACCCAGATCGTCAACTACACGTCCTTCGAGGCGCCCCCTTGCCGCTGGCAGTCCGAAGCGCTCGGAATCGAGTTGCGGGATCACGCGCTGTGGCTCGGGGACCGGCTGTTGCTGACTTATCGCGGTGACGATGGGGTGAGGTCCACATGGCATCCGACCCTCGATGCCGAGGAAGATGAGCTCCGGGGTTTTACCAACTGCCTCGCTTTCGAGCTTTCCCTCGCTCCCGGCGAGACCCGCTCGATCGATTTGGTCACCGCCGCGAGCTCGCGGTTGCTGCCGCCGGAAGACGAGGGCTCCATCAAGAAAGCCGGCTTCGATGAAACGCTCGCGCGGGCCGTCGCCTACTGGGAGCGCGGCCTCGAGCCGGGGATGAAGCTGACTCTCCCCGAAGAGCGCCTCAACCACATCTACAAGGCAATGATCCTCTCCTGCCTGAACAACATCTCAAGGCATCCGGAGCGTCCCTGGGATGAGCCTTATCAGTCGTGCATCTGGCAACGGGTCTGGCCCTGGGAATTCGCCGCCATGGCGACGCCGCTCATTTCCATCGGTTACCACGAAGAGATCAAACCGTCCCTCCGGTTTTTTACCGAGCGCCAGGTCGGAGTCGGCGCGCACGCGGAAAACCACGGTCCGAAGGGAGACATCGGGTCCATCAAGGGCTGTTACGTGGGAACTTCGCAGCACGACTGGATGTGCGAGACCGGGGCCGTCCTCCGGGTCCTGGGCGAGCTGATTCACTACACGCGCGATCGCGCCTGGATCGAGGACAACAAGGCCAGCATCCTGGCGGCCTGGAACTGGATTCAGGGTGAGCGCCGGCGGAATTACCAGCTGGATGAGCAGGGGGAAAGGGTCCGCTACTATGGTCTCTTTCCGCCCGGCGCCGTCCATGACTGGGGTGGTATGCGCTACCATTACACGTTTACAGATACGAACCTCTGGAACGGCATGGACGCCATCGCCACCGCCTTTCGCCAGACCGATCAACCGGAAGCGGATCGTCTCCGTGAGGAGGCCGACGAGTACCGCGATCGCATCCTTGAAGCCGTGCGTCGAGAGGAATTCGTCGACCCCGAAACGGGACTTCCCTTCGTGCCGAACACGCTTTTTTATCGGGAGGGCCAACGGGGGGGCATGTGGTGGGGCGACGGCCCGTACTGTCTCTTCGCAGCGGGCTTGCTCGATGCGAGGACCGATGAGCGGTTCGACAACATGCTGGCGTACCTGGAGCGTAAATGGGGGACCTTGATGGGCATCCTGGGCAACATGGATCCCGATCCCGAGAATGCGCCCTTCTGGTATGTGAACAGCGCCGAACGCGCCTATCACATGAATTTTCTGGCGCGGGGTGAGTTGGAGAAGGCGCTTCTCGTGCTCTACTCGACGATCCGCTACGGTATGTCGCAAGATTGCTATCAGACGCTCGAGCGGATTCGCGTCGACAATGGAAACTACGGACCGTTCCAGCCCAATGCATCGGGGAACGGTCGCATCATCGAGATGCTGCGCCGGACGGTGCTGGACGAACAGGACGATGGCATTCTCTGGCTCCTGCGTGGGTGTCCCCGGCGCTGGTTCGCCGCGGGAAAGGGAATCGTCGTCGAGGATGCGCCGACGCGCTACGGGCACCTGGCGCTGCGGACCGAGTCGGACGGGCACCTCGTCCGGGTGAAGATCGATCTCGACAGCAGGCAGTCACGCCCGGAGATCCGGCTGGTCGTCCGTCATCCGGAACGCCGCCCGCCCGAGCGGGTTGAGGTCAATGGCAAACCCGCTACCGTGACGGACGGCGCCGTGGTGATCGAGCAGCCACCGGAGCAGGTGGAGGTGGTCTTTACTTTTGGAGTACAAGCATCAATGACCCCTTGAGGCACTGTGGTGCAGGCGTCCCGCCTGCCTGCCAAAAGCTGGGCTACAAAAGAATGCAGGCGAGACGCCTGCACCACAATAAGACAGAAGCTAAGAACTCGATGACTTCCTGGGTCCTGAGGTTGGGTGGTTTCATCGGCAACGCCACCGAAGGTGCCGGCTACAGTCTGGGCTTGTTCTTTCACACCTCGGCTCAGGTCGGCTGCTTGATTCGCACTCGCTACTTGAGCGCACTGCTGCGGCAGATGTTCGTGTGCGGGATTCAGAGCCTGCCGGTGACTCTGTTCGTCAGTGTTTTCACCGGCATGATCCTCGCCTTGAATGGCGGTTTGAGCCTGGAGAAAATCGGCCAGGAAGGCCTCATTGGCCAGATCATCGCTGTTTCCATGGTGCGGGAGATGGGCCCATTCATGACGGCCCTTACACTCGCCGCCAGCGTTGGCTCGGGAATGGCCGCCGAGATCGGCACCATGAAGGTTTCCGAAGAGATCGACGCCCTGGACATCATGGCCATCGATCCCGCGCGGTTCCTCGTGCTTCCGCGGCTCTTCGCAATGGCCATCATGACGCCGATATTGACGGTTTACACGTGCCTCATCGGAATCATGGGCGGTGCTATCATGAGCGATTACCAGTTCGGCGTCAGCTTGCGGCGCTTCCAGAACGAAGCCCTTCAGGCCCTCACCACCAAGGACATCTACACGGGTCTTTTGAAGGCGTTGCTGTTTGGCATCGTCATTGCAATCGTCGGTTGCTCGCAGGGGTTGCGGACGCATGGTGGAGCCATTGGAGTCGGAGAGGGGACACGGAGGGCGGTGGTAGTCTCGTACCTTCTCATCATCATCATGGGTTACTACGTTACATTTATTTTTTTCAGGCTCCAATGGTAGACTGATGAGTACGAAACCCGTGGTCGCCTTACAGGATGTGCACAAGGCATTCGGGCCCCATGCCGTACTACGTGGAGTCAATCTCAGCGTCGGCGCCGGCGAAACGCTCGTCGTGATCGGCCGAAGCGGTAGCGGGAAGAGCGTGACGATCAAGCACATCGTGGGTCTGGTGAATCCGGACTCGGGCGACGTGCTCGTGTTCGGCAAGGACCTGGCTCGTGCAAAGAAGACCGAGCGAGCGCAAATTCGCTTGCAGATGGGATACCTGTTCCAGTCTTCTGCCTTGCTCAACTGGATGACCATCGAGGAGAACGTGGAGCTTCCACTGCTCGAGCACCGGCGCGACATGTCACGGCAGGAGAGGAAGGACAGGGTCCTTGAAAGCCTCAGAGGGGTCGAGATGGAAACTGCTGGAGGAAAGTTTCCCGCCGAGATATCGGGCGGAATGAAGAAGCGAGCCGCGCTTGCTCGTGCCATGATGCTCGAACCCAAGGTCCTTCTTTTCGATGAGCCCACCAGCGGGCTGGATCCTGTGATGTCCAGAACCATAGACGAGCTGATCATCCGTACCGGGCAGGTGCTCCAGGCCACCCAAGTCGTCGTCACTCACGACATGGAGAGCGCCTACAGAGTCGGAGACAGGATTGCGATGCTCTACGAGGGCAGGATAATTACCGAAGGAACGCCCGAAGAGATTCAAGCGACTGACGATCCGATAGTGCAGCAGTTCATAACAGGTAACAACAAGGGCCCTATTACTCAAGCGGGCTATACCCAGTAATAGACGGAGGAGGCACTCGATGGCAGGCGGTAATGCAGCCAAAAACATAGCGGTCGGTCTCATTTTCCTCGGGAGTCTGGTCGTGCTCGGGGTGGCCACGCTATTCGTCACGGACATCCCCCTTGTTAGCCAGGTGGAAGCCGTAACCGTGCGCTTCCCCGATGTGGACAATTTGAGACCGGGAGACAACGTCCTCGCCTACGGCATGCGCGTGGGTCAGGTGGACAGGATCGACTACGCTCCTCAGGCCGGCTCACAAGCCCCTGTGCTGGTGACCCTGAGCGTGACGAAGGAGCTTTCCGATCGCGTGGACCTGACGGATGGCACGTCGACATTCACCATTCGCAGCTCAGGACCCCTGGGTGGACACTTTCTGGAAATTTCTCCGCCCCCGGTGGAAGAGTCCGGTGACCCTCCTACGGGCAACCTGGGAACCGCTTCAGAAGATCTGTTCCAGCAGATCGGGGACCTGATCTCGGAAAACAGAAAGAGCATCACGGATCTGATCACTCACTTCGATGAGGCTGCGAGCGAGATTCGCAGTACTTTCAAGACGGTCAACGAGGGGGAGGGTGTCCTCGGCGCCTTCGTGACGGACAAGGAGCTCGGAGATGAGACACGAAAAGGTGTTCGAAACTTCTTCGACGTGATCGAGAACCTGAAAGGGGAAGATGGCGTCATTCCCTACCTCCTCAACAATGAACAGGCCAAGGAGCAAGTCCGCACCGCGATCAGCGACCTGCAGCAGGTCATCGGCGAGCTCAAGAGCGGGGATGGCATCGCGGCCCGTCTCATCAGTGATGGTCAGCTCGCCAACCGCGTCACGGAAGTCCTGGACAACCTGCAGGAAATCGTCCATAAGGCCAACCGGGGCCAAGGCACGATCGGCCAAGCCATCAACAACCCGAAAGCCTGGAACGAGCTCGTGCGCCTCCTCGTGTTGACCCGAGAGACCATCGAAGATTTCCGTGAGCAGGCGCCTATCAGCACCTTCGTGAACGCGGCGTTCTCGCCGTTTTGAGGGATCGGGCTGCCGGAGGGGTCGAGCTGCGCTCGATCAATAGAATCCAGGAGTCGCCGAAGTCTCCCGCGCCTTTCTATGCGCGTGTCAGGAGTGTTCGGTGGTCGCTGTTCACTCAAGTTGACTGAGTTCTTTTAGGCTGCTCATGCCGCCCTATCATAACCCGAAGCGTA
>Ga0315336_1005851_pt1 | contig 13081 bp, 12 predicted proteins | sample ASW5metaG_FD_204512 | JGI IMG/M metagenome (GOLD analysis project Ga0315336, IMG submission 204512) | Ammonia-oxidizing marine archaeal communities from Monterey Bay, California, United States - ASW #5 | ecosystem: Environmental > Aquatic > Marine > Intertidal zone | place: USA: California...
CCCGCCCACAACGGAGAACCCGATGCGATTGAAAGAAAAGGTGGCTCTCATAACCGGCGCCGCGAGCGGCATTGGGCGGGAGACGGCGCTCCTCTTCGCAAAGGAGGGCGCCAGCGTGGTAGTTGTGGACGTCAGCGACGAGGAGGGCAAGGAAACGGTGGCTCGGATCGAGGCCCAGGGGGGCACGGCCGTTTACGCGCACGCGGACGTTTCGCGGGCCGCCGACTCGCTGAAGATGGTCACGGTAGCGGAGAAGACCTTCGGCAAATTGAATGTTCTCTTTAATAATGCGGGCATCATGCACGCCAAGGACGACGACGCCGTAGGCACAGAAGAAGACGTCTGGGAACTGACTCTGGCAGTCAACTTGAAGGGCGTCTTCCTCGGGTGCAAATACGGAATTCCGGCGCTCCGCAGAGCAGGAGGTGGTTCCATCATCAACACCGCGTCCTTCGTTGCCCTCCTGGGAGCAGCCACACCACAAATCGCGTACACGGCGAGTAAAGGAGGCGTGCTCGCCATGAGCCGCGAGCTGGCAGTGATCCACGCCCGTGAGAAAATCCGCGTCAACGCTCTCTGCCCGGGCCCCCTGCGCACGGAACTCTTGATGAACTTCCTCGACACCGAGGAAAAGAAGCAGCGCCGGCTCGTCCACATCCCCTTGGGCCGCTTCGGGGAGGCGCTCGAGATGGCGAAAGCGGCTCTCTACCTCGCCTCCGACGAGTCATCCTATCTGACGGGCAGCTCGTTCGTCGTCGACGGAGGCATCACAGCAGCGTATGTGACACCGGAAGGCTAGACTTACTTGCTGTGGGGCGGGGAAGTTTGCTGTGGGGCGGTCTCCCGACCACAGCAGAGTTTTAGGCTCCGGCGAAAGACTCGTCGGCCATCAACCCGGTCAGCGCCGACTCGAGCTCCATGATTTCTTCCTCGAGACGCGCCAAGCCTTCCTCCGCGCCCTGCAAATTCCCGGAGGCTCCCATCTGTTCGAGCACGTTGCCGCGATCGGCCACCCGAGCTGAAAAGTTGCTCGCGGCACCCTTGAGGGCGTGGGCGCTCTTGCGGATCTCTTCAGGATCCTTGCCCCGGACCGCTTCGCGTAATCGCACCATCGCGTTCGGGCTGTCCTCGAGGAACACCTGAATGACCTCCCGAGCAACCTCGTAATCCCCAACAAATTGGGCCAGGATCTCTTCAGGGTTGATAATGCTGTCCGTCATGTCTTTTCAGTCCATTCCGCTACGCTCACGCGCTATTGTTCAAAAACACCCGGGCGCCACCGACCAGTACTACGGTGGGCTCAGGGGTTAACCCGGTAGGGTTAACCCCAAGTTCCTTTCGGCAGGAACCGGGTAGTTCTGCAGTTGGAACCGAGTAAGGGCCCGTAAAAGTTTCAAAGTATTTCTGAACCCGGAACGCCGGGCGCTTCATTGCGCCTTCTTTTCCGGCCCTTTGACGCCGCGCCGGGCCAGAATCTCGAGGAGTTCGAGACGCCGGGAAGGATCTTCGCTTCGAGCCAGCTTCGCGAGTAGCGCCCGGGTCATTTTTTGACCGGGTAAGATGGCTGCCGCTTCACGGGCCGCTCCCCGTACCCGGATATCAGGATCTTCGAGCGTTCCGACGATACGACCGACTTCGCTTTGGAGATGGGCCCGGGCGAACCCGATCAGCGCCGCCGCACGGGCGGAGGATCGCATTCCCATGGCCCGCTCGTAGATCCTGCGAGCCGGGCCCCGCTCGCCATTGCGGACCAAGGAATTGGCGAGCCGGAGGTAAGCTCGCTCTACCCGGACAAGCTCTGTCCCCCGCATCTCGTCCAGCGCGACCTCGAGCACCGTCACCGCCGATATGTCTCCGATCTCCGCGAGAGCGGCCATCGCCCCCAGCCTCACCTGGTCGTCGCCTTCCTCCGCATGCGCGATCAAGTCGGCCGTGGCGAGGAAGTCATGGCGAGCGCCGAGCGAGCCGATGATGGCTATGAGGAAGTCCCCTTCTGAATAGGAGAGCGCCTTGCGAAGCTCGCGCTTCGACTTCACGTGCGGGTTGGCCTCGAGCGCCCTACGGGCGCCCTCCCGAACCGCTGGGGCGTGCTCCGGAGAAAGAAGCTGGCCAAGGACTGCGGTCACCTCACCCTTCCCGAGCGTCTCAAGACCTCGGAGCAGGAAGGTTCGAGCCTGAACGGACACCTGCGGACCGAGGTTCGCCGCGATGGCGAGAGACAGTGCCTTGCGCTCACCTTCGGCACCCGGCCTCCCAGCCTCGAAACAGAGGCTCTCGAGCGCTGTATTCGCTCTTTCCACTTCGGCAGGCTCCGAGCTCGCAAGTCCAGAGAACAGCGCAGCGATCTCATAAGAAGGCGCGCCGTACCCGAATGTAGGGGAAATCAAGCACAGGATCAGCCCCGCGAAGAGACATACTCCGAGCCCGTGTCCCTGCCCGTGCCCGATCAGGATACGTGATCGTACTTCCAAGATCGTGTACCTACCCGCGTACCACTCGCGTCAGCACAAGCAGCAGCCCGACGACAAACCCGATGGCCCCCAGGATCGTCGAAAACGAATCGTCGCTCGCCGACTGGGGAAAGAGCAAGATGGCCGAGCTGATCATGAGACCACAGACGAGCACGGCAAGCTGCACGCGATTGGATGACTGCTCAATACGTTTCTCGAGGCCGGCGATCTCCGGAATCCTCGACTCGACCCGCAGCCGCCCCTCCGCCGCCCGGGCAAGCACCTCGGCAATATTCGATGGGTAGGACCGCAGCGCCACGAGGATGTCAGAAGCTTCCGACCAGGCTTCGCGCAGCAACCGGTCAGCCGACCAGCGCCGCCGGACCACCTCGGTCAGGTAAGGCTGGATCGTGGGGAGCAGCTCCAGCTTGGGCGAGCAGAGCCGCACGACGCCTTCAAGCGTCAAAAACGTCCTGCCCACGAGGACGTAGGGCGCAGGAATGGAGATTCCGTGCCGTAACGCGATCGCAAAGAGAGAGTTGAAGAGGCCACCGATCTGAATTTCCTCGAGCCTCAACCCGTAGTACTGATCGAGCACATCCACCAACTCGAGGGAGAGCGCACGCTGGTCGACGTCGTCCTGAGGTCGGCCGCGCCTGAGGATCCAGCGTGCCACCTGTGAGTAATTCCTTCGCAGGAGGGCGACGATAAGCGTCAGGAGATCGTCCATCATTTCCTGGGTGAACTTTCCGACACTGCCGAAATCAATGAGCCCTACACGGCCGTCCGGCATGAGGATGAAGTTTCCCGGATGGGGATCCGCGTGGTACATCCCGTGCTCGAAGACCTGCTTCAGCATGCAGCTCGCGATGTTGGCTGCGAGGATTTCTCCCCGTTCCGGATCGAGAGGGCGCGAACGAAGCTGCGTAAGCTTCTCCCCCACGAGGTACTCCATCGCCAGTACCCGCTTCGTGGAAAGTTCTGGAAAGACCCTCGGCACGTAGACGGTCGAGTCATCGCCAAGGTTGCGGCGGATACTCAAGAGATTGTGACGCTCGAAGTCGAAATCAAGCTCACGTTGCAGCGAGCGCTCGAAGAGACGAACCACACCCTCCGGATCGAAGAGGCGTACACCCGGCCAGCTCGAGAGGAACTCCGCGAGCAGGCCGAGGACTTGCAGGTCCTGCCGGATGACCCGCTGGAGGCCACGCTTCCTCACCTTCAACACGACCTCGTCTCCCGCGTGCGTCGTCGCCCGGTGCACCTGGGCAATCGAAGCCGTGGCCAACGGAGTGGGGTTGATAGTTTGAAAGAGGCGAGCCGGCTCTGTTTTGAACTCCTCTTCGATGACGGCGCTAATTTCCTTGAAGGCCGTCGGGTCGACCTCGTCCTGGAGCTTCCCGAGCTCCTCTATGTACTCGGGGGGGAGAAGGTCTGGCCGCGTACTGAGAAGCTGACCGAACTTAATGAAGGTCGGTCCGAGCTCTTCGAGCGCGAGGCGAAGCCTCTCAGGTTGGTGGATTACGGGGTCGGGCTCCCACTTGAAAAGGCGCTTGAGGTGCGTTCGAAGGGGGTATTGCAGAGAAGATGCGACCTGATGGAAGCCATGCTTGCCAAGGACGAAAGCTATGTCCTTGATGCGAGGAATGCTCCGGATGGTTCGCAGTGAGCGCCACATGAAAACTTACCGCTGCGGTTCGGCCTCGTCGGGGGCAGAAGCATCGAGGCGGGCCTCGAGGGCCTTCAGCCGCTCCTCCAGCCGGCCAACCTCGCGCCGGGTTGCAAACGGAGTTTTCTCCATCAGTGTCGACGCTTCACCTACAAGTTTGTCTGAAAAAGCGCGCCCCTCCTCCTGCCCCTTGGCAAGGAATTCCTCGACCAGTGTTTTCCCCTGTTCGGCGGTCAGGTCACCCCGCTTTACAAGGTCATCAATGAGCCCTCTGAGCTTTTGTTGCGTCATTGCCACCATCCCCACGCTGGCGAAAAACGCGGTTTTGAATGAATCTAACATGATTCCGCCTCCAGAGTTGCAGTTGCGATCGGTTACCAGTGCTCTTCCCTCCAGCCGGTGAGCTTCCCGGTCCCCAGCTCAAGTATACCTTTCGATCCGAAAGGCTGTTTGTCTGAAAAGCGTCGGCCGCTCCTTTTCCCTGTTTTCCAATACGCTGATGGTACCTGTCACCGCTATTTCGTGGCTCGTCCTTCCGCCTTCAGGGCATCCCGGACCGTGCCGGTAAGGACGGAAAGCAGCTTCTCGAGCGTGCCTGAAAATCGGCATCCCGCGGCCTTGGCGTGCCCTCCACCACCCAGCTGGCGAGCAACGCTCAGGACTTCCCGAGTGCCCGGAGCCCGCAGACTGATCTTGTAGCTCCGGTCCCCTGTCTCAACAATGAAGGCGACGACCTTCGCCCCACGGACCGCTTTGAGATAGTCCACCACCCCGTCCAGGTCTCCGATCGTCACCCCCTCCGCCAGCATCGTCTCCCGCGAAAGGCTGGACCAGACCAAGTCGCCGCCGAGCTCGGTCCGGAGTCCAGCGAGAACCGCCCCCAGGATCCTGGCTTGCGCTAGTGTGTAGTCCTCATACAACCGCGCATAAAGGGGTTGCAGGGCGACGCCCGCACGCGCGAGGCGGGCAGCGTCGGCAAGGGCCCACTCACTCGTGTTCTCGAAACGGAACCATCCGGTGTCGGTCGCTATGGCTATCCAGAGCGATTGGGCCATTTCTGCCGTAAGGGAAACGCCAAGAAGGTCGATGAGGCACAGAACCAGGTTGCCGGTTGCAGGCGCTTCGGTGACCACGAGCTGGTGATCGTAGGTGGCCTTTGGCTCGGGTGGATGATGGTCGAGGTTGATGCGACGCTGGTCCGGTGCGAAGTAAACTTTCTCGAACGGACCCGTACGCACCGGGTCACTCGCGTCCAGAAGAACACAGAAGTCGGCAGCCAGGTCACGAGCGCTCTCCTTCCCGGAGACCACCTCGAAGAGGTCTTCGGGAAAGAGAGGGGAGAATTTTTCCGGAGGCCTCTCACCCACTACCACGCGGACACGCTTTCGAAGGGATCTCAAGAGTAGCCCCAGGGCCGCCGTGGAGCCCAACGCGTCCCCATCCGGATTGACGTGGGCGGTAACAACGAAGCTGTCGGCGGCACGGATCGCCGCGGCCACCTCGGCAAGAACCTCGGTGGCGGGACGCCCGGTGACCGCGTCTTGAAGCTTCGCCAGAGGGGAGACTAACATGGTTCAGCTGGCTTCCCGCCGCCGTCTCGGCTTTTGCGAAGTTTTGGCCGTTTTGGCAAGATTTTCCTTTGCTTCATTTCCGAAGATAAGTAAAAATAGGGATTGCCCGGTGGATTCCTGGTGTGTTGACCGGAAGTAATGAAGGAGCCCGATGATGCAGACGGGAAGGAAGATACTAAACTTGCGTTGCGACCGCAAGATATCCCAACAGGATCTTGCCAAGGCCTGTCTCATCACGCCCAGCGCCCTGTCCAAAATCGAGGCGGGAATTAATTCTCCCCGTGCGAACGTTATCTGGAGAATCGCGATGAACCTGGGGGTAACCGTCGAGTACCTCCTCGACGAGGAGATGCCGTATCCCTACAAAGGTTACAGCTACCGGCAGGATTTTCTTGCGAACAACGTCGATCCGCAGTCGACGGTTCGCTGTGAGGTGACACGTGAAGAGAAAGCCTTTCTCGAGGCGCTCCGACAAACGAACCAGATCGCTCGCCATATCGCTCTCAGCGTCCCCGAAGCGCAGGTAGAAAGCCTCCGCCTCGTGCACTTCATTCTGAACCATGGGAAGATCACGAACCCCACCCGAAGCTTCCTCAAGAGCTTCGAGTCGCTCTTCAGGGAGGCATCGGGAGAAACAACCGCTGCGTCACCGAAGAGCTCGTCGGCCAAGAAGACCCGCTCGAGCACTCAGCGCCGGAAGCGGCGCCGGCAAAAGGCAGGACGGTAGAAGGAATAGTGAAGTTTAACGTCCTCTTATTCTCAATTCACTATTCAGTCTTCACTATTCCCTATTCTTCAGCATCGCCTTCATCGTCTCGCCGATCTTCTCTGGCGTGGGAGCCACGCGGGAACCGGCTTCCTCGAGCGCTTGGATTTTCTCCAGTGCCGTGCCTTTGCCCCCTGAGATAATGGCGCCTGCGTGGCCCATGCGCTTTCCCGGAGGAGCGCTGCGCCCGGCTATGAAGGAGGCAACTGGCTTGGTCATTTTTTCACGGATGAACTCGGCAGCCTCTTCCTCTGCGGTTCCGCCGATCTCGCCGATCATGACCACGCCACGGGTGGAGGGATCTTGCTCGAACAACTCGAGGCAATCGAGAAAGCTGGTCCCGATGATCGTGTCTCCCCCGATCCCGATGCAGGTGGACTGCCCGAGACCGAGAGCGGAAAGCTGAAAAACGGCTTCGTAGGTGAGCGTACCGCTGCGTGAAATGACCCCGATCTCTCCCGGCTTGTGAATGTATCCCGGCATGATGCCGATCTTGCATTGCTCGGGGGTGATGATCCCTGGGCAATTCGGGCCAATGAGGCGCGTCCCCGTCAAGCCGGCCAGGACCTGCGTGACCCGGGCCATGTCGAGGGCGGGAATCCCCTCGGTGATGCAAACAACCAGGGGAATTTCCGCCGCGAAGGCTTCCAAAATCGCGTCGGAGGCGAATTGCGGCGGAACGTAGATCACCGTTGCATTGGCCTCCGTTTCTCGCACCGCTTCCTCCACGGTATCAAAAACCGGAATGCCGTCCAGTTTGCTCCCGCCGCGGCCGGGAGTCACCCCGGAAACGACCCGGGTCCCGTACTCGACAGCCTGCTGCGTGTGGAATGTGCCCGTTTTTCCAGTGATTCCCTGGACGCACAGCCGCGTATTCTTATCAACCAGCACGCTCACGATGCTTGCACTCCCGCGTAGTCCACGACCTTCCTGGCAGCGTCCTGAAGGGAATCCGCCAAGGTGATATTCAGGTTGGCACTGGCCAGGATCTCCTTGCCCTTCTTCACGTTGGTTCCTTCCAGCCGCACGACCAGCGGGACGCGCAGGTCAGCGAGCTTGACTGCAGAGACAATGCCCTCGGCGATCACGTCACACTTCATGATCCCCCCGAAGATGTTGACCAGGATCGCCTTCACGCTGGGGTCCTCGAGAATGATCTTGAACGCCTCGGTAACCTTCCCGGTCGTCGCGCCTCCGCCTACATCGAGAAAGTTCGCCGGCTCGCCACCACAGTGCTGGATAATATCAAGCGTCGCCATCGCGAGCCCGGCGCCGTTGACCATGCACCCGATATTCCCATCGAGCTTGATGTAGCTAAGGTCGAACTGGCTCGCGCGCACTTCCTGGGGATCTTCTTCGTCGAGGTCCCTGTACTCCTTCAGGTCCGGGTGGCGGAAAAGGGCGTTGTCGTCGAAGGAGAACTTCGCGTCGAGGGCGAGCAGCCGACCGTCCTCGGTGACCACCAGCGGGTTGATCTCCGCGAGACTTGCATCTGTCTCGAGAAAGGCCCTCGAGAGCTTCGCAAACAGGGACGCACCGGCGGCAATCAACTTGCCAGAAAACCCCAGCTTCCTCGCCAGGATGCGCCCCTCGTAGGCATGAAGCCCCGCTCGTGGAGAAAAGGCCTGCTTGACGATTTTTTCCGGACTTCGAGCCGCCACCTCCTCGATCTCGGTCCCCCCCTCTGTGGAGACCATGAGCACAGGTGCGCCGAGCTGACGATCGAGGACGATTCCAGCGTAAAACTCCTTTTCGATAGCGCAGGCTTCTGCAACCAGCACTTTCTTGACTTTACGGCCCTCAGGTCCAGTCTGCGGCGTCACCAGGAGCATACCGAGAATACTCTCGCTCGCGGCCTTGACCTCGTCGATGCTCCGACAAATCTTGACGCCACCTCCCTTGCCGCGTCCGCCGGCGTGGATCTGAGCCTTGACGACCCAATGTCCGCCGCCTACGTCCTCCGCCATCTGAACCGCTTCCGCGGGAATTGAGGCGGGATGCCCACGCGGAACAGGAACTCCGAAGCGCGCGAGCACCTCCTTCGCCTGGTATTCGTGAATCTTCACCAGAGCCTCTCCGTTACTTTACCAAACACGTGCCAAAGGACGAGCGGCCGGTAATCGGTCTGCCCTTCGGATCAGCAAAAATGAAAAGGGAGAATTATAAATGCGTCGATAAGTACAGCAAACCCAAAAAACTACTTTCCCTACACTCTACGGGTAAAGAGAGAGCTTCAGGCCATGAAGAATGCATTGCTCATCGCAGGCGCTGTGACTATATGCGCTGGGTGCGCCTCGTACTCCGCCAAACCACTGGATTCCCATCAAGACGCGTCCTCCATTATCGAACAGAGAGAGGCCGATGGCCTCTATGTGGCACTGAAGGACCTCACGCCCCCTAGGCTTTCCCTGCAATACTTCGATCGAGATCTCGTCGAGTACGGATACGCGCCGGCCCTTCTCCTGCTCGAGTTGGATCAGCACTCCGAGAAAGTCTTCGACGTCCGCAGAGAAGACATCCAGCTTTGCCTACGGAATGGTCGTCGACTCGCGAGCGCTGACCCGCTGGAGGTGGCAGAGGAGGTTTCGTTCTCCCACCTGCGCTCCGCGATGGGATTCTTTCTCATTCTTCCCGGTTTCTTCCTCGCCTCCTCGGTCAACGACGCCAACACCCTGCTAGAGCTGGATTATCAGGCGAAGGCTCCGTCGAGCGTCCGCATAAACCCGAACCGAAACTCATTCCGCACGGTGATCTTCTTCAGGATTCCTCGGGAGCTCAGGGATTCCTTCACCATGGCGGACGCATTCGTCGAGCTAAAGGTCTACAAACAAGGTCAAAAAAACACGATGGGAGAAACTCTGGAGTTCCCCGTCCATTTCACCAGATAAGCTCATGAGAAGCAGCTGTAAAATCAATTGTGGCGTGTTGGTTCTGTTTCTGGCCACCGGCTGCGGTGGCCTCGCAGAGAGAGAAGCGGATCTTTTCCAGAAAGGGAGCACGGCCTCCGGTGCCGGTCGTTGGCAGAAAGCCGTCGACTTCTTCAGCGAGGTGATCGAGGCCAACCCGGATCATGCGCCATCGTATGTTCTACGCGGCACGGCGTCCTTCGAGCTCGGGGAGTATGACAGCGCGTCGAAAGACTTTACCCAGGGGGAGTCCGCCGGAGGTCTGAGCGACGGGGAACTCTACACGTCCATCCTCTACAGGGGACGGTGCATCGTGGAGCAAGCCCGGGCTGTCATACCCGACACTGAATTCGGTTCAAGCACGCCCAGCCCCAGAGATCGGCGAAACTCGAGGGATTTACTGCTGAAAGCCAACATGGCCATTCTCGATGCAATGGCGCTGCTGCCAGAAAAGTATGACGCTCATTTGTGGCGCGGCTACGTTCTGTTCCGACTGGAGAACTATCGCAAGGCACTCGAGACGTTCACCGTCTGCCAGCGGATTAACCCAAACCGCTGGGAGCACCGCTTCTTCAGCGCTCTGGCCTGGGAGGGGCGCTACAAGATCAATTCCCAGAGCCTCGAGAACTATTTCGCCATCATCGAGGGCGGACCCCGTCCCGAGCTCGCCCCCGTTTATGAATATCTCACCGTGATCAACGACCAGGTCGCTCCCGAAGTATCGCGTAGGATCTTTACCGCGCTGGAAGAATTCGCGCGGGCCGTTCCGGATCATTCCCCTCTCATCGGTGCCTGCCTCGCAAAAGTGCGGGCCCGGCAGGGAATCCAGCGTAGGCAGGCAAGGCTCTCGAGGGTCTCAGAGCAGGTCAACAAGCTAGTGGCGAGCAGGAATTTTCGAGCTGCCGTCGATCAGATCGAGGCCTATCTGAAAGAGGAAGGGGACAACCCTGAGATAACGGACCTCCTGCGAGAAACGGAGGAAAGGTGGTCACGGCTCCTTGAAGCCAGGACGGAAAGCCTCATCGGCGCGGAAGATACGGACAAGCTCAAAATGGCGCTCGCAAATTTCGAGCTGGCACGAAAGCTCACCAACGAAGTAGACCGTCTGGTTGCGCTGCAGCAAAAGATAAATGCGTTGCAGCTGGCTCTGACCCGGCGAGACACCTCACGCAGGATCGAACAAACATACGAGCTGCTCGAAACAGGCAAGTACAAAGAAGCCCTTCGCGACCTTGAGAATACGTCACTCGATGGTCTCTCGGAACGCGACACGGATCTGTATCACTATATCCGCGGCGTTGCCAGCTACTCGCTTGGACAGTGGACATCTGCTGTGAAGTCGTTCTCAGCGATACAGCAGCGCAATTTCGACGATTTGAACGCCCTGAACGGCTTGGCCCTCGTGCGCAGCGGCCAGCAATCCACGGGAATCTCATTGCTCGTAAACCTCCCCGCGGAATCCCGTACGGACGAGGTTGACCGTATCTTGGGCCAGTACTTTTTGGAAAAACGTGAACACGTCAAGGCTGTAAAATACCTGGCAACGATCAGGAAGCCCGGTCCGTCCGATCTCGAGGCTCATCTCGAGGCGCGCCGCGAGCTTGGACTGGAGCACTACCAGAACGCCAACTACCGGCGCGCCATCGAGGAGTTCCGCGCGGCTCGGCAGATTCTTGAAGTAGACCTCAAAAAGAGAGCGGTTGAAGTCTACCTGTATCTTGGCAACGCCCATTTCTTCCTGGAGGACTACGAGCGCGCCAAGAAGACGTTCCAGGACCTGAGCGATACGGATCTAACCTCGGCGGAAAGACAGCAGTGCCGGGAGCTTTATCTGCGCCGCGGCCAGATTCATCTTCAGGAGCGGAACCCTGACCTGGCCTACACGGACATGGCCGAGTTCGTGCGTCTTGGAGGGCAGGTCCCAGTAGACCTGGTAAACACTTATGGTCGTCTGGTCGCTACCTATGCGGACTTCATGCCGCTGGAGAAGATTCGCTACTGGAACTATGTCAGCACAGCTCGGGACTACAACTACACCCTCTTCGTCAAGGATGACGCGGGGGGGAAGTACACGGTGGAGCGCCGTGAGGCGGGCGCAGCCTCCGAGGAGGTCTGGTCGCGTCAGGGGGTCTTTCTTTCCAAGCAAGTCGGTGACGTGCTGGTAAAGCTCCCGATCAACCTGAAGCTGGCCGAGGAAGCCCTGCCGTTCTTGCAGTACGTGTCCCAGGGACAGGAGTGCACCTCAGAGATCGTTGCCATCCAGCAGACGGTCGAGCTTCCCGGAGGACGGACATACACCGATTGCCTCAAAGTGCGATTGCGTCGCACTCAACGGACCCGTGACGACAGGATCAATTCAACCAAGCACATTTTCTTTCTCGCCCCGTACGTCGGTGAGGTGAAACAGGAGGTCTACAGGGGCAATACCCGGGTGTCGGTGATCGTACTCTCGGATTTCGCCTTGAAATCCGGCCAGCTCGGGAACTAACAGTCCGTTGAAGAAGTGCTTCGTTGCGAAAACCGAGCAATTTTCGTCCAGGTCAAGGAGCAAAACGCAGTCGATATAGGAGTTATCGCCGAGTATTTGCGACGCAGAGATGGGCGAAAAGGGCCGGTTTTCGTAGAATATGACTTCTTCAACGGGCTGTTGACTAGTTGCTCAGCCCCGCGTCAGCTGCCTGGTCCCGACGGCGCAGTCTCTTGATGCCACGCACGGACTCGGCGTGTTCCGAATCGAGGTCATCGAGGACCTTCCGAAACTGCTTCAAAGCGAGCAGAGGGCGCCCCGCTTCCTCGTACAGCACCGCGAGATAGCAGCGAGCCTTTGCCTCCAAGTCCTTGAACTGCCCGTCCACAATCTGGATCTCCTTGACCAGCTGCCTGAGGGTAAGCATGGCAGCCTTTTTGTCTCCCTGGATCGAGAGAATTTTCGCGACCTGGAATGAGAGTTCCAGTTTCTTCTGGCGGTACGCTCTCCTTAGCTCGAACACGGAGCGGTTGTAGTCTCGTCTTGCATAGGGGAGGTCTCCGGTCAAAACCATGGCTTCCGCACGAAGCATTGCCAGATTTTGGTTCAACTTATCCATAACCTGTGTCGCTTCCCGGCATGACCTGAGGGACAAACTCAGCCTTGCCTTCCGGAGCTCCGGAGGCGATCCTTCGGCGGAAATGGCGAGGGTGAACGCCACATCAGCAAGCCCGAAAAGGCATTGCAGATTGTCGGCGGCCAGGGCTCTGCATTCCAAATAGGTTTCGAGTGCCCTCTCCGGCTCCCCACTCAGGCGGAAACTATGTCCCAGGTGGAGGCAAATCCACTGGCGGTCCAGGCGCTCCACGTCCGTCATTCGCCGTGTTTTCAATTCGAGCAGCAGTTGCGTAGCCTCTTCGGGGCGCTCGAGGTGGCTGTACAGCAATACAGCAAGCGCGAGATAGGGCTGGAAGAAGAAAGCATCGAGGTCAAGAGCCTCGCGCAAAAGTTTCTCGGCCTGTGGGTACCTCTTTGCTTCCACCTCGGCTCCGGCCTCTTCCCAGAGATCTACGGCCGCGCGACGGTGAGCTGAATCCGCGCCCTTCTGGTACAGAACATTCTTGGAGACGGCCACGATGGACTCATTTTCTTCCTGCCACCAGGCCCACCATTCCTCGACAGCTTCTTTGCGCGAGTGGGGAGCCCCGTCGGCACGAAACTGAAAATTCTTTCCGGTCCATTCTCTCAGGTT
>Ga0315336_1005852_pt1 | contig 13081 bp, 10 predicted proteins | sample ASW5metaG_FD_204512 | JGI IMG/M metagenome (GOLD analysis project Ga0315336, IMG submission 204512) | Ammonia-oxidizing marine archaeal communities from Monterey Bay, California, United States - ASW #5 | ecosystem: Environmental > Aquatic > Marine > Intertidal zone | place: USA: California...
CGCGAGTTTTATGCCCAAGCCGTTTTCGGACCGGGCAGGCAGCGGGGCACACTACAACATGTCTCTGGCGGATATCGAGTCAGGGGTAAACCTCTTCGACTCGGATAACGATCCACGTGGCTGCGGTATCACGGAACTCGGGTATTGGTTTATCGGTGGGATCCTCAAGCATCTTCCGGCCCTTTCCGCAGTGATCTCTCCGACCGTGAACAGTTACAAGCGCCTCATTAAGACCGGTAGCATGTCGGGTTTTACCTGGGCGCCGGTCTTTGCGTGCTTTGGCGGTAATAACCGGACAAACTCCATTCGCGTGCCACTTGGCGGTGGGCGTGTGGAACTGCGTGCTGCTGATATTTCAAATAATCCCTATTTGGGTGGCGCGATGGTGTTGGCGGCGGGACTTGAAGGAATTCAGGAGAAGATTGATCCAGGCGTACCACATACTGAAAACATGTATCTCAAATCTGAAGCTGAACTTGAGCAACTCGGCGTCAGTTATCTGCCAAGGACTCTTGAAGAAGCCGTGGATGCTTTCGACGCAGATGACCTCGGACGCAAGGTGATGGGCGATCTCATGGCGAAGACCTACTCGGACTTCAAACGGGCGGAATGGGGCGAATACCTGACACATGTCAGCGACTGGGAGGTTAGCCGTTATTTGAAGCTATGGTGAGGTGAGCGCGCCCCTGTTCCTTAGTGTTGTCCCAGTCCTATTGAGTGTGCTGCTGCGGGTCAATTCGAATACGGATCGCGGTCGTGGCCGATGAGCAGGCAACCGGTTTCGGTCCGTGAATTGTGGTAACTGTCCGGGGGATAACTGACGAAATCGCCTTTTTTCAAAACGGTGCCGTCACTCTCGATGAGCTCACCCTCGAGAATCAGATATTCCTCGTGTTTCGTATGCTCATGAGGAATTGAAGCGGTGCCAGGCTCCATGCGAATCACGTACCAGCCGGTAGCACGGTCGCGATCGTAACTGAGATTCAGCAGGTGTACGTGTTCCTGGACCTCTCCCTCGAGATCGTACGCCTCATAAGGGCTGTCGTAGAGATTCACAATGCGGCGGGGTCCGCGCCAGGGAATAGGTTTTTCTTCAGTCATTGATAACACCTTGTTGAGGGGAGTCGATATTTAGGCCGGTCATCTTTTAGCCAGTGTTGAAAAACATATTTCATCATAATCCAGGGCGTTCGTATCCCATCGTTGATCTTATTGATTTAACCATGCGATGATTATGGAATAGCTTAAGAAGCTCCGATGTAAAGCCAGAACTGAGGTTTTGCCGTTGGGCTTTCCAAGCCGGGGTCTCGTAGAGTGATATTAGCTAATTGGATTATTGACCCTGAGAGCCAGTTCCCCGGCGAGGGTTGCGCAGACGATTTAACAGAGTATGTATTAAGGAGCGTTTTTTATGACTAAAAGAGTGGCAGTGATTGGAGCCGGTCCGAGCGGACTTGCGCAACTGCGGGCATTTCAGTCTGCGAAGGTGAAGGGGACTGCAGTCCCGGAAGTGGTCTGCTTTGAACGCCAGTCAGACTGGGGCGGCATCTGGAACTACACCTGGCGCACTGGGACAGATGAGTATGGCGAGCCCGTCCACTGCAGCATGTACCGATATTTGTGGTCGAATGGCCCCAAGGAGTGCCTTGAGTTTGCGGATTATACTTTTGAAGAGCACTTTGGGCGCCCGATTGGTTCGTATCCTCCCCGTGCAGTGCTTTGGGACTACATCAAAGGCCGCGTTGAAAAGGCGGGCGTGCGTGACCAGATTCGTTTCTCCACTTCGGTGCGACAGGTTGAGTACAACGAAGACCGGCGGGTTTTTTCAGTCACGGTTCATAACCTGCCCGAAGATCGGATGTACACCGAGGAGTTCGATCACGTCGTGGTGGCATCAGGTCATTTTTCCACGCCTAATGTGCCCCAGTTCGAAGGCCTGGAAACTTTCAATGGCCGTGTGATGCATGCGCACGACTTTCGGGATGCCCTTGAATTTAAGGACAAAGATGTTCTTATTATCGGTACCAGTTATTCCGCTGAAGATATTGGTTCGCAGTGCTACAAATACGGAGCTCGCTCAATAACGGTGGCCCACCGCACCGCGCCCATGGGTTTCCACTGGCCGGGTAACTGGGAAGAAGTCCCGTTGCTGACCCGGGTGGATAAAAACACCTGCTATTTCAAGGATGGCTCCAGTAAAGAAATCGACGCGATCATCATGTGCACAGGATATCTGCATCACTTCCCTTTTCTGCCCGATGAACTTCGACTCCAAACGGGTAACCGTTTATGGCCGCTGAATCTCTATAAGGGGATATTCTGGGAAGAAAACCCCCGCCTGATGTACCTCGGGATGCAGGATCAGTTTTATACCTTCAATATGTTTGATGCCCAGGCGTGGTACGCGCGCGACTATATTATTGGCAGCATTGATCTGCCTGACCTCGAGACTATGCGTGAGCACAGTCAGGCCTGGCGTGAGCGGGAAGAAAAACTAGAGGATGATGAACAGATGATCTGGTTCCAGGGAGACTATGTGCAAGAACTGATCGACGAGACCGACTACCCCAGTTTTGATGTCGAGGGAGTTAATAAAACATTTATGGAATGGGAGCACCACAAGCATGAGAACATCATGACTTTTCGCAATCACTCCTATCCATCTTTGATGACGGGTAATGCCCAACCCTTGCACCACACGGAGTGGCTTGAGGCGATGGATGACTCCATGCAGTCTTATCTTAAAATGACTTGAGCCGAACGATGTATTAGCAATAAGGCCCCGGCTGGTTCGGAGCTCTTTGTGTTTTTATAGTTTCCTTGTAGAAACCACTGTTTTCGTCGGGTTAGAGGTCATTATTTCATCAGTTGAATTGTAAAACTGAAAAGCGTAGTCTCATTTTCCGCCGAAGAAACAGTAAAGGAAGAAATCAATGTGTGGTATTGCGGGTGTGATGTATCGAGGTAGTGATAAGGAATTCGGTACCGGAGAGGCACTGATTCGGATGCTTGACGGTTGCCAACATCGGGGCCCTGACTCTACAGGTTTTGCACTGTATTCGCCTGAAGCACCGGGACGCTTGAAGCTACGCTTTTTTATTGACCCCACTAGCGAGTCAAGCGATGCCACAGCGATCGAGGCTATCCGAGGACGGCTTATTGATCTCGGCGCTGATATTGAAGAGGAGGCCCACGCCGGAGACAACTATCGCGTGACCATCCGGTATGACGGTGACGTTCAGAAACTGTCATACGAAATGGAGCATGCCGCGAAGGTGATTTCAATTGGTACGAGCCTTGAGATCGTTAAGGACGTGGGGACAGCTCACGAGGTAGATGATCGCTATCACGTTAACGAGTTTCACGGTACCCATGGTCTTGGCCATGTGCGGCTAGCGACCGAGAGCGATGTCAAGCCGGAGGCATCCCATCCATTCTGGGCCACAGGCTTTGCTGATATTGCCATCGTTCATAATGGTCAGATTACTAATTACTGGAAGATGCGTCGTCGCCTTGAGCAGCAGGACTTCGAATTCACTACGGACAATGATAGTGAATTGATCGCGGTGTACCTCGCCGACAAGCTTGCGCAGGGGGGAACACTCCAGGACGCTTTATCGACTTCGATCGACGATCTTGACGGTACTTTCTCCTTTCTGGTGTCCACCAGTGATGAGATTGGTTACGCGAAGGATCGGCTCGCAGCCAAACCGATGATCATGTACGAGGACGATGAACTCGTGGCCATTGCTTCTGAGGAAGTATCCCTGAACCGTCTTTTTCCAGGACGGGCACTCAATACCCGTGAACCCGCACCAGGAACTTACGCCACATGGTCTCGCTCGATTTAGCAATACTGAGTGTTCGTGATGCGAACACTCAACTTCGAACTCTAGGTGAGGCCGGAGAAGACGTCGAAATTCTTAATCCGGATGCCAGACATCACATCGGTGTTGGGTTAACGTCTCCGATCAATGTGACCGTGCAGGGGTCGGCTGGCTACTTCTGTGCTGGGTTGACAGACCAAGCTCGTTTCAGTGTCTCCCACAACGTTGGTTGGGGTGTTGGCGACAACATGTACAGTGGCTCGGTGGTGGTCGGTGGAAACGCAGGTGCCATCCCCGGTGTGGCGATTCGAGGCGCTGAGATTGTCATTAAAGGCAACATGGGTTCCCGGGCGGGTCAAGTGATGAAAGCTGGCACCTTGTGCTGTGTAGGCAATGCAAATTTCATGGCCGGATACATGATGTATGGGGGCTCTATTATTATCCTCGGTGACTCCGGTGAACGGGTCGGTGAAGATATGTCGAGTGGAGAGATCTTCGTCGCTGGAAAGGTGCAGGATCTGGGTTCAGATGCCATGCTCTCGGACCTCGACCAAAAAGAAGTTGAGGGGATCCATGAGTTTCTCGACCGCTATGACATCAAAGCACCCAAGGGTTTTTCTAAGATCGTTAATGCCGGAACAAAATTGCGCTATGGCACTCCGGAAACCCCCATGCGAAGTATTCCGTTCGACACCTTCTCGGGGGACTCGCTTTACTGGAACCCCAAGATACAGGAAGACATTGCGATCAAAGCGCAAAGCGGTCGCTACCGGATTCGAGGCTATGGTGGCGCCCGACCACTACCCCATATTAATGATATTGGATTTCGCAAAGAACTCAACGTTGCCGGCGCACATCGTGAGGTAGTCGACAAGGTGCGCATGAAGACCGAGATCGGTGGGATCAATGGGGCCAGGCCATTGAAGCTAAGCATGCCGGTGATGATTGCGCCAATGAGTTATGGCGCGCTCAGTCGGTCAACAAAGTATGCAATAGCGATGGGATCGGCTATGTCTGGGATTGCCGAAAATACAGGCGAGGGGGGTATGAGCAATGCGCAGCGCGATGCTGCCGGCCAATTGATATTCCAGTGTTTGGGTGGTCGGCTGGGGTGGAATATCCATGACATGCGACGTGCTGATGCTCTAGAGATTTATATCTCCCAGGGCGCCAAGCCAGGTCTTGGAGGCCAGTTGATGGCGAAGAAGGTGACTCCTGAACTGGCAGAGATTCGAGGAATCCCCGCCGGTATTGACCTTAGATCACCATCACGTCATCCCGATATCCTCGGTGCTGACGATCTTGTGATTAAAGTTGAAGAATTTCGCGAAGCGACTGGGTACGAAGTCCCGATTAGTGTCAAGCTCGGCGCAGGGCGTATCCGAGATGATATTAAGATTGCCGCAAAGGATGGATTCGATTTTGTGGAACTCGACGGTATGCAGGGCTCAACGGGCGCGGGAAGTGCTGAGGTCATCGATAACGTCGGAATTCCTACGTTACCGGCGATCATCGAAGCCATCGAAGCCCTTGAGGAAATCGGCGCTCGTGACAACATTGAACTAGTCCTTATGGGCGGTCTTCGCGATGGTGTAGATGCCGTCAAGGCTCTTTGTCTCGGTGCGGATGCGGTTGCTTTTGGGACCTCGGTCATTATTGCGGGCGGCTGTATTGCCTGTATGCAATGTCATGTTGGCCAATGTGTCACTGGAATCGCAACTCAGGATCCGGAACACGAGAAGCGTTACCAACCGGAGGTCGAGGCGGGAAATATTCATCGCTTCCTTGAAAGCGTGCGCTGGCAGATTGCAGCAATCACCCAGGCGCTTGGATATGATGATGTTACCAGCCTTAACCGAAGCGACTTGGTTGCGTTGACGGCGGAGGCGGCAGATATTACCGGCCTGCCTTATGAGCCCTCGGCGCGAGATGTTCCCATGCAGCAGGTTGGGACGTCGTCATGAGCGTCTACGATCTTGAAAGAATCAGTGTGCCGGTTTCCCCCCCGGGTTTTTCTGACGACACTACCGATCCGCACTATGTACCTGCTCCGTGCCAGGTAGCCTGTCCGATCGGGACGGATGCGCCGTCTTATATTGGTTACATCTGGGAAAAACAATATGCTGAGGCGTTTGAGGCGATCACCGCAACCAATCCCTTTAGTTCGATATGTGGGCGCGTGTGTGATGCGCCTTGTGAACCCGCCTGCAGGCGTGAAAGTAGCGATGGTGCCGTGCAGATCCGCAACCTCAAACGGTTTGTCATGGACAAACTCGGAACGGACCTTCCGCAGAATCAGTTCGAAGTTTCTCGTCAAGAGTCCGTGGGTATCGTGGGCTCGGGACCGGCTGGATTGACGGCGGCTTTTGAGCTTTGCAAAGCTGGGTTTTCGGTCTCGGTTTACGAAATGACAGACCGCCTCGGTGGAACTATGGTCTGGGGTATACCACAGTTTCGACTGCCATCTGGCATCATCGAAGAAGATATTCAACGCCTGCAGTATCAGTGTCCGGGGCTTACGGTCCATCTCAACACCGCCCTTGGATCCGGTATCTCGTTGGATGACCTCAAGGAACGGCACGATGCTGTGCTGCTTGCCATTGGTGCGTGGTGGGGAAAGCCGATGGGTGTAGCCGGAGAAGATCATCCGAATGTTGAGGATGGGGTGAGTTTTCTGAGACGAATCAACGCGGGAGAGCGGCCACAAATGCCGGAGACGGTCGTCGTGGTTGGCGGGGGTGATGTCGCGATGGATACGTGTAGGGCCGCTTTGCGCTTACCGGGCTGCAAGACTGTAAAAGTGGTGTACCGTCGCGGGCCCGATGAGATTCCCGCCCGAAAAATCGAGCTGCATCATGCGCAAAGAGAGGGTATCGAGTTTGTCTACAACACGCTTCAGACAGGCATTATGGCTTCAGGCGACAGCCTTGTAATGCAGTGTGTACGTACGGAATCAGGCCCACCTGATGACGATGGTAGACGTTCACCGGTTGTTGTGGATAACAGTGCGTTTGAAATTTCCTGCGGTATGGTGATCGCAGCGGTTGGGCAAAAAGGTGAGAGCGATGCGCTAAGTACTGTAGGACTTATGGATTCCGATCGGGTGCGAGCTGATTTCTCAAATATGCGCACCGTAGATCCAAAGGTATTTGCTGCCGGCGATGGCGCTTTCGGCGGATCGACTATCGTCATGGCGATGCAGCACGGGCAGCGGGCGGCTTACTATATTCGCGCAGCGCTAGATAATATTGAGTCGCCAATTGGTTATCGTACTCCATACCGGACGCGGCGCGTTCCCGTGGCGCAGGATTTGAAGTGGGAACAGTTTGCCCTCGAGGAGCCGGTATTCCACGGGGTGGGTGATGATCCCGAGACTTTTCCCGAAATCGAGGATACCTATGACGAGGCAGCGGCTATGCGGGAGGCAGCGCGCTGTTACCGGTGCGATGCCGAGACCGGATCAACGGACTATTCGGTTCGCCATAGGGAAGATCTCTTTTCGATGGCCCGCACGCACCCCAACGATGTGGACAAGCACCGGGCGATGCTACAACGACGTCTCCAATCCCGGGAAAATCCCTATCCGCCGCAGCGTCCAGCGTCTCTGGACGATCTTGTCTTTCTGCCGGCGAATCTTTCACGCCTGGTAATCGATCCGTACCGTGAGGCGTGCCGTATCGACATTGATCTTGGACAGGGCTTGAGCCTGAATCAGCCTTTTCTTGTGAGTGGTCTAGATGATGCTCCAGAAGAAGCCAGGCAGGCCGCCTGGCAGGCCATCGTTGCTAACGGCGCGGGCGTTATCGGGGTTTGTGCACCCGACCCAAAAGTGCACTGGCTTCAGGTTGTTGAACCGGGCGGATCCTGCGACCCGGCAGCGGCAGGCGTCGTTCAGAGATGGCACGAAGGATTACCTGAGGCAGAGACGGTGAAGAACTCCGGTGGCTTGAAGGGACTCAGTGTGATGCTGATTGAGGAGATTGATGCCGCGGTAGAGTTCGCCCTGGCGGCGGAGTACGATTTTTTGCTGTTGGACAGCACCGGTAATCATGGAGCCTGGAGTGACGAACTTGCCACCCAGCCAAGATTTGAACTGCTTGCAGAGACGGTAGTAGCGCTTAGGAGTCGGAAAAAGGAAGAAGCCCTTACCCTGATTTTCAGTGGAGGTTTGCGATCCGGAACCGACGCTGCACGTCTTATTGCTATGGGTGCGAGTGTGGTGATTTATGGCGTTACCGCAGCCATTGCGATGGGTGGTGAAATCAGTGACGGACAAATTGTTTTTCGATCGGATAGATCGGTCGACGAGCGTGCGGAGGGTCTTAAGGCGATCTTGAATGCGAACGCCGGGGAGGCGTCTATGATGGCTAGGTGCACCGGGAAAACACGGCTTCATAACCTTGAGCCTGAAGATCTTAGAAGCGTTACGCTCACCACGAGTTCGATTACCAGAGTGCCGGTCCCAGGTCATAACGTGAAGCGCCTTCACGACCGTCCATGAGTCCGAAATCCCAAAAGAGTCCTCTCAAGGTCGTAGACGAGCAGTCCAGCGCGCCGGTCCCGGAGCGTGGAGCTCGCCTTGAGGATGCGATCGGCAGACAGGTAAGAGTGTATCGAGCACAGCTCAGTATGACTATCGCAAACCTGGCACGCCAAGCGGGCCTGTCTCCCGGTATGCTCTCTAAAATAGAGAACGGACAGACATCGGCTTCTCTGACGACACTGCAATCATTGGCTGGCGCGCTCAATGTGCCTGTCACAGCTCTTTTTAGGAAGTACGAGCAGGACCGCGAGGCATCTTTTGTAAAAGCAGGCAAAGGCCTGGTTATCGATCGACGTGGCACGCGCGCCGGTCATCAGTATCACTTGCTTGGACACTCTGTGGGTGATCAGGGACCCAGTGTAGAGCCATACCTGATCGTGATTTCAGAGCCAACAGATGTGTTTCCTTTATTTCAGCACGATGGTGTCGAGTTTGTTTATGTGTTGGAAGGCGAGATGCTGTATCGGCACGGGTCTTCTGTTTACGAAATGAGCCCAGGTGATTCTCTTTACTTTGATGCAGATGCTCCGCATGGGCCTGAGGAGCTCAATCGACTTCCGATTCGTTTCCTTTCGTTTATCGTTGGGCCTGATCGCGCTTCCTGACCTTTGGAGTCCGCGAGAACAAATAGCACAACTCCAGCTCGCCAACGATAAAATCTCTAACGCCATCAGGGCACTGAGCTGACGGCCGATTTCTTTTTTGAATTGAATGACTATTTAGGCATAAAAAGTTATGCTGAACTACGGTTTACCCGGTTATAGAAGGGCTCCACTTTCGCCAGTTATTAGAGTGGGTAATCACGCTTAAGAATAGAATTAACTGAAAACATTACGTATGAAATTTCTGATTTTTCAGCATATTAGTTGCGAGCATCCCGGGATCTTTCGCCAGTTCTTCAGTGAATCGGGGATCGACTGGCAAGCCGTCGAGTTGGATATTGGGGACGCGATTCCGGACCTTGACGGGTTCGATGCCTTATGGGTGATGGGTGGTCCCATGGATGTTTGGGATACCGATACGTGCCCATGGCTTGTTGCGGAAAAGGAGGCTATTCGTACCTGGGTGCAGGATCTTAAAAAACCCTATCTCGGCCTGTGTCTTGGTCACCAGTTACTGGCGGATGCGCTGGACGGTAAATGTGAAGTACAGGATACCCCAGAGATCGGCATTCTGGATGTGCACCTCACAGGTGCCGCTAAATTTGACCCCCTCATGAAGGGTCTTGCACCGCAAATGAAGTGTTTGCAGTGGCATTCCGTGGCAGTTACGCAACCCCCGACCGGGGCCGAGTTGCTTGCAAGTTCACCCGACTGTACCTGGCAGGCAATGCGGGTCGGGAAGCACGCTTGGGGGATCCAGTTCCATGTTGAGTTGCAGGACCAAACGATTAGCGAGTGGAACGCGGTTCCGGCTTATGCCGCAGCCCTGGATAAGGTCAAGGGTCCAGGAGCGCTCAAAGTCATGGAGGACGAGGCGCTTCAGTATATGCCGCAGTTCAGGGACAACGCACGCCTGCTGTTTGACAATTTTTGTCAGTCGATAGGTTAGAGGCCGCCTTTACCGGGGACCCAGTTTTTGGGCGCAAGTTCAAAGTCGTCAAAGGTAAAAGCTGGTGCTACGGTACATCCGATCAGGGACCATTCTCCAGTTGAATGCATTGAGAACCAGGTACCTCTGGGAACGATGTAATGATAGCAATGTTTATCTGCGGCTCTTCGGCCAAGGGTTTGCTCCTGGATTAAAACGCCGTCTGACGACCACATCACCGTAAGCGGATCTCCATCATAAAAGTGAAGGATTTCATCCTTTGTGAGGCGGTGCCAGTGCGATCTGTCGTCTGCTTCAAGGAGGTAGAGGATCAGGCTGACGCTGTTTGCTGCATCGCGGAACGTTTCAACAAAGTGACCGCCTTCCGGGTGTGGGGTCATGTTCAGTGAGGCAATGATGGATGCGGGTTCGCTCATGGTGGTATGTCGACATAGGTGCTGAGATTCCGTACGCGACAGCATAACCAAAGAATCGTGATTCCTCTATGATGAGGTCAGACCACCGGGTTCCTGGGCTTAAGCAAGGTCAGGTGCTGTGACATACTGACGCAAGGGATTAAAGACTGCTTTGGAGGATCCTTGACCGAATCACTTAACCCGACTTTCCTGAATCTGCTACTAACCACACTGCCGGAGTCAGCGGTTTTACGCTCGCCCGATGAACGTCGTCCCTACGAATGCGATGGCCTTTCCGGGTACCGGAGGCTTCCCGGCGTGGTGGTTTTGCCAGACACCCTGGAGCAGGTCCGATCGGTGATGGAGCTGTGTCAGGCATATTCGGTTCCTGTGGTTGCAAGGGGCGCCGGGACCGGTCTTTCGGGTGGCGCAACGCCTCATCCCGAAGGTGTACTCCTCAGTATGGCGCGGTTTAATCGGATACTCTCGGTTGACCGCCTGGCGTGTACCGCGCGGGTTCAGCCGGGCGTTCGCAATCTTGCTATCAGTGAGGCGGTCGCCGGGCACGGCCTTTATTACGCGCCGGATCCTTCATCCCAGGTTGCCTGCACGATCGGTGGCAACGTGGCTGAGAATGCAGGAGGAGTGCACTGCCTCAAGTACGGGCTCACGGTACATAATGTCCTTGCTGCCGAGGTAGTCCTGATGGATGGCGAGGTGATCGAGATCGGTGGCGAGACGCTGGATCAGCCGGGTTATGACCTGATGGCAGCTTTTATCGGGTCGGAGGGCATGTTGGGGGTGGTCACTGAAATCACCGTTCGGCTATTGCCAACTCCGCCGACTGCCAAAGTACTGATGGCGGCTTTTGAGAGCGTTGAGGAAGCGGCCTCGGCAGTTGCTGACATTATTGCGGCGGGCATAATTCCTGCAGGCCTGGAAATGATGGATACCCCAGCCATCATTGCCGCAGAGGATTTTGTTCAGGCAGGCTACCCGCGAGACGCTGCTGCAATTTTGCTTTGCGAACTGGATGGCACACAGCCTGAGGTTGATGCCGAGATGGGAGCGGTCTCGGCGCTGCTCTTTGCAAGCGGCGCTCGCTCCGTGAATATTGCTCGGGATGAAAGCGAGCGCGAGCGCTTCTGGTCAGGTCGAAAGAATGCATTTCCGGCGATAGGGAGGATCTCACCTGACTATTACTGCATAGATGGCACGATTCCCCGTCGTGTTCTGGGCGAGGTGCTCAAGGGTATCTCGCAACTCGCGTCTGAGTACGGGTTACGGGTTGCGAATGTATTTCATGCCGGCGACGGTAATCTGCATCCCCTCATTCTCTACGACTCTGGAAAGCCGGGCGAGTTTGAGCGTACCGAAGCATTGGGCGCCAAGATCCTGCAGTTGTGTGTACGCGTTGGGGGCACCATCACCGGCGAGCATGGCGTGGGTCTGGAGAAAATTGATCAGATGTGTGTGCAGTTTGATAAGGCTGAGCTAGCACAGTTTCATGCACTGAAGGCGGTTTTTGATCCGGATGGCCTGCTTAATCCCGGCAAAGCCGTGCCGACGCTTTCCCGATGCGCGGAATTCAATGCGATGCATGTTCATGAAGGCAAGTTGGCCCACCCGGAATTGCCACGGTTTTAAATGGTGAACGATTCCGATAGTGCAGTAGCGATCGTTCAGGAGCAGGTCCAAAGAGCGGCCCGTGAACGCGAGCCTCTTTGTGTCACCGGAGGAGGCACTAAACGGTTTCTCGGTCGCAAGCCGCGCGGTACGCCCTGTTCTGTTCGTGGTATCGAGGGCATAGTGCACTATGAGCCTACGGAGCTGGTGGTGAGCGTGCGTGCCGGGACTCCCCTGAAAGACCTTCAGGACGCGCTTTCGGCATCCGGCCAGATGCTGCCGTTTGAGCCGCCTGCGTTTGGAGAGGAAGCCACGATCGGCGGGACGATAGCCGCTGGATTATCGGGCCCATCTCGACCTTATCGTGGTGCGGCGCGGGACTTTGTCCTCGGAGTGCGTTGCCTGAACGGCAAGGGGGACATCCTGCGTTTTGGCGGCGAGGTCATGAAGAATGTGGCCGGCTACGACATTGCTCGGCTGATAACAGGATCTATGGGAACGCTCGGGATCCTGACCGAAGTTTCGCTCAAGGTCTTGCCCTCGCCCGCCTACAGTGAGACCCGCACTTACGAAATGCGTTTGGATGATGCCTTTGGGTTGATGACGAGTCTCCTGAGTCGGCCGCTGCCGGTGTCGGCCAGCGCGTTTGATGACGGCCTCTTACGGGTGCGTCTTTCCGGAAGCGAGGCCGCGGTCAAAGCTGCTGGCGATGAACTTGGCGGCGAGTTGGATAGGAGTGCAGATACCTTCTGGACACAATTGAAAGAGCAGCAACTTGACTTCTTTTTAGAAGATTTACCCCTGTGGCGGGTTAATGTGAAGCCGCAAGATCTCCCCATTGACCTGCCGGGTAGGAGCATTATTGATTGGGGCGGTGCACTCTACTGGCTCAAGGCTGATATCCGCCTTGGAGAATTAACTGAAATTGTCCGACCCTTTGGGGGATGGGTTACGGGCTTTAGAAGCGCGGATCAGGATAGGGATTTCAACAGTCCCGAAGGTTCGATACTTCAGCTCAACCGTCGACTGAAGAAAGCGTTTGACCCGGCTGGAATCCTCAATCCGGACCGACTGTTCTCGCACGACTGACCATGCACGTTCAGCTCGCCTCAGCGTTTGAAGGGACCTCGTTTGGTGAA
>Ga0315336_1005854_pt1 | contig 13078 bp, 13 predicted proteins | sample ASW5metaG_FD_204512 | JGI IMG/M metagenome (GOLD analysis project Ga0315336, IMG submission 204512) | Ammonia-oxidizing marine archaeal communities from Monterey Bay, California, United States - ASW #5 | ecosystem: Environmental > Aquatic > Marine > Intertidal zone | place: USA: California...
CTGATAGGGCCACCTTCTCGAAATCCGTATGACTAAGCTCCCCGCGCCGTATCTTTTCAGAAGGCACCCGGGCCTCTTCCGCAAGAATCCGGGTGGCCAATTGTTCGGCCGACATTTCGAGGGAGAAGAAGCCAACGACGGCACCATTCAGCGGCAATTCGCGGGCGTCTTTAGCGCGTGCCTTGGCGGCATGAAAGCCGATATTTGTTGCTAGCGCCGTCTTGCCCATCGAGGGGCGGCCCGCTAATACGATCAGATCAGAGGCATGCAGACCGCCAAGAAGTTTATCTAGGTCGATAAAGCCGCTGGCGATTCCGGTGAGATTGCCCTCTCGTTTGAAGGCAGCCTCAGCGGCGTTGACAGCATCCGTTAACGGAGCCTTAAAGGGAAGGAAGCCACCCTCGTACTGCCCGGTCGTTGCCAGGTCATAAAGCTGTTGCTCAACCTGTTCGATTTGATCTACGGCAGTAACCTCGATTTCTGGGCTATGGGCTTCCTCGGCCATGTCCTCGCCTAAGGTGATCAACTGACGCCGGAGGTAGAGATCGTGGATCGTCCGGCCATAATCTGCAGTATTGAAAGTGGTAACTGCAGCGGCAGCGAGTTGGGCAAGGTAGGCGGTTCCACCAATGTCTTCGAGGGCGTCGTCCTGCTCGAAATAAGCCTTCAGTGTCATCGGATCGGCCAACTGGCCTCGTTCGATTAAATGGGCGGCCGCGGCATAGATTCGACCGTGCACGGGATTCGCGAAATGTTCGACGAAAAGAAAATCGGAGACCTTCAAATATGCCTGGTTCTCCATAAGCACTGCGCCGAGCAGTGCCTGCTCAACCTCGAAGTTACGCGGAGGCGTACGGAGTCTGTCTAGCTCGTTCTTATCCCTTAAAGGGGTGACTTTTGAATCTGAACCGGGAGCCTTCATTCGCCCACCATAGCAAAGAGGGCGTTCACACAGAAATATGAAATATTAGTATTGGCCTGTGGAACAGAAGCGTAAGCGCCTGTGAACTTCGGGGATAGTTTTGGTTATACCGCTGTCTTGTAAAAACCGAGTCGGATGCGTTTTCTATGTGAGACTATTGTGACGATTTTTCGCTGCCCGCGTTTTCGGTGGGGGCAATCCCTGTTTTGTCAGCCTCAGCCTCAGCCTCAGCCTCCGCTTCGGCAGATAATCCTTCTAGAACGCCTTCTTCGAAGACTTCATCAGTCTTCTGAGCTGAGATTTCCTCTTGTTTGGTAGGAGCCGGCTTCGTTGCCTTGCCCGCTATTCGTAGTTTAGCCTCCTCTGCCGATCTAGAGACGTTCACGGCTACCTCTACGAGCACTTCAGGATGAAGGGCGATGCGAGCCATGTGAAGTCCGAGCGTCTTAAACGGATGGTCGATCAGCACCTGCTTTCGGTCGAGGGTAAAACCGGCTTCAGCGATGGCTGCAAGGATATCGCGCGAGCTAACCGAGCCATAAAGCTGTTCCGATTCGCTTGCTTGGCGAAGCAAAATAACGCTAAGCCCTTTCATCTGCTTGGCCACGGCCTCAGCCTCATCCCGCTGTTCAAGGTTTTCAGCCTCAAGTTGTTTCTTTTGAGATTCAAACTGAACGAGGTTTTCCTTTGTTGCGCGCAGTGCCTTTTTTTGTGGCAGAAGAAAGTTCCTGGCATAGCCAGGCTTCACATCGACCACGTCGCCCATTTGCCCGAGTTTCTCAATCCGTTCCAACAGAATCACTTGCATGGCTATTTCTCCATACGGCTGGTAGAGCTTGGCAGGCGGCGGCGGATACCTATGACCTGCTCGACGAATCCGAACCCAGTTACCGCCATGGCGGCAAAACCACCAAACATTATAAGCAAGGTATAGAACGGGATCAGTACCCAACGTGGCTGAGCGGATGTTCTGGCAAAAGCATGAATGACCGAAAGCCCTAGCAGAAAGAAGGGGATGCATAGGATAAGGACGAGATTGCGGCTAAAAAATTCTAGCGTTTCTGGCCCGCCGGCGAAAAGCATCAGGGCTGTAAGGGCGATTGCATAGGTCATCCAGTCCGGAAGTTCCATCTTCGAGAAATCTGACGATGGCCGAACGTTTCGATTGAACCGCGCCATAAGGCCTTGTGCCATCGCCCCATTCAGGATGACCATGAAGAACCACCATCCAATAACGAAAGCCGGGAAGAAGGGCGTGATCATTTCCACGACTTTCATCGTTTCGGCTTCTGTGCTGCCGAGAAAGACAGTCAGGATCTCCGAAAGAAAATCGCGGATAGTAGCTTCGACGCCTTGCTCGTCTCCTGCAAGCAAAAGAAAGAGAGCTACAAACATCACGACGGCGGTGGCCGCTACCCAGCTAACGAGGTGGCCTATTGGATACCATTCTTCTCTGCCTTCGGTATCAATCCGGCTTTGCAAGGCCTGGTGGACCAACAAAACGACAGGCGCTGCGTTTAACAATAAAAAAGCAATACCGTAGTAGACGCCGCCCATCAGTAGGCAAAAAACGACGCCTACTATGGCCGCGATCTTAATAGCAGGATAGCCGATTCCTAGACCGGCTAAAAAGAGTGGGGCCTGTGTGAAAAAACTAAGAAAAAGAATTTCTTGCCGACCCATTAGGACGGAGATGTAAAACAAAGCGGCAAGGACGCCGGCGCCGATGGCAAGAGGGATGTTTTTTGACATCGTTTCGAAGGCAGACGGTGGCGTCTTATTTGATCAGGAACGGTAGAAGCGCGATGTTACGTGCGCGTTTGATTGCCCGGGCAAGTTCGCGCTGCTTCTTTGTGGAGACACTAGTGATTCGACTTGGCACAATCTTCCCACGTTCGGAGACGAAACGCTGCAAAACTCGCGTGTCCTTGTAGTCGATTTTCAGTGCGTCCGGCCCGGAAAACGGACAGCTCTTTCTGCGTCGAAAGAATGGCCGACGTGTTTCTCCAGAATTCTGTGAGAATGCCATCTTCTATATTTTCTCCTTTTCTTTCTCGTCGGATTTCTCCTCTTCGGGCACCTCTTTTATTAATTTCGCTTTGTCTGGCTCGGCTTTGTCTTTTTTAGACATTTGATCCGCGGGTGCTATATGCTTTTTTTTGTCGCGATCGTAGTTTCCGCGCTCTTTGGGAGACTCGTCCCGATCGGAGCGATTCCGCATCAGCACAGATGGCCCTTCTTCCAGTTCCTCGACTCGAATCGTCATATAACGAAGGATGTCCTCGTTCAGACGCTCGTTTCGCTCAAGTTCCTGAACAGCATTCGTCGGTGCGTCCAGATTAAAAAGAACATAATGGCCCTTGCGGTTCTTTTTGATCCGATAGGCAAGTGTTCGAACGCCCCAATATTCCGTCTTCTCGATCTTTCCGCCGTGTTCCTTCACGAGGGCGGAAAACGTGCTTGTCAAACTATCAACCTGCGCCGAGGAGATATCCTGGCGCGCAATAAAGACGTGCTCGTAGAAAGGCATGGGACGCTTGAAAACCCCTTCTGGCTATTCACGGCTCGGTGCTATGGCTAAAAAGCTGACTAGCAACCCGAATCTAGCCGGCATTCGTGCCGGCAAGGAGTAAGGATGCGCCGCACTATACACGAACCGACTAGCCCCGCAAGGTCGCTTGACAGGACAGGAAGAGGCGCTATCACTGGCCCTTCGTTTACCGAAATGGAGCTTGGTGAAAGTGGCAAGGGCGTTTGTTTTTCCGGGTCAAGGATCCCAGGCCGTTGGCATGGGAAAGGAGTTGGCGAATGCCTTTGCCTCTGCTCGTGAGGTGTTTGAAGCGGTAGACGACGCTCTTGGCCAGGGCCTAAGTCGGCTTATGTTCGAAGGTCCTGAAGCGGAGCTCATCTTGACCGAAAATGCACAACCAGCGCTTATGGCGGTAAGCCTCGCCGCTATGGGTACGCTGGAAAAAGAAGGGGGCATTATCCTTAGCCAAATAGCGGCCTGCGTAGCCGGACACTCACTGGGGGAATATTCTGCATTGGCGGCAGCCGGCGCGCTCGAGCTAGGGGTGACGGCGCGTCTTCTGAAGACACGCGGTGAGGCAATGCAGAAGGCCGTTCCAGTTGGTGAGGGCGCTATGGTTGCCTTGCTTGGCATTGATCTCGATACGGCTACCAAAATTGCAGAAGAAGCAGCCAGGCAAACCGGCAGTGTGTGCGCAGCGGCAAATGACAATGCGCCTGGTCAAGCAGTTGTCAGTGGCAACAAGGATGCAATCGAATGTGCTATCGCGCTTGCCACCGAGCTTGGCGCGAAGAAAAGTATACACATTCCAGTAAGTGCGCCCTTTCATTGCCCGCTTATGCAGCCTGCTGCTGATCGGATGCGAGAGGCGCTTGCCGAAGTCTCCATTTCGCCGCCGGTTGTGCCGTTGATTGCAAACGTGACGGCAAAGGCCGTAAGTGATCCGGAAACAATCCGTGGTCTTTTGATAGATCAAGTGACAGGCATGGTTCGTTGGAGGGAATCAGTCCTTGGTATGCAGGCACTGGGCGTTACCGATTTGATCGAGGTCGGAGCTGGCAAAGTACTTAGCGGTCTTGCCCGGAGGATCGATCGTGAGCTTGCAACCCAGGCGATCGGTACACCTGCGGATGTCGAAGCCTTTTTGGCAGACATAAATTAAAGGAGATGGAGATGTTTGATCTCACCGGAAAAAACGCACTCGTGACGGGGGCTTCGGGTGGGATTGGCGGCGCCATTGCTCGGGCTCTGTCCAGTGCAGGGGCCACCATTGCCCTTTCGGGTACACGCGCTAGCGCGCTGGAAGAGCTTGTCGAGGAACTCGGTGATAATGCTTATGCCATCATCGCGGAGCTTGCAGACGTGGATGGGCCAGATATCCTTGCAAAAGCGGCTTTAGAGCGGCTTGGCCGGATCGATATCCTTGTCAATAATGCGGGGTTCGCGCGGGACAGCCTTGTCATGCGCATGAAGGAAGAAGATTGGCAAAAGGTTCTGGATGTCAATCTGACGGCAGCTTTCCGACTCAGCCGGGCCTGCCTCCGGGGGATGATGAAGGAGCGCTTCGGGCGGATCGTCAATATTGCCTCGATAGTCGGTGTTACCGGCAATCCCGGCCAGGCGAACTACGCTGCTTCGAAGGCTGGTATGATCGGTATGTCGAAATCGCTGGCGGGAGAGGTCGCCTCACGGGGTATCACGGTCAATTGCATAGCCCCGGGCTTTATTGCGACCGGTATGACTGACGCGCTTTCTGAGGCGCAGAGGGAACGGCTGCTTGGGCTAATCCCGAGCGGCCGCTTTGGAAGCCCGGAAGATGTTGCCGCTGTCGCTGTATTTTTGGCCAGTGAGGAGGCCGGCTACGTCACTGGGCAGACCTTGCACATCAATGGCGGGATGGCCATGATATAGGGGATTTAGGCTGATTGGCGGGCTCTGGAAAAGGGTAGGAAAGTGTGTTACGAACGACGCTACCCTAGGCGTTAAGCCGATTTGGGGAGGGGCGCCAGCGAATCTTCGAACACCCGAAACTGAATGAACATTCCGAAGGAAGAGTCGAAATGAGTGACGTCACGGAACGCGTGAAGAAAATCGTCGTAGAACATCTTGGTGTTGATGAAGGTAAGGCCGTTGGCAACGCGAGTTTCATCGATGATCTTGGGGCGGACAGCCTAGATACGGTTGAGTTGGTCATGGCGTTCGAAGAGGAATTTGGCGTCGAAATCCCAGATGACGTGGCCGAAAAGATTGTCACCATCAAGGATGCAGTCGACTTTATCGAAAATTCGGAATCATAAAAGTTTCAGATTCCAACGGGCGGTCAAAGCGTCGCATCTCTTGTTGCGATCGTCGGAATGGAAGAATCGCTCAGCATGAGAAGGGTTGTTGTTACTGGGATAGGGTTGGTCACGCCGCTTGGATGTGGGGTGGACGTGACATGGCAGCGCCTTATCAAACACGAATCGGGCATACGTAAAATCAATGCGTTTGACGTTTCGGATCTTTCCTCAAAGATTGCAGGCATGATCCCAGTTGGCGAAGAGCCCGGAGCGTTTAATCCCGATGATTGGCTTGAGCCGAAAGAACAACGCAAGGTCGACGATTTCATCCTTTACGGAATTGCGGCCGCCAGTCAGGCAGTCGAGGACTCTGGTTGGCAGCCGAAAGCCGAAGAAGATAGGGAACGCACGGGCGTCTTGATCGGGTCAGGCATCGGTGGGCTTCAGAGCATTTACAACACTTCCATCATCCTTCACGAAAAGGGCGCACGGCGTGTCAGTCCCTTCTTTATTCCCGCTTCCCTGATTAATCTTGTCTCCGGCCATGTTGCGATCCGCTACCATTTTACCGGACCGAACCACGCTGTTGTTACCGCGTGCTCAACGGGCGCACATGCAATCGGAGACGCGGCTCGCATGATTGAGCGAGCGGATGCGGATGTTATGGTCGCTGGGGGCACCGAAGCAGCCGTTTGTCGGATTGGAATGGCGGGCTTCGCAGCGGCACGTGCCCTTTCTACTCATTTCAACGATACACCGGAGAAAGCATCCCGCCCATGGGATCGGGATCGGGATGGCTTCGTCATTGGGGAAGGGGCTGGAGTTATTGTTTTGGAGGAATACGAACACGCAAAGAAACGTGGAGCGAAAATTTATGCGGAATTTTCTGGTTATGGGATGTCCGGAGATGCCCACCACGTGACGGCTCCAGCTCCCAACGGCTCCGGTGCCTATCGTGCGATGCGCAACGCGCTGAGTAGCGCAAAGATGGAGCCTTCGGACATCGATTATATAAATGCCCATGGCACATCGACGCCACTTGGCGATGAAATCGAGCATGATGCGGTCAAGCGTCTCTTTGGGAGCGCCGCAAACAAGGTCTCCATGTCGTCTACGAAATCGTCGATTGGCCATTTATTAGGAGCTGCGGGCAGCACGGAAGCTATCTTCACAATTCTCGCAATACAGAACGGCATCGTGCCACCGACCCTTAATCTAGAGAATCCGTCGGAAGGCTGCGACATGGACCTCGTGCCACACGAGGCGAAAGAGAGGGAGGTGAAGATTGCGCTCTCGAATTCCTTCGGCTTTGGTGGAACTAATGCGTCGCTAATCTTTTCGGCGGCGAGTTAAACGGAACCTGTAGCTTATTGGGCGAACAATGCTCCGAGCTGGGCTTTTATTTCTTATACTAGTCATGGCTGTGGGGGGCATCGTTGCCTTCGGCACCGAACGTTTTTACAAGCCAGGTGCGTTGGCTAGGCCGGTTACTCTTGTTATACCCAGGGGTGAGAGCGTCGCGGAAATAACGCAGCATCTTGAGGCGGCAGGCGTTCTAGGTAACGGCCTTCTTTTTAGGATTGGTGTGCGTTTCAGCGGAAACGATCGCGCACTTCGGGCTGGTGAGTATGTATTCCCAGCTTTCGTTTCGCCCTCAGGGACGATGGAAATTCTCGTTAAAGGAGAGGCCCTGCTACATAAGTTCACGGTAGCAGAGGGGCTTACAACAACTAACATTCTTGCTCTCGTGAAGGCGGCAGACGGGTTGGACGGCGAGATCACGAAAGTGCCATTGGAAGGCGAGCTCTTTCCGGAGACTTATGCCTATGTGTGGGGGGAGAGACGGGCTTCCTTGATCGGACGGATGCGTGGTGCCATGGCAGCGACACTCAAAAAATTATGGGCCGAGCGGGCGGAGGGTCTACCGCTAGAAACGCCCCAAGAGGCACTCATTCTTGCCTCGATCATTGAGCGGGAAACAGCGGTGCCGGGAGAACGCCCTCGCATTGCTGCCGTCTTTCTCAATAGGCTGAAGCGGGGCATGCGTCTGCAATCAGACCCGACCGTAATCTATGCATTATCGAAGGGCGAAGGGAGGCTCGATCGGCCACTGACGAAAGCTGACCTTAACCTCGATCATCCCTATAACACTTATCGTATCCGGGGATTCCCTCCAGGCCCAATATCTAATCCCGGGCGAGCAGCGATAGAGGCTGCGCTAAACCCGCTTGAGACGGACGAGCTTTATTTCGTTGCTGATGGCAGTGGCGGCCACGCGTTTGCCTATACACTGAAGGAACACCGGAAGAACATCCATCGCTTGCTACGTCTTCAAAAATAGTTCGAAAAAAAGCGGCCATGAAGAACACTTTTCATGGTCGCCTGTCTGTCTAGGACGAACAAACGGTTTATGACGTCATCAGAATAGGCTTGATTGCCGTGCCTTTTTCTGAATCCGCCACCGCATCATTGATAGCTGTAAGCGGATACTTCTTCATCATCTTATCGATCGGGAAGCGCCCCTGCATGAAGAGGTCAACCATCCGCGGGATGAAAATATCTGGCACGCTGTCGCCCTCGATGATGCCGCGGATTGTGCGTCCAAACATGATGCTGTTTACGTCGAGCGAAACCTCAGTTCCAAGAGGAGCGGCGCCGATGACGCCACAGACTCCCCGAAGGGTCAATGAATCGACGCATTGACGAAGCACCTGTGGTAGGGCCGTCATCTCCATGGTGAAGTCAGCACCGCCTCCAGTGATCTTTTGGATTTCCTCGACGGGGTTCGTGTTTGAGGCATCTATGGTATGCGTTGCACCCAGCTCCTTTGCGAGTTTTAGGCGGGAGGGCTTTATATCTACCGAGATGATCGTTGTGCAGCCGACGATGGCTGCAGCCATGATTGCGCTCAGGCCCACGCCGCCTGCACCGAAGACGGCAATACTGGTGCCGGCACGCGGGTGAAGTGAGTTCATAACACCGCCTGCTCCTGTCTGGATACCACAGCCGAGTGGACCAAGAAGTTCTAACGGCGCGTCTTTACGCACTTTTACAATGTTACGTTCCGTAGCAATCGCATGCCCACCAAAGGATGACTGAAAAAAGAAATTATGTATAAGTTCGCCATTTTTATGCAGAGGTGACGATCCGTCGCTCGGGCGTCCGCCAGCGAAATTGTAGCCAAAGAGGTTATGGCAATAACCTGGGTTTGCTTCCTGACAACTCGCACAGGTACCACAAGAGTTGAAGGTGAGCACTACGTGATCGCCAGCAACAACTTTCTTAACACTCCCCCCAACTGCCTCAACGATGCCGGCGCCCTCATGGCCCGGAACGAAGGGAAGTGGAACTGGATAATACTGGTCGCGGCAAACTATGTCCGTGTGGCACAGACCGGCGGCAACGACGCGGACAAGCACTTCGTCGTCCCGGATGTCCTCGTCGAGCTCGATCTTCTCAACCGTGAAAGGCTTGTTTGCCTCGCGCGCTATTGCAGCAGTTATTTCCATCTGGGTTTCCTCTCCTGAACGTCCAGTCTCTCCGAATACGTGAACTGGTTGCGTATCTGGGCTTTTATGACAAGGGATGCCCCTCTCTGCCCATCATGCGATTTTAAGAACTGGGCTGCAACCGGAAAGTCAGAGGAATTTCAACCTATTCCCCGTCATCTGCGCTTTCTTTGCCTGGGGTCACGAAGTCCTTGCCGGGGCGCTTGATTGCGGATATGTAGCCGACATGCCAAAACCGAAAATCCTCCGTCGTGGATTGATGCTGGTTATTTCTTCGCCGTCCGGGGCGGGGAAGACGACTATTGTACATGAGCTGCTGCAGCGTGATCCATTAATCACGATGTCCGTCTCTTACACGACCCGACCAAAACGGCCTAGCGAGATAGAGGGCAAAGATTATCATTTCGTGGATCCGAAAGCCTTCGAGCAGATGGCCGCAAAGAACACCTTTCTTGAGCATGCGGAAGTCTTCGGCCATGCTTACGGCACGCCAAGGGCTGTCGTAGAGGCAAGTCTTGATGCCGGCAGAGATGTCTTGTTTGATATTGACTGGCAGGGAAATCGACAGTTGAGTGAGGTGGTCGATAGAGATCTAGTCAGCGTGTTTATTCTTCCACCTTCGACAGAGGAGTTGAATCGCCGGCTTCACACACGCGCCCAGGACAGTGAGGAGGTTGTGCAAGCGCGGATGGAGAAAGCAGCGGGTGAGATCAGCCACTGGGACGAATTCGATTATCTGGTTGTTAATGAGGATCTCAAAGAAAGCGTCGAGGCGATCATTGCGATTTTGAAGGCCGAACGACTGCGACGTGAACGGAGAGTCGGCCTTTCAGATTTCATCCAGGACTTACGCAAAGTTTAATCGCAACACTTAGCAAGTGCGCGCGCCAGCGCGCAGAATTCTTCGACGGTTAGTTCTTCGGCACGAGCCGTAGGCATAATTCCGGCCGCCTCGAGAAGTGCTCCCGACTTCGGCCCAAGCGTTTGTAGGCTTGTCCGCAGCATTTTACGTCGTTGGCCGAAGGCTGCCTGAGTGACCTGGCTCAGCCTGTTGATATTGGCAGGGGCAAGGGGCTCCTCACGTGGACGTAGGCGAACAACACTGGAGACAACATTTGGTGGCGGCATGAAAGACTTTGGGCTGATGTCAAACAAAGGCGTTACCTCTGTCCGCCATTGGGCGATGATTGAAAGACGTCCATATGCTTTTGAGCGTGGCTTTGCACATAGCCGTTCAGCCACTTCCTTCTGGAAGGTGAGGATCATTTCCTCTACCTGATCAGCCGTATAAAGCCATTTCAGAAGAAGCGGCGTGGCAATGTTGTAAGGAAGGTTGGCGACGATGCGGCGTGGCGGCGGCGCTATCTCTGCAGGCTCGGTCGTTAATGCATCACCCTCAAGCACGCAAAGGCGGCCCGAGCTTTCCACGACAAGATCTTCGAGAGCCTTTACGCAGCGTGAATCAAGTTCGACTGCTATCACACGTTTTGCACCGGCATCAAGCAACGCGCGCGTGAGACCGCCCGGGCCTGGGCCGATCTCGATAACCGAACAGGCATCAAGATTGCCAGCAGCATCAGCGATTTTGTGTGTCAAGTTTGAATCGAGAAGAAAATGCTGACCTAGGCGACGCTTGGTGTCGAGACAGTGGCTCTTGATCACCTCTCGTAAGGGCGGGCGGGTACAGTCTAGAGAGCTCGTCACGCCGGGACTTTGGCTTTATGTCGGTGGATGGTAATGGCATTGGCAAGTCTAATCGCTGCGACGAGACTGGTCTCATCAGCGAGCCCCTGACCTGAGATGTCGAAGGCGGTGCCATGATCCGGCGAGGTGCGGATGAAGGGAAGGCCGAGCGTCATATTGACCCCGCCCCTGAAGTCAATCGTCTTCAATGGAATCATGGCTTGGTCATGGTACATGCAAAGGACGGCGTCATAGGTCTCGCGGGCCTTTGAATGAAAAAGGGTGTCAGCAGCGAGCGGTCCTGCCACCGTGATTCCGAACTGACGAAGGGCTGTGACGGCAGGTGCAATAATCTCCCGCTCTTCGTAGCCCAACATGCCCATTTCGCCAGCATGGGGGTTGAGGGCGGCGACGGCAAGACGTGGATTGGAAATCCCGAAATCGTGAGCCAGCGCTTTTGCCGCGGTCTTGCCGCAAAGGACAATCCGCTCCTTCGTCAGGTGGTCGGTAATGGCACGAAACGGTTCGTGGATAGTGACAAGAACGACCCGAAGCGTGTCTGTGACTAACATCATGACTGGCTCGATGCCATTCCCAGCGAGGTGAGCGAGGAACTCCGTATGTCCGGGATAGGCGAAGCCGGCTGCCATCAGGGTATGTTTGTGAATAGGCAAGGTGACGATGGCGGCGGCGTGCTTTTCCTGAACGATGGCGACGGCGCGCCTGATCGCATCTAGAACAGCGGGTACGTTCTCAGGTTCAGGTCTTCCGGGCTTAGGTTGTTTCGGAATATGCTGGGCAAGAATGGGGAGCCCCTTTGGGAAGACGGCTTGCGTCTCGGCTGGGGCGGTAATTGGGTACAAGGCCACGCTGAGGCCAAGATCAGCTGCCACATGCTCCAATCGGGCAAGATCATCGATCACAAAAAACGAAGGCAAACTAGCGCGGTGGTTTGCCCAGGCCTTCAGGACAATTTCACCGCCGATGCCTGCCGGCTCCCCCATCGTGAGTGCCAGCGGCAAGCGACCGTCCTGGGTAGTCATAAGCGAACTTCGACGAAGGCCGTACGGCGAAGGTCGCGAAGATATCTACGGGTAAAAAGGTCCAACCTTTCCATGGTCAGGTTCATTTTGACCTGTTTACGGTCGTTGACCGGGCTAGCCGAATCTGGGCGATCACACACCATAAGGAGATGAATGCCTGCTTCCGTCCGGATTGGCTCGCTTGGGATGCCGACGGGCAAGTCCTTCACGGTGTTACGCAATTTTGGCGCCAGCTTACTTAGCTGCATGGTGCCTAGACTGCCTGACATAGGCGTATTCATTACTTCGGCTAAGCGATTCATTGCTAAGCACCCACGCAAGCTTTCTCTTTCATTCTGCGCTTTGGAGATGGTGGCATTGACGTCGTATGGCGCGGCATCTGGCTCCATCTGAAACAAAATCTGACTTAGGCTAATCGTATCTGATGCCGTCGTTTCGCCCACCGTGCGTTGTTCGCGTAGCCAGAGGACATGGTAGCCCTCCTCCGAGCGAATCGGATCCGAAATAGCTCCAGTCTTCATCTCCAGGACGGCTCGGTCTAGTTCTGGCTCTAGCTGTCCCTGTCGGACCCATCCAAGGTCACCGCCAGAAAATGCCGTAACCCCCTGGGAGAACTCTCTGGCAAGACGGGAAAACTTGGGCTCGGCATTGACCTCGGGTGAGTTGGCATCAGCGCGGGCTTCATCGGCCGCTTGTTTGATAGTTTTAAGGACAGCGTTTTCGTGACTAATATCCTCAACCTCGAGAAAAATCTCCGATACTAGATATTCCGTCGTTCCTTCGAACTGCTGCAGCCGGGCCATCTGTTCGTCGACCTCGTCTTCGCTAATAGCGATTCTTGGATACACTCGCATACGGACAATTTTTTCCCAGGCTAGGGACGCGCGAATCTGCTCGACAACCGTTGAAGGAGGAATGCCCTCTTTGGCTAACGTATCAATCAATTCGCCATCCGGAATGCCATTTCGAGTTTCAATTCTTCGTTTTGCTGCCTCCAGCTCCTCCTCCTCTATCGTTATTTCTAGCCGCGCCGCTTCCTGAATCTTCAATTTTTCATCGATCAAAGTTCGAAGAATTTCAGGCATCATGCGACGAAGTATGTCCATAGAGTC
>Ga0315336_1005855_pt1 | contig 13075 bp, 10 predicted proteins | sample ASW5metaG_FD_204512 | JGI IMG/M metagenome (GOLD analysis project Ga0315336, IMG submission 204512) | Ammonia-oxidizing marine archaeal communities from Monterey Bay, California, United States - ASW #5 | ecosystem: Environmental > Aquatic > Marine > Intertidal zone | place: USA: California...
CGCTGTTGCCCGCTGCCCATTCAACTTCTGCTTCCCTCAGCTTGTGGATAATCTGTTCGCTCGTGTATCGCTTCCTCGTCATTTCCTGCCTCCTTACACACACCCGAATCCTTCGATTCTCTCTCAGGATTCGGATTCGTTTTCAGGGGGCAGGTCAACTGGCTCGACCCGCGGCCGTTCTGCTTGTCGCCGCCTGCTGCGTTCCGACCTGCTGGCTCTTAGCCGGCGTATGGCACTTCGAAGCCGCCCGCAGTCATTCCCTAGCCCGCATGGTGGCGAAGAACGACATCCACTCTCCTATCGAAATCCAATCGGATACCGATCCCTACAAAGCCTGGCCATACCTGATCAAATCGTACGGCTTCCGCCTGCACGACCCCTGGCTCGTGAACTACACCCTCGGTTCCCTGTTCCCTAGCCATGGCGCCGATCTCCGCGACGACGCACCGGGAAAGCCCACAGTTCTGCGCTACGAAAAGAATTTCGGCTGGTCGGTCGTTTCGGAACAGGCGGGTCCCGCGCGCTAGAGTCCGCGGGGAAACTCAGGCTGAACAACGTAGGCTGCCGGCGTGCCGTGACCGCTCACCCGATCGACTTGCGCCAGGCAATCCGTTCCGCCTGCGAACCCCCGTGGGTCGTCACAACCCACTTCGGCATGTCGGTGTCGTTACCGCGCACTCTCGGGGGGATCTGAACCGCATGCAGCTCACCGAGAAGGCGCGTCTTGTGCAGTTCGGCGATCTGATCCTCGGGCCAAACCGCATCGTCGATGATCAACTTTACGTCTGGATATGACGCCACCGTCCCGGCTTGCTCACCCGCGGGAAGGAGTTCCAACGCCTCCAGGTCGGGGCCGAAGAAGGCGACGGTGAACACGGCAAGGTACCCTCCGTCCGCTTGCTCAATGGAGAAGCCGCTGATCGTCTGAATCACGATCTCGTCGAGATCCATCACGGCTTCTCGGATGTTTCGATATTGTGGTGCTTCCACTAGGTTTTCCTTATCGCGAGAGAAAATAAAGGCCGGTGTAAACTTTCGGATCGACCAGAAAACCTTCCGCTGCCAGCTCCGCGAGCCAATCGTCTACTTTGCTCAAAGGAACCAGCCGCACTTTGATGTCCTCGTTGCCGACCCCGCCCCCATCTCCGACCCTTACCAGATCCTCACCGCGCACAAACGTGATGATCTCCGACGACATGCCGCCCGACGAAGGCCCATGGCCGATTACACGCAGCCGGCCAGCGCGGTATCCGGTCTCTTCTTCGAGCTCGCGGTTCGCCGCCTCCAGCAGGGGTTCGCCGTCGAACTCGGCTTCATCGCCCACGATACCCGCGGCCCATTCGATCATCCGCGCGCGCACCGGCTCGCGGTACTGGTCGATCAGTACGGCCTCATTCTCGGCGGTTACGGCGATCACAACCACCACCTCGTCGATACCCTTCCGCGCGACATATTCCCAGCCGTCGCGAACGCGCAGTTCCAGAAAGCGCCCTCCGCCAAGAACCGTTTCGTTTTCTTGATCTGTCATTCTCTAACCGAGCCGGGACCGTCAGAAGCGGTCTCACTAGATTCTTCATTCTTCGACGGCGACGCAAACACTTCATCGCTTGTAATAACTCGCGCGCCCGCCTTCCTCATCTCATCCAATGAACTTTTCACATCCCCTGGTTCGAGGTCGATTCCACGGCAACCGTCCTCGATCACAGCGGTGCGGAATCCCTCTCCCACTGCGTCAAGCGCACTGAACCTGACGCAGTAGTCAGTCGCCAATCCCAGCAGGTAAACCTCGTCGACACCCTGTCCCCGCAAGTAATCGCCCAGCCCTGTCGAACGCCGATGGGCGTTGTCGAAGAACGCGCTATAGCTGTCGATCTCGGCGTCCACGCCTTTTCGGAAAACTCTATCGATCGCGCTTGCGTCGAGATCATCGTGGAACGCGGCGCCAACCGTGTCTTGCACGCAGTGATCGGGCCAAAGCACCTGCCGCAGCCCGCCGAGTTCAACGAAGTCGCCGGGCTTACAGCCTTCGTGTTGTGACGCGAAGCTCCCGTGATTCCGTGGATGCCAATCCTGGCTGGCCGCCACGACATCAAACTTCGGCATCAACCTATTCGCAACCGCCACGACTCTATCTCCATGCGGAACGGCAAGCGCTCCGCCCGGCATGAAATCATTCTGTAAATCGACGACGATCAACGCGCGCATCAGTCAGCGTCTCATCGTAGCTGAACGGGTGCTTCCGTCATCTAGTGTTGCCGAGAAGAGCTTAAGTGCCCATCATGCAGGTTACTTACAGCGGATTTGCGGGTTGACAGCTTCCGCCATTGCTAAAATTGGGCGTAAGTGGCGTTGTCAGAAGGAGATACGGGCGAGATAGCAACAGTGAATGACGGAAGCACCCGTCATTCGCCAACTGACGGATTTCTTCGGAGAAGCGTGGAGGGAGGCTTTCCCGCCGCCAACCCGGCCACGCCCGCGGTCGTGGCAGCGAGAAAACGACGCCTACTTGACCTTGTCATGCTGAACAGCGCCCCTACCGAGTGGCATCATTCTGTCTCTCAACCAACTTAGCCCGCGCCTCACCGTATAGCCGTTTGATGTCGTCCTTCTCCGCCTCGGTATTCCACGGCCCTGTTTCCAAAGCCTGCTCCAGCACCTGATCGAGCTTATCAATGAAATACTGCGCGTCTTCGCGTGAACGGATGGGTTTGTTGTCGACGATCACCCGGACTGGCATGGTGGCGGCGAACGGGAATGCCCGGCGGATGGGGTGAGTGGCGAACTTCGCCTTCGTCCGCACCGCGAACCAACCGCTACCCTCGATGGTCACCTTTTCATCCAGGGTCGCCGTTCGCACCTCTCCTGACGGCTCTAAAGTAGCGACCAGCTTGTTGTTGAACAGCAATTCGATCGACTCAATCGGCATGATCGACCGAACTTCCGCCTTGGCCCGCATCGTGTGCGAACCCGCGCCCAGCTCGATCGTATCGCCAGGGTCCTTGCCGTTCAGCGTGAAGTAGATCAACGGCCCCGCGCTCACAAAACTCCGCCCGGCACGAAAGTCGGCCATCCACTTGTCGTAGTTGAGTTCCTTCCCCGTCTTAACATACACGCGGTTCGAGCCGATGATGTAACTACGATAGAAATTGCCGAAAGCATCCTCGCCGGCCGACGCCACCACGTCGTACCCGCAATTCCAAGCCCGATACAGCGGCTCCATGCCACCAATCCCATTCGCCTCGACGAAGTCCACCATCCCCAGCGCCAAGTCTGCCGGAAAGTTCCGCCCCGCGCCATGCGCATAACCCGCCAGCGCCCCCTGCTCCCGCGCCACCCGGTTCGGCACCGTATTCGACGGATGCAGGCTCGCCACCACCGTATTCTGATATCCCACGTAATCGGGAATCACATAGTGCTCCTTCAAATTAAGAAATGCCCCATGCCCCCAAAACGGCGGATGATACTCCTGGTTATGATACAGAATCCGTTCCTTCGTCGAAACAGGATCGGGCTTGCCCGTGAAATGAGCGATGTCGGGTATGCGCTGCTCCTTATTACAAATCAAGTTGTTTAGCACGTGGACGTCTTCCGCATCCCCCTGGAACATCATCGTCTCGGGCGGATTGTAATAGACGCCCGAATAGTTCATATGGAAATGATTGGCACCGTCCCACCAGCCCTTGTCGCGCGCCTTGTCGAGCCGCTCAAGACGAATCGTAACTGACTCTGGCCGATCCTCCTGAACCGTTACTTGCTGATCCACCGGGATAAACTCAAACCCCTTCGCCACACCGAACGTTGCCTTGCCTGGTGGCAGGTCGATCTCGAATTCGCCGTCTGTATGAAAGTAGTGATACTCTTCCTCGTCCATGTGGTCGTACAGCATCCAGTCGACGCGCAGCCAGCTTTCTTGCGGCGCATACGAGCGCCCGTCCGCGGCATTCAAGTGAACTCGCGCCGCCGTCACATTTCCCGTGCTCCCGTCGACGATCTTCACCCGCAGCTTGCCCATCGGCCGTTTGTAAACGAGCTTCTCCGTCTTGATCTGTTCAAGCTTTCCGCCGAACCAATGGAAGAGCCACAACGTCGTATCGCCCGTTTCATTCGAGATGAACGCGATGCGATTGCCGTCCGGCGACCAACGAGGACTCGTGCGGTCAAAGTCGCCATACGTGAGCGGGAAAGAGTCGCCACCCTTCGGAGGCATGGCCCAAAGCTGCTGCCACTGGCGACCGAGATATGAGCTGTAGACCATCTTCGCCCCATCGGGCGAAATCGTAGGCCGCGCCCGCCACGTCGTTTCCTCGTAATGGAAGCGCGTCATCTTGGCGTCAGGCTCAGCTTTCATCCAATAGAAACCGCCCGAGCCGTGCTTGTTGTCGCGGTTCGTGATGAAGATCAATTCCTTGCTGTCCGGCGTCCACGTCGGATGCAGATTGACCGCCCAGTCGCCGTAGTAGACGGTCGGCGGAATCAGCTCGAAGTCTTTCGTGATCGCGTAAGGCTCGCCCAGTTTGCCGTCCGCGAAATCCATCATCCAGATGTTGTAGCGCCCCCGCGGCCGGCTCGATACGAATGCCAAGCGCTTACCGTCCGGCGACCACTCGGGCTCGACATTGATCGACACGCCCGACGTGAGCGGCGTGACCTTCCCTGTTTCGAGATCGAGTAGTTTGAGATGGATCTCTTCGTTGATCTCCGACGTATAGGCGATGTGGCGTCCAGCCGGATGCCACGACGGCATCGACTCGTAAGCCGCGCCCTCGGTCAACTCGTAAGCCGTCGTTTCGCCCACTTTGATCTTCCAGATCGAGCCCTTCATGCCGAAGGCGATCTCGGTGCCGTCGGGCGACCACGACGGGTAGTTCGGGCCGTTGGTAATCTGCGGCAAGTAGCATTCGAGGATGTAAGGCTCGCCCGTCATGATCTTCGAAAACACGCGGCGACGGCCTTGAGCATCGGCATCGTCGACTAAGAAGACAAACGAAACCACGCACATCAAGGTCAATAACTTTGTTCCAATATGTTTCATCATTTGACGATCTTCCTTGCCGCGACGAACGCGAGCCTAATTCCCATCCCGCAACTCATGACAACGCGCCGGTACGTACCGCTTCGGAATCAACGTGACCGTGGTCGTCCAATACGTCCCAATCTTGTGCTCGACAATCGAGCCCATCAACATATGCGCTTCCCACTTCGTCAACTCACACTCCTCGCGCAGCCAGCGGATCATATCCGAGTTCCCTTCGCGGATTCGCGAATCGGTATCCGAGTCCTTGGACGGATTGTTGACGAGGGAGGCGATATGCGTGTCGTTGACCAGCCTCGGACCGGTAAGGTTCTTCTTCTTCACTACCCGCACCGTGAACTCAACGTCAAGCGACGTCTCAAGACCCGCGCCGAATCCTTCGCCGTCACCCTGCTGCGCATGGCCATCGCCGAGATAGAAATACGCACCCTCGTGATACACGGGGAAGTACAACGTCGCACCTTCGACAACGTCGTTGTAATCCATATTTCCGCCGTACGTCGAGGTCGGACTGTAAGGCTCGTTCGCCTGTCCCGGCTGCCCGACGCCAATCGTGCCCAACATCGGCCGCACAGGTAGCTCGATTTTCCAGTCCGAGCGCATTTCAGGCTTCAGCCGCGGGCTCGTCGTCAGCTTCTGGAGATCGATGTCCCAGGGCACTAGGTCTCCGCGCTTGGGACGCACGGCATCCATCTCGTAGATCGGCTCACGGGCATTCTCCGCATCGTCCGACTTGATCCGCGAGTCAGGGATCCCCGTCGTCGTGTACGCATAGCTCCGGTTGACGCGCACTCTATCGAGATGAACCTCCAGCGCATCGCCCGGCTCCGCGCCCTCGATGTAGAACGGACCAAACAAAGGGTTGCCACCTTCAGGCTTCACATAAGGGTGCTTTAGATGATGAATGCCTTTGTGGTCGCCGCCACCAGAGTCCCAAGTTCGCGTAATCACCGTGTCGCCGGATTTGATGCGGAGGATAGGTTTCTTCTGCGCGGAGAGGTTTCGGGAGTGATGGTCGGGAAAGATCTTGTGAGTTTCGGCGGTGGCCGGTACGGCGGCCAGGATAGCGATCGCAAGAAGAGCGGACACAGCATGCCGTGCCCCTACAGTGCTGCTATTCATTCACCACCTCCGAATTGGTGACACTTGGGCGGCAGATGTTTTTTCTTCATTAGTGTTGCGATCGAACCGTAGTAAGTCACAATCTTGTGCTCGACAACCGAGTACAGAAGAGTTGCGGCATGGGCTCCTACTTTTTGTGGGCCCGTCGAGGGCGACTTCAGGTCGCTTTGGCGTGGCTCAGTAATGCTTCCCTGATCCCGCGGACCGCAAAGATTTCATCACCGTCGCGCATGCACTGAGTAGTAAGCCCAGCGCTCGGCCCGTCTCCTCCGCCACTGATCAGAATCCGAGGCTCGCCCGCACGCAATTGCTTGTAAATCTCAGCACCCGACACTGGGATCACGGCCTTGTCCCAAGAAAAGTGGAGGTTGCTATAGCCCTGTGTGTTGTCACGGAGCTCGGCCTGCAAGCCGGGGATCTCATTCAGGACATCGGCGATGTACTGGGCCTTCTTGTTCCACCCTTCCAGAACCGCATCGTGATCGAGAGCGTCATACCGCCGCACGGCAGCCACGAGCCCGATAATCTCCTCTTTGCCGACCTTCATGCCGCGGCCGATGGCTTTGTAAGGGGAGTGGTTGAGCGTGGCTGCCTCGATCAGATCTGTGCGTCCCGCGAGGATGCCCGAAGATTGCGGTCCGCGCAGCCCCTTGCCTCCGCTAATGACGACAAGGTCGGCGCCGGCTTTCGTGTAACGGGTCATGATGTCCGGCGGCGGAAGCTCGGATGCCGCGTCGACCAGGACCGGAATACCGTGCTCTTTGCCGATCTCGATTAGCTCTTCCGGCATCAGCGTCCCCGGCGGATTGTTGGGCGATCGGTAGACCCGCGCCAGCACCGCGATCATCGCGGTCTTATCGCTGATCTTGCCGATCAACCCCTGTTTGGTGTCCGCGTCGACAATCTTCATGCCGGCCGCTCGGTAAGCCCTGTCGTAGTTGAATAGATGCTGAGTTTGCGTCAGACACTCGACTTTGTCCCACATCGGATGCGGCAGCGCATCGATCTTTTCCGGGTCCGTGCCGGTCAGGCAAGCCGCCGCTCCCAGGAGCATCGCCGAAAACGAACCAGCGCTGACAAGCGCCGCCTCGGCCCCCATCACGCCTGCAATGTAGTCACCGGCCGCCTTGTTCAGCGCGTGCATGTCGATGAAGTAGTCGTTCGCCTCGACCATCGCCCGCATGACTTCCGCGGGCATGCGCGAGCCGCCAATCACCGTGTTGTGCCCCTGACAACTCAGGAACGGGCGCAGTCCCAGCCAGCGAGTGTAGACGCTGTCGTCGCCCCAGGGCTGATCACTGTCTTCCAAGCGGGAAGCGGCGGAACCGCAAGCGGACGCGAGTCCGCTCAAAGCCGCGATCAAACCACGCCGCGTCATGCCAAAGACACTGGGATCATTCGGTTCAGGAAATTGGTTCGACATGATGGGCCTCCAGAGGTCCGCAGATTCGAATCGACGGGCTAGACCCGCCCCTTCCGTACATTCCTACGCGCGGCGGCCTTCCTCCAAGAAGAATTCACGCAAACGCCGCGCCGCGAATATTTCTTCCCCGTCATGCATCGTGCGCGTCTGAATCGTACCACCCTTGGCATCGTCGTAGTAGACGATGCGCGGCTCACCCGCCTTCAACTTGTCTCTCACCTGATTCGGTGTCAGCGGTATCACCTGCTGATCCCATTCGAAGCGGATCTCACCGAACCCGTAGGCATTCTTACGGTAGTAGGCGTGCAGTCCCGGGATGCCCTGCAACTGCTCCGCCAACCAGCGTGCTTTCCGGTTCCAGGTTTCAAAGACCGCCTCGTGATCCAGCCCGACATAGCGGTTCAGCGCCACCGTAAGCGCAACAATCTCTTCCTTGCCAACTTTCATCCCGCGGCCGATCGCGGTGTTAGGGGAATGATTCAGCGTCGCCGCTTCAATCAGATCCTTACGCCCGGCGAGAATTCCTGTTGACTGCGGCCCGCGAATTCCCTTCCCTCCGCTGATCACCACCAAGTCGGCGCCCATCTTCGTGTAGCGCGTCAGGCTGCCGACCGGCGGCAATTCCGATGCGGCGTCGATCACCACCGGCACGCCGTGCTTCTTGCCGATCGCGACCAGTTCCTCGGGCATCATCAGCCCCGGATCAGGATTTTTTCGCCGCTCCGTGCCCGCCAGCACTCCGATCAAAGCTGTCCTCTCGCTGATCTTGCGTTCAAACTCCTCTCGCCGGTCCGCATGAACCAGCGTAGCCCCGCCCGCCCGGAAAGCCTGGTCATAGTGGAACTTGTGAGCCGTCTGCATCAGGCACTCACGCCTCGTCCACGTCGGGTGGGGAAGAGCCAGAATCTTTTCCGGGTCCGTGCCGCTCAAGCAGGCCGCCGAAGCTAGCACCATCGCCGAGAACGAACCCGCCGTTACCAGTCCCGCCTCCGCGCCCGTCACTTCCGCGATGCGGTCGCCGGCGGCCTTGTTGAGTTCGTGCATGTCGACGAAATAGTCGTTCCCCTCCGCGATCGCCCGAATCACTTCCTCCGGCATTCGCGAACCGCCAACGACCGTGGTATGTGCCCGGCAGCTCAGAAGCGGCCGTATCCCGTACAGGCGCGTATAGATACTGTCGTGCCCCCAGGGTTTCGAGGGGTCTTGCAATTTGGCGGCGGCGGCGCTCGCCGTCGACGCCAGACCGCTCAGAGCGGCAATCAAACCACGCCGCGTCAGGTTCCAACGATTCATCCTGTTTCTGTCTTGATCGGCCATCACCAACCTCACGAAGAAACTCTACTCCGATTCAGCCAAAGAACACCAAAGATAGAAATGCCGGGCGCCCCACGCACATACTCGCGAGACGCCCGGCAGTTAGAGGTTAATAACTCAACACTCCGTCAGAACTGCCACCGTAGACCAAGCTGCATCTCGCGCCCTGCCAACGCGCTGGTGATGCGGCCGAAGTTGCCCGACCGGACGTTCATCTGCGGAGTCCGGAACGGCGGGGTGTTCGTGGCGTTGTACATTTCCCAGCGGAACTGGATGCGATGACCTTCGGCGACATCAATGTTCTTGAAGAACGAGAAGTCGAAGCTCGTGAGTCCAGGCTCTTCGATGACGCTGCGTCCCGAGTCACCATAGAGGCCTTTACCCAAGGCGATCCGGCTCGCAGGGCTGGCGAACACAAAGGCATTGGTATCGAACCAGCGGTCGAGAGTTCGCTGGCCGCCGGAAAGGTTCCCGTCAGCAACTCGGTAGGGCCGCCTGCCACAGCGCGGGCATCCGTCGCCAGGCGTCGGATCGGTTCTGCCCTGGTTAACGTCAACCGGCATTCCGGCCGCGAGAACCAGAACGCCGTTCACCTGCCAACCGCCGAGAATGTGCTTGGCGGCGCCTTTCAGGTTCTTGCCAAACGGCAGCTCCCACAGAAACGCCGTCGTCCCACGGTGGGTGATGTCAAAATCTCCCCGTCCCCGCTCGGCTGTCCGGCGATCGTGCGGATTGTTCGGACGCACCGCACCGCAGCAGGCGCGGGAATCGAACATCACCTTCGCCCAAGTGTAGGTCTGGAGGAAGGTGAGGCCGCCGCTGAACCGCCTCTCCAGCTTGGTCAACATGCCATGGTAGCTACCCGAAGCGGCATTGTCATGGACCTCGATGCTCGCCCAGTCCGGGTAACGGCGCGTCGGGTTGGCCGTGCCGATCGTGTTTAGGAGAAACGCGTTGTACTCCGCCGGGTTGTCGAAGTGGTCCGACTTCGAACCGCTGTAGCCGATTTCGCCAACCAAGTCCCACGGCAGAGACTTCTGGATGTTGAAGTTCCACTGCTGTACGAAGCCGACCGTATTATCCGTAGCCGCGGCGCTGGCGCTGGCGCGAGCTCCCAACGCCTCCACCTGATCGGCGGTCGCCATGGTGAGAACCGGTCTACGCGCCAGGGCGTTCTGTTCGAAGCGCGCTGTCCCAGGCGGGTTGGCCGCCAGAATCGGGACGAAGTTATTGATCATGTTGACGTTGTAGAAGATCCCGTAGCCGGTGCGGATCACGAAATCGGTTCCGCCCAAGGGCCGCCAGGCAATGCCGAAGCGCGGCGCCCAGTTGTTCATGCTAACCGTGTTTAGGGCGACCCGCGCCATACCCGGCTCCGGGAACAACTTGCCCGTACCCAGATTCATGTTGCGCGACTCGCCGCGGTCATCCACGAATGGCGAGTTGTACTCCAAGCGGATACCGAGGTTCAAGGTCAGATTCGGCGTGAGCTTCCACTCGTCTTGGATGAAGGGATGCACGCGCCAGTACTCGAAATCCGGGTACGTACCGGCGTTGGCCCTGCCCGGAATGTTACCTAGGCGTATACGTTGCGGATGGTCGAGCAGGAAGTCAGCGAAGGAGTTGCCCGAGTGAACACCGTTGAAAGTAAAGGCGCCGTTGGCAGCCTGAATCGTCCGGCGAGAGGTTCGGACGAGGTTGTACGAGATTCCCGCCTTCAGATTATGGCTGCCCTTCATGAAGGACGTCTGGTTGGCGATCATCCGCGACTCGTCCCAGATCTGGTTGACGTCGGACGCACCGATGCTGCAGCACTGGCTTACGCTAATGCTGGTGATACGGGCATCGTGCGGGGCCTCGGTCTGGCCCGGGATCCCTAACTCCGTCAGGTTGCTCCATCCGGTGTCCGTGAAGCCGGTCTCGCGGAAGTAGGTGTCCCGGTTGTACGAAACCCGCAGTTCGTTCAGCGCCGTATTGCTGAGGAAGCGTGTCCACGTCATCGTGGCGTTCTGCTGACGCTTCGGATTGAAGTACGTGAAGCGCGGGTCGACGGAAGCGATGACGTTGACGCTTTTCGGTCTGATTTGCTGGACACCGTAGCGAAAGAAGATCTTGTTCTTGTCGTTAACGTTCCAGTCGTTCCTCATGTAGAACTGGTCGTCATCCAGGTCGTTCTTCGTGGTGCCCGAGAAGTTGTTCTTGCCGTCGAACTGCGCGCTGCCGAAGTTCGGGTTCGGCCAGAAGGGAATCACTCTTTTCGAGATGGATGAGATCCGGCTCTGCGGAATGACGTGGTTCGGGAAGGTCCCACAAGTGGCGGCGTCCGCCGGATTCGTACAGGTAGCGATATCCAGGATCGGGGCGCCCGCGTGGAAGGGCTCGGTCAGATCGCCGCTGCGCATGAGCTGAGAAGGATAAGTGCTGAAGCTCTGCCCGCTACGCCGTTCGCCGAGACTCTCCACATTGACGGTGAAAAACAGCTTGTTCTTGACGATCGGACCGCTCAGTACGCCACCGAAGGTGTTACGTGTGAGAGGCCTCTTGGGAAGAGTAGGGTTCTCGAAGAAATTTCGTGCATCTAACTCCTCGGCCCGGAAGAAGTGAAACAGCGTGCCGTGAAAACTGTTCGTGCCCGGACGGATGCTCGTGATGATCTGCGCGCCCGATTGGGTCCCGTACTCCGCGTTATACCAGCCGGACTCGACACGAAACTCTTGAACCGCCTCGACGGAAGGCCGCATACGGACCATGCCGTGAATACCCGTCCGCAGCGGCGCCCCATCCAGAATGATGTTGTTGTTGTGGACCTTCTGGCCCATCGCGGCGATTCCATAGCCGGGCCCAAATCCGGAGGTGGTCACACTCGTCCGCGGGCCGCGGCTCATACCGGGCGCCAGCAGCGCCAGCCGGAAAATATTACGATCGCCCGGGATCGGAAGCTCGCGGATCTTGGCTTCGTCGATGACCGTACTGATCGTCGTGTCATCGGTTTGGATCGTCACCGCGTCCGCCTGCACTGTGATCTGCTCGGTGACGGCCCCGATTTCCAGAGTCAGGTTCTGGCGGCGCACGAGGTCGACTTCAAGCCGCACGTTGGTCGCGACCGCTCGGCTGAACCCTTCCAGCGCGGCCACCACTTCGTACATGCCGATGTCGAGCGCAGTGACGGAATAGTCGCCGCGCTCATTCGTTTCGACGGTCCGCACAGACTGCGTTCCAACGTTGGTTACGGTAACGGCTGCGCCCGGAACTGCGGCACCCGATTCATCCGTGACGGTTCCGATGACACTGGAACTCGTCGATTGTGCAGGGGCAACGCTGGGGGTGAAACCAATCACCATGGCCAGCACGAATGCAGTACATGCAAAACCCCACCAGTTACGGCACGCCAAACCAGGCGTACTCAATGACAACCTTTGTTTGTTAGACATACAAGTCTCTCTCCCGTTCTTGATCACCGTTGTCGAAATCATGTGCTTCCATCGTTCACTTCTGCAGCGCTATAGATTGCCCACAGCAGAGCGAAACAAGAAGGATCAAGAAGATATTAGCTGATCTCTTGTCAAAGTGCAAGTGCACACCTCCCGCAGCTTCTCTTCCACCACCTGGCACAGTTGGGGACAGCACACTAGGCGGCATCGTTTCCGACGCCGTGCCCTCTTCCAGGCTTGCTTGTCCGCCTCTGCGGCCCGATAGCGAGTCCGACCGCCGTTGCGTCGGAGCTCGCGGCTCAGAGTCGATGGCGAGCGGTTCAGGATGCGGGCGATCAATCGCAGCGACTGCCCTGAAGCAATGCCCCGAGAGATCTCCTCCCGCTCGGCCCCAGTCAGCACCCGGGCTGAACGGCATCTGATTCGCGGCCGGATGCCGCCGTAGCACGACAGCACAGAGTAGACATTCCACCGTCAATTCAACGCCCGGGCGATTCCAACTGACGACTCTCCTCGTTGCCAGCGATCAAATACCTCGGCCAGCTCCGCTGCCGTGTAGCCTCGCCGCCTCTTCTTCTGTTTCCTCTGCATCCACTTCTCCTTTCGGTGAAGTGTTGCATCGATCCATTGAGACCACCACCGATGTCATGAATAGACAGGTTTTTTCGTCCCCAGGTCCTTGAGCCGGCTCGGTTTGCGATCCAGGCGACAGTCTGTCCGGCAAGCTCGGATCGCGGATTGCTCGGTGGGAAA
>Ga0315336_1005856_pt1 | contig 13074 bp, 14 predicted proteins | sample ASW5metaG_FD_204512 | JGI IMG/M metagenome (GOLD analysis project Ga0315336, IMG submission 204512) | Ammonia-oxidizing marine archaeal communities from Monterey Bay, California, United States - ASW #5 | ecosystem: Environmental > Aquatic > Marine > Intertidal zone | place: USA: California...
ACAATCAAGTCATCATTATCCCCAACAAGCAGGTTTGGGGAAATGTCATCACAAACGTCACCGCCAGTGACGTCCGCCGGGTTGATCTGACCTTCGGGATCGGATACGACGACGACATTCCACAAGCAATGTCGGTCTTGAAAGAAGCCGCGCAAGTTCATCCGCTGGTGCTCGATCATCCTGAGCCACTGGTTGTCGTAAAAGAACTGGGAGACAGCTCCGTCAATTTTCTCTGTGCGCCTTGGGTCAAAACGGAAGACTATTGGACCGTGTACTGGGACCTCATGGCCGAAGTGAAACAGCGCTTTGACGCTGCTGGCATCTCGATCCCATTCCCTCAGCGGGATGTTCACCTGCACACGGTGACGCAGGGTACAGAGAGTTAGGTCCAGGGAAAGGCGCCGACCGGCGGTTGATGGCGTTAAGGCATAGGCGGACATGGGCGACCTTGACGGTCGTCGTCCCTCCGTCGAGCACGACAATCTCATGGCTCCAATCGAACTGGTAGGCTTCGCAGGAATCGAAGCTCAGGGCACTTGGCTTGCCGGTGATCTGCATTGATGCGCGCCACGCCAAGGCGACTCTTTCATTGCTGATTAACTAGAGCGATCGCAACGATGCGGTTGGCCTGGCTCGGATCATGCAGGCCGGCTGGTATAAGAAAGTCCAGGTCAAGAGCGTGGACTTTCATGAAATCCGTGCACTGCTTAACAGCCGGGTCCTGTTGGTGAAGATCAAGCGCGACCTCAGTAACTTGATCCGAGGGACCTTGAAGAACCTCGGTTTGATCGTCGGCAAGGCGTACGGCTACGTTTTCCACCGGCGGGCGGGGGCACAGGCTATGGAAGCGTGGGCGCCGAAACTTACCGTCATCGTTGTGCTGACAATGTTGTTGACCAACGGAAAGGCTCGCCGGTTTGCCAGATACTGTGGAGAATGGCAACAAGCTTGCAGGCCAATGCAACGCAGGCTTTTCCGGCGCCGGACCGACGGGCTATCGCCAGTGCCCAGTCTTTCAATGCGGATGGGCGCTTGACGCGCGTGAGGATGACGACAGCCGCTTCATACATGAGCGTTCGGGCAAGGCCGTCGCCGCATCTCGATATTTGGCCGCTTCGGTCGATCTCTCCTGACTGATACTTTCGCGGTATAAGGCCGAAGTCGGCGTCGACAGCACGGGCGTTGCTAAAGCGTTCGGGCTTTTCCACGGTACTCACATATGTCAATGCAGTCAGAGGCCCTACGCCGGGCACACTCATCAACAGACGACAGGTTGGATGCCCGAAAACGTAAACGACCGCCCCATGGTACAAGGGCGGCCGGGTACGCAAAAACATGTGCTGGGACCTGAACGCAGGGGCGTATCTACGGCAGGCCTGGGTATGATGTTACGGCCGCCAAGAAACCCACGGTACTATACGGACGTATGGGGTCGATTGTTGGCCCAAAGAGAGTCACAAAGCGCCTTTGAGCACTTCCGACACCCCAAAACGCCCCACGGCGCTTATATTGGCGCTACGGGCATGATCAGGACCACGGCGAACGGACCCAAGCCGGAAAGTAGGAATCGTGCCAGAAACTACCTCCCAGCTTGAGCCCGCCGCAGCGTCCTAAATGACGTCAGCCAGTCTATCTGTGACAAACGTCATTGGAGTAGCGCCATCGTGTACAACCGTCGTATCGCACAAGATAACAGCAGGCCCAACCGTTTCGTCAGCGCTAGTATCGCCATTGCTGGCGGTAGCGCGGCGCCTCCCTGAGAATGCGGTCTGACCCAACTTATACGAAGGTATTAGGTCGTTCGATGAGCGTCAACAAAATAGAAAGAGCCCCATCGGCGACCACAGACCGACAGGGCTTTAGGTAAACCAATCCGGACGTCGCTAGTGGCGCGTCAGTGCCGAAATCTAGCCAAGGCGGCCGCAATCGCTAATACGTTGATTGAAACAGCGAAACTAAATGGCGTCGGCTCACAAGCTTGGCTCATCGACGTCCTCGGCCATATCGCCGATTACAAGATCACTCGGCTGGACGAGTTAATGCCATGGCGTTACGCTGCCGTGGCAGCGTAACCTGAGGCACCGCGTTAGCACCACGGCGTTCTCACCGGACGGTCACCCTAAGCCCGCATTTCCCGCATGGGCAATCGTTTCTTGGCATCTTGCCGCGAGATAATTTCGCGATGACAATGAGTTGACAGGATTGGAGCGGAGATTTGAGAGCGAACTCGACGGGTGAACCGCTATCCGGCCCTTTGCAGCTCCAGTTCGACCGCTCTCTGAAGCTCTGCTTCACGAAGCTTGTCGATGATCTGCTCAACACTGTGTCCCATCTTGGCCATGATGATCTCCCCTCTTCGTTGCCAAATTTAGCATCAAATTTGGTATGAAGATCTGGGGGCAAAGCAACGGTGCGGTTTCTGGGTGCCAAGACCTCGCAGAAGTTCGCCTCCGATCACGCTTCGATCCATAACCATTTCAATCACGCCCGCCAGCTCAGTCACCGAGACATATTCAAACGGAAGCGCTCAGCCGTCATAGCCGAACGGCGCCTATCGGAGGCCTGAATAACAATACTTTCTGGGATTCTGGAGACTGGTTCGCACTTGTCTCACACCGCCCTCTAGTCCGAACTACATGATCTGGTCGGCGAGACGCAGACCGCGCTGATCGACGGCGCTGACATCGCTATAGTTGCGATGAAGGATCGCAGGAGGCTTGATACCACTTTCGTCAAACGCCTCCAGAACACGCAATGTCACATCCGTCTCGAAGTCTTTCTCGAGTTTGGTATCAAGTACATAGGCCTTGAGGCTCAACCGAAGCGCTACATAGCTCTCAACGATGACTTGAGAGACCAGAACTTTTACCGGCTTAGGCAGAAAGATATAGCGGCTAGTGACAGCTGCTTCGCGAACCAACTCAAGGGCTTGGTGCACATCTTGATCGGTTCCGATATGGAAATCGACGACCACTTGCATGTCCAGCTCGCCGGCATTGCCAGACGACGCAATTTCGTTCAGCAACATGTTGTTGGGCACAGTCACCGTGCTGTCATCCAAAGTCTGCAATTTCACCGACCTGAGACCGATCGACGTGATATCGCCATAATATCCGGCAAATTTGACTCGATCGCCCAATTGAAAGGGGCGATCGAACATGATCATGATACCTGCGACGAGCGAGGCGACAAGATCCTTTACCGCAAAGCCGATCGCCACCGCCGTGGCCCCTCCAAGCAGTGTCAACAATTCTCGACTAATTTCGAAGCTCAGCAATATGGTCCCAATAATGACACTTATATACACAACAAAATGAAAAATGGCACTTAGCCGCTGCAGTATGAGCCGGCGCTCCGCAAATACTTCTCCGAGACGGTTCACCAGATTTCTGACGAACCGCAGCGAAAGCCACGCACCACCGATAATCACCAATGAAGCGATCAGGCCTTCTAGCCGAATTAGTCGCGGCAGCAGAGTGATTGTCTCAATATCGGACGCCACCGACTGCTCCTGCGCCCATGCGTAAGAAAAATGGCCCAACCAAATGGAACAGGCCAAGAAGGACTTAATCAACACGCGTATCATAGGATGCCTCCCTTAGTTGGACGGGACAAAAGATTGCGCCGTGTCAACACGGTCGTAATCGGACGGTACCAATTCCAAGAAATGCGGTAGCGATCATCGCTTTTCTCTATCCAGCCTTTTCTAAGTGCGACGCTAATGGCGTTGCCGACTTCAGAGCGCTTGAACCGAAGACTTTCGACAATGTCGTCAACCGCAGCCCTATCCACTTGCGCGATCACTCGCAGAACAAGCAGCCCGGCAAGGCTTAGACCTTCAAGCTCGTTCGTCTTGTTCTGTTCAATAAAACGCACGACAATTCTGTCGTCATCGACGACTGCCAAAGAATCAGCCCATAAACGCAAGGCGACGGCCGGGTTGCCACCAGCTGCATGCCAGACGAGGCGCAGAAATCCAGCGCGATTATACTCCGACGTAGTCTCAAAATCCGCTGTTTCCATTTGCTGCGGCAGCATCAGCTCACCATAATCCGGTGCGATGCCCGCTTCCCGACAGCGAAGATCTATGAGATTACCGATTTGATCCTCCGTCCAAGGGCTAAGATGAACTTCGTCCAACAAAGGAATTCGGTTTATCCGACTGCGCCGGATGTAACCCCAAGCCGCACTGTCAATGGTTGGAACCCACAAGACTTGAAGATCGAGTTGCCGGACAAACGCTGCAATTCTGTTCATGTCGTGGAAACCGCCCTTATGGGGCCGAGACAGACGGTGCAAGTTGTCTATGGCGATAATCCTGACACCTGATTCCTGTGCCCGATTTTGAAAATCGGCTGGCGTCGGATCTGCCTGCGAAAGCCCCAACACATTGGCTAGAGCCAAATGAAACTCGTCAAAACCACCAAACAGACAGTCTAACATCACCACACCATCTTCGAATTTGGCGGCGAGGCTTTGCAGAAACATCGTCTTGCCGCCGCCCCGTTCTCCAACGATGACAACCATGCCGGCATTTGAGTCGTTTGCCATCGATAACATCAGGTTCGTTTCGTTGGCATATACGTTTGGGAGGCTCTCGCCATCACCCCGAAGCAGATGAGCTTTCAGAGCCTCACCGATGGGTTTGCCTTCCGGCAAGTTTCGGCGTGCCGCCTTCCGCGTGAGATCCCGTTGGTAAAGCGTTGCTTGAAAACGACGGCCCCAATCGAGCGTTGACGTTGCTCTGAAAAACTGCCCCTGTAGCCGTATAACGATGAGGTAGGCGCCACCGACGGCCGAACTCGCGAAGCTCTTTAGGCCACGGCGATGCCGAATGGCTCGATCGATCCACTGCGGTATCTGACGTTCGTTGGCGAGCTGTAGGAAGATCTCCGTGCGCCACATGGCGATCAACACCAACAGCAATGGTATTGCCAGCAGCTTAAACTGCAACCAAACGAACGCATAGGTCGTTGCCTGACCGAGATATGTCTCAGTCAAGTCGAGGCCCAAGCCCAACAACACAATCCAGGCCGCTATAAGGCGTAAGGAACGCATGCGCAAATCAGCGGTCTCACCGGAAAGGCCAGCGCCGCCTCGTATCGCAATTGCGTTGATCACGGAAATTGTCAACCAAGCCAATAAGACCCATTGCGCAATGGACGATAACGTTTGCTCCAGAATTTCGAACTCGCGATATTCCACCAGTCGAAACGCTGCTGCCGAAAAAGAAATCCATTCAAGCGGCTTCCGTACCTGGTCAAAATACCAAACCAACCGCGCGACACGCAGTTTATAGCGTCGTCTAGGTCGGGCATTGGCAAGTGAATTGCGAAAACTTCTAAGAAAGCCAGGCGCCCATCGACGCCATTGACGGAAAGCGATTACGACAAAGATCAATAATGCCAGTCGTTCGATCACCGGCAGCGGCGCCGACCTAAATCGCTCGACCCACTCCGAGATCGCATTGGGCGACAAGGTCACTTGCACTCTACTGTACAACACAAGGTGTGCCAATTCGGCCCGCAGCTCCCGCATTCCCGTCAGACCCGTACCTGTCACACGCTGCAGAAGGTCGGACGAGATTTGCGGCATAAGGTCAACGCGGATCCGATAGAGTTGATTGACCGTGTCGTGAAGCCGCTGGATCTCGGTAATTTCACCGTTGCGACGACCGGCATCAGTGTCGTTTCTGAACGTGCCGCTAAGGCGAGATACCGCTTTTTTAAGTTTGGAACGATAGGCCAGAGACTCAGTGGCAAGCTCTGCGTAAAATCTATCGAATTTTTCAACATCGAAGCCGACGCTGTTCATCTCATTAAGCAGCGTTTCAAAGCGACCGGACCATTCAGCGGCGACCTCGGTCAGCGGTGTCTCAGCGGCCAACGCCAAAGCCCCGGGCTGAGCCGCGGGATCTGGCAGCTCGGATGTAAGCGTGTCCTCGGCATTGCGAACCAGCGAAGACTGAGGTTTATTTAAAGTAGAATTGGCTGAAGCAGACGATGTGTGCGAACTTTTAGAGTCCGTATTTCCAACTTCCGATGTTGCCTGACGCTCACTGCTGTCGGCTTTGCTCGGTTCCGTTTGCCGGGCATCGTCGCGCGCCAAAGCATCATGAGTGGAAGAAAGCACATAAGCCGTACAGAGGCACGATAAAGCGAGCAAAGTCGCCAAAAAATGGCTCCTTAGATCACAGACCGCGCTGCGAAAATTCACGCCTTTCGCTGCGCTCACTGAGCGAACCTTTCCTGTTGTTTTTCTATCTCATTTGCACATTACGTCATGGCGATCGAATTGTCTCCCCACATGGCAGATTCGATGATCTGCCATGGGTTGAATAGATGCTGTTGATCCGATGTTGGTGTCATGTGTGGACGTATATGGACACCCGCCTGATTGCAACGGTGATTTTGGATCGGTTAGCTGAGCTGCAACTGCTTTCGTATATTCGGCTTCTAATGTTTGCGCGGTATCGATGCGCAACGAGCCACAATGGTTTTTCGCACGCCTTTCCCTCAACGGCTCCGAGACATGATCGGTTGATCTGCCGGTCCACACAACAGGTTCAAAAGGCGGCGGTGCAACCGCTTCTCCATTCCTTGATGCCTTATTGCAATAGCGGTGGGTAATCTCCTATTCAGACTGTCTCCAGATTTTATACGACTGCCGGTACTGTTCGGCTCTGATCATATTCTTCACCATGTCGCAGCAAGGCCCAGACAATACGCGCATTCTTGTTGGCAAGCGCCACAGCAGCCACATTGTAAGGTCTGCGTTCGCACAGTTTCTGCAGCCACCGGCTTCGCGGATCCTTTTTGTGGCGAACCCGTCCAAGAGCGGATCTGGCGCCGTGGATCAGCAAGGTCCGGAGATATCGGTCTCCACGTTTGGAGATACCAAGCAGACGTGTTTTTCCGCCACTTGAATGGTGCCTGGGGACGAGCCCAAGCCAGGCCGCGAACTGGCGTCCATTGCGGAACGAGGCGGCGTTGCCTGCTGCCGCGACAAGTGCGGTGGCAGTCACTGGCCCGATCCCCTCGATGCGCTCCAGGCGTCGGCACACCTCACTATTGCGGCTAAGCTGCCGGACCTGGCGGTCATAGGCTCGGACCCGATCATCCGAGCCCAGCAGTTCATTGTGAAGATCATGTATAAGTGAGCGGAGCAACGGATCCAGTTCAATTTTGTCGGATGCCAAAATGTCCGGCAGCCGTCGCCGCAGACTGGCAAGGTTCCGAGCGACAACGATGCCAACCTCAGCCAAGATGCCGCGGATCTGATTGGCAAGCGCGGTTCGGTTTTCGACCAGCCGTGTGCGCACCCGATGCGTGGCCTGAATACTCAATTGCTCGCCGGACTTCATTGCAACGAAACGCATGCTGGGTCGACTGGCCGCCTCACATATTGCATCTGCATCATTCGGGTCGCTTTTATTGGTTTTGACATAGGGTTTGACAAATTGAGGACTGATCAAACGGGTTGCATGGCCCAAGTCAGCAAGCTTCCGAGCCCAATAATGCGCGCCAGAGCATGCTTCCATGGCAACCAAGCAGGGCGGTATATTAGAAAAAAAGCCACCAACCTGATCACGCCGCAGAGTTTTTCTTAAAACCGTTTTATCCCGCTCATCAACACCATGAACTTCAAAAACATTCTTTGCTAAATCTAGTCCGATACGAGCCAATGTCATTTCAACTCTCCTTCAAATATGGGGTCAACCCACACTCAAGGATGCCATCAAACTCAAGAGCGGGTGTCCATACCATTGGCCCTTTCGAAGTAAGGGGTAAATTGAGGTAATGATCGTTGCGGGAAGCGGTCATGTGTCCGGCCTTTGAGCGCGGAGCGATCGACCGCTGGCCCTGATGAAGTCTGCGGACCAGGTCCCTCTCAGTCTATCGAGCTTCTGAGCCCTGACAGCACCTCGGGTTTTCCTGGCTGCGGCCCCGTTGATTATCATCACTCCCATTGCCCTTGCAGCGACAGTTTGTGCGCCGCTGCCCGCATGTTATGCGGCCAGCGGCGCACGATAAGTCTCGCCACGCGCGAGGATAACCCAGGCGATGCGGGCGGTTTTGTTGGCGACCGCGACACTGACCAGTCGCACCGGCTTGCGCTCAAGCAAGCCTCGCACCTAGGCTCCCGTCGCCGATTGGTTGGTGTTGGCGCAGTGCACAAGCGAGGTGGCGCCGACGACCAGAAGCCGGCGCAGATAGCCATCGCCCATTTTCGATATCCGGCCGAGACGGTCTTTGCCGCCGGAGAAGGTCTGGCGTGGTACCAGGCCAAGGAAGGCGGCAAACTGTCGGCCATTCGTGAAGATGCCCGGATCCGACACGCTGGCCGCCAGGGCCGTTGCCGTAATGATGCCGATCCCGGGGCTGGTCTCGAGTCGTTGACTGGTCTCGTCAGCCCGGTGCCAGGCCAGAAGTTCGCGTTCGAGCTTCCTGATCTCTTTGGTCAGATTGTCGAGCTGCCTGGCCAGGCTCTCAAGGGCTACATGGGTGATCGGCGGTAAGTCCGTTCCGTCTCAGGCCTAGATTGACCTGATCAGGATCAGCAGCTTATGTGGTCCCTGGGCCGTGATAATGCCGAATTCCGCCAAATGGCCGCGCGTCGCGTTGAGCGTCATAGTGCGCTGGCGCATCAAAAGATCCCGCGTCCGGTGCAGCATCAACCCAAGCGCTGCCTTGCGATCCCGCCGTTTCGAGGAATAGGCATCAAGCACCTCGCCCGCATGATCTACCGCGCGCCACAGATAGTGGTCTCGCCATTGATCCGAACAAACACCTCGTCCAGATGCCAACGCCACGTTGAATACGACCGGCGATCTATGCGCAGCTCGCGGATTTCCGCTGCGAACATCGGACCGAACCGATTCCACCAGAAACGCACCGTTTCGTGGCAAATGTTGAGGTCGCGCTCGAACAGCAGATCTTCGACCTGCAGCAGCGACAGCGGATAACGGATGTACATCATCACCGCGAGGCGGATCACCTCCGGCGAACTATTGAAATAGCGAAAAGAATTCGGCATCACCGGAGGCTACAGAACGCCCTCCCCCGCTCAAGTCGATTTAGTCTGACATGGCCCTCCATTGGCGTCCCGCAAGAAACAGGTGGGCCTCATCTGCGTCATCGAAGAGCAACCACAAATCTGGCGATAGCTCCTTGAAGGCCCCATCCACATAGCGGGAATCGCCTGCGTTCTCCGCCGTCACATTTCGGATCAAGATTGCGCGCACTTGGTCGGGGTAGCGCCGTGCAACGTCACCGTAGATTTCAGGGTCCGCTTCGCCTGAATCTCCTATCAGAATGAAATCTCGGTCCGGGAAAGTCGCCAGAAGAGTTTCGATTTCCGGCGGCTTGGTTTCATGCGAAGATTTGAAGAGATTGAAAAAGCTCTCGTCCTTGAAACGGAAGGACCGCAGGTGAAATGACCCGTTCGGCAGGCCGACCCGATCGAAAAAATCTCTGAGTGATGGATAGAGCTGCCAAGGTGAGGAAGAGACGTAGTGAAAGGTCGTTCCCTTGCCCCTAAGATCCTGATAAAGCGCGACCATGCCAGGGGCCGGTACGAAAGGCTTGAGGAAGGTATTCTCCAACAGAGCCTTCTTGTCCCGGACATGGCTCACCTTTACGGTGTCGTCGATGTCGGAGATCACCGTCAGGCCTTCGTCCGGCACGAAGAGCACCTGACCGGCAAAGATCCGCTGGTCGCCGGCCGGTGGTTGCACTGCATAGCGCAGCCAAAAAGGCGCCGGCTCCGCCGCACTTCCTTGGCGCGCCAGCTTGATTTCGGCGAACAGATGGCCGTTGGCTTGGCTCGGCCCGAGCTCGCGCGCATCATCGGCCAAAGTCAGATCGATCCGCTTGCCTCCTTCGTTGTCGACTAGAAACCAGGCGGCGCGTTCCCGGAAGATATCTGACTCCGCCGAGCCCTGCTCAAGTTCGAGTGCTGACGCTACGCTGGCCAGCGTAACGTTTTGCAGCAGTGAATCGCGTTCGGTTTCAAAGACCCAACCATGGATTGGGACGACCCAGTGCATGCCATTCTCCGTCAGATGGGCCGCCGTCGGAAACAGAATGACCTCCTCGTCGGTCTTAAGCTGCGAACACCCTGCTGCCGCAAGCGGAAGGACGAGAGCAAGCAACAGCGCTGCCAGATGGGTATTCCTGAATGTCGGAACCAAGGTTTTGTCCCCAATTTTGCGAGCCACGAAATTGGACATTCACCTAGCGTCGATGCGGATGCTGCCTGAACAGCGGACATCGAATCACTTCTGCGGGGCAATTCATAAGTAAAGCCTGCTCCACACCATCGAACCAGGTGCTGGAATCTCCACGACGCACAATACCAGGAAAAGCCATCAATGTACCGTATGAAACAAGCGCGGGTCGCACTTCAAGAGTATCGACTTCGCTACCAACATATTCGCGTCCCAATCATTTTTCGTTGGCGGGAAGCGGATCAATGAAGCCATGCCTCAGTGCGCTGATTCAGACCGCGCAGCGTGACTGGCGCGGTGATGTCCTTGTCCCCCGGCCGAGCCAAAATCTTGCTGGAGTGAGTGCATGAGATTCATGCAGCTCTGGTGCAGGGCGTGTATCCAACAACAAATGATTCGGCGAAACTGCGTACATCAAATTGATTAGTGGCAGGGCCTTGGATATGCTTAATTTCATGGTCGGCATGAGAGAATCCATGTACACCAAACCATCCGCACTACGCCTCAGCAAGCCAGCAATCATTAGCCTTCCGGCTCTCTTGCGCGGGCTGTTGCCTCTGTATTTGCTGCTTGCCGGCTGTGCGACAACTCTGCCCACGGACTATAAGCGCACGCCGTCCACCGCGCTTGCCGATCCTGTGAAAACCGAACTAGGCCGCTTCTTTCGGCCGGAGATCGAGACACATGCCGGCGATTCCGGTGCTGTGCTAATCATCTCCGGTCGTGGAGGCTTTCGTGCCCGCGTCGGCCTTGCCAACGTAGCGGAGAAAACACTCGACTTGCAGTACTTCGTCTGGGAAAACGATACCATTGGCAAGGTGATTGCCGAGCGCGTTTTACGGGCTGCCGATCGCGGCGTTCGCGTTAGGTTGTTAATCGATGACAACGGTACGGAAGATACCGAATTCGGTTTTGCACAAATGGACATCCATCCGAACATCGAGATCCGTTTGTTCAATCCGTTTGCTGACCGAGATAGTCGGCTGTTCCAGTTTGCGGCTGATTTCGATCGCCTCAATCATCGCATGCACAACAAAGCGTTCATCGCGGACAATGCAGCTGCCATAGTTGGTGGGCGCAATATTGGGAACGCATACTACGGCATTGGTGCGGCAGCTAACTTTCGCGATGCGGATGTTGGCCTGGTGGGACCCGTTGTCCAACAGCTCTCTCGCAGTTTCGACCTGTATTGGAACAGCGAGCAAGCAATTCCCATTGGCGCATTGGTCGAGCACGGCTTATCCGTGCAAGAGTTTACAGACCGCAAGAACCAGCTTTATCGATGGGTGGAGGAACTTGATGACTTTCCCTACCAAATTGATCGAACCAAGAATGAACTGTTGGCCCGCCTACAAGACTTGCGCGATAGCTTTGTGTGGGCACCGGTCAAAGTAATCTACGATCCACCAGATAAACTTAAAACCCGTGATGAAGTAGTGCTGGATGAATTCCTTGACATCGGTCAGGACAGGGAGCACGAGGTCGTTGTGGAGGCTGCGTATTGGATCCCGGGTGAACTTATGTTGAGTAGAGCCCGTGACTCTCGGGAAAAAGGGATCAGCGTCCGGGTTTTGACCAACTCACTGGCGACCAACGACGTAGCCGCGGCTCACGCCGGTTATGCCAAATATCGAGAGCAGATGCTTCGATATGGCGTAGAGATCTATGAATTGCGACCGGACGCCGGCGCACGCCGACCACGCTGGTGGCTTATGGCCGGGCGATCGAAGGCCAGTTTGCACACAAAAGTTGTAGTATACGACCGTCGAAAGGTCGTCATCGGATCTTTCAACTTAGACCCTCGCTCGGCGTCTATCAACACCGAGGTGGTTGTAGTGATCGATAGCGCCGATTTTGCTTCGCAAATACTGACTTACATGGAGACTGGGATCCGGCTGAAAAACAGCTATCGCCTCAAGTTGGAGAGCGACAAACCGGGAACAGAGCAGCTGGTCTGGATAACGGAAAATGATGGTGAAGAAGTGCGATACTACTCCGACCCAGAGGTTGGGATATGGCGCCGGTTTACTACATGGTTAGTCTCATTGTTGCCGATCGGGCACCTCCTGTAACGGTGGTGTCAGACAAAAGCGAACCAGTCTCCAAATGCGCTGGATTCAAGCCGCCAACTGGCACCATTCAGCTATTGCGACGGAACGCCTCTGCTTGAAAATGTCTCTTCGATTGAGATGACGATCGGCATTGAAATGGTTGTGGATTGAGGCGTGAACGGAGGCGATTTTTTGTAGAGTTTTGACATCCCTGGATTTCGCTATCACCCCTTCTCGTCGGCGGAACGGCTGGTGTGAATTCTCGGCCCGATTGTTGAGCCGACGTCCACATTCTTGAAGATCCAAAACACCAATAGTCTTCATCGCCGCACCGTACGACCGAAGACGGTCGGTACCGATCGACCGCGGATGACCGTACCGTTTCATCGCACGCTTCAGAAACCTAAGCATTGCCTTGCGATCCCGCCGTTTTGTGGCATAGACCTCAAGCACCTCGCCCTCATGATCCACGGCACGCCACAGATAGTGTGTCTCGCCATTGATCCGAACAAACACCTCGCCCAGATGCCAACGCCACGTTGAATACGACCGGCGATCTATGCGCAGCTCGCGGATTTCCGCTGCGAACATCGGACCGAACCGATTCCACCAAAACCGCACTGTCTCATGGCAGATTCCGACACCTCGTTCGAACAGCAGATCTTCGACCAGGTGCGCATTCCGAGCGATCCCGACCACTGATTCCGAATGATTGCGACCACTGATTCCGATCGATCCCGACCAGCGTTTCCGAAGGAACGCGACCGGGGTTGGGAGGGTTTGATCGACGCCGCC
>Ga0315336_1005857_pt1 | contig 13073 bp, 8 predicted proteins | sample ASW5metaG_FD_204512 | JGI IMG/M metagenome (GOLD analysis project Ga0315336, IMG submission 204512) | Ammonia-oxidizing marine archaeal communities from Monterey Bay, California, United States - ASW #5 | ecosystem: Environmental > Aquatic > Marine > Intertidal zone | place: USA: California...
TCAAGAAGGATTCGAGCCGCGAGTCCTTCAGTCGACATAAGGTCCTCGACGGTATGATCGCGGCCTGCCACAAACGAAATATCTCCGTACACGACCTCGAGAATGTAGCGACGAAGATCGAGGCAGAGATCTTCGAGGAGTTTGACAGTGAAGTGAGTACCAAGGTCATTGGCGAGAGGGTGAGCGAGGCTCTCAAGGAGATCGATCACGTGGCTTTCGTGCGCTTCGCTTCTGTTTACCGTGAGTTCAAGGACGTCAAGGAGTTCCTCAACGAGCTCATTCCTCTGGTGAGGTCGGGCCTGGTTGCCGGTGAAGCGGAAGGCGCGCCAGGAGACGAGAGGTTGAGACTGACGCACGATCTGGTGAGGGGAGATGGAAAAGATTCGACAAGTTCGCAAGCGGGATAGCCGAATCGTCCCCTTTGATGAAGCGAAGATCGCTGACGCGATTTACGCCGCCATTCGCTCCGTGGGTACCGGTGATCGTCCCCTTGCGGTGGAACTGGCCTCCGCGGTAACGCACTTCCTCCAGGAGAAGTTTACGGGTGTCTTGCCCGGCATCGAGGACATCCAGGACCAGGTCGAGACGGTTCTGATCGAGATGGGCCATGCGCGGGTCGCGAAGGCCTACATCCTCTACCGCCAGAAGCGCGCCATGCTCCGACAGACGTTGCAGGTGCGCAAGGTTGCCGGCCACGAGGGGGAGGGGATCAGCTACGACTACGGAGCTGCCGAATCGGCCGCTGGTGAACTCGCCGATTCCCCGCTTCCGCAAGTCGACCAGGGTTTTGAAGGAGTCTCCCGCTGGCAAAAATCAAAGATCGTAGCGGCCCTCGTCCGCGAAGCAGACCTCGATCCAGGGCTTGCCGAGGACGTCGCCTCTCACGTCGAGCGCAAGGTGCTCGAATCGGGAAGCAAGCGCATCTCGACCTCGCTGGTGCGGGAACTTGTCGACAACGAGCTGTTCGAGCGGGGCTTCAGCGCCAAGCTTCAGCGACAGACGCCGCTTGGCCTCCCCAAGTACAATGTCGAGCAGATCATCTTTGGAGCGGATTCCAAGGAGGGCTACACGTTTCCCAAGAGGCCGCCCGAAGTCCGAAATATCATCGCTAACCGGATTCTTCACCAGTACTCCTTGCAGGAAGTGTTTACGCCGAGTGTGGCGGACGCCCACCGAGAAGGAAGGATTTTCATCCATCGGCTGAGTGATCCGATCCGCCTTTCGCGCTTGAAGTGGAACCTGCCTGCGCCGGGATCCGTGCGCAGCACGAGCCAGGCTCCCGCGCTGTCACCGGTGGGGGACCTTCCGGCCTCGTTTCTCGACCAGCGCGACTTCTTCAGGAAACTCTGGCACCTTTCGCACTTCTTCTCCGAGGAGATCCGGCTTGCTGCCCTTCCGAACCTGCTCCTCGATCCCGCTTTGAGGTCCCTCAGGACGGGCGACAAGATCCGGGCCGTGCTCGAGCGCCTTGCGCAGATGGATGGGCGGCCGGACATAGCCCTCGAGTTTGAGCTCCTGCCCGAGGTCCTGCCCTGGCTCGAGGCCTTGCAGGCTTTGTCACAGGTGCGACAGCGGCGCTTTCTCGTCGCGTTCCGCCTGCGCCGCGAGCTGCTCGAGCACCCGGAAGCCGAGCGGGTTCTGCACGCGGTAGCGGAGTTGTACGAGCGAGGTGAGCGCATCGAGTTCCTCCCGCGCGAGGATGTGGAGTTGTGGACCGACGAGCCTGCGCGATCGGGAACTGGTTATCCTGAACGCGCGAGCCGCTTCTCTTCGAGCGCTCCTTCCAGGTTTCCAGGGGAGGTGCCGTCAGCCTGTCGGTTGGAAACCGGAATCGCGAAGATCACCATCAACCTTCCCCGCGCCGCGTTCCGTTCCGCTCGCGAGCGTGGTAACTCGATCGAGGCGGAGCTTGGAAACGTACTCGATCTGGCTATCAAGGGGCATCTCGAGCGACGGCGCTTTGTCGAACGCCTGGGAGCCAACAGGGAGAATCCGCTGTGGGACCTCCTGGGCAAGGCAAGCGGAGCACCCCCGGTGAGCCTCGCGGATGGGACTGTTACCATCGGGGTACTTGGCCTGAATGAGTGCGTCAAGTTCTTGACCGGAAACGATCTCCATCAGTCGAGCACCTCCGCGCGACTTGGGGTCGAGATTATCAAGGAGATGGATGGAAAACTGCGGCGAGAGGCGCGTAGCCTCGGAATTCGCCTCTGTCTGGAGGAAACGTTGAATGTCGGACCCTTGCGTGTTCTCGAGCGCGAGGACCGGAAAAAATACTCGCAGATGGCCGAGGTCGACCGGGGGCGGCAACCCCAGTGGGGCCCGGCCTACTCCGACGGAGTGCGCTTTCACCGCATGGCCCCTGCAGACCCTCTACGGCGAGTTGAGGAGCTCGCCCCGTATCTAGAGTATGTCGAAACGTCAGGGGGGATTGTTGAGGATTTCAACGAGCTACGTAGTTCGGCGAAGGAGCTGCTTCTCAGTCTTCTCGAAGGGTGCCTGCCGATCGTTGCTTGTTAGGAAAGCTTGTTGACGACGAAAAGAGTGTGAAGAGAAAGGGTCAGAGACTCCAATGTACTTGAAAAAGCTTGAAATGCTGGGGTTCAAGTCCTTTGCGGACAGGTCCGAGCTTCTTTTTCAGCCCGGGATGACTGCGGTAGTGGGTCCCAATGGGTGCGGCAAGTCGAACGTTGTCGATGCCTTCAAGTGGATTTTCGGCGCGCAGTCTGCCAAGGGAATGCGCGGCACCGAGATGAAGGACGTTATCTTCAACGGTACGGCGCAGCGCAAGCCGACGGGGCTTGCCGAGGTCACGGTCGCCTTCGAGAACTCTGACCGTTTTCTCGATATCGACTACGGGGAGGTAGCTATTACGCGGCGCCTCTTCAGGAGCGGTGACAGCGAGTACCTGATCAACAAGCAGCGTTGCCGGTTGAAGGACATCCGTGGACTTTTCATGGGAACCGGGATTGGGCAGACTTCCTACTCGATTCTCGAACAGGGCAAGGTGGACGCGCTGCTGCAGGCGAATGACATCGAGCGGAGATCGATATTCGAGGAGGCCGCTGGGATATCCAAGTACCTCTCGAAGAAAGCGGAGACGCTGCGGGCACTCCTGCGCGTCGAGGAGAACTTGACGCGCCTGAACGACATCGTTGCGGAAGTGGAGAAACGCCTCGCGCGCGTGAAGACACAGGCTAGCAGGGCCCGTAGGTACCGCGCTCTGAGCGAAGGCTTGAAGTACCATCGCATTCGTTTGGGAATCGAGGACTACCGCAAATCGGTGGAGGATCGAGTCAACCTTGCTTTCAGGCTCCACTGGAACACGTTTCGGCTCGGGGAGCTCGAGAAGCTTCGCGAGGCCCTGAACACGGCGCTGGAGGCGAAGGGCGCGGAACGTCGAGAGCACATGGAAGACCTGCGCCAGGTCCGGGAGCGGGTTGCTCGCGAACGCGTGCTGAAGGAGCGAACGCGAGAGAGGATCGAGGGGGAGCGTCGGCGCGTGGTGGAGCTCCTGGAGGAAAGGGAGCGTAAGGGCGAGGACCTCGAGTCGACGCGCGTTGCTCTGCGCCAGCAGGAGGAGCGAATAGCGGAGGAGAATCGCGAGCTTGAGACGATCGGGGTCGAGATCGAAACGAGGCGAGCGAACTCGACCACCGTCGGGCGTGAGCTCGATGAGATCCGGAATGCCAAGGAGGCGCTAGAGGCCGACGTACTCGGCAAGAAGGAAGAGGTCGTGGGCCTTTTTCAGGAGCGCTCGCGGGTTGCCAACAGCGTTGTTCAGCTCGAATCGGAGATGAACAGCCTGAAAAGCCAGCGCGAGCGGCTGGAGGGCGCGCTGGAGGGCTTCCGCAAACAGCTCGAAGCAGAGAATGAGAAGGGGTCTCGCGAGAAGGAGGAAGTGGGAAAGCTTCGGGCCGACGGCGAGCGGATTGAGAAGGAACGCCGCGTGGTCGAAGCCGCCGCGGCCGAGATCGAGGCAGCCCTGGAAACACTCGAAAGCGACCTCGAGATCAGCCTGCGGGCTTTGCACGAACGCCGCTCGCGCTACGAGGTCCTGAAGAGCTTGGAGGAGAACCTGGACGGAGTGGGGATGGGGGTGGCCGACGTGCTCAGAAGACGGGACTCGACGCCAGAGTTTGCAGGTCTGCACGGCATGGTCGGTTCCCGGGTTAAGGTCGAAAGCAGGTTTGCAAGAGCGGTAGAGGGCATCCTGGGAGCTCACGCACAGGCTCTGATCGTGGAGAGCCAGGAGGGAGCCATCGGGCTCCTCGAGCTCGCAGACCGCGAAGGTGCCGGCGCGCTCGAGGTCATCAGCCTCGACCGCGTGGACTTCATCGAGCCGGAGTACTTTCCCGAGCAGGCGGGTGTGCTCGGTGCCCTGTACGACCAGGTCGAAGTGCCTGGGGAATTCGAAGGCCTCTTCCGGCGCCTGCTTGCGAACGTGGTTCTGGTGGAGGACTTCCAGACCGCCCTGGCGCTGTCGCGCAACGGCCTGCGCCCCTTCCGCCTTGTTACCCTGGCAGGTGAAGTGATCGAGCCCTGGGGCGGATTCTCGATGCCGGGCGAAAACGACCGCGGAATCATCTCCAGGAGAAGCGAGATGGATGACCTCCTCAAGGAGGTTGCCGGGTTTGAAAGAGAAGAGAGCTCCCTGCGACAGCGCCAGTCGACTCTCAGGGCGGAGCTTACGGCCAAACGAGAGGAGCGCGAGGCGCTGCGGGAGACGGTGTCGAGGGTTGCGGGGTCCATCCTTCAAGCCGAGGGGAACCTGGCGCAGATCGAGCGCGAGCACGACAGGCTGCGCCGTGAGATCCAGGTCGGGGCCGCGGAAGTCGTCGAGATCGCCGCAAACGCAGAGAGGCGTGCCGAGGAGAAGCAGACGCTCGACGCGAAGGCGGCGTTGCTTGATGCCGCCAAGCATGCCGCGGAGGAGGCGGTTCGGGTTCTCGAGGAGGAAGTGGCGGCAGCCGCAGAGAAGCAAGCGACGGCTTCGGAGGCGTTGACGCAAGCCCGGCTTCAGCTCGCCGATGCGGAGACTCGCGAGGGGGCGTTAAAAGAGATGCTTCTACGGGCCAAGGCCAATCTCGTTGAGCGTCAGAATCACCTGGAGGACCTACACAAGGAAATAGAGTCCCTCGCCGACCGCCACCGTGAAACGGAGGAGCTGGTCCGTTCGAGCGAGGCTCAGCTGGTGCAGATCGTCGAGCGCGAGGGGGAGACGCAGAAGCTCCTCGAGAGCGGTGAGGCGGCCGATCGATCTCTTCAAGAACTCGAGGATACCTATCGTGGGGAGCTCGACAACGTCCACAAAGAGTCATCGAGCGTGCAAAAGGAAAGGGAAGCGGCACAGCTGCGCGACCAGGAGGAACGCCACCGTCGAAACACCATCGTCGAGCGCATCGAGGAGGAGTACGGCATCGACTTGCGCAAATTACTCGAGACGGCCGACTCGCCCCGCGAGGAACCGGCTACCGCCGAGTCGGACGGAACGTCGGAGCCCGCCGCCAGCGCCGCGGACGCTCCTGCCGACGGTCAAGAAGCCGCCGACACAGGATCCATCAAGGAGCTATCGGCTGAGGAACGCTGTCTCATCCCCGACCCCGATTGGGATGGTGAAAGAGCACGCGAAGAGATTCGTGAAGTCCAGGAAAAGTTGCGCCGCATGGGAAGTGTCAATCTCGAGGCCCTCGACGAGCTGGAAGAACTCGAGGAACGCTTTCAATTCCAGCAGGCCCAACGGCGGGACCTCATCCAGAGCGAAAAGAACCTGCGCGGGATCATCGACGAAATCAATCGAAGCAGCCGCGAGATGTTCGGCAAGACTTTCGCGGAAATCCAGGGGCACTTCTCCGAGCTTTTCCGGAAGTGCTTTGGTGGCGGCAAAGCTGAGCTGGTTCTCGAGGAGGGCGTTGATATCCTGGAGGCCGGAATTGATATCGTGGCCAAGCCGCCCGGAAAGAAAATTACCTCGCTGAGCTTGATGTCGGGTGGTGAAAAGACCATGACGACCATCGCGCTCCTCTTCGCGATCTTCCGCACGCGGCCCAGTCCTTTCTGTATCCTTGACGAGGTAGATGCACCTCTCGATGAAGCGAATGTGAGGCGGTTCGTTGTGCTTCTGAAGGACTTCCTCTCCCACACGCAGTTCCTGGTCATCACTCACAACAAGGTGACCATGGCCGAGGCGAACACGCTTTACGGAGTCACGATGCAGGAGCACGGGGTATCGAATCGGGTCGCCGTAGAGCTGGAGACCTATGATCCAGAGACTATGGAGCTCGTGTCGAGGTAGTACGCGATTTTGGGAGTACAGCATCATCTCCTCATCGTGCCCGAGCCCGAGCCCGGAAAGGAGACCGCGGTGAACCCCTTCGACCACGAGAAGCTGGATGCCTACCAAGCGGCGATTGACTCTGCCCTTGTGAATCGTCTCGATGCTGACCTATATGGCGCGTCCTGCCGAGGAGTCGGGCTCGGGCACGTAAGTCTTAAGTGCGGGGAGGCGCCCACAAAGACCTCCGACACCTGCATCATCATCCCGACGTACAACAACGTCGGCACCCTTGCCGACGTGATCCGGCGGACGCTTCGGGTGACATCCGATCTCATCATTGTGGACGACGGTTCGACCGATGGTACCCGACGCACGCTCGCATCCATGAAACGAATGGAGGTACTCACTCATCCCTTCAACAGAGGGAAGGGAGAGGCGCTCATGACAGGAATCCGTCGTGCCCGGGAGCTGGGCTACCGGCGCGCCATTACCCTCGATAGCGACAATCAGCACGACCCCGCCGACATCCGCAAGCTGGAGGAGGCCGCTGCACGTCACCCGTCCTCTCTTGTCATCGGAGTTCGTGACATGCGGGCAGCGGGAGCACCCTTGAGGAGTCGCTTCGGACTTTGGGTGAGCAATCTTGGCGTATTCTTCTTGTGCGGCCACCGTGTCGCGGATGCACAGAGCGGCTTTCGCTCTTATCCCATCGACCGTTTGCTATCGTTGGAGCCACGCACGCCTCGGTTCGAGTTCGAGTATGAGGTCCTCCTGAGAAGCTCCTGGGCGGGCGTCCCTTTCGCGTACACGCCCATCGCCGTCCGATATCCCCGAGGAAAAGACCGCCTCTCGCACTTTCGACCCCTGCGGGATTGTTTTCGAGTTTTCTACTTCGGAATTCGGACAGCGTTCAGTGTTCGGTTGCAGAAATTCGTATCAACCTCATGTGGGCCCAACCGTACTCAAGTAGTCTGACACAATTTGGACCACGCGCGGTTTCTCCAAAACCGCGACGAGATCGTAACCGACAACGCCCTGATTGTCGTCAAGAACGGGCGCGCCGCTGATCTCCTGGGTGACGAATATCTTCTCCAGCTCCCACAGTGTAGTCTTGGTGCTCACCGTAACGATGCCCTGGGTCATGATGTCGCGTACCTTCAGCATCCTACGAGCTCCTACGGCTCGAGTCTTATCGGCTATGCCGTAGCTTGGAGCTGGAGGGGGCGGGGCACTGCGAAAAAAATCGGAGGTTGTGGGGAAATTTTCGTGCTCTCTCGTCCGTCAGGTTCCAAGACACGCAGGATCGTCGACTGTCGTCTCAGTAGTAGATGTCATTTCCGCTGGGCCGCGACATGACGGCCCGCCAATTGCAGGCTGGTTCCTGTTGTTGTTGGGGCACGAGTATGGGTACTATCGGGACGGTCCCGTTCAGCCAGTAGAACACTCTGGAGTTGCTCGATGAATGTCAAAGTGGCGGATTTGATGGTGACCTCTCTCCTTACCGGGAGTCCACACCAGACGCTCGGACATGCGAAGAAGCTTATGACGAAGCACCAGATTCATGCCCTCCCGATCGTCAACGGTGACGGAGAGCCCGTCGGGATCTTGACGTCCTCCGACTTGATCAAAGAAAAGAACGACGCGACGCCCATCAGCGGGGTGATGACTCGGCATGTCTATACAGTCCCAGAGTACTCCGACGCACACTTACCAGCGCGGATAATGCGCAACAAGCAAACGCACCACGTGGTCGTCACGAAAGAGAAGAAGATCATCGGCATACTGAGTTCCTTCGATCTGCTCAGGCTCGTTGAGGACCACCGTTTCGTCATGAAAACAGCGCCGACCGAGAATAAACGGCGCGGACCGAGAGGGAAGAAGGAATCCGAAAGCGGAGACGTCAACCATGGTTAATTCGAGTGCCGTACAAAAGCGGCTGGAGGATCAGTTGCGAGAGATCGAACAACGCCTGGAGAAGATCGATCGCGACCGCAGACGGGATAACAACCCGCTCGACGAGGACTGGCAGGAGCAGGCAGCGGTGCGTCAAAACGACGAGGTCCTGGATGGTCTCGACGCGGAGCAACATCAACAGGCCACTGCGATCCGAACAGCCCTGGAGCGCATCAAATCAGGCGCCTACGGAATCTGTTCAGAGTGTGAAGGGAGAATCTCGGAGGCGCGCCTGAATGCACTCCCGCATGCGACGGTGTGCATCCAGTGCGCCGAGAAACAGGAATCGGGCGGGTGACCGTCCCCTGGAAAGTCGAGCTCGATCGGGCCATTGATGAGTTCTTTCCGCTCGCCGTGGAAATCCGCCGCCATCTGCATGCGCATCCAGAGCCGAGTGGACAGGAAGTCGAGACGACTTCGTATCTGAGGAGTCGCCTCTCGGAGCTCCCGGGGGTCGAGGTTCACGGTGACGCCGGAGCGACCGGCCTTATTGTGGATCCTGCCGTGCCCCGGCGGGGCGCTCGCATTGCCGTCCGCGCTGATATCGACGCCCTGTGGATTCAAGACGCCAAAGCGGTTCAGTACCGAAGCCAGAACGACGGGGTTATGCACGCTTGCGGGCATGACTGCCATGCGGCCACGCTGCTTGGTGCGATAGCGAGCCTCCTCGAGGCCGAGCGTGTCGGCGTCCTGCCCTGGCCCGTTTGCTGGCGCGCGGTATTTCAACCGTCTGAAGAGACGGGACACGGGGCTCGCGAAATGATCGAACGGGGGGCGCTGGATGGTGTGCACGCGATCCTGTCTCTTCATATGGATCCATCGTTGCCGGTCGGGAAGATCGGGGTTCGGGAGGGTACGTTCACGGCCGCGTGTGACGAGATGGAAATAAAGATCTCCGGTCGCGGTGGACATGCCGCACGGCCTCATGAATCCATCGACCCCATTGCCGCCGCCGCGCAGCTTATCAGCTCCATCTATTTGTTCGTGCCTCGTGCGATAGACAGCCGCGAACCGGTCGTTGTGACCATTGGCAAGATCGTCGGGGGGCACAACCCCAACGTCATCCCGGAGGAGGTGGCCTTGCGTGGAACGCTGAGGACGCTTGGGGGGCCGATTCGCGAACGGACCAAGGACCACATGCGGCAGCTCGCTCGCGGTATAGCCGAGACCTCAGGTACGCAGATCCGGGTTGACTTCGATGCCGGCCCACCCGGAGTGATCAACGACTCCGAGCTTACCGATCTTCTACGGCAAGCGGCTTACGATGTCATAGGTTCAGAACAAGTCGTGGACATCGCACGGCCGAGCATGGGTAGTGAAGACTTTGCTTCCTATCTTGAACGGGTGCCCGGTTGCATGTTCCGACTGGGCTGTAGTCTGTTGCCGGAGGGCGGGCCAACGCTGCACTCCCCGATGTTCGATATCGAGGAGCCGGCCATGAAGATTGGTGCCAAGACCTTGGCCCGCGCGCTTGTGTCGTGGTGCGATCCTGCGCGGCAAGGAAAATGGGGTCGTGGTGGGTGATCGGCACGATCCCTGATAGGCCCTCACTGAACAGAGCTTTCGGGAACGGGAAGGGCTTGCAAGGGCCGATAGGCACGCCACGAGGCGTGGTTTTGCAGTCGCGCTGGAACGGCAACTTCCACGCCCAAATACCGCACTATCCCCGATTCTGGCGCGTTTGACGCCTTCCTGAGGCCACCCTATACTTCTCTACGTAAAAATGGAGGGGTTGGGGCTTCACACTCTCAGGGAAGGTCATGTCAGAAATTACCCGGGAGGATGTGCTGGCCCACATCGCCCAAAACAAGCCATTACGCGGTTTCAACCTTTCGGGTTTGGACCTCAGCCATTGCCGGTTGCGGGGCGCGAACTTCGAAAGCGCCGACTTCACCGGGGTCAACCTTTCCTCGAGCGATCTGTCTGAAACAAACCTTCTCGGCGCCAACTTCAAGAATGTAGACGCCACGAACATCAACCTTTCGGGCTCCAATGTCGAGCTGGCAAATTTCGACACGGTGAAATTCCACGGCGCAGACTTGCGTCGCGTGGACTTTACCACCGCCAGACTTCAAGGGTGCGATTTCAACTCAGGCAATCTGTTTCGGTCCAAGTTCATCGACCAGGACTTGGTGGGCTGTTCTTTTGTTCGGACCAATCTCGGTGGGGTGTCATTCTCGACTTGCCGCTGTGGAGGTCTTGATTTCAGCGGCGCCCAGATGGTGAACACATCCTTCCGGCGGGTCGATCTCTCTGGGGCCAACTTTTCCTCGGCGCGCCTCCGCGATACGAAGTTCGAAGGCACCCCGATCACGGGAGTGAAATTCCGGGAGAGCCATTTCGTCGACTACGATTTCAGCGAACTGGACTTGAAGGACGTCGACTTCTCCGGTGCCAACCTGGAAGGCGCCCAGTTTTCCGAGAAGGCCCTTGCAGGTATCACGTTCGAGCAGGCGAACCTCTCCGGTGTGAACTTCGAGGGTATGAACCTGCAGGGAAAGAACCTCCGAGGAGTCAACCTCGAACGAGCCATCCTGTGCAGCACGAACCTCGCCGGAGCCAACCTTGACGGCGCCAGTGTTTCGGGGGCCAATTTTTCCGGAGCCAACCTCAGCAAGGTAAGCATACGGCAGGCAAAGGGTGGGGGGGCTTCTTTCAAGAAGGCTCAGTTTACCGACGCAGATGCATCGGGCAGCGATTTTCCCCACGCAAACTTCTTTGGGGCCACCATTCAACGTTCGACGTTCACCGAGGTCAACCTGGAAAGCTCCAACTTCAACGCCACGGAGGTGCGCGAATCATCGTTCGCCCGCAGCTCCTTCCCGCACTCGAGTTGCTCGGACACGCACTTCGAGAGCTGTAATTTCGAGGAGTGTTGCTTCGATCGTAGCAACCTTCACTCAGCAAAATTCAGTAACTGTTCGCTGCGGAAAGCGAGCTTCCGGCGTTCGGTCGGTGAAGAAGTAGAGTTCATAGACGTTGATCTCGAGGGGGGCGACTTGTATCGCTCTAGACTGACCAAGGTGCGTATTGCCTCCTCCAGGTTGCACGAGGCGAACCTGGACTCGCTCGACTTTCGCGAGGGCCAGATCGTAGACGTTGGGTTGCGGGACGCTCAGATTGTGGGGGCACGCTTCAACGGCAGTGAGCTTGCTGTCAACTTCACTGGTTCGCTCATCAAGAACACGATTTTCGTAAAGAGTTCTTTAGATCGTTGCGACCTCACCGGTGTCGACAGAGAAGATCTCAAGACGTGTGAGGGGTTGGACGTCGAGCTGCCTTCGGAGGATAAGGCGAAGGCCTCGGTGTCAGCGCCTCGAGTCCAGCCAACCCAGACCGGGCCTCGAGTCCAGCCAACCCAGACCGGGCCTCGAGGCCAGAGAACCGAGACCGGCACGGTTGTTCTGGAGAGGAAGCTGAATAGCCTCGGAACTCCGGTTGAGAACAGAACGGTGCTCATGAAGGGCGCTCCCTGCTCGGAGCTGACCGTGCGGTTCGAGTTTCTTTTCCTGAGGGCGGACGAGCTTTCTCGTTTCATACTGTCGGTTGAGCACCTTTACAACCGCATCCTGCAGGTGTTGCGGGGGCTCCACACCGTCTATGACGCCCTGCCGGACGAGCGCTTGCGGGTCACGCGGATGGAGGTCGAACTGGATGCCTCCATTACCTTTCGCGGTGCCGTCGCGTATGAGCGGAATACAGGGAAAGACGAGGGCGTGGGTATTCTCGACCTCATTCGAGAGCTTTTCGAGAAGAGCACATCGAAGGATGCCGAGCGGTGCTTCAAGGATTTCCTACACATCCAGGAACGCGGGGCTGGCGTTCAGGTGGAATGTGACGAGAACAGTGTTTTCGCCGACAAGGAAACAGTGCTGGTCGGGGTTCAAGAGAAACTAGACGAGTATCGCGAGGAGCTCATTCGTCACTCCAGGGAGATATTCCCGCAGGCAAGTGAGACGGACATCAATGAAGTGGCGAGCCTCGCATACCAGGTCCCCAGTGAGATCTTTCAGCGTCGCAATATGTGGGGACTGCAGTTCAAGTAAGCACCTTTGAATATCGCATCCAAGTAAGAGAAAAAACGAGAGGGAATCATGCTGGAGACGCTCCCCGGCAAGATTGTAGGGGTTAGTGCAGATAGTGTACGGCTGCGACGATTTATCGAAACGGCAGCTGGAAGCTCAGACCCGGTGACCTTATTCGGAGAGCCAGGGACCGGGAAACAGCTGGTCGCCAAGCTCATCCACGAGACCTCCCCGCGTAAGAGGGCTCCGTTTCTGATGATCGATTGCTCTCTTTACTACGAGCGAGAGCTGAAGCGCGAGCTTTTTGGTTACCGTGCGGCGGGGGAAAAGGGAAAGTCACGCAAGGGGCTTTTCGAATTCGCGAGCAAGGGAATATGTTATCTGTCGCGAATCGAGGAGCTCAGTCCGGGCATCCAGTCCGGTCTTCTTGACTTCCTTCGCGACGGGAGGTTTTACCGACTGGGCGATAAGAGACAGGTTAAGTCAGAGGTTCGCGTCCTCGTTTCCAGCGAAAAAAACCTGGCCGGATTTGTCGACGCCGGGCTTTTCAACAGAGAACTTTACGCGCACCTCTCGAGGCTGAACGTGTACCTCCCACCTCTGCGTGAGCGCCAAGAAGACATCCCGGCGCTGGTAGATTTTTTCACCCAGGCCAATGGTGTGCAGGGCGTCGCGAAGGACTGTGTTATCGTACCGGAGGCCTTGGAAGCGCTCGAGTCCTATCCCTGGCCCAGCAATGCGGACGACCTCCGCAAAGAACTCGAGCGGCTATCAGAATGCGGGCTGCATAAGATAGGGCCCGAGCACCTGGCGACGGA
>Ga0315336_1005859_pt1 | contig 13062 bp, 7 predicted proteins | sample ASW5metaG_FD_204512 | JGI IMG/M metagenome (GOLD analysis project Ga0315336, IMG submission 204512) | Ammonia-oxidizing marine archaeal communities from Monterey Bay, California, United States - ASW #5 | ecosystem: Environmental > Aquatic > Marine > Intertidal zone | place: USA: California...
GGATTCACGGCTGTCATGATCTTTATTGCGGTCGTCAAAGACCGGATGCCTGGTATTCACGCAGTGTTGGGGGCCATCTGCGTCTACCTGCTACTCGGATTAACCTGGGCATACGGGTATCGACTCGTTGAGTGCGTTGAGCCGGAATCATTTCGCTTTACTGAGCGGTTGCTCGATACCACCACCGCCGGTGGGCAACCGCTGACAGAAAAGTCGCAGATGATTTACTTCAGCTTCGTAACCATGTCGACCCTCGGCTATGGAGATATCACACCCCGCACCCCCCTCGCCCAAACCGTCACCTGGATGCAAGCAGTGACCGGCCAGTTCTATCTGGTAATCCTGATTGCCAGGCTCGTGAACGAACTCCCCAGACGACACGAACACCGCTGATGCGCTTTGCGGGAATCAATTGGACCAGTAAACTTGCGGCAACAACCCTTCCTCCGCACGGCAATCCTTGATGCAAAACCAACCTGACTGGCAACGCGATGGTGCCCGCCACGTGTGGATGCCTTACACCCAGATGAAAACGGCTGGCGTCCCTTGGCCCGTCGTGGCTACCGACGGGGTTTATGTGACCCTCGCTTCGGGTGAGCGACTCATCGATGGAGTGGCCTCGTGGTGGACCACCTGCCACGGCTACAACCACCCGCACATTATTGGCGCCATCGAGCGGCAACTCAAAATTATGCCGCATGTCATGTTTGGCGGCATCCACCATGAACCGGCTTTGCGGCTGGCTAAACGGCTGAGCCAGCTGTTGCCCGGTGACTTGAACCATGTCTTCTTTGCCGACTCGGGTTCCGTCTCGGTCGAAGTTGCCCTGAAGATGGCAGTGCAGTATTGGTTGAACCAGGGCCAGGTTGGTCGCAGCCGGTTCATCTCTTTCGAAAATGCCTATCACGGCGATACCAGCGGTGCGATGTCGGTCTGTGATCCGGATAACAGTATGCACGCTCATTTCAAGGGGTTTTTGCTGGAGCAGTATCCGCACAAGATTCCCCGCAGCGAAACCGATCGCGAAGCTTTTCAGAAATTCGTCGCCGAGCGGGTCGACAGGCTGGCCGGCGCGATTATCGAACCGCTTATCCAAGGCGCCGGCGGGATGCGATTTCACGACCCTGAATCGCTCAGCATGATTCGGCAGGTCTGTGACCAGCATGGGCTCTTGTTGATTGCCGATGAAATCGCGACCGGATTTGGTCGAACTGGCACCATGTTCGCGTGCGAACAGGCAAACGTGGTCCCCGATATCATGTGCATCGGGAAATCGCTTACAGGCGGTGCCATTGGTATGGCGGCAGCCGTTGCTACCACTCGTGTGTTCGAGGCCTTTCTGGCAGATGATACGTCTAGCGCGCTGATGCACGGGCCCACGTTCATGGCCAATCCGCTGGCCTGCGCAGCCGCCGGGGCGTCGCTCGACCTTTTTGAAACAGAGCCACGACTGGCTCAGGTCAAGAAAATCGAGACGATCCTTCGCCAAGGGCTCGCCCCGTGCCGCGACCTGCCAGGGATTGTCGATGTGCGGGTTAAAGGGGCTGTGGGCGTCGTTCAACTCCAACGGCTTGAGCAGCGGGAAAAATTGATGGAAAAGTATCGGCAGTTGGGTGTCCTCATTCGACCCACCAAGGACGTGGTCTACCTTACGCCGCCCCTGGTGATCTCTGAAAACCAACTCAAAATGCTTTGCTCCACCCTGGTTTCGGGACTGCAGGACTGGTCCGCTGGCGATCGGTAATGACGTGGAAGTTGAAATTTGGAGCCGGGACCCCCATTTTCGACCGCCAAAATGTCCGCTAGACTGGTGGGTTTGTTGCGGTAACTACTTGACAGGCAATAGGTTTCGCACGCACCGTACGATTTGAACTCACTGGGCAACTTATGTCGCTGCACTCACAGATTGTCGTTTTAGGGGGTGGCCCGGGAGGGTATGCCGCCGCCTTCCTCGCCGCGGATTTGGGAATGGAAGTTACACTGGTCGAAGCCGATTCGCGGCTTGGTGGAACCTGCTTGCTGCGTGGCTGCATCCCGTCCAAGGCACTGTTGCATGTGGCCAAGGTGGTAAGCGAGGCAGGGGAAATGGCCGACTGGGGCGTCGACTTCCCCAAACCCAAGATTAATATCGATAAGACCCGTGCCCGAAAAGAAACCGTGATCGAGACCCTCTCCGGGGGACTGGCCCAATTGGCCAAACGCCGTAAAGTCCGCCGTATCCACGCCCGAGGAATCTTCGTCGATTCGCAAACCCTGCAGCTCGAAGGTGGCGATCCGGACAGCTATGACGCCGAGCGGATCACGTTCGACCATTGCATCCTGGCAACCGGCTCCGTGCCAACCATGCCCAAAATGTTCGCCATCGACTCCCCACGAGTGTTCGATTCAACAGGTGCTTTGGCCCTGGAAGATCTTCCCGAGTCGCTGCTGGTGATTGGCGGCGGATACATCGGCCTGGAGATGGGCACAGTCTACTCGGAACTCGGCTCGCAAGTTTCGGTCGTTGAGTTGACAGAAGGCCTCTTACCCGGCGCCGATCGCGACCTTGTCAAACCACTCGAAAAGCGGATTCGCCAACGGTTTGCCAATGTCCATCTCGGCACCAAGGTCACCGGTCTGAAAGATACTGGCGAAAAAGTCGATGTGCAAATGGAAGGCCCCGAACTCAACGGCACCTATCAATATGATCGGGTTTTGGTCTCCATTGGGCGCCGACCCGTTTCTTCAGGAATTGGCCTGGAAAATACCAGCGTTAAAATCAACGATCGCGGATTTGTGGTCATCAACGATCGGCAGCAAACCGACGACCCGCATATCATGGCTATTGGGGATGTGGCCGGAGAACCCATGCTCGCCCACAAAGCATCCCATGAAGGTAAGGTGGCGGCCGAGGTGCTCGCCGGTGAGCCAGCTGCCTTCGACGCGGCTGCAATACCGGCGGTTGTCTTTACCGATCCTGAAATTGCCTGGGCAGGTCTTACGCAGGAAGCCGCAAAACGTGAAAACTGCGAAGTTGCTGTTGCTGTCTATCCGTGGCAAGCCAGTGGACGCGCTATCGCCATTGGCCGGACCGACGGGATGACCAAGTGGCTCATTGATCCAGCCACCGACCGGCTCCTGGGCTGTGGCATTGTCGGTGCCGGTGCCGGGGAACTGATCGCCGAAGCGGTTGTCGCCATCGAAATGGGTTGTTCGGCGCGCGACCTGGCCGATTCGATCCATCCCCATCCAACCATGAGCGAAACAGTGGCCTTTGCCGGAGAAGTGCATCTCGGGCTGGCAACCGAAATCTACAAACCAAAGCGGAAATAGAGCCAGCACAAAGACGGTTCGGATAGCAAACCAGAGCCAACACCCAGCCAGATGAAACACCAAACCGACCTTCCTTGACCGGTGCCACAGGAACCATTCTTATGGCCAACGCGGACAAAACCAATTCACCGATTGTCAACGACGCCGATTCCAACGAAACGGAGGAATGGCTCCAATCACTCGACTATGTGCTGGAAAGTAAAGGCCCTGAACGCGTCAAGCAGCTTTTGACGGCGCTCGAAGAGTCGGCGGTTCGCAATGGTGTGGAACTCCCTTTCACGGCTACCACGCCCTACGTCAATACGATTCCTCGGGACAAACAACCCCCTTATCCAGGCAATCGGGAATTGGAACGGCGGATCAAGAGCTTTGTGCGGTGGAACGCCATGGCCATGGTTACCCGGGCCAATCGCGATCATGCCGGAATCGGGGGGCATATCTCAACATTCGCCTCGTCGGCTACCTTGTGTGAAGTGGCCATCAATCACTTCATCCGCGGTCGCGGTGAAAGTGGTTACGATGGCGATCAGGTCTACTTCCAGGGACACGCGTCCCCAGGAATGTACGGCCGGGCATATCTGGAAGGACGCCTCTCCAAGGAAAACCTGATCAACTTCCGACGAGAATTGACCCCCGAAGGAGGCCTCTCCTCCTATCCTCATCCATGGTTGATGCCCGATTTCTGGGAGTTCCCCACCGTCTCGATGGGCCTCGCACCCATCATGGCCATTTACCAGGCTCGCTTCAACGAATACCTCCGCGACCGATCGATCCTCGATACCTCGCAAAAACGCGTTTGGGCCTTTTTGGGTGACGGCGAATGTGACGAACCCGAAACCCTCGGTGCAATCACGCTGGCTGCCCGCGAACGTCTGGACAACCTGGTTTTCGTGATCAATTGCAACCTGCAGCGACTGGATGGACCGGTTCGAGGGAACGGAAAGATCATCCAGGAACTCGAAGGGGCGTTCCGCGGAGCCGGCTGGAATGTCATCAAAGTGATCTGGGGAGACGACTGGGATCCGCTGCTGGAGCAGGATGTACGGGGACTGCTCGCCGCCCGCATGATGGAAGTTGTCGACGGGCAGTATCAGAAATACGTCGTTTCCCATGGCGACTATATCCGCGAACATTTCTTCGGCGAACATCCCGAACTGCTCGATCTGGTCAAAAACTACTCCGACGAGAAACTGCAAAAAATGCGCCGGGGAGGACACGACCCGGAGAAAGTTTTCGCTGCCTATCAAGCGGCCGTGGACTGCAAAGGTAAACCTTCGGTGGTCATCGCCAAAACGATCAAAGGCTATGGGTTGGGCGAGGGAGGTGAAGGCCGCAACATGACCCACAACCAAAAGAAACTCAACGAAGCCGAACTGCGTGAATTCCGCACACGTTTCGGCATCCCGATCTCCGATGAACGTGTCGCCGGTGCACCCTTCTACAAACCGCCCGAAGACAGTCCCGAAATGCAATACCTGCGTGAGCGTCGTGAGGCCCTCGGCGGCTACGTCCCCGCGCGGACATCGAAGCCCGTCCGGATGAAAGTTCCTCGCCTCGCCGATTACGAGAAAACGATGGCGAAGCTGGTCAGTCATGGCGAAGGCAAAGAAATGTCGACCACGATGGGCTTTGTTCGCTTGCTCAGCGATCTCTTACGCGACAAGGAGATCGGCAAATTTATTGTACCGATCGTTCCCGACGAGTCCCGCACCTTTGGCATGGAAGGCCTCTTCCGCCAGGTCGGCATTTATGCCCACCGGGGTCAACTTTACGAACCGGTCGACTCCGGTCAAGTCGCTTACTACAAAGAAGCCCGGGATGGGCAGTTGATCGAAGAAGGGATCACCGAAGCTGGTTCCATGGCATCGTTCAATGCGGCTGGCACTGCCTACTCGTCGCACGGTGTGAATATGATCCCGATGTTTATTTACTACTCCATGTTCGGCTTCCAGCGAATCGGTGATTTGATCTGGGCTGCTGCCGACATGCGGGCCAAGGGCTTCATGCTCGGTGGCACCGCCGGCCGAACCACCCTCAATGGCGAAGGTTTGCAACACCAAGACGGGCATAGCCTGGTCAACGCAATTGCATTCCCGACGGTGCGGGCCTACGACGCCGCATTCGCCTACGAAACGGCCGTGATCGTCTTCGATGGGCTTAAACGGATGTACGAAGATGGTGAAACAGCCATCTATTACATCACGCTCGAAAACGAAAACTACCACATGCCAGAAATGCCCGCCGGCTGTGAAGAAGGTATTATTCGGGGTATGTATAAACTGGCAACCGTCGATACCGACGGTCCCCACCGCGTGCAACTTTTTGGTTCCGGGGCAATCTTGCGCGAAGTGTCTCGAGCCCAAGGTCTGCTCGCTGAAACATTCCAGATTTCCAGTGATGTGTGGAGCGTTACCAGTTGGACAGAACTTCGTCGCGACGCAGGCCAATGCCAACGGTGGAATCTGCTCAACCCGTTGGCACCACCGCGCGTCTCTTACCTCGAAGAACAACTCGCAGGGGTCGAGGGGCCCTGCGTGGCGGCAAGCGACTACCTCCGCTGCCTGCCTGAGCAAATCAGCCCTTGGACCCCGGGCGGACTGTTGACGCTCGGTACCGATGGGATGGGCCGCAGTGAAACCCGCGAAGCACTGCGCCGCCATTTCGAAGTCGATGCCGAATGCGTCGCGCTGGCCGCCCTCCACCAACTCAGCCAACAAGGAAAAGTCGACAAAAAAACCGTCGCCAAGGCAATCAAAACACTGAATATCGACCCCGAAAAACCGTCGCCGCTGTTCGCGTGAACTGCCTGTGGCCGGTCACTCCATTTTCCATTTTTTTTACCCGTGGTTCGCTGCTATGACCAACCAAATTACGCTGCCCCATTTGGGAGAGAATATCGAGTCGGGTGACGTCCTCGCGATCATGGTCAGTGTGGGAGATCTCATTGAGGTCGAGCAAGATCTGATCGAAGTCGAGACCGATAAGGCCACCATGCCCGTTCCCAGTCCCGAAGCAGGCAAAGTTGCCAAGATTCTCGTTGCCGAAGGAGATACCATCACCGTCGGCTCACCCCTGCTTGAACTCGAGCCCGCCGCCACGCCCGCTGCGGCCGATAATTCCGAAGACGCGCCAGGTTCAGCAGCTCCCGCGCCGGCGGTGGCTCCAGCACCCGCTGCAGCGCCTGCGCCTGCCGCACCGCCAGCAGCTTCCGTGCCGTTGGCTTCTGCACCACCACCCGCCGCAAACGTGCCACCTCCGCCAGAGCCGGCCCCTACGGCACCACCGGTGGTCCCCGCAGCAGCACCCCTGCAATCACCGGCTGTTGACGAACCAACCGAAGCCGCCAGCGAACTTCACCTGGCCGCAGCGGCAGGTCCGGCAATCCGTCGCCTGGCCAGGGAACTTGGTGTCGATCTTCGCCGTGTTCACCCTACCGGAGAAAGTGGCCGAATTACCGCCGACGATGTGCAGGCTTACGTCCGTTCGGCAAATCAGCAGGCAGCAACCGCAGCACCGGCCGGCATTACGCCACCGGGAATCCTGGAATCGGATGGGCATGGGGCCGTTCGTGTCGAAAAAATGTCGCGATTACGGCAAACCATTGCCCGTAATATGCTGAAGTCTTATTCGACAATCCCGCAACTCACCAACTTCGACGACGTCGACGTATCGGCCCTGGAAGCCATGCGGCAACAAAGTAAGGCCGACTACGCTGCCCAAGGACTTAAACTCACCGCGATGCCTTTCTTGATTAAGGCCATTTCCTCGTCGTTGCGGTTACACCCGATTGTGAACGCCTCGGTTGACACCGAAAACAATCAAATCATTTACAAGGAATATGTAAACATCGGAATTGCCGTCGACACACAGCGGGGCCTCATTGTGCCGGTAATGCGCGACTCCGATCGACTCACGATTTCGCAAATTACCCATGAACTCGCCCGACTCACCGAAATGGCTCACTTGGGAAGTTTCGCCGTGGAGGACTTGCGTGGGGGTACTTTCACAGTAAGCAACCTGGGCTCCGTGGGCGGAACCTACTCGACCCCAATCATCAACCCCCCAGAAGTCGCCATCCTCCTGGTCGGTCGCAGCCGGGAATTGCCAATGTATGTCGATGGTGAAATCCAACCACGTTTAATGATGCCGCTTTCGTTGACTTATGACCATAGTATCGTCGACGGCGCGGCAGCAGCGCGATTCCTGAACGAAGTCAAAGGCTTTCTGGCAGCTCCTGGCCGACTGCTCCTCGCCCCCTAGGTGGCCCACCGCTGAGGGTCGGCTCAACAACCCCTCCGAACGGGGTCGGCATCCCGCTACTGCTTCAACCCCAGCAGTGGAAAGCACAAGACGGGAATTGCCAGCGAAGCGACTCCGATTACCCAGCGGACGTTGTCTAATTCGACGCTGTCGTCAGCGGTTGGTGGATGATGGATCCCCATCAGAATCACCAGAATCAACATCGGTGTCCAAATCGCTGCCTGGTCCAAATACATCACGACGTAAATGATTGCGACGATCACAAAAGCCCGGGCTAACTTGTGCGCATCGCGGCCAAAGAGTGCGTAGATCGTATGCCCACCGTCGAGCTGGCTGATTGGCAACATGTTCAAACCCGTAATGAGCATTCCCACCCAACCTGCCATGAAAAACGCATTGAGCTGCGACACGGCGACCCAGGCCGATCGACCCGCCCATTCAGGATGAATCCATTCAATCATCCAGCGGACCACGATGGGGTTATGTAATTGAATATCACCCGCACGCGGGGGAACCCCCAGCTCGAGCTGTTGGACACCGAAATAGAGCACGGGAACGGCGACCGCCAGCCCCGCCAAGGGACCAGCAATCCCAATATCGAATATTTGCTTCCGATTGGCCCGCATCCCGTCCATGCTGATGACCGCCCCCATCGTCCCGATCAAGCTGAATGGCACCGGTATGCAAAGCGGATAGCTAGCCGGGATTTGGTAGCGCAGCGTTTGCAAAAAGTGACCCATTTCGTGGGTCAGAAGAATGGCCAACACGGCCCCCATGTAGATCAGCCCCTGTTGCCAATTCACCTGTATGACGTGTCCCATTTGGGCATACGTCTGCTGGTCCTGCGGTCTCCAATCGGCCGCGCCCACGTAAAACGTCGAGAGACACGTGGCGACGAACAATGCTATCGGCAAAATCGTCCGTCGCCGCAGTTGTCGGGGCATCCCCAAGTCAGAAGTTCGAAGTTCCGGATATCTGGCGACCTCAGAATCCCTCATCGGGCGGCCAGGAGTTGGTACAGAATCCATCCTCAGATCATAGCAGAAGGCCTTCCCCTGGGGGAATGCGGAATGACGGTTCCCAGCCGCGACCCCAGGATCCCGACTCCCGCGCCCCCCACGCATCACACCTCGATACTCTTCACGCAGGTGCTGGCCGCCGCCCGGGCGCCACCCAAACACCCGTGGGCACTCTCGATCAGCGTATCGGTGGTGAAATTCTTGAAAATGCCCGCGGCAGTCGCGACCGCCGCACTGTAGGTGACCGACCGCAAAAGCTCCCTGTCGTGACTCTGCTCGGCATAGGACTTCATTTGACCGAAGATCTCCTGCACCATGCGGATACCCGCCAGACGATCACAACCAGGCGCCACCATCGCAAAACGGTGATTTGGTGCATGCAGAGGTTCTGTCCCCCGGGGAGCCAGGTAGCGACAATGTGCGCTCAAGATCCGAACCAGCTGATCGGCCACGCTGCGGCCGGCGGAACCAAGTAGCTGCTCGTAGCCGTCGACTTCTACAATGACCAGGCTCAATTCTGCCCGCTGCATTCGGCAACTTCGGGCTGCCCGTATAACCAACTCGGTTAAGGAGTCGGTTTCCTGGGCTGGGGAACCTTTGCCCGCCGAAGCCCGAGGACCCGTTTGCCCTGGTGGTTGGTCTGCGGTGGGAAATGGCACTTCGACGGAGTGCCCGGCCGCGAGAAATGCCTGCATTGCATCGCCTAGTTCCTGCGACTCCAGCAGTAGCTCGCCAAACACCGGGTCATCGTCCGCCTCGTGTTCGTTTTGGCTCCGCTCCTCTACAAGCCGGGTCCACTCTGCATCAGCCTCGTCCAGCACTTGCCGGAAATTGTGCTGCTCGGGAAGTTCAAGCGACAGCACGTCGGCGAGCTGGTCGACCTGTGGCTGAAGGTTCCCCACAAGCTCGAATAATTTGGCTTTCGTCATGCCCCGGTACAACTCTCCAGCATCGAGAAGCTCTGGCAGCACCCTGATTCGTCGCTGACCAACCAGTTGGGCCAGCAGCTCGGCCAGGTGCAAAATCTTGGCCAGCTCTGCCTCTGGCGACTTGAACCGTGCGAGTCGGGCCGGCAATTCGCGGATCGCAATAGCGCTAGTCACGAGCCGGGGAAATTTCCAGTGATCGAGCATCGCTGCGGTCAGGTCGCGATGGTCAAAGCCCATTGCCTGAACTTCTGCCTGAGCCAAATCTTGCCGCTCTTCAATAACCGAGCCAAAAAGCCTGCCAACAGACTCGTCCAGCTCACCCAGCAGGGCCAACAAGCCAATATCTTGCAAGAAGCCCGCAAGAAAGGCCTCATTCCCAGCGTCGTTCCACAACTCTTGACTCAACTGCCGGGCAGCAACGGCGCGTGTCAAACTTGTTGACCAATACCACGGCAGCTGATCTTTGTTGACCTTCGCCAGGAGCGTATCCGGAAGGCTGAATCCCAGAATCAACAGCTTCAATGGGCGCAAACCCAAAAGAGCAATCGCCTGGTTTAAACTGTGGACCGCGTCCCTCAACCCAAAGAGGGAGCTGTTCACTACACGTAGCACCCGGGCCGTCAACACGGGGTCCTTTTCCAGGCATCGGGTCAGGGCTTCGGCGTCGACCTCGGGATCATTCGTCAGCTGGACGGCCTCCATCGCGACCGCAGATAAACGGTAGAGCCCCGTGACACGGCGCGAGAAGGAATGATAATCGATCATGGCCGTAGAGATTCAAATGTCGGTGGCTGGAGGGATTTCGTGGCCTGTTTGCAAAAGTGTAGCTCACCCGACCACCAGCCTCGGCCACCCGGGGCGGTTCCCAAAGCAAAAAAACGGGGCCGCACGCGAAATGACCAAAAAAACCGGTTTTGGCCGGTTGTTCGGATGCGGTGAAATTCGCCGCTCGCAGCTGTTGTTCAAAATGGTGGCCCCTACGCTATACTGGCTCCGATGTCATGGATGATCGGTGTTGATGAAGCAGGATACGGACCCAATCTGGGGCCACTTGTGGTCGCTGCCAGCGCATGGCAGGTTGAACCCAACCCTGTTGAGCGCCGCGAAAAGTTGTCTCCCCCGGCGACTTTAGACCAATACCCGGGGTCTGGCCCAACGGCAGTCGCCACACAGCACAAACCTGACCTCTGCGGCCTCGCCGCAATCGATCTCTACAAACTGCTCGCCCCGGTGGTCATTCCCCACTGGGATGGCGGGAAAAACCTCGCCATCGCTGACTCGAAAACACTTTACACCCCGGCGGTCGGACTCGAACGCCTGGAACTTGGCTTGCACACAGTGTTGCACATGATGCGGAGGGCTCCACAAACCTGGACTGAACTTGTGAGAATCCTGGACGCTGATTCAGACGGTCGCCGGGCACAACTCCCCTGGCACCGCAACTACGAGTGTCAACTGCCGGTCAGCGCCGCCGAAAGCCGGCTCTTCGATTTGAGCAAGCGACTCCAAGAATGCGGTAACCGGGCCAGGGCAATTCCGGTAAGACTCCAAGCCCGACTTGTCTTCCCCGCTGAATTCAACGACCTGGTCCAGTACTACGGCAGCAAAGGTGCTGCCCTTTCGCACGTGACACTCTCGCTGGTCCGGGAACTGGTTGACCTTTTGAAAACTTCGCATGGTTCATCCCAAACAGCCGACTCCGTCGACCCAGACGCAACTGCGATGTTAATCGTTTGTGACAAACATGGTGCCCGCAACCGTTACATGGCCTTGCTGCAACATCATTTTCCTGAACATTGGATCCAAACCCTCGGTGAAGGCAAACACGAGAGCCGTTACCAATGGGCCGGGTCGGCAGCTGGTGGCGTGCCACAGCCGCTGGAGGGAGGGGTTGCCGATGGGGGGTCCGTGGAAATCCGCTTTCGTACCAAGGGAGAGTCATTCCTGCCCACGGCACTCGCTTCGATGACAGCCAAGTATCTCCGCGAACTCTCCATGCGCGCGGTGAACGAGTACTGGTGTGCACGCGTACCCAACTTGAAACCTACAGCAGGTTACCCTACAGATGCCCGGAAGTTCAAAAAGGCCATCGATGGCAAACAGCGTGAACTCGGCATCGACAACCACATTCTCTGGCGAAATCGCTAATTTCCGGTGAAGTCGTTTTTGCTAAAAGCAGTTGCCCTGTCAGCAAGGTTACTCGGAATGTGAAAAATAACTCGACCTGCCGAGCACAAGTAAAATACTGTATCGTGACTGCTGGTCGACGCTGGAACTTCGACTGCGATCCTCCACAAGCCGATTTGCAATGAAGCAGCCCCAATATTTAGCTGTGGTGTTGCGGTACCGATGGTGAGTCATTCTGCAATCGTGATGGAGCACGTTGATGTCCATAGCTGACAAGTACGATGCCATCATCATCGGTGGTGGCCACAACGGACTGGTTTGTGCCAGCTACCTGGCCCGCGCAGGCAAGCGTGTTTGCGTCCTCGAACGTCGGCACGTGCTGGGAGGTTGCGCCACCACCGAGCAGCTCTGGCCCGGCTACAAAGTCTCAACGGCTGCTTACGTTATTAGCCTCTTCCTGCCACAAATCATCCGCGAAATCAAACTCAAAGAATATGGGCTGACGATTCTACCGCGATCCCCCTCGTCATTTACCCCGTTGCCGGACGGGCGAAGTTTGCTCTTGGGGCCCGATGCGGCACTTTGCCAGCGCGAAATCAGCAAATTCAGTTCCGACGACGTCGTAGCCTACCCGAAGTACAACGCCTTTCTGGAACGTGTTGCGGCCGTGCTGGAACCAGTCCTCAGCCAGGCGGCCCCCGACCCACTACCCATGCCCGTAAGTTGGCGCCGCATTGGCATCGGCAAGAAAATGCGCGATGCCAAGAAACTTTGGTCGCTTTACCAGGCGATGAGCAAACTCGGGACCGATCAACCAGAAGCTATCGAACTGCTGACCGGCGCCGCACGCCCAATCCTCGATCGTTGGTTCAAGTCCGATGTCCTCAAAGCCACACTCGCTACCGATGCGATTATCGGTGCGTTCCTCTCCATCAGCTCGCCCGGTAGTGCATACGTTCTGCTTCATCACGTGATGGGCGAGGCCGGCGGAGCACGAGGCGTGTGGGGTTACGTGCAAGGTGGCATGGGAGGCCTCTCGGAGGCTCTCGCCGCGGCCTGTGAGGACATGGGCGTTACCATTCGCCGCGAGACACCCGTCCAGGCAATTCTCACCAACCGGCAGCGAACCTGCGGCGTGCAACTGGAAGACGGAACCCAACTCGAAGCCAAGGTCGTTGCCTCGAGCGTCGATGCCCACCTGACTTTCGAAAAAATGCTGACCCCCGCCGAACTGCCCGCAGATTTTTTGCAGGCCATTGGGCGAATTGACTACAGTTCGGCCTCGGCCAAGGTGAATCTGGCTCTTGCCGAGCCCCCCCGCTTTACGTGTGCCGACACACCAGGTGTGGGACCGCATCACCACGGCACGATGCATGTTGGCCCCTCGCTTGACTACCTGGAGCGGGCTTATGAGG
>Ga0315336_1005860_pt1 | contig 13062 bp, 12 predicted proteins | sample ASW5metaG_FD_204512 | JGI IMG/M metagenome (GOLD analysis project Ga0315336, IMG submission 204512) | Ammonia-oxidizing marine archaeal communities from Monterey Bay, California, United States - ASW #5 | ecosystem: Environmental > Aquatic > Marine > Intertidal zone | place: USA: California...
TGGGGCCCCAACGGGCGTGGGGGCGACTGCTGCAGCGAGAGTCTCAACCAACAGCGCGGACGAAGCCGGGAGGTTGTCCAGGAGAGCGATGAAGTCGGCTCCCCTCGCCTGCTCCTGTCCTTTCAGCGAGCCACCCTGGGTCTCGTGCAGCTTCACCGACGCGATGAGCAGACCACCGGCGCTGATGACCGAACCCGAGACGACGTAGTCCACGCCGAGGTTCCGGGCCGTCTCGACCTCGCAGGCACCTTCGGAGACGCAGTCCGCATCGAGACCCATGTCGGTGAGCATGACCTCCATGTTCTCCCGCGTCATGACCTGCACGTTGTCGCCGAGGGTCTTCACAACCGCGCCGCGAATGGTGTCCGTGAGCAGCCCGAGCTCCTTCGGTTCCAGGTCACCGGAGAGCTCGAGAACGGCGAGTCGCTCGGCAGCCACCGCGGGGGAACCCCACAACAGGAGCAGTGCGGCACAAAACCAGCTCATGGCGCGCATCGACGTCATCTCCATCGCGGGTCGCATAATACGGTATGGTCGCGGCGGGAGAGCCGATGTCGAGCAGAGGCCGTCGCGGTGGCGAGCCACATCCAGCGCTGCAGAGTCTCCTCGATTCGCCCCTGAAGCTCGATCTGTCCGACGGGCTCGCGGCCAGCCTCGAGGCGCTCCGCCTGCGCGTCAAGGGCATGGACCCCGAGGGTGAGGTGCTTCCGATCTACGACGAGGCGATCGAACTCACACACGTGCTCATCGGCGAGCTCGACGTTCAGATGTCCGCGCTCGAGGCCCAGGCACTGGAGCTGCCCGATCCCGGCGATATCCGCCAGAAACGGCTGATCGCACCAAAGAAGGCCGCGGACGAGACCCACGGGCGCATCAAGACCAACCTCAAGCGCACCGTGCAGGACTGGGCCGACCGCCTGAAGCGGCAACAGACCCAGGTCGAGCGCCAGTGCATGGACATGCTCGACGCCGATTTCGAAGTCGAGGTCGGGGTCAAGCGCAGTGCCATCACCGTGGGGGTCACCGAGGAGAATTGGTCGGCGGTCACCGGTTTCGTCGAGGAGTGCCTGACGGCGTGGGCGGATCAGTCCTGTTCGGGGGCCGACGAGCAACTGACGGCCGCCCTCGATGATCGACAGACCGCGACTGGAGCGGACCGCGTGCCGTGGTCTCCGCCGACGGCGCCATCCGCGCCCGCTGCCGCCGCTGCCGAGATCCGCAAGGCCGCCGATGAGCACGGAACGGCCCCCTCCACCTTGGGCGCATTGGCGATGTTCCTGCGCTCCAACCTGCTGATGGTCTCGATGTTCGGCATGATGTTCGGCGCCCCCTGCGCCCTGTGTCTCGGCATCGATATGTCCGGAGGCACTTCAGGGCTCGTGCGCGGGGGCATGGTGGTCGCGGCGATGCCCTTCCTGTTCGGCATGGGGCTGTTCGCCGGGTACTCGAAGCGCAAACAGACCATCGAGAAGCTGACCCGAGACAACAGCAAGAAGCTCCGGGACGCGACGGAAAAGGGCATCAAGACTGAACTCGAAGCCCAGCGGGAGCGCATCGCCAGGTGGGTGCGCCTGCGGGCCACCGAGGTGGAGACCTCTCTCGACGAGTGGTGGAAGATCGCCATCGTTCCGGCGCTGTCCGAGATGGAGGGCGCGGTGGCCGAAGCCAGCCAGCGGGCCAAGATCGATCAGAAGAAACTGGGTGACGTGCACAGCCGCATCAAGAAGACCCGCGAGGACGTGTCCTCGAAGCTGCTCTTCGATCTCAAGCGCCACCGCCGGACCCTCGCAGAGCGTTAGTTCATACAGAATCAGGAGTCGTCATGCCGAGTCCCTATCGACGCATCACCGACCTCAATCCGGGCTTTGCCGACACCTACAAGATGCTGTCGGGCAAAGAAAAGCTGACCTTGGACCGCATGTTGTACGGCATCAACGATGGAGCGCCGCCCCTGGTTCACAAGGTGGACGAGTCCGGCCGCTTCGTGTTCCTCAGCGACGACAAGGAGCAGACGCTGATCTTCGATCCCAAGCGGAACAGCGAAGGTTCGCTCGACATCGAGGTCTGGAAAGGCGAGTCGGGCTTCTACTCCGGGCCCGGTCCAAAGATGGGGATCGGAAGCAAGGGCCCCTCCGCGGGAATCGGCGGCGAAGCCGGGGTCATCCGGGCGAGCAAGACCGACATCGTGCTCGACCCCAACGGTTCCGCCACCGGACGCGAACTCGAAGTTGACGTCCTGAAGGTCAGCGGCGGGATCCAGCCGGACAAGGTCGGAGTCACGGTCACCGGTGCCGACGTCGAGGGCAAGATCTGGAGGCTCACCGAGCCGGAGGGGCAGCTGAATTCCACGACCGGCGATCTCGAGATTGTGCAGTATCAGGAGGGTGTTTCGGGTTCGCTGGGCCTGAAGGTCGAGTACAAAGTCGAGCTGGGCAGCGACTCCAGCGTCTCCATGGGGCCGGGCTCACTGGGCATCGTCGCCGGCAAGGAGGACCTCAGCGGACACGGGGGCGAGATCAGCCCAGAGGCCATGAACGCCTTCAAGATCGAAGCGCTCGAGAAGCGCAAGGCCGAGCTCGATTCCTTCGAGGGGGTTCCGCGGCCGGGATCGGTGGAACACCAGGAGCAAGCCGCCCAGATCGTCGCCGATGAGAAGGCGCAGATCGACGCGCAGCTGAAGGATGCCTACGAGGAGCGCGCGGTGTACGCCAGCGACGCCGCCACCGAGGCCGGCGAGGAAATCGACGGGTACATCGACGGCGCGCAGAACGAGATCGACAACCCCCAAGAGGGCGTGGGCGAGAACGCGGACTCCTTGAAGGACGATATCGGCGCCCCGGAACCCAACCCCCAGCGCATCGAGCCCGAGCCCGAGAACACCGCGACCGACGCGACAGATCCCGCCGCGTCACAGACACCGGGCGTTGCCGGCGTTGGCGAGGATGCCGACTCCCTGAAGGACGACATCGGCGCGCCCGATGGCCAGGCGCGAAACGAGGCCGGCGAGACGGCGGCCCCGGCTACGACAGCGCCGGACGATGGCGCGGAGCCCTATGCGCCGGGCGAGGTCCCCTCATCGGTCGAAGACCAGGTCGGAGGACCCGCGGCCGTCGGCACAGTCGACGCAGTCGAGCCGGTCGACATCGAGAGTACGCTGGCCGCCATCCAGGCCAGCGTCGCCAGATTGGCCGCCAACATCAGTTAGCAATGCCCTCAGAAAGTCGAGGATGTTTCTACCAGTCGAAGAGGCTGTCGGTCTCGAACGCCGGCATGTCGCCACTGGCGTAGCGCCGCGTCGTCGTGGTCACCTTGCCGCGCTCGTTGGTCTCGGTGATGGTGTGAACGACCTCGCCACCGGACTGGCTCGATACCGTCACCCCGTCGATGGTGACGGTCTCCGAGGCCCAGTGGTGCTGCCGGCTGAAGCTCACCGATGCCGAGCTCGTCGGGTCGACGGCCACAACCCGCCCCAGCCCGCGGGTCTCACCGTCAGCGAAGAAATCGTTTACGGCGTCCGTCGTCCGCATCTGGCGAATCTGTTCTCCGATTGGGATCTCGACCTCGGCCTTGGGAGGGGCCGCCTCTGCGACGAGGGAGAGGGCCAAAACGGCCGAGAAAACAGTCAAAGCGCCTCCTAGAAGCCCAGGGTCTTCAGTTGTTCGGCCTGCGATCCGTAGGCCGTATTGACCTCGGTCGCGAGGGCGGTCTTGATGGCGTCGTCGAGGTACGCCATCTCGTTGAAGGACGCGACCAGGGACTCGGGCTTGATGCAGACCATCAGGTAGAGATTGCCCTCTGACACCTCAGAGGCGACGGTCCGCGCACCGAGCAGGGACATATCGGTGGCGGTCTTGGCCGTAGATTCGGCGGAGGCGGACGACTGGGTCGCTCCGCCGGGGCCCGTGTTCTTCGCGTAGTGGGTCTTGACCATGCTGGTCACACTCGACTGGACCTGTCGTGTGAGGTCGGCGCGGGCGTTGGTATCGGCCTCGACCTTGCTGATCTCCCGCATCATCGGGTCGAAGATCGCACTTCCACCACCACAACCGGCGGGAGGAGTCATGAACCACGACGGCATGTTCGGCGGAGGCGGGGTCTTGTTTTTCTTGCCCGCTTCGGCGGGGGCAGCGGTCAACATTGCGAGCAGGAAGAGCTGGACCATCGGGTCTCCGTGAAAGGGCCTGGAATGCAGCCTAACATGTGGTAAACACTGGCCTTCACAGACGGAGAGTCGATGTCGATCGAGCGCTCGTGGTTCCTACTTGCAGCATTGGCGTTTTCGTCGTCGGCATCGGCGAAACCAACCCTGTCGGCCTTCATGACCGACCCGGGCGGGAGCCCACATCCCGAGTACCCCAAGGACAAGTTCTACTGCGACGTGGGCACGTCCACGAACAATCGCGACGAGGCCCGAGCGAGTGCGGTGGCGTCTGTGGCTCGCCAGGTGCGGAGCGAGGTCAGCTCGTCGGCGACGGTCGAGCTCAAGCGGCAGATCGACTCCGACGGTGTCGTGGTCGGTGGCGGCTCGGACAGCAGCTCGAAGGTCAACATCGAGTCCTATTTCCAGCGGGCAGACCTCATCAAATTCGCCGCCGAGGAAGAGCTCAAGAAGGAGTACTACGCCTACGCCTGCCTCGATCTCGCCCGCGCCGTGATGTCGTTGACCAACGACATCACCCCCGGTCTGGCGAAGTTCGGCGCCTATCAAAAGCAGGCCCAAGAAGCCTGGGAGTCCAAGGACGTCGCCGGCTTCACCCCGTCCTATCGCGCCGCCCTGGGCGCCTATCAGGACGTGGCGATTACCGCGTCCATCGTGCACACCCTCTCCGACGGCACCTCCGAGAAGGCGGCGATGGTGAACGACGGCATCAGCTGGCTGTCGTCCACCCGCGCGGAAGCGGTGGCAGGCGTGAGAATGGCGATCACGGTCAAGGGCGAGGGGCTGAGCAGTACGCAGACAAAGGCAGTGTCCGAGCAGGTCCAGGCCAACCTCTCCGGGTTCGGCTTCGTCGTCGGAGGGCGCTGCGCCGACGCCAAGGCGAACGTCTGGGCCGTCGAGATCGATGTCGATGCCCCCGCAAAGTACACCTCCATGGGGCGTTACAACGTCTATCCCAAGCTGCAGGTCTCGATGCGGGACTGCTCCCGATCCGACGAGCCCGTCACCGGCGTCATCGAGAGCCCGGACTTCAAGGGCATGTCCCAGAAGGAGGACGTGGCCAAGGACAACGCGATCGGCACCGTCACCGCAGCACGCATTGGCCCGGGTTTGTTCGAGCTGTTGGAACCGATCTTCCCCATCGAGGGTTAGACTCGGCGTCGATCGCACTTGGAGTGGAATATGCGCGCAGGCACACTGGCCTCGGTCCTCTTGTTTGGACTGTTGTCCACCACCACCGCGCACGCTGGCGACGAGGCGAGCGAGACCGAGTCGGTCACCGAGTTCGGACCCGTCAAGGTGGGCGCCGAGGTCCCGACCTTCGCCGGCTACGACGCCAAGGACGCCTTCGTCCGCTCCAAGACGCTTCTGGCCGAGGCCAAGAGCGGCATGATCATCTCCTTCTTCGCGACCTGGTGCGGTCCCTGCAAGCAGGGCATGCCCGTCATCGAGCGCAACGTCGGCGAGCGCGAGGGCTGGAAGGCGGTCTTCATCGATCTGGGCGAGGAGCCCCAGAAGGTCAAGCCCTTCCTCGACGAGATCAATGTGCAGGGCACGGTCGTCTACGACAAGAACGGCATGATCGGCAAGCGCTATGGCGTTGGAAATAGCCTTCCGAAGACCTTTATTGTCGCAGCTGATGGCACGGTGAGGACGATCTTCGTCACCGAGGGCAAGGACTTCGACGAGAAGCTGAAGGCGGCCATGGACGCCGTCGCGCCGAAGCCCGGGTGATACGCGTCGCGCTTCTGTCTCTACTCGTTTTCGCATGCGGTTCTGTAGCCGAGGCGGCTGAGCGGCTGGCGGTTCTGGAGCTTCAGGCCAAGGCCCTCGAAGCCGACGAGATACTCCTGTTGAGCGACGAGGTCCGCGGAGCGGTTGTGCGAGCGCTGGGCGGCAAGGTCCAGGTCATGACCCGCGAGAATATGGAGGTCATGCTCACCGACATGGGAATCGATGCGTCGTGTGTGGCCGAGGGCGCCTGCGAGGTCGAGACCGCGCGCAACCTGGGCGTCGATTATGTCGTTTCGGGGACCATTGTCGGCATGGGCGGCAAGCAGATTGCGTCGATAAAGTTGCACCAGACCCACAGCGGCACGCTACTCGGCGCCGAGCGGGCGACGGGCGCAGACTCCCTCGAACTCCTCGAGGCGCTCGACGCGACGGTCGGCAAACTCATGGCGACAATGGGCGAATCGGCACCCGTCCCGGCTCCGGCTCCAGAGGCTGTTCCGGCCCCACCTCCATCCAGCCCGCCTGCGAGTGCGTCGTTTCCGCCACCCGACACCGGGCCGCTCATGACCTCCGAGCTGGACCCGGCGGTTGCCGCTTACTGCCAGGAAATTTCGGGGGCAGGCGAAGATCTGCCAAAGTCGCCGACCGCCGATCAGCTGGCTCTGCATTCCGCTTGGGCCTCCGGGTACGACGAGGTCTGCAAGTCATCGGGCTGGTTCATCGAGCAGAGGACCGAGACCGTCATGAACAAGAGCCCCAGCACCACGACCATGAAGATGTGGCAGGCCCCGCGGAGCCTCGCCCTCTACGAGATGGGAATGCCTAGGAATACGTCCTTCACCGGATACAATGGGCTGTTCCAGTGGTCGTGGAGCAGTGCGATCGGCCCTGACATCCCGGCCGACACTCCCGCCTATGATCCGGCCGACACCTATCGCTACATGGCCCCCGGCGACATTTCGGGCATGTCGAAACCATCGCGCACGACGTTTGCCGGACAAGACGCCTGGGCGATGGACAAGCAGATCAAGATCTCGCCCGGAAAGACCATGGCGGTCACCCACTTCTATTCAATAGCGACTGGGTTGAGCCTGGGGTCCGCCAGCAAGATGGGAAAGACCAACACCAACGTCGAACACACGGGCTGGAAGGAAGTCGACGGGGTCCGCATGGTGCCGGACTCGATCACCACGGGCAAGGGACCGACGTACAAGACCAAATCCACCGCCACTGTCCTGCAGTTCCGACTCGACCCACCGGACATGCCCAGCTTCAGACTCGCCGATCTTCTCCGTCAGAAGTGTGATCCCAACAAGAGTGGCGAGTTGGCTCTGGTCGCCGCCATCCAGGAACTCGAGCGAGGCCCCGGAAAGGGCGACCGGCAGTGGGAGGCCAAACTCTCCCAGGTGAGGAAGGACATTCTGCGGCTGCGGGAAGGTGGCACATTCCCCTGTAAGGACAAGACTCCGTAGTCAGCCCCCGGGTCAAGGCGGCTCAGCGTTGACTTGTACCCTGGATCTCGACAGCACACGCGATGCAGTCTCGAGCACAGATTCGCTGGTCAAGCCACGATATCGTTTGATGTCCCCAGTCGATCCGTCGGGACTCTCTTCGTCGGCTTCACTGAAGGTGACGACGCGATCTGCCACCCCGCCGGCGCTTTCGAGGGCGGTGCGACTCGCCTTGATGATGTTCTCGACACTTCGCTCGGGGAGAACCTCCGCCACGGCGGCAGAAACGGCTACACTCGAGAGGTTCTCTCGGATGTTTCGCATTCGACGCGCATTGAGGTCGACCAGGTCGTTTACTCGATTGACCTTTGCTGAAGACGTAAAGACAGTCCTATCGGTCGTCGTCCACGCGTTGACGTCAGCGCCCATCGCCGTCGCTTCTTTGTCATAAGAAGGCGCCTCGCCATGGACCTTGAAGCTGACGTGCTCGAAGAGATGGGCGTATCCGAACTCGTGGGGTTGCTCGTCCGACGAGCCGGCCTGGTAGACAACGTTCACGTACACGTCTTCGCCACCTGGAACCGTCGCGAGGACAACCTTCAGTCCGTTCGGTAGCGTGCTTTGTTCGATCGCCCTGACCGATGCCACAGGGGGCGGCGCCGGGGCCGGAACGGGGGCCGCCCCAATGGCCTGCATCAATTTGATGGTAAGCGGCTCGATCGCGTTCAGGAGAGGACGTAGTCGACCCCCAGGTTGCGGGCGGTCTCGACCTCGCACGCCCCCTCAGAGACGCAAGACGCATCGATGCCCATGTCCGAGAGCATGACCTCCATGTTCTCTTGGGTCATGACCTCGATTCGCTTGCCGATCGCCCGGACCACCGCGCCACGCACCTCGTCTCCGAGCAGCGCGCGCTGGTTGCGATCCATGCCATCGCTCTGGAGGTCCAGGACGGCGAGGCGCTCCGCGGCGCCGGCGGGCCCAACCATGACAAGGAACACCCACAGCAATCCACACCACCGGACCATTCAGCCTCCGCAACCGGCGATGGCGTCGTCAACGGCGCTCTCGTAAGCCGTCAGCATTGTCTGGATATCGCCGGCCATCGAGGTCTCGTCGGCTTCGATGACCATCTGTGCCTGTTCCAGGACCATGCCGATCTCTTCTTGACTGTCGGCATCGATACACTTCTTGTTGGCAGCCACCTTCGAAGCCAGGCCCTGAATCTGCCCGTTGAGGCTTCCGAGCACATCGCGATCGCGTTTGTCGGCGGCCACCTTTTCTGCCGCCTGCTGTTTGCGCCTGAGTTTGGCCTCTTTGCGGCCCGCAGGAGAAGCCTCGTAGTCGGCCCGCTCTGCAAGTGGCTTGATGAGTGCTTCGATTTCCGCATCGGATCCAGCGGCGGCGATGTAGGCCTTGAGGATGTTGAGCTGCTCGTAAAGGCTGTCCCGCACTGCATAGATTTCAGCGAGCGCGAGAGTGCCGTCCCGATGAGCGGCTTCGTTTTCGAGGACCAGCCTGTACGCGTTTATCGCCTTCTCGTCCTGGACATAGGCCTTGTCCTCGAGAGCCATCACGTAGATCTCCACATCAGAAGCGTCTAGATAGAATGGCTTCTTGCTGGTCCGAAGCGCGTGTGCCATGTGCTGGTAGGCCTGACCCAGCACAAACAAGGCTTGGCCTCTCCCGTTGACATCGTCGCCGGAACTCTGAACCAACGCCGTGGCGTCACCCTCGAGCTTCTTCAATGCCATCGAGATCACCTTCAACGAGCTCGTGAGCGCTGCGTCTTCCGCCTTTTTGGAGCTCCCAGCCGGTGCTCCGTCCATCTTCAACGTCTTGAAATCGGCTAGCGCCGCATTCACCTCGTCCAATGATGCGGTCGGAGCTGCGGGTTCAGGTTTGGGACGAGGCGCCGGTGATGCCGGCTTGGGCGCCGCCGCCGGCGCAGAGTCGATGGCGGCCATCAGCTTGATAGTGAGCGGCTCGATGGCATTCAGCAGGGCCAATGAGTCCGCCCCCTGGGTCCGCTCAGACGCCAACAACACGCCCCTGTCGGTCTGATGCAGCTTCAGCGACATGATCTGCTGGTCGCCCATTGGCACAACGGTTCCCGACACGACGTAGTCGACACCCAGGTTGCGGGCGGTCTCGACCTCACAAGCCCCCTCGGAGACACAGGAGGCGTCGATGCCCATGTCCGAGAGCATGACCTCCATGTTCTCCTGCGTCATGACCTCGATCTGCTTGCCGACGGCTCGCACGACCGCGCCACGGACCTCGTCTCCGAGGAGCGCGCGCTGGTCGCGGTCCATGGTCTTGCTCTGCAGATCGAGGACGGCGAGACGCTCGGCGGCGTCGGCGGGTCCTCCAACGAAAAGAAGTACCCACAGGCACACACACCAACTTGTCATCGATCGCTCCGGGTGGCGACTCTATCAGGTCAACGACTATCTCACGGCCGCCTCGGCCTCCTTCCAGCTCTCGGCGCAGATGGTGGCCCCGTGAGCGGGCTCGCAGACGGCACTGAACAGCGCCCCCCCTCCGGCGTCAACCAGGAGTGCCATGTGTGTGCCGAAACCGCTCGAGCATTGGCCGGGATGAACTCCGCTGTGGGTCGGCCGGCCAGCGACACTGCAGAGCCACGCCCGCATGGCCATGTCTGCATTGCCGACTTCAGGCGCCAAGCCGAGATCCCCGGCCAGCTTCTCCCCGATTGTACCGAGCTGCTGGTGTCCCGTCACAAACAGGTCGGCGCACCCTCCAGATGACTGGTCTGCCGCACACTTCGTGGCGAGCCGCCGGACCTTGCTCGACGAGTTCACATCGGCGGTGATCGCCTGGGAAACTGGCCCGATGAGCTTGGACCCCGAGGCAATGAGGCCCGGCGCGGTCTTGGCGGCCCAGGCGGCGAGCTGCTCATCCGTCGGTCCTTGATCCGATTTCTCGGGCGTCGAGCCGACATCCTCGGTTTCAGGCTTTCGTTCATCGGCCAATGGGCCGAGCAGGCTGACCGTCAACGGTCCGATGGCCTCGAGGAGCGCAAAAGTGTCCGCGCCCTGTGTTCTCTTCGACGCGAGCAGCTGTCCATTTTCCGTCTGATGGAGTTTCAGTGAGGCCACCTGCTTGCCGCTCAAATCGACCACCGTCCCGGACACCACGAAGTCGACGCCGAGGTTGCGAGCCGTCTCGACCTCGCACGCACCCTCGGAGACACAGGAGGCGTCGATGCCCATGTCGGAGAGCATCACCTCCATGTTCTCTCGGGTCATGACCTGGATGTCGCGGCCAACCGTCTCAACCACGGCACCGCGCACCTCGTCGCTCAACAGCGTGCGCTCGTCGGCGCTCAGGTGTTTGGCCTGAAGCTCCAGCACGGCCAGGCGCTCCGCGGCCAGGGCGGGCGCACTCGTCAAGAACAGGGTGAAGACGGCCAGAACTGCACTTCGAATCATGGATCGCATCCTATCAAACCAACGAGCGCAAACTCGCGCCCCGTGCGGCCGCACAGTGGTAGGGTTGCCGCAATGAAGGACGGAGGTGGGTCCATGTGGCGTGCTCTTTGGGTGACGACAGCCCTGGTATTTGGCGCAGTTTCCTCGACGCCGGCGCACGCCGGGGACATCGAGGCCAGCGGACAGGGCTCGGTGGCCTACAAGAAGAAGAAGGACATCACGATGGCTCGCGACAACGCGTTGCGAGCCGCCATCCAGGACGCCGTGCAGCGGGCGCTCAACGACAAGCTCACCCGCGAGCAGCTGGTCAAGAACAGCGCCCAGATCGAGTCCGAGATCCTGCCGCTGGCCAAGTCCCTGGTCAGCCAGTACTCCATCGTCGACGAGAAGGACCAGGACAAGGTCTACGAGGTCGTCATCAAGGCCGTCATCGACGAAGACACCCTGATGTCGAACCTGGACCTGAGTGGGTTTTCGATGGATGTGGGCTCTCGCAAGTCCATCGCCGTCGTCATCGACGAGTACTTCTCCAACGACCTGCCGCCGAGCAACGAGCCGCTCATCAGCAAGGTCACCGAGCGCAGCAAGACCGACACCCGCCACGACGTCGAGGTCCCGGGACACCTGCTCACGGCGGCGGGACAGCTCGCAGCAGCTGAGGCAGCGGCCAACACACCGGCGGCCACCAACATTCTCCCCGCCGGATTCGGCTCCGGTGGCGCCGGCATGATGCAGAGCTCCGGCAACGACTACTACGAGTCCAAGCGCACCAAGGGCTTCGAGGAGAGCATCGTCGAGTACTTCCCGAAGGAGGTCATCGAGCGCCCACGTCCGAATCCGGTCAGCGCAGCCGCCATCGGCGCTGTGCTCCTCGAACGCGACGTACGCCTGATGGACCAGAGCCAGGTGTCGAACATCCGCAACGAGATGGTCGGCAACGGCGGACTCCTGTTGGGCGTGCTCGCCGACCCGGTGACGCTGTCTGCCCGGGCGATGAAGATCGGCGCGATGAGCGGCACCGACGCGTTGATGATCGGGACGACCGCCATCATCTACAGCGGAGCCCCCGGCGGTCGCCACAAGGCCGAGGCCACCCTCGCGGTGCGCGTCGTCGACACCACCACCGGAGACATCGTCGCCTATGGCACCGCCACCGAGGTCGGGCTGGGTAGCAACTCCGAAGCGGCCGCCTCGGCTGCAGCTGAACGCCTCGGCAGCAAGGTCGGAAAGACCCTGGGTGAACAGCTCTTCCAGTACTGGCAGAAGCGGGACGAAAAGGGCATCGAGATCTCCGTGAACATCGTCGGGATCACCTCTACAAAGCTGTCTCTGGGTATCTCAGACATCCTGAACGGGGTCGAGGGCGCCAAGGGTGTCGAACAGAAGGTCTTCGACAGGTCTTCGGGCCTGCTGATGTTCACTGTGACCACCAAGCGCAAGCTCGGAGATTTCAGGAACGACCTGCTTCGCGCCCTGTACAAGCTGCCCGAGCTCGACAAGCTGGAGGAGGAGACCTCCATCGGCTCGAACTGGAACTTCGTCGTCCCACCGGCCTAGGCAACCGGCGCACCGAGGTTCACAGAGATCGGTCGGAGCGTTGAAGCACCCACTCCGTTCGTTTTCGCGCCGGCCCAGCGGCTTCTCGCCTCCCCGACATCGCGGCCGGCACTGTCCGCAAAGCCCCGTTTCGACGTTCGGTATATCAATCCGATGACATCGAAGAACTTCGCGAGAGCGCTTCTTGGAAGGGCCAAGACCGATCGGGTGGATGCTCATATTCTGGCGAAAATGGGAGCCCAGCTGGAGCTGCCTGTCTGGAAGCCACCGTCGGACCACGCTTTGGCCCTACGGAGCCTGACTCGGCGGATTCGCACGCTGATCAACGACCGCACGCGAGAGAAGAACCGACTCGACGCCGTCCGCGCCACCAAGGCCTATCCACAGGCATTGCGAGACGACATAGACAGATGAAGGGCGCCCACAAACAGTGGAGTGGACCCATCGGGAAGGACAGATGGACGTCGATGTGGAGCAGGACCCACGTCACCTGCCATCCGGATCGGTCCGGTCGAACGCTCCGACGGCCATCTGCGGGGGGAGGGGTCCGTGGGCGGGTGGTGGCCGGCGGATCTACGCCGGGTGGAGGGGGCCGACACGTGGAGCGAGCTGGCCGGCTCCTGTTGCCACCGAAGCGGCGATCGGCGTCGCGCTGGCCGTGATTGCCGCGGAGCCGCGCCGGGTCTGGTCCCGTGGACGGACGTCG